>JAABUI010001901.1_pt1 | contig 11797 bp, 10 predicted proteins | sample 5559111 | NCBI WGS metagenome assembly JAABUI01 (sample SAMN10711870, study PRJNA513365) | rock metagenome | isolation source: Antarctica rocks | place: Antarctica: Victoria Land, Buttleship Promontory
GCAGCCGGCGCCGGGTCGGGTGCACCTGGTGCACAACACCGGCGGCGGTGTTGACCGTCTCCGGGTCGCCGGGACCAGCCGCGGCGAGCTGGATGCGGTGCTGACCCGGCTGTCGCTGCTGGCGCAGTTGTTGGTTTTGGACACCGGCAACTCTCACACCGATCAGTACTTTTCAGCCGCCATCGACGCTGCCGATCATCTGGTGGTCGCCGCTCTGGGCTACACCGATTCCCTGGCCACGCTGGAGAGCGCGTTCAAGGAGCTTGATGCCCGGGGTTACCGCCGTCAGCTCAAGGCCGCGACGGTGGTGATCGGGATCGACAAGCCCGACGTCGACCCCGCTGAGCTGGCCCCTGCGGTCGCCAGGTGGAGCCGACTGTGTGGGGCCGCGTTCCTGGTGCCCTACGACGCGGCGTTGGACGGCGGCGGCGTCATCGACTGGGCCGCGTTGGCGCCGGCGACGCGGCTGCCGCTGTTGCAGGCCTGCGTGCACGCCGCGTCTGCGTTCACCCGCCCGGCCCGCCGACATGATCCCGCCGACCCCGACCCCGACACCGACACCGACACGGGAACCGGCGGGCGGGCGGCCAGGTGAACGCCGACGACAACGACGACGACATTCCCTGGGGTACCGACCCTGCGAGCCTCGACGGCACCGCGCTGCAATCGGAGAGCAACCAGCTGCCTGCCGGGGACCGCCGGAATCCTTTCTGCGTGCCACGCCGCTGGTTCCTGCCGAGGCCGCCGGCGCTGCTGCGGGTGTTGCCGCCAAGACCCCTGCGCCTCCGGTGGCGGCAAGGATGAGCCGTCCGGCGCTGCTCACCGGTTTCGCGGTCCTGACCGCCGCGGCCGTTCTCGTCGTTGTCAACGGTTTGAGCTCCGGCACCACCGCGGCGACCGCACCCGCCGCCTTAGCAGCGGCGGCGCTCAGCAGCATTCCGACATCGACATCGACATCGACATCGGTGATGGTGGCGCCGCCGGTGGTGTCCATCTTGAGGATGACGGCGACGGTGACGATCACGGCGACCACCACGGCGACTGCCACGGCCACGGCGACCACCACCACCCGGATCAGCGCCGCTCCGACGGTCACCCCGACCACGCCGCCGCGGTCCCAGCCGCCGATGAGCAAAACCATTCGCGTTCCAAAGGGCGGCCCGGCGACCACACCGCCGGTGTCCGGCGCTCCGACCCGACTGTCGGTATTGGCCGGCGGTTCCGCCGTACCGGGCGTCGTGACCGTGACGGTGTCGGCGACCGCCGGGACCCGCTCCGCTTCTTCCGCCCCGTTCATCGTGAAGGTCCCGTCATGACATTCCCAGGTCCGCCTCCGCAGTCCCGGCCCGGCACCCGCCGCCGACCGGCCGTGAATTATGGCGACCTGGGTTACGGCCTGGAAGACCTTCCGGTTCCGCCAGTTCCGGTAGCGCCGGAGCCGTTGGCGGCCCGTGTGGTGCCGGAGCCTGCGGTCGCGTTCCCTGCTGCCGCCTCGCTGGCTGATCCTGATCCTGCCCTGATCAGCTCCCACCCGGTGGCGGTGACGCCGGCGGGGTCGGAGGAGGAGCAGTGGTGGGCCGACGAGGGCGCCGACCCGCCGGAGGACGACTCGGCTGCGGCGGCGGCGGTGACAGCGCCGGTGACGAAGCCGCGCCGCCGCACGGCCGCATCGCGGGTGAGCAGCGACCCGACCGGGGCCTGGCAGACCGGTTCCCCAGCTGCGGGTAGGGCGCAGGGCAGCGGAATCAGGTTGGTGCGGCGGGTGTTGGGCTTGAACCGGCCCGAAAGTTCCACCCCGGCTCGTACCGCCGGTGCAGGTGGGTCGTCGGATGGTTCGGCGCCGGGATGGCTCAGCGATCTGGAGACCGGCGAGGTCCTGGCGGCTGGGGATTCCACGGCTGGCGGGCAGGATGCGGCGGCGGATGGTGGTGGGCCGGCCCGGTCGTCGCGGCGGGTGTCGCGGCCTTCGCAGGATCTGGAGGTGTCCCGGGCGCCGCGGGAGTTGGGTGCCACGGTGCGGCGCGGGTTGATCGGCCTGGTGTTGCTGCTGATCGCGTTCGCCGGGGTGAAACAGGTCGTCTGGAACCCGATCTTCGGCCGCAGCACCGGCGCGGCCACGGCCGGGCCGGCGGGAATGGATCAGGTGGCGGCCGACGGCGCAGCGACAAAATATGCGTTGGATTACCTGTCCTACAGTCCCGCCGCTGCTGGCGCTGCCGCCGCGGCGGTGACCGCGGATGTGGTCGCCGGTGGTGATGCCGCGCCGCCGCGGTGGGCCGGCAGCGGCTATCTGCACGCCGACACCGCCGTGCCGGGCAGCTGGCACGTTATCGACACCAGTCACGCGGTGGTGTCGGTGACGGTGCGGGTGCACCTGGCCATGCCGCCCTCAACCCAACCGACGACAACCCCCGCCCCGACAGCTGCCGCGGCGCCGACATCACCATCGAGTGCGGCCGCGCCGCCGACTCCGACGAAACGAACTCCCACTTCAGTCCCGACTGCGACCAAACCGGGTACGGCGGCGAAGCGGCCCCGGCCCGGTAAGACCACCGCCGCACCGAAACCGCCGGCAGCCGCTCTCGTCGCTCCTGCCGCGGCGTACTTGTCGGCGTCGCCGGCCGCCATCCCAGCACCGACACCGACACCGGAGACGGCCGCGGATGTGGGAACGGCGGCGGTGCCGCCGGGGTCGGCCAGCGATCCGGGTGCGGTGCCGGCGGGCTGGACGGACCTGGGTTCCCGGTGGTTGACCTTGGCGGTGCCGGTGCAGAGCAGCGCCGGCGGGGTGAAGGTGTCACCGTCGGGTGCGGTGCTCAGCGGCGAAGCACCCAATGTGGTGACCGCCGACCCGGCGTGGCTGGCCGATCCGGGCATCACCACGGCGACCCAGCCGGTGGTCACGTCGTTTTTCCCTGCCTACGCCCAATCGAACGCGGGTTATCTGGCCGAGCCTGGGGTTGATTTGGCGGGTTTGGCCGGAACGGTCACGGTGGCGTCGGTGACCGGCTGGAACGTTTCGGTTCCGCCGGCGGCGGTGTCCGGGGCGGCGTCGGCGGCCAGCGGGGTCGGCGCCGCCGCGGTGACCTGGCAGCTGGCCGGCACCGACCTGCAGATCCAGCAGAGCTACTCCATTGCCCTGACTTCCAGCCAAAACCGCTGGTACATCGCCGCTTTGTCCCCTGTCCTGTCCACCACCGCGCAATAAACCAGGAAGCGAGAACAAATCCTCATGAACGTGCTCACCGATTCGCCGCAGCTGGCCGGCGCGGCCGGTCACACCGTCGCGTTGCCGACCTTCGCGACGTTCGGCTCCACCATCCTGACGATCCTGGGTTCGATCTTCCTCGTCGTTTTGGTCGTCAGAATGTTCTCCGCCTGGGTGCAGAAAAAGTGGGGCGAATTCGTCACCGAATTCGCCGCCGCGATCTTTATCGGCTGGTTCATTTTCGACTCCACCAGCGCCCTGGCCACCATTCAGGGCTTCGTCAAGCAGATCTTCGGATGACGACCGGCATCGCGACACCGACGCTGCACACAGCCGCGGCGGCCGGCGACGGGCTGCGGATGGGCGGGTGGGGTAGGTGAGTGAGTACCGGTTTCCGTTGCCGACCGACACGGCGGCTGTGCGGATCGAGTCGCGGCAGTACAAGTTGTTCAAGATGGATCTGGGGGAGGGGGTGCCGCGCCGGAAGCTGGGTGTGGGCGCGGTGATCGTGCTGCCGTACTGGGTGTTGTTGGCGGCGGTGTTTCACCTGTCGCCGCTGGCCGGCGGCGGGAAGGGCGGCGCGGTGTTCATCGCCCCGGCGGCGTTGTTGGTGTTTTTGGCGTTGCGGCCCGACGCCGGCGGCCGCGCCCGATATGTGTTGTGGCTGGACCGGTTGCGGTTTTTGGTGCGCCGGTTCACCCCGATGATCGCCTCCCCGATCGCCAACACCCAACCAGGTCGGCCGTTCATCGTCTCCGCCCGGTGGACGGTCGTGGACGTCGCCGCCTCAAGGCGGCTGCGGAAAACGCTCCGCCGCATCGACACCGAACCTGACCGGCCAGGTCGAGCAGAAGACGAACCAGATCAAGAAGAAGGAGTCGCCGCATGAACGCAACACCGGCAGGGATGGGTTCGGTGCTGTCGTCGGCGGCGGTCGCCGGGTGGTTGGTCGTCGACTTTTCCGGTGACCTCACCGCCGACTCCAATTCTTTTGAGGGGCGGTAACGGTTGTGCCGTTTCTGAGTGGGTTGGTGTCGCGGTTCCGGCGTGATGGTGGGCAGTTGCAGCCGCCGACGGCGATGGCTGATGGGGTGTGTCATGGGCCGGCGGGGACGTGGGCGTGGGTGGTGATTCCGCCGCGGTCCACCGATGAGTTGCCCTCTGGTGCGTTGGCGATGGCCACCGCCGACGCCGGCAGTGATCTGCGGCGGCTGGTTCCGCCGGGCGCCGATTTTCATTTCAAGGTGCAGTGGGCCCGCTGGTCCGGTGCGGCGTATTTGGACGCCGAGTTGCGGGATGACATGAATGCGGGGGCGGCGGCGTTCACCAAGCTGCAGGCCGACCGGATCCAGGACACCGCGTTTCCGCGCAGGTTGGTGCTGTTCGGGGTGCGGATGGACGTCGCCGATGTGTCGCCGGCGGCTGCGGCGGCGGCTCGGGCGCGGAAGGTCGCCGGTACCGCCACCGCTGGCCGGGAGTTGGAGGACAGCTTGGAGTTGACGTTGACGCGGGTCCGGCGGTGGCAGGCCCGGATGGCCGATTCCAGCTTCGCGGCGCGGCCGGCGACGACGCAGGAGCTGGCGTGGTCGTTGCGGCACGATCTGCGGCGGACGGTGGACTGGATTCCGTCGACGGCGGTCGCCGCCGGCGGGCAGATGGCCCGCTTGAAGTCGGCGCAGGTCGTGCCCGAGGTGCACCACGTGGAAATTTCCACCGACACCGGCACCCGGTATCTGCGGATGATCGTTCCCACCGAGACCGGTTTTCCCACCGCCGACCTGGAACTACCGGGCGGGGAGTGGCTCAAGACGCTGACCATTTTGGGCAGCGAGGAGGATGCCGCCCCGGCGCCGCCGGCAGAGGTGAGCATCCGCGGCCGCAACGTTCCGCAGCTGGAATCCAAAAAGGTGTTGCAGTCGGCGTTGTCGCTGGCCAAGGAGCAGGAACGGACCGCCGGTGAAGGGTTGGCGGAGGAGGCGCCGGAGTTGGTCGCCGAAGCCAGATCGACGTTGGCGATGCGGCTCAAGGAGGTGCAGGCCGGGCACGTCGGCATGGTGCAGGACACGCCGTGTTGGATCGTGGAGGCCGACGATCTGGACGTGTTGGAACGCCGCTGCCAGGCGTTGATCGACTTCTACGGCGGGATGGGCATCTCGGTGTGGGCGCCGCCGAACATTCAGGATTTGTTGTGGAAGCAAACGGTCATCGGGGACCGCCGCCGGGTCACCGAGTTCGAACAGTTCCGGCCCTCCTCGACGTTGATGGGCGGCTGGTTTCACGGCGGCTCCCAGGTCGGACCCGCGAAGGGTTCCTACGTCGCCCGCAACGAGGGGTCCACGCCGGGGCCGTTTCTGTCCCGGTTGACCGATGCGCAGCTGGACGGGTCGAAGATCACCTGGGCTTTTCTGGGCGGCTCCGGATCCGGGAAGTCCACCTCTTTGGGGTTGGCGTTGGTCGCCGAGGTTTTGTCGGTGAACGCCTGGGCCGCGCTGGTCGACTTCAAAGGCGACCTCGGCGGGATCCCCACTTTGTGTGAGACCTACGGCGGGAACGTCACCCGGGTCTCCACCACATCGGCGTCGTCGGGGTCGTTGTGTCCGTTCCGGTATGTCGCCGATCCGCAGACGGCGGCGTCGATGGCGGTGGACAACCTCACCGCGACGCTGCCGCGGGGGCGGGCCGCCGATGTGGAGTCCAAGATCCGTTCCGCTTCCAGAGCGGTCGCCGCCCGCACCGATCCGGCGGACCGGTCCACCGCCGCGATCATCGACGTGCTGACCGAAAGCGCCGACCTGGTGGTCCGGGCGTTGGGGGTGGAGCTGGCCGATCTGGCGTCGGACCCGTTGGCCCGGCCGGTCGCCGGCCCGCCGGACCTGTCGGCCAAGCAGATCCCCACCGGCCCAGGGCTGGTGTATGTGCGCCTCAATGATCTGCGGTGGCCGGGTTCGGAAACGGCTCAGGAGAACTGGCAGGCCGGGGAACGGCTGACCGCGATGCTGCTCAAAGCGGTGTTCACCTATGTCACCTACATGTCCAGCCAGGTCGTCGGCATTCCGAAGATCGTCGCGTTGACCGAGCTGCACCTGATCACCAAGTACGACTTCGGTCGGGATCTGGTGGCCACCACCGCCCGGATGGGTCGGGCGTTGGACACCAACATGCTGCTCGACACCCAAGGGTGCGCGGAACTTTTGCGGATCGACGGGTTGGAGGAGCAGATCTCCGCGACGTACGCGTTCCGGGTGGACAGCGCCGCCGAGGCGACCGCGCAGGCCCGGATGCTCGGCGTGGAACCGGAATCGGGGTTCATCCTGTCCCAGGCCCGGCACCTCAAAGGGGCGTGCCTGATCCGGGACCCGGCCGGGCAGATCGGCCGGATCCGGTTCGACCTGCTCACCCCGGAGATCGGGCTGATGCTCAAAACCACCCCGGAGCGGACCAAGAACGTCCTGGCCGAGTCGGCTGTCGGCGCCGGGCTCGAAGATGACCTGGACCCGACCGAGATTGCCGCCGAATCAGCGATGGAGTACATGGCATGAGCACCTCCCGCACCCGCACCGCAGCCCTGGCCGCCGCCGCCGCCCTGGTGCTCGCCCTGGCCGGCTGTAGCAGCCCGCTTCCCCCGCCGCCGGGCGGAGACCGGCACGATCCGCGGGTGGTCGCCGACGCGTTCGCCACCGCCTGGGCCGGCGGTGACCTCGCCGCCGCGTGCGCCCTCACCGCCGGGCAGGAGAAGGACAAGCTGACCAGTAAAAGCCAGTGCACCGGGCACGCCGGCTGGGTCTCCCAGACCCCCCGCGCGTTCCAGTCCTGCACCTTCCCGAACGGCTCCCTGAAAGTGCTGTATCAGACCGATCAGGAGGTGGACCGATTCCTCATCTTCACCGTTGAAGTTCTAAAGCAGCCGGACGGCATCTTCGCGGTCACGTCGCTGCCGGAAAACGACCCCGGCGAACCAACCGACGGGTACTGCTCCGGAGCAACCAAGGTGGTGAACAGCGGATGAGCACCGCTGTTGAGCAAGACACGCTTCCGGTCGTCGTCGACGGTGAAGCTGAGAATCCCGCCGCGGTCGAGGATCCGGGCGGCTGGTTGAGTCGGGCGTGGTCAGGGTTGGGGTGGGTGCTGGGCCGGGTGTTGTGGCGGCTCTGGCGTGGGGTGTCGTGGGTGTTCCGGTCCAGGTGGCGGCTGGTGACCTCGACGTGGCTGATGGGGTTCTTCCTGGTCGGGCAGGCCGGCGTGGCGTCGGCGGACGGGTTGATCGTCGGCCCGGATCTGGGTGCGGGCGGCGGGCAGACGGTGTTCGAACGGTTCGGCCCGGAAAAGTACACCCTGTATCTGCATCTGTCGGATTCCCATCACGGCGGCGTCCACGTCGAGGAGACGATGTGGACGATCCTGAACGCCGTCGAGATCGGGCTGATGTACCTGATCGCGGCGTTGGCCCGCGGCGCGATCACCTCGATGGAATGGCTGCTCAACCTCACCTTGTACTCGGACAACCAGGTCGCGATCGACTCGGCGGTGTCCGGGGTGGCCAATGCGGTGTTCTGGCCGCTGTTCGGCACCACTTTGGCGATCGGCGCGATGGTCGCCTACGGGCGGATGAAACGCGAAGGCGGCGGCTCGTTGTGGAACGACGCGTCCTGGCTGATCGCGGCGTCGGTGTTCGCCGCAATGTTCGCCACCGCCCCGTCGTTGGTGCTCAAGGACATGGACGACACCCGCACCATGCTGTCCGACGGTTTGATGGTCGGCTACTCCACTCTCGGGCCGGTCGGCGACTCCTCCGCCGGGTTCCCCGCGGTGAAGGTCCCCGGCGATCAGAAGGGCGCGACGCGGCAGCTGGCCGACGGAATGTGGAACGTGTTCGTCACCACTCCGTGGTGCTACGCCAACTTCAACGACATGGCGATCTGTCACGACGTCGGCAAGGACTACCTCACCGACGACCAACGCTGGCAGAACCTCGACCACTGGATGTCCGGCGACAACGGCGGCAACACCGATGAGAAGAACGGTGCGTACTGCCCGAAAGAGCTGAACGGGCAGTGCGACTGGATCCGGGGGCAGTCCTTCGGCCGGCTGGGTGCGTTGCTGTTCATTCTGATCGTCACGCTGCCGCTGGTGCTGGTACTACTCGCGTTGGTGCTGTACGGGCTGATGGCGATCGTCGGGTTCCTGCTGCTGGCGTTGTCCGGGGTCATTTTTCTGCTGTTCTGGATGATTCCGGGGCGGCCGCGGCAGATCGGGGTGAAGTGGCTGGAAGAGCTGATCGGGGCGTTGCTGCAGTCGGTCATCATCACCACCGTCATCGGGTCGGTGATGGTTTTGGATTCGTTCCTGGCTGCGGGGATCCCGAAGTACGGGTTCTTCGCGGTGGCGTTGCTGGATTTGGCGACGTTCGTCACCGGGTTCCGGATGCGCGGCCGGTTGGAGAACGTCGTGGGGATGGGCGCGGGGTCAGGGGCGTCCCCGTTCTCCGGTTATATGGCGATGCGGGGTCTGGGCGCGTTGGGCAAGAGGCTGGGCAAGGCCGGCAAGGCCGCGTCCGGGCTGGGCTGGAAAGGCGCCCGCGGCGGTGTCGGGGCCGTCCATGCTTTCTCAAACAGCAGCATGAACCGGGCCCTGTTCGGATCTGGTCCGGCGGCAGGTCGCGGGCAGGTGCCGTTGCGGTCCCGGCCGTTGCCGACCAACCCGACAGGCCCGGGCCCCGGTCAGGGCGGCGGCGGTGCGCGGCCGCCGGGTTCACGACCTGGTGGTGGTTCCGGGCCGTCCTCGTCCGGGCCGGGCCGCACCGGCCGCCGCGCCGGGCCGGCGACCAGCGGAAGCAGCTCCAGCAACAGCGGCGCCGGTGCGGGCCCGGGTTCGGCTTCGGGTGTGTCCCCCGCCGGCGCGGCGGCTGCGGGTGCGGTTGTGGGCGCCGCGGCGGCGGGACGGCGCCGCTCTGCCCGCGCCGGGTCCGGGCAGGCAGGCACCGGTTCCGCTGCGCCCAGTGCAGCGAACGGATCCACCAACGGATCCAGCGCAGCTGGTGCGCCGGCCGGAACGGCCAACGGGTCCAGTAGCGGATCCACCGGCGGGTCCAGCGCAGCTGGTGCACCGGCCGGAACGGCCAACGGGTCCAGTGGCGGGTCCCACCCGGCAAACGGCCAGGCTCCGGCCGGCAACAGAGCCACCGGGTCCACCGGTACGCGGTCGACCAGTACCGCGACGGCCGGGGCTGTTGGGGCGGCGGCGGTCCGGTCGGGTGGCGGGTCGCGCCGCGGAGGTTCCGGTTCCGGCGGTGCTGGGGGCCGGGGCGAGCAGCATCTGAGTCCGCCGGTCCGCACCGGGCCGGCTCGGGCGGTGCGGCGTGGGCAGCCGACGGTGTCGGCGCCTGCGCTGCCGGATCGGCCGCTGGTGTCCCGGCCGCTGCCGACGAACCCGACCGCACCTTCAACGCCGCCGCGGCGGGGAACCGCTGCCGCGCCAACGCAACGGTCTTCGGGTGGCGGAACCGGCCGACCCGCCGGCGGTGGGAGTACTCGTGCTGGTGCGTCGACGCCGGGTCGCGCACCGACCGCTGGTGGATCGGCGGCAGCAACGCCGCGCGGAAATAGCTCTGCGGCTACCCCTCCGCAACCTCCTACTCCTTCTCCGTCGCAGCGTCCTACCGCGCCGAGCGGGGGTGGTGGTCAGTCGCGGCGGACACCGCAGCCGCCGGCTGCGCCGCCGCGGCCACCGCGGCAGCGGTCGCCGTTGCCGCCGCCGCCGCCGACCCGGACGCGGCGCCAGGACCCAACCGATGAGCAGGGCCAGCGATGACCGGCCACGACGCCGACGCCGGGGACGGCGGCGGGCGGGAGCAGGGTGTGGGCGGGGTGTATCGGCCGTGGACGCCGGGCAGCGCCGACCGAACCTTCGACGACCCGGACGCTGACGGGTGGGTAGATGAGCGCGATCCGTTCACCAGGGCGGCTTCGGAGCAGGACCGGGAACCTGGTGCCCGGTTGCGGCGGCCCCCGTCGGGTATGGGTCGCCGGGACCGGCGGGAATGGAAGATGCTGGAGGCGGCCCGGGTGCACCGGCTGCGCACCGATGAACTCCGGTCGGCGCCGGAAGGGTCGTTCCGGCCCGGTTTCTCACGTCCCCGCCGAAGTACCTGGACCGGCGGAGCCGCAGGGCGTGGCTGGCCACCGAACGGGAATCGTCCAAATCTTGGTGGGAGCACCGCCGCTCTGCGACCCGGGACGTCGGCAACCGCCAACGCGGAGCGTTGGCGGTTGCTCTGATCGCGGGTGGGTTGTTGAGCTGGTGGGTGATCGCCGGCTGGGCGCACCACCCCGCCGCAGGAGCAACCACCGCGCCGGCGGTCTCCTCGACGACGTCTGCCAGCTCGATGCCGGCCGCTGCGCTGCCGGTTCCGTCGTCGGCGCCCGGAGCCGGTCCGGTGAACCCGGTGAGTACGGCCGCCGGGTCGCGGCCGGGGCCGGCGGGGGAGCCGGGACGGTTGGGCACGTTGGATCACGGGTGGTCCCCGACGCCGGCGGGTGGGGTTCCGGCGATTCCCGCGCCGCCGGCGGCGACGCCGATCAACCCCGGGTCGGTGCACCTGATCGCCCGGCCCACCGCGGCGGTGACGGCGGCGGACACCGCCGATCCGAAGGCGGCGGTGACGGCGTGGGCGGCGCGGATGTGCCCGCAACGCTGGACGGACACCTTTCTCGCGGACCGCGCGCCGGTGAAACCGTTGATGACCGCTTCGGGGTGGGCCGATGAGATCGGCAACCCGCAGGAACAGGGTTACTGGGCGTTCGCGGCGGACCGGAAACAGCAGATCCGCTGCGCAGCTATCACGGTGACGGTGTCACCGGATCAGCCGACCGCCGGCGGGTTGGCGTATGTGCTGTACCGGGGGTTGCGGGTGGTCACGATCGGCGCTGCGGGCGGGAGCCGGTCGGCGCCGGTGGTGACGGAGATGTTCGGTGTTCGCACGGTGCTGCGGCAATCAGATGGCCGGTGGCTCGTCGACGTCGCCGCCCCGCCCGGCGGATGAGCCCGATGAACCCGATGATGCGGCTGCTGACGCCGCGCCGCCGCGGCCGCGGCGGCGGCGGCGGTATGTGGTGGCTGTTGCTGCTGGGGCCGACCGGGTTGGGCACGATCTTGGTGTTGGTGTTGCTGGTGACGCTGATCGGCGGTGCCAGCTCCACCGCCGCCACCGATCAGAGCAACAGCGACAGCAGCGGATCGCTGTGCACGTTCAACGGCATCAACCCAGTCGCCGGCACCGGCAGCTCGAGCAGTTCGGCTGCGGCGTCGGGGGTGGTGGGCAGTGCGGCGGCGTTGAGTTCCGCGGTGGCGCAGGCCACCGCGTCGTTGCCGCCGTCGGAGTTGAGCGCGGCGGAGCACGTCGCGGGGGTGGATCTGTCCGCGGCGCAGATCCGCGCTGCGCAGATCATCGTCGGTGTCGGGAAGGATTTGCACGTGGATCGCCGCGGAATGCAGGTCGCGGTGCTGGTTGCGCAGACCGATTCCGGGTTGGACCCGTCGCTGTCGTTGTTCTCCGGTGCGGTGGCCGGCATGTTCCGCCAGATCACCGACACG
>JAABUI010001903.1_pt1 | contig 11783 bp, 25 predicted proteins | sample 5559111 | NCBI WGS metagenome assembly JAABUI01 (sample SAMN10711870, study PRJNA513365) | rock metagenome | isolation source: Antarctica rocks | place: Antarctica: Victoria Land, Buttleship Promontory
CCTTCACCCACCAAAACTATCGGAAAATCAGTTTGCAATCTAGCAACAATCTCCCGGACGAGATGGATGACGGGGATTCAGATGATGAAGATGGAGAAGGGGATGTGACGAGGGAGGAGGATGGGGAAATTGATGGGGTACATTCTAGGAGTGGGTCGACGGAGAGTAAGGAGGGTCGAGAGAGGAGTGGGTCGAGAAAGAAGCCTAGGATCACTTTGGCGAGGGGTGAGGCTTGTGTTGCGTGTCGGTGAGCCCGGACTGTGGCGCAAGAAGGACTTCGTATTGACGGTACCGAACAGGAACAGGAAGCTGTGAGCTGGTCAAACGGGTCAAGAGGAGTTAATCTGATATGGGATAGCAAATGCACCGGCGAGAAACCGTGCAAGACCTGCCAGAGAGCCAAGATCGAGTGTCGGTACGAAGGTATCCAGAGGAAGAGACCTCGTGCGGTCATGCTCGAGGAGCGCATCGGTCAATCACCCCTGTGTTTTATGCCCTGCACCTGATGCTGATACCAAGAAGCCGAACTCGAAGCGGTCTTGACGATGAAAGGAGAGCCGTTCCCGCCCAGTCAGCTCCGCGGTATTCCTCCGAGCAAGACGCTCGTCTCCCCCTCCAACGAGGATTCAAAATCCCGCTCGTCCGCCGGTAAGATTTCTCCGCCGGTCATCGGAAGTCAGCCGCCACCGCTATCGCTTCACTCACACCGGGATCTCCCGCCGAACATGACGCAAGTCAACGCTCTCAGTCGAGCTGAGATCGCTCCGAATTCGCCTCTCGAGCTGGCACTAATCAATATCGTCCTACCATACACACCTTATCTCCTCATGCCGATCCATCCTCAGCGATTCCTCGCGCTTCTCACCCTCCCTCCGACCGATTCTCAGCGCCCTCATCCGGCTCTGCTATACATCCTGTTCGCCGAGGCGGTCACTGTTCTCGAGCAGAAAATTCCACTGCCAGTACTCCCTCGACAGCCGCCATCCCTCTTCCCCCAATCGTTCTCGCCGCAGATGCCCTCGCCTCCCAACGACGCGGACTACATCCTGCAGCACGTTTCCGGCATGGCGCTACCCCTGCTAGAACGAGCGCGTTCCGAGCTCGATTCCGGGATCCGCAACGTCGATAGGCCACTCGACCTTGTTAGAGCTGCAGTTGGCATCGCGCGCCATCTCTACGGCCTCGGTCGATTCATCGAAGGATGGAACATCCCCGTCAGCCGATTACTGATTTCCTGCGGCCTTCATCGCATGTCAGGCAATTTCATCCCTCCCGACGATAATGATTGGGAAGTCGAGGCTATGCCGAAGCCTTACGCACCGTCTTACCATTATCAGTCGTACTCGAATGCATCGAATCCGACCTTCCCGGTGTTGAGGATGAGACCGGTGATCATACCTCCGGCGAGGGATGAGATCGAGCTGGCAGAGAGGGTGATGACCTTCTGGTCGGCCAAGGCGCAGGATTGGGAGTCGGGTACGGGATGGGGCTGGACATTGAGTATGGCGGATGAGGAGTGCACAACGCAGTGGGCTTGGGGATGGGGCAGTGTCGAGGCGGGTGGAGTGTTGCCTTGTGGTTACCTAGAGCTGACGAGATCGACAGATGCAGCCTCGGACACGGCCTGAACAGCCGCGACATGGGATTCGCGACCTCCACGATCCATCGAGCTCGCTTCACACCTCTCCGATACCCGACACGACCTACGTCCTCGCTATCAAGTCACTGGCCCTGCTACACCGAGCAAGCCAGTACGTGATGTCTTTCGCTCAAAACTGCGGCGTTGTATTGACCTCAGGTAGCCTATTTGACCGACCGGAAGTCTGCCACCCCTCTCCTCAACCACCGTCGCACATTCCCTCTCTCCACGCGGTTCAGCAAGTCGAGACCGCCCTCCGCCTCTTCCGCAAACGCCTCCCCTTACCATTCTCCGACAATCATCACCCTCGCTCACCCGACGAGAGCTATGACGGCCCCAGCGATCCGTGGTGGATCACGATGCATGCCAACCTGTACACAGCAGAGATGATGATGTTCAAGGAGCTCGCACATCATCAACCGCAGGCTTATGAGACTGCGGTGAGCTGTGCGAGGGCGCTGGTCGGGTTCGTGAAACGTCTTAGACCGGATGGTTGGGTCCATGTGGGTGAGTCGAGGCGTCTCCTTCGCTTTATCTGCTACAGCTGCAGGGAGCTCAGCTGAGATTTGGATTCAGATATGATCGTCGCCCTGGACCTGTCACTGGCCTCACGATTCCTGTACAAAGAAAGCGACCGACTCGCCAAGAACGGCCACACGTCAGGCGCAGCTATGGCTTCCGAAGAAGCCGAGATCCTTCGAGTGGCATTGGCAAAGGACTACTCAAAGTGGTTGCCGATGGCTAGTCTGCATAGTTTGATCGTGCAGAGGGTGAGGGAGGGATGGCCAGAGAAGGAGGGGGAGTATGAGAGGGTCTAGCGTTGCTTTACTGGGCAATGAGGCATACTTTTGGTTGAGACACGGCTGGTGTCGTATGGGAAGAGCAAACTATATACATGCATGTGCGGTATAAGAGTGTATCGTGGATAAGTAAAGGCGATATCGACACGTACTTGATGCTAGACCAGTCTGCGCGGCACGACATGTTGAAGATCGAGACAACACCGGCAGAGGCCGAGAAACGATCATGTCACGTGATCTCCTACATGACGATCTAAGCGCTTCGTCCTTTGAGCTGTGTTCTCGCCATCATTTGATATTTCTCTTGCGCCCGGCTCGCCCCTCGTCTGAGCAGTCACCTAGTCTTACATCTCCTACACGGATTCCTTTTGGGTCCATTGAGAAGCTTGTTGTTGGAAAGCGAGGCGGAGTCTATCCAGACGAGCGACACCGCCGGACGGATGCTGTCGCCATGCAAGCTCTCAAAGACGTGGCGTTACGCCTTCTCAACGTCTACGTCTCACCCTACGTCGAAAACTTGAACGCACATGATCTATCGGTCTCCGTCTTCGGAGGTGAGTTCCGCTAGCTGTGAGATAGAACTAGCTCATTCCGCAGGCAATCTCCAATTCCATGGCCTGCATCTGAAGAAGTCGCTGCTCGAGCGATTCGGCGTACCGGTGGATATAGTCGCCGGAGACATTGGCAATCTATCAGTCAGCATACCCTGGACGCAGTTGAAGACCCAACCTGTCAAGATCTTCATCGAGGATGTCTATGTGTTGACACGCTCTCGGCCGCAAGGGAAGGTTGATCCGGAGGAAGATGCTAGGGTGGAGCAGGCGACGAAGCAGGAGAAACTGAAGTCTGCGGAGGCGGTGGATATTGCTGCTACTCAGGTCGGATCGCAGGGCAATGATGAGGGTGAGTCTAGGCGAGGGAACGTAAGGAAGGAAACGCTGAAGGTACTATAGCCAAGCAGACATATGTCGGAGCGATCCTGTCCAAGGTGCTGGACAATGTTCAGATTCACGTCAAAGGCATCCATGTGCGATACGAGGATGGGTCGAGCACGCCGGAGCACCCGTTTGCGGCAGGCTTGACTATCGACGAGTTCAAGGCGGTGTCGACGGATGAGAAATGGGTCGAGGCTTTCATCCAGGACAGCTTGAAGGGGGTCCACAAGGTTCGTCGACTGTCTGAACAATCGAGATCAGCTGATATCGTCGGTCATAGCTTGTCAAGCTAGGAGCTATGTCGGTTTACTTCGATACGGACGCTGGTAGCTTGGACAAGGGTGCGGAGGAGAGGCAGGCTACCATTGACGCTCTCAAGGCTATGGTACGTTGCGTATGGGTGGCTTTTTACGGTCTTGCTCATCGGTTTTAGCTTGCCGGATCTCCAAAACACCAGTACATTCTCAAGCCTGTCACCGGGGAAGCCAGGGTCCGTCGAATTGTCCCTCAATTTGCATCCGCTAATCCTGACCTTCAGGTCATCGTCAACAAGCACATGTCGAAAGAATCTCCCAAGGTCGATGCGCAGGTCTTCTTCGACGAGATCGGTGTCGTCGTGGATCGAGACCAGTATCGCGACGCACTCTCCACATTCGATGTCTTCCACTTCTACCGCCGGACCCATCAGTATCACAAATTCCGCCCGCCCGAGGTGGAGTTCCAGACGAATCCGGCGCGGGCACGACTGAAGTTCGCGATGACTGCCATAAGTTCCGAAATTCTTGATCGACATAAGCACTGGACGTGGGAGTACATGGCGAAGAGACGAGATCGGCGGATCCAATATGTCGAAATATATACGAGGAAGCTCGCTTTGCCAGAGAACAAGCAGTTGCCAGTCGAGGTGATTTCAGACGATATTCAGGAATAGTCCTACGCTGACCCTGAACAGGATGGGACTATCCTCGCTGAGATGGAATACGACTTGCCATACGAAGACATCCGCTTCTTCCGATCTGTCGCCCGTGCAAAGGCGAAGCAGGATGCAGCCACACGCCGGAAGCTCGAGGCTGAGAAGCGGAAAACCCAGCCTGACAAGCAGACTTGGGGCGAATGGCTTTGGGGAGGACCGTCGCGGACGGCAGAGAATGGGGGGATGTCCGATGAGGAGAAGAAGGAGATCGACTACATCATCGACTACAATGCTGAAGAAGCTCAAGCAACGGTCGGCTCTACTCCGATGGACTTCATGCAGGCTCGCGTGTCCGCCAAGCTGAACAAAGGGTCCTTCTCCCTTCGCACCGATCCTCACGGGAAGAACGAGGACATCATCGCCCTTGTCTTCGATTCCTTTTCCGCCGATGCTGTTCAGCTCACCGAGTCGATTTCCGGCAAGATTGCCCTTGGCGGCTTCCGTGTGTACGACGGCACAACACCCGAATCGCTCTACCCGCAAATTGTCCGCGTGAAAGACATCGAGTCGGACAACACAGGGAAGTGGCGAGACCAGACTGGCCTCAAAGATGGCGGAACTGGAGGGGCTATGAACGAGATCAGCGATGGACTAGACGACGATGTCGACCCCTTTTTCGTCATGGAAGTCGAGCAGAACCCGCTTGACGGACATGCGGATAATGCGGTGACGGTGAAGATGCGGCATCTCGAGATCATCTATCATAAAGGTTATGTCGAGGCGGTCGTCGCGTTCTTCAAACCACCTGCGAGTCAGCTGGAGTCCATTGGAGCTTTGCTAGTGAGTGTGATGTGATGAAACCTCTTTGGTGACTGACCGTGCATCTGTAGGATGCAGCCGGTCAAACGCTAGATGGCATCAGGAAAGAAACGCGAGCAGGTCTGGAGTATGCTCTCGAACAGCACAAGGTAAGCAATACAAATCTGTCCTCGAGGAAAGCAGCTAAGCAAGATAGACCATCGACATCCGCGTCGACATGAATGCACCCATCATCATCATTCCCATGGAGTGAGTTTTCACCGCCTTACGTTTCAATCAGGTGCTGAAGTGCTGTTAGTGTCCAGACGAAGGAAAGCCCTGCCCTCGTGCTTGACGCCGGTCATATCGCAGTCGAGAGCAAGCTTGCCGATCAAGATCAGCTCAAAGAGGTACAGAGTAAGCGAGGGCGGCAATACAGTGACGAGGACTTCCGGCAACTGGAAGATCTGATGTACGACAAAATGTCCTTACGACTCGAGTCGACCCAAGTACGTCCCCAGACTAGTGGGAGCACCGATCTAACCCATCTCGCAGCTGTTGATGGGCCCGGATGTTGATGCGTGTATGCGGGCCCTTGACCATGAGCATTCATCGGGCAAGACAGAGCTGCATATCCTCGAGCGCATCAACATGTCTTTCTCGGTGCAAAATGCGATCGTCAATGCGCCGAATCTCACTCGCTTCAAGATCGCTGGTGACTTGCCCGACTTACAGGTGAACTTCTCAGACAGACGGTATAGTGAGTGATGCATTTGTCCCAAACGGTCAGCGCTGACACAGCTCAGAATCATTGATGAAGTTCATCGACGTGGCGATTCCCAAATTCGGTGACGATGAGGCCCAGCATGAAATTGAGCCTGTGCAGCGGCCAGCCGCACCAGATCGTCATCCTCATCGATCATTCCGGCAGCGACCAATTGAGGAATATACACTGGATGATAATCGGTCCATTACATCAGCAAAGACCGCTGATGAGAAGGACGAGGAAACTTTAGTGGACGAGAAGGGCGCGGACCACTTCTACGAGGCGCAGGATGACTCGACAGAGGCAGGTCTTTGTCTGTCCTTGGCCCTCCGGAAGCTGACTATTGGCAGTCACAACGGATCGCGCTGCAGCAAGCGACCTTCGAATTCTCCTTCTCGGTTGGACGACTGCAAACCTCGCTGTTCAAATCCACGTCACCGACAGCTGAGCGTGCCCTTGCAAACGCTGTTCTCGAAGGTTTCGGTCTCACTTTCGATCTGCGAAAGTATGATATGTCGGTGGACCTGTTCCTCCGTGCTGTTACGCTTTCTATGGTAGAGGATGGCGAGGTCCGCGGACCCCTGCTTTCATCTGCAGACGATAGCGGGACCGACAAAGATCTCAAACTTCTGCAGGTCCGATACATGCGTGTACAGAAGGACTCGCCGGAGTTCATGACGAAGCATGAAGGAGTTGATCAGAGTGTCGATACCGAACTATCGACGTTCAAGATCAATATCGCGCCGGAGCCGATCCTGTCACTATACGATTTCATTATGACCACTTTCGTGCCGCAGGACGATGCATCTCCCAAGCAGACCAACGGGGATAAAGCCGTAAGCGCTTCTGGGCAACTTGTCAAGGCGAATGCACAGGAGGAGGCCAAGTCTTCCGATAAGATACGGGTTAGGGTCAAGGTTACTAGCGCTCAAGGTTAGTGAAATTACGAGATCAGTAAAATCATTTGATATCCTGCAGTCTCGCTCGACAATGGCGGCAAGTCCTTCGCTCGCCTCGGCTTACCTGCTGCGGATGTGGCTATCATGCTCCGCGGCGCGACGCTTCGCGTGGGAGCTCGTCTCGGCAACATCTCTCTCGAGGACTTATCAGAGGAAGCGGTCGGAGTGCCTGCGTTCAAGAAGCTACTGGCCATCGAGGGGGAGGAGCTGGCCGATTTCAGCTATGAAACCTTTGATCCTTCCGACAAGGAGACGTTCCCGGGATACAACTCATCCGTCAACCTTCGCGCGGGGTCCATCAAGTTCACGTTCATGGAGCGGGCCCTGCGGGATCTATACGCCTTTGCCCTGCGATTCGCACGTATGAAGGCGGTCTACGATGCGGCGTCTCAAGCGGCCGTACAACGAGCGAGCGAGGTCACCCGAATCCATTATGATGTCGCCGTCAAGACACCTATCCTAGTATTACCTCGCGACGGACTGACTTCGCCCGACGTGTTGATACTTCGACTCGGAGAGATCAACGCCAAGAATCAGTATCTCGGCGACCCGGATGACACGAGCACCATCGACGCCAGTCTTCGCGGCATCAACGTTGCGGCTGAAATTTCGGTTGGTGAGAAGAAGGCGTCCATGCAGATGGTGGACGATGTTGCCGTTACCGCTAGGGTCAAGCAGGCTGGCGGGAAGAGTCATCGTTCTGATCCACATCATGCAGATACCGAAGTGAGCAGTTCTCTTGGCGATTGATGGGCTCGGCTAACGTGGGTGAAGTTAACAACCGAGATGTCCGACGTCAAGATGTCCCTCACGCAAAGGCAGTACATGCTCCTGATGGCCATCGCAAACTCCCTCCCCAAAGCTTTGAGCGGAGTCAGCGATACCGATGCGTTCAATGAGTCTATGCCTGTCACTCCAGTAGACGGCTCGTTGCCGGATACACCAACATCCGAGAAGACACCGTCGGAGTCCGGCGTCAACCTCGAACCGGAACTCGCTGTTTCCAAAAGTGCCGATGACATGTGGACCACCCTCAGCTTCGTCTTCTCAGTCAGCTCGATCGCTCTTGAGCTCCACGGCCCGGATGCGATTGCCGAAAGCGAACTTAAGAAGAATAGTATCGCCCGGTTCGCACTTGTCAAGACACACGTCGGGTTCAAGCAGCTGTCGGACGGCGCTTCCGAGGCAGATTTCTCCCTGAAAGCGTTGGCATTCTCGAGTACGAGGTCCGCGAACAGCGTGTTCCGGGATATCATACCAGCGGCTGAACACGATGGAAACCAGATGTGAGTGGAGTTGTGAAAGAGCGGTATTGACAATGCAGTATGGTACAATATACGACATCGGGTGGCTCCAGTCCTTCGTCTTTGGCGATCGTCACTATCGACAGTCCACGTGTTATCCTTGCGGTTGATCCTCTTGCTGCTCTTTTGGAGTTTGCCATCAGCCCGTTCAAGAAATCGGCGGAGGAGATTCCAGTGCAGCCTATTGACAATCAAGAAGCGGAAGCTCCTTTCGAGGGTCCCACCAATACAGCTGGTTCGCTTTCCTTCCGGGTCGAGATAATCGACTCGACCGTCATTGTCCTAGCGGATGACACCAACTCAAAATCGCAAGCGATCCAACTGTCAATCAAGGAAGTCCTTTTGTCTCAGCAAAGCATCCTCGCCTTGAAGGTCGATCAGCTCGGCATGTCATTTGGACGGATGGATCGACCCACTGACCGCGTCAAGTTCCTTGATGAGCTCAATGTAGCGCTATCCTTGGATACCAGACGACGCGGATCTCAGCAGATGACGAGTCTCGAAGCGGAGATACCTGATCCGGTCATCTTCCGCGCTTCGTATACCGACATTATGCTCATCATGGATATCGTCAACAAGGCGTCCGCAGTCGCGTCGACGGCTCTGGCTCCAGAGGGCCCAACGAAGGAGCCGAGCAGTCCGCGGGCTGATCGTGCCGCGGATAGTGTGACAGAGATGTCGTCCTTGGCAGTGGTTCCTGAGGCAAGCAAGTCGTCAACACGGCGTACTTCGGTCAGTAAGCCCCGCGCATCGATTGAGAAATCTCGAGTATTGGTGTCGAAGGAGCAGGTCTGTCTTTTGCCCAATACGAAGCTGTGAGCTGATGACGGCTGATCATAGCTTAAAGCGCGAATCAATGGCTTTCAGTTCGTCTTGGTCGGTGATCTGCAGGAGATGCCTTTTGTCCACTTGTCATCCAATGAGTTCCTCGTCATGGTGAATGACTGGTCGGGAGATGTAAGTCGCTTGATAGCCGCAATTCAGAGATGCTGATTTCTTGCAGATGAAGATGGCTACTTCGATCACCACCTCCATTCGGTACTTCAATCTCACCAATTCATATTTCGAGCCTCTGATGGATCCTTGGAAATTTGATTTGAGGGTTTGTGCTTCGCAATGCGATCTTCCAATTCTGATTAATTTAGGTGAACCGGACATCCGCTGGACCGGGCCATAATCCCATCAACGTTCGACTTACCGCTGCCGAAAGGCTTGAGCTCAACGTCACTTCCGCTCTCATCGAACTCGCCATTACCACTGCAACAGTCTGGAGCAAAGAAGCTGAAAAGGTGAAGGAAGGACGGGGGACTGACGCACCGTTCCGTATACGCAATCGCACCGGTCTCACCGTCTTGCTCTGGCCTGAGCAGAATGACCTAAGCAAACAAGTGACCGGTGTCAAGCGGCTTGACGACGGAGCGGACGTGCCTTGGCGATTTGAGGACAGGCGAAGAACGCGAGATGTGAGTGTCCCACATCGGCTGAACTGAATTTGTTCAGAATGTCTCGGCTGTGCGGCATAACGCTCTTGGTATTCAGCTTCAGGATACATCATGGGAATCGCTCCGTGGCATCTCCGTCGATCGGGAAGGCGATCATTTACTCAGCCTACGACATCGCCTCGAAAAGGTCTCGCATCAGATAACATGTGAGATTCGGCTCGAAAACAACATCAAGGTTATCACATTCAGGTCGACTCTGAAAGTCGAGAACCAGACGAGTCTGCCGGTAGAGATGATCGTGGTGGACGCGCATGGAAAGGCTTCGAGCGGGGCTATGAGGATCGGTGAGCCTGAAGCTAACAGGCCAGAAAACTACTGAACAACCCCAGATCCGGGAGATTCTTGTCCTCTTCCGCTAGAGGCTGCGTATGAGAAGCGCTTCCGCTTACGGCCCTTGCGTGAGGCACACCATCCGGAACGAGAGAGCCAATGCTGACGAGCTTTTAGGGGGCTTTGGCTTCGACTACAGCTGGTCAATGCCCCTTCACTGGCGGCAGCTGATGTCTCGACCCATCCGTCCGATAAGCTGCAAGCACCAGACGCCGAAGGAGCCCGCCTTCTACTTCCAGGGACAGGCGAACTTCGATGCCAAGGATCCTGCCGCGAAGTGCGTTTTAACGATGCACCATACAAAACAGCTCGCAGCGCTGAGAATCCCTTGCAGGCTCTACCCTCGCATGACTTTGACCCTTCGCGCGCCAGTTGAGCTTGAGAATCTGCTGCCCTACGATGTCAAGTTCCGCATCCACGACAAGAATACCGGTCTGAGCTCCAGCAACTTCCTCGTCAAGGGTGGGTCAAGCCCAATACACACGGTCGAGCTATCACACCTTCTTCTGCTGAGTGTGGCACCGGAAGACACAAGTGAGCCTGAACTCTAGAGACTGGGTTAACCGCTCATGTCTCTAGACCTGAAGCAGAGCGACTACGCAATCATAAATACCGATGATCCTGAATTACCAATCGAAGACCACTTCCATCTCGCAGACGAGGAGGGCCTGAAGCTCATGCTGAAGCTGCATTACTTGTGAGCAGCTGCGAACCTGCACGGTATAGGTGCTGATCACGTATCAGTACATACCCAAAGTCCGGTGGAGCGTTCAAGGTCCAGGTGTACAGCCCGTACATTATCATGAACAAAACGCTGCTGCCTTTCGACCTGGCTGCGAAGACCTGGACTGGCGGGCAGAAACCTGTTGCGGGCAGTGATCTGTTCAAGAGTGAATCATCCTTGAGATACCGAGAATTAGCTGACGGTTTACAGATGACCACAATCGAGACACCCCTACGCCATTCAGTCCGTTTTCAACCTTTATCACAGGAACCTCCGCTTATCTTACCTTTTGAAGTGTTTGGTTATCCGAACGAGGATCGACGGAATCGCCTGTTCCTCAAGGTCCAGGATTCGAGGTGGTCCAAAGTCAGCCAGCCAGCTTGCGATTTCTGTGTAATGGCAGCTGATTTCTATTCCAGCCAATGTCCTTCGAACCGGTCGCTGCAGACATGCAGATCGTCATGCAATCCGGCTCCGGCAATACCGACTACTATGTGGGGCTGTCGTATGCTGAGGGGCTCGGCAAGGTGAATGGCAGCTGCTATGGTATCCTGGAACTACTCTGACCCGCTCTCTCTACCACAGTACAAATTGACGAAGGTCATCACGATTGCGCCCAGATTCCTGGTCAAGAATGCGTTCTCCTACTCCCTCAAAATCAGGCAACACAGTACCGACAAGGTGTTCGACATCGCTCCTGACACCCGACTACCCCTGCATGAGCTGCAAAGCCGAGCACCTCCTCAGCTGTGCATGGCTTTCGACGAGCCGAACCTGAAATGGTGTGCAGTGTCTGCTGTCGCTTGTCAACCGGAATTGACCGAGTTGCAGGTCTGCGCCTTTCAATATCGCTGATATCGGTCGGACACATCTTGTGCTCCAGCGGCAGACCGCCCGTGGCTCCAAGAATTACCTGATCAAGGTGGAAACACACATCGAAGGGTCAAGCATATTCTTGTATATCTCCCGAGAGACTGAGCCTTGGCCGCTCAAGCTGCGGAATGATACAAACCTGAAATTCACATTCCAGCAGGCTGTGAGTGTTCCTCTTGATGGAGATCTGTTTTTCTGACCGCTTTTCAAGGACGATGAGGCATCGAAGGAGGACTGTCA
>JAABUI010001906.1_pt1 | contig 11779 bp, 19 predicted proteins | sample 5559111 | NCBI WGS metagenome assembly JAABUI01 (sample SAMN10711870, study PRJNA513365) | rock metagenome | isolation source: Antarctica rocks | place: Antarctica: Victoria Land, Buttleship Promontory
CACTGTGTCACTGCAACTACACCTCAGAAGATTTGCTTTTCATACAGCTGTGCAGTGACCCAGCATCACTGCACTGAAGCACTGGTTTTGGCAAAATGAGATCCCCACTGTTCAGTGCTGCTCTGCAAAACAGGCTCACAGCATGCACTGTGTCATTGCAACTACACCTCAGGAGATTTGCTTGTCATACAGCTGTGCAGTGACCCAGCATCACTGCACTGAAGCACTGGTTTTGGCAAGATGAGATCCCCACTGTTCAGTGCTGCTCTGCAAACCAGGCTCACAGCATGCACTGTCTCACTGCAAGTACACCTCAGGAGATTCGCCTTTCATACAGCTGTGTGTTGTAGACCCTGGTTCTCAGCAGATTTCTCACAGACTTGAGCACTGGTGTTTGGGTCCAAGGCAGCAGTGCAGCTGCAAAAGCTGCATACAGATGATGCACCCAGTCTGGCAATGCCAAAGATAGCAACAAGCATCTCGTACATCCATCACCCCTCTTCAAGGACAACAGCACATCTCGCATCACTGCAACATTGCAGGTCAAGCGGTCAGTAGACCTGGTTTGCCGCTTGCGATTCCTGGCGCAACACAGTGGCAGCAGCTTGTTTGTGACTGTACTAGCGGCTTTCAAGGTGTTGCTTGCCAAATACAGCAGCAGGGGTGACCTGGTGGTGGGTACTCCTAGCTCAGGGCGGGACAAGCCTGAGCTGCAGGGCAATACTGTTGGCTGCTTTGTCAACCTGACAGCGTTGCGTACCAGTTTGGCTGGTAAGGTATTTAGGATGCATGCTATGCATAAGCCATTTACAGCTTCGCGGCTTTTCAGTCATATTGACAGGAACCAGCCCTGAACCTTTGGTTTCAGGGCCGGTGTCAATATAGACCTTGAGCATGCAAAACCGGTACTGCAACAGATCAGCCACTGAGTTACTCAAGTCAGTCACAAGAGCAGATTTCCACAGGTGTGATTGCACTGGCACAAAACTGCTGTGAACCTGATTTGCGCATGTTGGGTCAATGCACACCTGTATGAAGAGCAAATCTCCGTAGGTCTGATTGCACTGGCACAAACCTGCTGTGAACCTGCTTTGCACAGCAGCATTGAGCAGTGGGGTGTGATTTTGCCAAAGACAATGCTGCAGTGCTTTGTTGTTGGGTCAACGCACACCTGTATGAAGAGCAAATCTCCATAGGTGTAAATGCACTGGCACAAACCTGCTGTGAACTTGATTTGCACAGCAGCACTGAGCAGTGGGAATACATTTTGCCCTGAACAGTGTTGCGGTGCATTGGTGTTGGGTCATTGCACAGCTGTATGAAAAGCAAATTTCCACAGGTGTGATTGCACTGGCACAAACCTGCTGTGAACCTGCTTTGCACAGCAGCATTGAGCAGTGGGGAGTGCATTTTGCCAAAAACAGTGTTGCACTGCTCAGTGATGCTGTGCAGATCAGGTTCACAGCAGTACTGTCTCAGTGCAGTTACACCTATGGGGATTTGCTCTTCATACAGGTGTGCAGTGACCCAACGCCAGTGCAACCCTATCTGTCCATGGTTCCCTAATGGTTCCCCCGGGGCTGATACAAGGGGCACTTGCACAACCGCCCTTCCAGTACTTTACGCTGTAGGGCAAGCTATAATAACATAATATCACTCTTTTAAAAAAAGTCAAAAAAGAAGAGAGAAGTGTGAGTAATCCAGCTGAAAATTAGGGTTTCAGCTTTGCTGTCATTATGCTATCATGGGCCACACACACACACACCTACCCTGTTTATTCCCTATTTTTAGAGTTTTCTTGAGGTGTCCCCAACTTCACCCTAAAATCTATAGAGAATTTTTGAAGTCTGTCATAATCCAGAGAATAACAGAAGCTTCTTCTGCAGCCCTAGAGCCACAGAACTCTGCACATAGACCATGCTTCTTCTGCATGCAGACCCTACAGTGCTCTGAGGCAGAAGCTACAGTGATCAAGGCCTGATCCATAGATCATCTGGGCCTGATGCTGCAGTCATCTAGACCAGATGCTGCAGAGTCTGGGCCAGAAACCTACAGAAATCACCCTAGAGGTTATCCGTATGTCACAGTTGACTAATGGTGGCAGATCCCTAGATTTTTCTGTACACAGGGAACTACAACTCTACAGAACCCTGTATTTTCTGTAATTTCATGGCTACGGCGTCCGAAACCTGATCACGCACCTCAAGCTAGCCACCCAGCAGCTGGAACAATTAAGGACAGGTGAGTCTTGTGTAGGTCTGTAGGGGTTTATCAAAAGCCTGGACCCACTGTAGGTTCGTGTAAGGGCATGGCTATGATGGGCGAAAAAGTAATCCATGTTTTGAATGTTTTCCTCATGCACACTGCAAAATGACGATGTGCTTGGTTCATGAACCTGTCAAAGGCAAATACTTTTCTGCAGCAAGAGATACCCGGCGGGAAGGCATGCAGGTTGGAGGTACAAATAAGAAAAAGACTGCTAGATATGAGCTTGATGTAACAGCTCGAGATGACACCGTAAGCAGTGATTGCTTTATGTAAGCTGGAACCGTTCTGCATGCATACATCGGCACAATATGATATTCTCAGAGTATTACATGCAAATGAGATTATTACTGACTGATTGTACTGTTCCTGCAGCCCACACCTGTATCTGACTTGACACCAGGCAGGCCATGCAGGCCGTCAACTGGCTGGAACAAACGCAAGAATCTGTTGGACTATGACAACAATGGCTACACCTAAACTGATAACATTCATTGTACTCTACAGAATATAGCAAACATCTACCAATCTACAAGCATCTGCTTCATCTTATCTAAACTGCAGTATGGCTGCAACAAGCAAGGTTGTTGCTGATATGTCAATAGCATTGATCCAACTGCAATTCTAGTTTAGCCTCTTGCTTTGTTGGCCAATCCAAGCCATGCCAATCTATCTGCCACCTCAGTGCTGAGCGCCTTGTGACATTCATGCATGGCCACGGGCAGCCTTGTGATTTGACCTTTTCAGGCAATTGGTGCACCTGCACTTGAAAAGTCCTTCCAAGCCCTTTCAGACGCTTACTGCAATAGCCAGGAAGACTGTCTGCCATGATAGGCCCCATGACTTGGTGTATGATTGAGTGTGAAAGCATAGCAGGCCTCCCTGACTCTGCAATTGCCTCTGTAACCATATGCCTGTTCGAGTGCAAAATGCCCAAGTGATGCCATGCTGAATTTTTTATACTGGCAAGTTTGGTCTGGCTCCACTGAGGCAAAAGCGACCAGAGTCTGTTCAGATACAGACCAATAGGTGGAACACGTTCATCGTCTTGATGGTTGCCTTGAGAACCAGCATTGCAAGCAGGCTCCTGCAGACTTGGAGTGGTCGCTGTAGGCATGGCCTCCATCCTGCACACAAAGGCATGAGCCAATGACTTTGCGTGTCATGACATGCAGTTAAGTGCAGGGCTCTGGTCACCAGCCAGGACTCATGGCACTGACATATGCACGTATTCGTCTGCTCTTGACTGGTCACTTACGAGGCAATAAATCCAAGCTGGATGAAAACATCATGAATTGCGGAAGAGTCCAGCGTCTTTTCACATCTCCAGCTGCGCTACTGCAGGCACTACTGTTTGTTTGCTTGCTTGGCAAGATAGCATCACCCAGGGAGGGTCTGCTACCAAAAGCGGTCTCAAAGGCTGTGGTAACTGCTGTTGGCCACAAAGCCGGTCTTTGTCCTGGCAGTGCTGCAGTACACGATGCATGACAGGAAGCAATTCTGAGCTTGTCTCGGCAAAATCCTCTTTTTTCCAATCCTGTCACAATACATGTCGTGCTCAGTCCTAAGGTGCAGCGGTCTCGCGCCAGGAAGAGCACCTTTGCCCTCACCTCCAGCCTGTCTTGGTACAGACCAGCTACATATTACATGCTGTGCACCTTGTCCAGGGCAAGAAACACCGGCAGAACAACTTGAAAAGCTCCTTTCCACCGCAACAAAAGCTCTGCAGTCAGCATGCTGTTCTGCCCTGTGGGAAAGGGCTACAGATCAACACTCCCGCTTATCACCGTTGGACATGCCACTATAGCATCTTAGACATGACAGCGGCATGACAGCGGTTGGAACGGGCCGGATATGGTTTGAAGATCAGCGTTTTGACCTATTTTGCAAGATTTCGGAATTCGTGCAGGGACTGAAAATGGCGATGCTAGATTCCCCAGTTTCAAAGAGTCAACATGGCTACATTTCTGCAAAATCGAGCAGAGCTGGATTTTCCGCACCACGAGGCAGAGGACCATCTCAGGTTATCTCCAGACGTCAGAGATAGCAGCCACTAGTCAAAGCTCCTTTCTTGAGTCTGGGTCGCAATCGCCTCAGACAGGAGATCAGACACAACCGAAACGGTCTGTACAACCCTAGCCAGGTGAACGTAGATAGATAGGGCCAACAGGACTGCCAACACTAGTGCAATTGTGCTTGCAAGCATGCTACCAAGTGACACATCTGGTAGGACAGCCGCAGCCAGCAGACCCTGCTTGCTTTATTGGCATTAACTCAGCACAGGGTGTGATGCCAGCACACGGTGTGTTATGGCACTGGTGAATTGCTTCAGACCCAGCACAGCATTGTTTGACTGCATGATGTACTCACACCTTCATCATCCGGGTGTTCTGCCAGCCTCCGTGGATCAGTGCATCTTTAGTAACATGAAACGCAATTCACTCAATCTCAGCAACAATACACTCACGGCCAATGTCCTAAATTCAGAGATCATTGTGGTGAGACGATGATAAGGCCAGCCAGCCTGCTCACACCACTGGCAATGTCGCCTTCTAATGCCAGTCACAACAATTCATTTTGTTGCAGATTTCATCATAGAACCCTGGATGCTCAGGGTCTCTTTCATCTAGAGCTTGAGCATCATCTTCTGTAATCTCTTGCACCTTCTTAGAGATCCAGGAAATCACCTCCCGCTTCTGGCCATGTGAATTGCTGCTCTGCCAGGCTGCCATCAGAGAACCTAGAAGCACAGCACTGAGCTTTGCTCCTGTAGTCTTATAGCATCAGCTGTGCTTCAAAATGCAGGGTATTGCCAGACTGCCGTTCCGCCATATCAATGATTTGCGTGACAGCTGTATCGTGACACTCAAGCTTGACGAAGTTCTGTCAGACTGTGCTTGTACTCATCATACTTTGCAAGCTTGTTAGCCAGGTGTGTAAGCACCCAGCACATCACAAAAGTTGTACACTGATCCAATCATCAGACAGTCGCAGTAGTAAGTCTGAAAACTTGGGTGATAAGCTTGTCAGTGGGTAGCTTGAGTCAAAGCAAACAGCTGGCCTGTAAAGATAGGCCTCGACATGCATTGCAAAGCCTGACTCAGTCAAGCAACAAGTGCACACTGGACCGCAACATACTTGTGATCGAGACACGCTAACAGGCCTTGCTGATCAGGGCATCCTCAAACGTGGTTCTGGATCCACTTGTTCACACAACAGCACCAGGATAGACAGCATACCTGGACAGTCTTCTCTGAAGCTGCGGGGGCTGGCTTGTAAGGCCTGGTTCAGGTTCCTGAACGCCAGCAGCAGCACAGCACAGCGTACAGTGTCAAATCGGTCCCTCCAGATGCCTGCCCTGTTGCCCAAGCTGTCAGAGTACGCCCTGATGCCCAGCAGTCCATCCCAGCGCCGCAGACAGCGTCGTGTCATCTGCCCAGCAGCCCTTCTGATGTCTGGTGTGGGCACCTCACTCATACCTACCCCTTCCAAGTCTGATGCTGCAGACACGGCTGAGGAAAATGACCCTGATCTGACCATGTCAGCAACTAAGGATGGTCCCCTTTCAAGCTGTTCTGACTGAAAACGACTGCTCCTCTTAGCTTGCCTGGCTTGGGATGCACTGCTTGCTCCAGCTGGCATATACTGAACTGCAGAATCTACTTTGCAGATGTCAGACACCTTGAGACGCCGGAGCACTTCATTAGTAATGATCTTCTTGTCGCTGCGATAGTACCAAGTGAGGAGGAACCAGGTGCCTACAGCAATGCTTGGGCCCGCAACAGCTGCAACCACACCCCGTACAGTTCCGACCTTACTATCTGCAGTTGCACACCAGGCATGCCTTCGGTTCATGAGGATGTTGTGCTGCAGAAGCATATCTTACCCAGCGCATACAGACACCGACTGAGGCATTGTTAGTGTCATGCTGTTTGAGGTGCACATGACCTGGTCAACTCCAAAGGCGTTGCATTTGCACCTCCAAGAAGCAAGACCACATACATGATAGGCTGTGCAAACGCTTTGTGTCACATCAAGATGGAGCTGCCACTTACCTGTTGAGGCGGGTGGTGGTGTTGGTGTTGGCGGGGGTGGTGGGGGGCTGGGAGGGGCAGAAGGAGGGGGTGGAGGAGATGGTGGCATTGCTATTGACCTTACGTCTGACTCTGTCAAACTGTTCAAAGCTGCAAGGGAACAGTGCTTGTCAGTCTAGTTCACAGAGTATAGCAATGATATGCACTTAAACAACAGAGAAGATGCAGCTTGCTGTACAGGCATTATGCTTTCTTATGGCAAGTGCAGCAGTGTCTGCACTTTGGCTGAATACAATGCAACTACAGCCAAACTGTGCACTTCACATGATCTCACCTGCATTGAGAGCCCAGAATGTGTTATTTGGGGAGTTGCATGCATAGTCTGCCATGTTCAGGGCGGAATCTGGCTGCTGCCCTTTGAAGGTTACAAAGGTGCCGTCGCTGCCATAGCTGAAGCCTTGGCAGACTGTCCCATTGATTGTCAAGCCACTGCAAATGTTTGCCAGCTCTTCAGGCAGCTGGGCACTACCAAACGCTTTCTACAAAATAAACATACGTGGCAATGTCATTGTGAACTGATTGCAAGCAGATGTCGTGACCACTCGCATATAGCAGCCATGTATATGAGAGGCAATAACAGGCTTGACAGTATGCTAGTGGGTCCAAGCTAGGGCTTCTCACATTTGAGCCATCACAAGATGATTGGCCCTAGTATGCAGAACCAGCAACGTAGGTATTGTTGACTGCTCACTGGTGGCCCTTGCACTTGCTGTACATTCCACACGGGATAGTGACAGCTTTACCAACGGGCCTGCCAAGTCCCAGTTCACTAACTGTGTATGGGCCGGCATCAAGGCAGCAAATGCCCAGGCCACTGTTGTAGTTTGAGCAGGAGTTGACATCTGTAACATTGGGTGCAGTGCGGTTGCTGCTGCAGGTGCCGTTGATAGGTGCAAAGTTGTAGCTGGTTGGCGTGTCCACGCTTGGGAAAACTGTGTAACCCGTTGATGGAAGACTGCTGATAACGCTGTGTCCTGCAGCTTTATCTTGCCCCAATGCCAGAAAATAACCGTCCTGCAGATCAACTTGCAGGCACTCGATGCTGCAGACCTGTTGGAAATGTGCAGGTCAAGACAGAAGCTGCAGGTGAGAAAGGGTTTGGGAGGAGGAGGAGCTTGCCTGGTCAACTGGGCGTTGAGTTTGGTCCATGGTGACGCAATTCTCAGACCTAGGATTGGTCGCAGGGCTCGCAGATGCCAACACATCTGCAATGGTTAGATATCATGTCACAATAGAAGACTTGTACAGAACAGAACAGTGAATGTGGATCACTGATGTGGATCATCAGCAGGACAAGCAGGCAGGCAACACACATGATCCATCCTCAAGCACTGGCACGATTGGTGGGCAAGGACATCACGAGTACGATTTGCTATGCCTTGTGCCCAAGCTTGAGCACAAATGACAGTTGGAACTGTTCCAAGCGCACACTCGACGAGAGCTTTTCCATTGAAGACAGCACGGGATGCTTGGCTTCACAATGGTGATGCGCGGTATGTTGGAGACACAAAGGAGCAGCAGATATGACAAGGTTCACCTGCTGAGGCCACCTGACTTGGCAGCATGTGGAAATCTTCAAGACAGAAGCTCACATTATCTGTGTTGCTGGAAAAGCCAATGCTGGTGACATTTGGAAGCAGCAGTTGGCATGCAAGCCTGGTAGTACTGAAACAGATGTCTTCGTGTGAACACACCAGTGCTGTTATTTCTGGTAGAATTGACTTGCAAATCGTTGCCATATACAATAAATAAGTTCCGTTCATTGCTGAATGTCTCGGCATATGTATTGATCCCAAAGTTGCACTGGGATGGCTCAAGAGAATCATTGCCAAGTTTGATCTGTATGTCTGGCAATGTGGCTTGAGATGGAACTGCTGAAAAAGGGCATGCATGTCCACCAAGCAAGTGTAAATAGGTTTGCACCAGATCTGCATCGCAGAACTCGTATGCCCACATGGACGCCTGCAATACAGTTCACTTGACGATGCAGTGCAAGGCAACCCCTGGCAAGGTATTCCAAAAACTGTGCAGGCTGTGTGGAGCATGCTGTACAGAACACTCAATATGCAGCTTTGCAGAGGAGGACATGGCATAACTCACTGTAATCAGATTTGGCGTGTCTGACTGTCAGCTGAAACCCTGACGTCTTGTTCAGCTCAAAGGGTCCGTAGCCAATTTGTGAGCAATTCTGGCAGTTAAAGTAAATTTCATCCTGGAAGTAACATAGGCCAGCACTAAGCTGTGCTTGCAGTTGCACCATGACCAACAAAGCATGCATGTGCAGCTCTTCAACACATTGACAGCTCTGCCCTTCGACTCAAGGATTACAGTTGAGGTGACTTACTCCACTGGAAGGAAGGGTTGCACAGAATGCATTGGACCCATTACTGACTGCTCCTGCAACCTGCTGCTGCCGGGCACCTCTACTGCCAAGAGATAACACAGCCCAGCGAGGCTCAAAAGAGTTGCCATAAACCATGCGGTGAACGGCCCGGTGAAGGGCTGTCCGTACCAGCCATTCCACCGCCGCTATTGTTTTTAGGGGCGCAGCCACAAGCGTCATGGCTTGGAGCTGACGCCCGGAGCGGTGTGTAGGTGCGGTGCGCTGACAGCCGGTGGCGCAAGCCTTTGCATGTATACAACACAAAGAACCCCACAGCAGCAACAGGTGACAAGCTGAGATTGCTCCTATTGCCGTCATCCCACCGCTTAGGCTTGCAACTGCGGACCCTTGGCGTGCCTGTAGAGCGTGCAGCTACAACAGACCTGTCGCAGCTTTAGTGCAGAAGCACAGAAGCCTGCAGGCCCAAGATCGGTTGGCGATGGCACCAAACACGCTGCTCCTTCGTGACCACCGCACTGCAGAGTGCTATGTGACGCCTTGGAAGCAGAGAACAAGACGCTGCTACAGTTTCCTGCAGCAGTGTGTCATTTCTCTTGGATGCGCCGATGCATGCAGGGCTTGATCCCAGATTGGGAGGGCCGGCCTGCAGGCCGCCCTCTGAGCCGCCTTTGCGAGGGCGTCTTGCTGTGCGGCAGACAATTCGGCGGTTCAAAGAAACATCGCATCGCAAGCAACCCGTGCAAATGGCTTACCTTGCTACCCAATTAAAGACGAAATCGTGTGATTGTGGTAGCAAAAAACTTCGCTGCATGTTACCGAGACTAACGAAAGTTTCTGCGAAGTATAGCCTTGACAAGCAACGACCTCTTTATACAGGTCTGCAGTGACCCAACACCAAGGCACTGCAGCACTGCCTTGGGCAAGATGCTGCTCTCACTGCTCAGTGGTGCTCTGCAAAACAGCCTGACAGCAGGCTGGTGCCACTGCAATTACACCTATAAAGATTTTGCAGTGCACTGGTGTTGGGTCACTCCACACCTGTATGAGGAGCAAATTTGCAAAGGTGTAATTGCAATGACACCGACCTGCTGTGAACCTGTCTTGCACAGCAGCACTGAGCAGCGGGGAATGCGTTTTGCCAATAACAGTGTTGCACTGGTGTTGGGTCACTGCACACCTGTATGAAGAGCAAATCCCCACAGGTGCTGTTGCAGTGACACTAGCCTGCTGTGAGCCTGTTTTGCAGAGCACTACTGAACAGTGGGGAATGCATTTTGCATAGACCAGTGTTGCACTGCATTTGAGCTGCCTCACTGCACACCTGTATGAAGAGCAAATCTTCCTAGGTGTATTTGCAGTGATACAAGCCTGATGCAAGCCATTCTTGCAGAGCAGCATTGGACAGTGGGCACTGCATTTTGCCCTAAACAGTGTTGCAGTCCACTGGTGTTGGGTCCCTGCACACCTGTATGAAGAGCAAACCTTCATAGGTGCAGTTGCAGTGATACAAGCCTGCTGCAAGCCAGTCTTGCACAGCAGCACTGATCAGTGGGCACTGCAATTTGCCCTCAATAGTGTTGCAGTGCACCGGTGTTGGGTCAGTGCACACCTGTATGAAGAGCAAATCTTCATAGGTGTATTTGCAATGATACAAGCCTGATGCAAGCCAGTCTTGCTGGACAGCACTGATCAGTGGGCACTGCATTTTGCCCTGAACAGTGTTGCAGTGCACTGGTGTTGGGTCCCTGCACACCTGTATGAAGAGCAAACCTTCACAGGTGTATTTGCAATGATACAAGCCTGATGCAAGCCAGTCTTGCTGAGCAGCACTGATCAGTGGGCACTGCATTTTGCCCTGAACAGTGTTGCAGTGCACTGGTGTTGGGTCACTGCACACCCGTATGAAGAGCAAATCCCCATAGGTGTAATTGCACTGACACAACCCTGTTGTGCACCTGTTTTGCACAGCTGCACTGAACAGTGGGGATTGCATGTTGCCAGCAACAGTGTTGCAGTGCATTTTGGTTGGGTCACTGCACACCTGTATGAAGAGCAAATCTCCATAGGTGTATTTGCACTGACACAACCCTGCTGTGAACCTGTTTTACACAGCAGCACTGAACAGTGGGCATTGCATTTTTGCCAGAAATAGTGTTGCAATGTACTGGTGCTGGGTCACTGCACACCTGTATATATATACGTTGCACGGGGATCAACTGCAAGTGGTGTCCCACTTTAAGTACTTGGGCAGCATTTTCACGTCTGACTGCACCTTAGATGCTGGGATCTCATACAGGGTAGCTGCTGCAAATAGTGCCTTCCAGCAACTCAGACAGGCCAACATCTGGTCCTCTAGGGCTTTGACCTTGTCTGCCCAGTGCAGTGTAGACATCAGCAGTGCTCAAAACCGCATTCAGTATGGAAGGGAGAAGGTTGTAGCCACACAAGCCTCTAAGAGATCTTTTATGGAACAGCCTCGCATCACAGAGAGGCAGCAGGTGAGCATGCTCTTACTTATGCCTCTGCAGCACAAACTTTGTATGCGCCGGCAATCAGGACATGGCTGTGAGCACCTGCTGTCGCGACTGCAAACTACATGCTTCGGAGTGCTCGGCATAGCTGAGCAGTAGGAGCAGGCATGGAGACTTTTGCAAACTCCACAACACACGTACTTGCAGTCGTGCTGGAACCTCAAGTGTGGTCCCGCAAGCTGAGCCTGCAGCTCTACCGGCTGTGAACTTGCAGACAAAGCAGGCTCCGGAAACAGCTTATCAAACTCGTCAAGCAATCGCGATTGCGGTACATTTATCCTGGTAGACAAGGCTGTGAGGCGCTGTCTGACAAGGTCTCGGACGACCGTCTGCACACAAACGAGGTTCTGGGCATCAGTGCTGTGCATCAATGCTGAATGACAGCAGAGCTGCATGCAGGGAAAAACCCTTTGGTAAAATGCACAGGCAAGCAAGGCTGCTTTCTGCTTGCCTCAGAGAGGAACACAGGTGCTGAGTGGACATGTAGTGTCCTGGACACCAGTGCAGTGCATCAATGCTGACTTACAGCAGAGTGCTATGCAGTG
>JAABUI010001907.1_pt1 | contig 11775 bp, 12 predicted proteins | sample 5559111 | NCBI WGS metagenome assembly JAABUI01 (sample SAMN10711870, study PRJNA513365) | rock metagenome | isolation source: Antarctica rocks | place: Antarctica: Victoria Land, Buttleship Promontory
GATAAATGTGTGCTTAGGCTGCGTACTTGGTGAACAGCACCAGTCTGCTTCGGATAACCCCAGTACCAATCCAACCCCAGAGCCAGCAATGGATGACAAGAAGCTGGGTAGTGGGACAAGAGGGTGTTCACTATCGGATGTTCGTGTCTGTCCCAGAACCAGGAGCTGAACCAGGAGGTACGGCTATGGGCGCACATCAGACGTGATCACATTTCAGCTGCGTGCAGCGCCAAATTTACAACAGGATAAAATCCTCACGTGGTGCAAGCTGCTGCGAGACTCCTGTGCCTCATAAGCGAGCAGGACAACGGCCGTGGCCCAGTCAGGGTCGCGCAGTTGTGAAGGCAGCGAGCTAGGGCTACAGTTCGGTATGGTCAGGTTTTCTTGAATATGCGAAACGTTCCCGCGCATTTTGTGCTGACGCCAACTCGACAAGTTGTGTAAGTCGCGTGTCAAACCGCACATTTACGCCCGTTTATGTCATGACGCACCTTCCGTGTGTGTGCGCAGAGTGCGTGCAGCAAACTGTCATAGGACACGTACACAGGCAGCCATCGTCTTCTGATCAGAGGGCAAATTCAAATTATCTTTGTACTGATGGCCGGCGTGGGAGCGTCACAGAGGAAATGCAGACGACTCGTGAGGCGAAGCTGTCGAATGACAGCCGGCAGACAGTTGCTCTTGGCAGACCTGGCATTGTACAGAGAAGTACCGTAGTCACATTAATGTTGGTCGGATTTTATATAGGGTCGCGACCCTCCGGAATATTGCAAACGACCTTTTGCGCAATAAAATGATTAAAACTTTAATAAACTATTTTTAAATGGGGTCGGCACCTCCAATAATACTTTTAATGTTTTTAATGCAGGTCGACTGTTATTGAAGGGGGGGCAAAAAACCGCTTTCATCTGAAATACAAGTACAGACACCAAAAGAATGCACAAACACCACAGACTGGCAAGTTAGCAGGACCAAAGACGGCCAGAAAGTACGGGTTCACAGCGTCTCGAAAGCCGAAAATCAACGAACTGCTCTATGAAGGATCGCTTGCCGTGAGGTGAACATGATTTTGTCGAACCATGGCCGCAAAATCCTTGAGCGTGTGCGGCAGCAAGCTAGATCGTGCAGCACAGCTTTTCGCGCTGAAAGCGGCTTTTTCGTTACATTATTTAACATTTTTTAATATGGGTCGAGGGCGTCAATACTACAGTTTATTGTTTTTAAAGGGGGTCGCCGTTTTTTGCATTTAATGAATAAAACGACCAACATTATTGTGACTACGGTATTTGCTCCTCCAGCCATGACAGCAAAAGTTAAGGTGCCTGCCAGTTGACAGGCTATAGATGAGGCACGAGTGTGCCTGGTAGAAGCACAGCAAGGTGATGCTTATCTTCAGCTCCTACTGTCTACTTGCTGTCTCTTTGTGTCTGTGCAGTCTGCTTGAGCAGGTGCAGGGACCTGTCATCTCAAGTTCCTGTGCTGTTGTCTTGCAGCTTCATTCATGGCTGATGGTTGGCCTGCAGAGTATACCAGCGCTGGTGTCCAGGCACTGGATATCTGTTCCACAGGGTTTTATTTGAGAGCTCGTCCTATGAAAATGCTATGATCAGCTATGCACGCGGCATTCATAGCTCATCATTCATAGCTGGATTCAGTCCATACAGCAGCTGCTGTTGCTGCTGCCCCACATTATCAGATCTCTAACAATGCGACTCAGCAATGGACCTACTGTCCTGAAATGCAAAACAAAAGATGTGCTGGTCAAGACCTCTAGAATGACGAAGTGCTGGCACGACATCACATGTACGTGCTAGCACTGTCTATGGGGACAACTTGCTGTGTTGGGCAGACAATCAACAGGCACAATCAATCCTCATCCTTTGCACGGCAGTTGTTCCTTGAAGCTCTGGGTGCTGTTCAGAAAACATGGTTGGCATCCTCGTGCAAAAAAACATTGCAAATTCATCTTGACGCATGCACGTGCCTACATAGTGGCGTACTGTCAATTAAACATGCAAGAACAAGGTACAAGAGGCATCATCGACAGCATGATGCAAATGTGCAAGTCACATCACCAATCAAGGTAGGCAGGTTGCACACAAGTCACAAAAGGAAGTACTGCAATGTAGAGTCAATCAAAATTCAGCTTGCATCTTACCGTAGGTTGGGACCAATTGGGACCAACCTTCTGCCTCAATGGGTGGCACCAAGTGGCAGGAGCCTTTGCCACTGGCTTGAAAGGTGCATGAATGTTTGTATAGCCCGTGGCTGCTTTCTTCTGTAGCAGGGCATACAGCTATCAACAAAATCAGTGCATAATTTGTAGCTAGTCAAAGCTGTGAATGTGGCATGCATTGGTCTGTTTGACAAATTCTAAAGCCAACTGGGTCAGCTCCTGGCAATGTGACTGATGACGCAATCATTGTCTGCCCATGCAGCGACAGTTTCTTTCCTTCAATAGACATTTGTTTGTGACTGTTGCAGACACACCTTGTCTGGATGGGCTGCATATTCTGCAACCTTGCTGCCTGTCAACTTTCTCCTAGGCATTTGGGCGCCTTGGCCCGGTGGTCAGCTGCAGGCTCATCCTGCACATGGTCAACAGACATGTCACTTATGCATTTGCAACAAGGCTTGTGAGGTAGACCCATCCTTGCAATCTGCATCAGGACAATTTTAACAGTTGCATACACGGCTTTGACGAATCCCTGCAATACCACCAGTCCTAACAGTTGCACAATACACGTGTGATGAAGTCCTGTGGTCTCACCTTGCTTGCACCAAAGGTCTCTGCAGCATCGTTGGCTGCAGCCAAGTAAAAGGTTGCTCCTTGCGCTCCTCAGCCTGGGCCCTGGCAAGTCTGACTTCTGCAATCTTCTTCAAGGCTAATGCGGGGGCTTGGCGTCCTCGGGAGTAGAGCAACCATCCTACAGAGGAACACTGGTGTTAGCTGCAGGTTGCATTGATCCCACGACAAGCGTGTGACAGCATGACTACATGCCCACAACGCTGTCACAGTAGCGAAGTCAGCTGAATGCGACAGACTTCTATGATATGCAGCAGGTCTGGACAGCACCTGTTTTGCTGTCGTAGGACCTGCAGCCACAGCCTTAGCTGCAGCAGTCTGTTTGGCCTTTTGAGCTATAGATCTGGCTCGTGTAGCCTCCGCAGGTGAAGCTTTGACTTTCTGCAGCAGAGCTGTCAGCGAATTCCGCTGATCCAGAATCAAAGGAGCTTACTGCAAGCTTCTTGGGTGGAAGATAGTGCCCAGATTTGCTCTTGGGTGTTGCGGAGGAGAGTTGTCCAGCCTATCTCGCGCGAGACGCTTGCTCCTGCTTTTCGAACGTTCTTTAAACTTCTTATACCGTTCAAGATCTTTGCGTGTCAGCCCGAGCTCGGGCATGCTTCTTATATGCGACCCAGCATATGCGACTGTCCAATGCCCTTTCGGTAGCTACCCAGAGGACCAGCAAGGGACTGCTGTAAACGCTGCACGGCGCCAGACTTAGCAACAAACTATAGCCAATACCGCGAATATCAGTTTGAACGCATGTTTGAACCCTAAATAGGTTTCCAACTCCACAGTTTGACTTTGAAAACAGCGGATCGCCCTTGCAAGGGCATTGGGTGTGTACGGAGTTTACATCCGCTTTGACCTTTGCAGAGCATATCTCAGATAACGAAGGCGGGCTTGTTGGATGGGATGAGTATGCATAGTGTAAGTGAAGTGTTAGTGTGCCATGTGCAGAGTGTTGTTATGTGGTCAGTTGTCAGTTAGCTAAATACATGTGTAAAATTGTGTACAGAGTTTGACTTGCGAGTCTCACTTACGATTGTTGAGAGTGACTTTTCATAAATCATGCAGCACAGATTATTCTGCACGATTGTGTCCAAGATATTTTGCTGCACACAGCGCTGATCTGCCAAAAGTTTTGATAAGTGTTTTGCTGAAGGGTGCATTGATCTACGGACGGGTTGACAGCCTGTTGCAACGTGTCACTATGCAAGTTTAGCACAGAAATGTACATTGCATTCACACATGTTGATTACAATTAGCACTAGTCAGGTGATACAGCTATATGTTACTATCAGCTGAACGTATGCATGTGCAGCTAGCTGTCATCTGAGCACAAAGCACTAAACCTGTTGAATAGTGTGCTGCAGATCATGAAATGCCAGTGGAAGGACGTAATAGAGCTAGTGAAGAATGACCATGTGCTCTGTGCAAGTATGCACAACTGAATACCCTGCGCATGTGCTGGCGTGTGCACACTTGGGAGTGTTGTCTGCTCTGGACACAAGTGCTGGTTCTGAGCAGGTAGTATGAATATGCTGTGGAACATGCCAGATCCCGAATCACAGCGCTGTCACAGCTGTGCATAACCGATCCACAGCTGTTCACAACCGGTTCATAGCGGTTCAAAACAGATAGGAAAGTGCTTTCTGCAGTAGGGCCAGCCTACGGCTACCGTCAAAAGTCTGCTTACAAAACGGGTCTTACTTCGGCACAACGCTGCCTGTGAAGCGCACACGCTATGTCAATGGCCCGGCCAGGAGGCGTCAGCGCGCACTCACAAACGGACGCACAGCCTTTGTAAATGCTCGTGTCGCAACCTACAGTCCGCTGACTGAAGCACCAACTTGAGTAAACAAAGCCAATGTGAGCATGTGGCCAGGTCCAAAGCTGTGTAGCCAGCGCGACTTGTACAAACCATACCCTGGGAAGGTCAAACTGGGTAGCAAAAAAGGCCAGCTGACTTGCCTAGTATCCAGCTTTTCCAGCAAAGCAACAGGCAGAAAGCAGCAGCAGCTGTTTGTCCAAGAGGGACCAAAAGCTTGTTGTCTGGCCAAGCTTTCCTCTTACAGAGGTCAAGCTTGTGCAGACAGCAAACCTCGTTTTTGAGTGCAAACCTCCGGTGCAAACCTCCGATGTGCCATTGGAAGCAAACAAGGGCGGGAGGGAGGGCCAGTGATTTTCAGCCCAACTCTGTTATCAGGTAAGCTCAATTTGCTGCTTATGCGCTCAGCTAAGGCAACTTGTCTGTTGCAGCTTGCTCGGGAACTCAGTACCCATCCAAGAAGCATGCAGGGCGTTTCAATGAATCAGTCATCTAAATATCTTCATTCATTACGTGCTTGCCTCGCAGGCAGACAGACATTTCACCGATGCAAACTGATGTAAGCAGACTTTTGATGGCAGCTGTACCTCTCGGCTGTGCCCCGACCGGGTCAACTGCGTCCGGGAAACCTGCAGAGGAGAATTGTTCATGAACCAGCTTTGAAAAATCAAAAGGCATAGCTCCGAAACCATCATTTACATTGAAATTGTATGGCACAGCTCGCAAAGCTTGCTGCACTTCCTGCGTCACCAACAGGATATGTTTGCCCGATATCGAAGCCAACCAAGAGCATTGCCTGAGGGACTTGTTTTTGGTCATCATTGTTGCTTACACTACTGTTGATAACGTTGGTACTAGCTGTTGCTTCCATGGTCACCAGCTGGCATTGGCTGTCCCACACAGTAGTGACACTCAGAACGACGGTAAGATCGACGGACTCGCCACTACTGAACATAGCTACTATGCCCGCCCTGAATGACAGCACGTGGAGGCCGTGGCTTCAGAGAAATCAGATACGGGTTTCTGCGATAGTATTCTTCGGGAGGAGAGAGTATGTCAGAATCCTGGACAAGTATGTGAAGCGGAACCTCAAATCGGCCGGCGGAATTCTTGAAGAGGTGTCTTCTTGCTGGCGTTATTTAGTGTGTTTCGGTGCATGTGCAGCCGAGATATTACACTTTGCTTTCAGGTGCTATGGATTGTACGCACGGAAAACACGCAAGATCTGAAGTGGCTCGACAGTGTGTTGCTACCAAGCGAGCCAGAGCATTATAAAAAAGTACGGATCATAGGTAATAATTGTTTCTGGACGCCAGCCAGTACCAGAGAAATTGTAATGCTTTAGCCAGCCAGTAAAATTGATTTTGATGTTCTTCACAACTCGCATGAGCATTCTTGCAGGCGATGGTTTTGATAGTCATTATAAATCACTAGCGCCGGACATGTACTACATAAAATTGGATGATGACATCGTATTCATCAGAGAGGGTGCAGTAGACGCTATGCTGCAAGAGAAGCTCAGAGGCCGATTCTGGATTGTATCAGCCAACGTGATCAATCACTCAGGTGCGTCCTTAGTCCTAAATCCTTGTGCTGTTAATCTGGCGATGCTGTAAGAGCTGTTCGTCTGACTACAGTCCTGACGTGGGTTCACGCTGCTCTGGGAGTTGTGCGAACGGATCCACAAAGCTTGGCACCAAAGAACAGTAGTAACGACTTTGAAGAGGAATTGAACGGACTTCTTGAGCAGCTACCTTTCACAGACATGAAATACGGTCCTTTTGAGCGGTGCTCCCTGACCAGTATGGAGTGTGCAGCCATTTGTCACTACACATTCTTGGACATCCTTGCGCACGATAAATTGAGCAGATACGACTTCAATTTATGGGACTTTCACGCCTTTGGGTATTCACGCTGGAGTATCAACACGATTCTTTTTAAAGGCAATGATCTTTATCGAGAAGACATTTTGAAAGACGATGAATTGTCTATAGCTGCACTGCTGCCGGAATCCAAAGGCAAACACTGTGGAGCCATTGGAAGTGCCATTGTTGTGCACTTGGCTTACGGGCCTCAAAGGGCAGCAGGATTGGAGCAGCAAACACGGGTAATGGAGTTGTACGAAAAGCTAGCTCAAAACCTAACAGGGGCACTGCTACCCATCTGATATGCTACCTGTACAACCTGATCTTGTCCAACTTTGCAACTGAATGCTAATCACTAGGCCTTTCAACCTTTGCCTAGGAAGATAAAACAAGGAGGGACACTTAAGCACTTGTTTCAAACAGTTTAGGTCAAAATGTTATGTTCAGCATTGCATATTGGGCCCACCAAAAAGCCACTATATTTGGCCGAGTTTGGTATCACCAAGTTTCTTTGTGCACTTGATGTAATACTCTGTCTGGTTATCTTCAATTCCAGGCCTGCACAACTTGGTTTTACTAGGCTGCCAAGTTTCTGACCTCTCATGGAAGTCAATCTAGTCAAGTCATGGAGAGCAAGTCTTGCCACAGTCTGGAATATCCTCACAATGTGTCTTAGCAACAGCACTTAAAGACAAGCCAATTTAGAGCAGTCTCAAGGCTTCAATAGAATCTATATTAAACAGCTTGTCTACAACTTTGGCACTTAAAACTATGTTGAAATCTGCAGACTCTTCAACATGCTAGAATGCTACCAGTAAGTGCTTCTGCAGCAACTGGTTGCACAGTTTAGATCTCTTTTGCTAGATAGCTACCAGCTAGACTACCACCTGGAGGTTTGCTGCATCCAGACAGCAGGTGCAGAGCACATTGCAGTGGCTGGTTGTGCCAAGTAGGCAAAGGTTGTCACAAGTCAGCATCCGAGCATATGTATTGTTGTACATTTCTCTGCATCTGTACATTCTATATGTCATAAACTCACCTCTGAAGGTGTCAGCGCAATCTGAACTGTTAGATAAAGCTTCAGATTCCAGCTGTCTGCATCAATTGTTACAACTCGCTTTGGTGCAGCCCACAGCGCAGGTAAGCAAAGGTGCCAATTGTCTTTACTGACCATTGCACCAAAATACGTGTGTTGCGCTTGATGCAAACCGTTGGGCCTGATGCAAAACAGGCAGGGTAAAGAAAAGCAAAGAAAAGTTTACACATTTCAGCGAGTATAGCAAGAACCAGCCCGGAGCTATGACCAAAGGCCATAGCCCGAAGGGAAAAGAAAAATCCTGAACCTAAGGTCGATCAGGCCTATTCTGACTGATGCAAGGCAAGACGGGGTGTCCTTTTAGAAATACCTACCAGAATATGCATTGTTTCACAATTGCATCAAGGGCAATGACAGCGGCCACTGTAGAACTATATCTGGAGGAGTGGCAATAGCGGTGCACAACTCCCAACCTCACAAGCCAAAACTCAGTAGAGCTTTTTGACCATAACCACCCTGCAGCCAAGTCACACCTGAAGACTCTCAAAATGAGTGTCTTGACCATATGGGGAGTATATCTGCCAAGCGATGATCTACGGAAGAGAGAAAAGCTATATCAGGTGATCCAGGATGCCATGAGCCGTGAGAATGACAAGACATCACATGCAGGTCTGCCACTGCCCTACAACATCATGGCTGGGGACATGAATGTGTTGAAATCCGGTCGGAGCTAGGAGCAAGAACAAATGCACTTGATATTTACATTGGACTGAACAGCGCGCTATCCACTGCTCTATGTCAATTAGCTTAGTGTATCACTTCAAGAGACTGCTTAACTGCATCAGCATGGCCCGCTGGGCTTGGAACGCTGCCAAAACCCTTACCAAATCTAAACATGTAAGTCATCATTAGTAACCTGTTCGTGAATGGCTTGACTGAATAATGCTAAGTGTTCACACTTTTCAACAGAATGCAGCACTATTCGAACAAGATGTGCAAAGGGCCCAACTTGACATAAAAGATGCAAAACATCATGAGTTTGTCAAAAACCTGCATTTACATACAACAGATCCTGACAAACCCACATAGACATTACACTTTCCGCCATGGAACGGACAGTAGCCAAGACAGCAGAATCGATGACATACTCATATCAGAGTCCCTCACAGAATGAACACCGTATACATAGGTATGTCTTAAGCTATACTGGGCTGGTTAAAATTTTGTGATGAGCTATTGTCAATTGATAGCTGTGACTCACAACAGTGCACCACTCACTCCAATGACGAAATTCTTTAATACATACCTTTTGCGTACCTTTCTTTGACCAAATGATACGCCTCTGATAAGCAAAAGGTATGCAACAGAGACGTACCTTTCCTTAATAAGAGACGTCAAAATTACAGGAATACGCTATTTGTCCAAGAAACGCTTTTGCGAATGGGAAGAGGGAAAGGGATGAGATGAGAAAGACCCGGATATGTGACGTCTCTTACCCGTCTCAATGGCTGCGAGAAAGGAATGGGCAAGAAACGGAATGCGACAGGAAAGGTATGCAAAAGAGATGGCCTGAATGCATCATTTGAGAAGGATCCCATGGTTACATGTGGCCGTCGTAATTAATCATTACACATCTCCTGCAATAGCAGAAGGCAACTATCCCTCTGCTATTCAGCAGCTATATCAACATGCATGGCAGCTGCATTTGATTCTCTAAATGCAAGGTGTTGGGCAAAGCAGCCTGCACGCCTCATGCGCTGGGCAAAAGCTATGACAATATTAGTTGCACTAGTGGGGCAGAGACAATTAAGCAGCTCAGTCAGTCTTCTTCAAGGCCTCCAGATAAGGCAGCTGAGTCCTCAAAGCTTTCACATTCATCCTTCCTGGCAGTTGTCTTGCTGCCCGGTGTAGTTGCGCCCTGAGCATCAGCCATACATTTCATTGGGCTGGCAGCCCCTAAGTCTTTCTTGTAAAACTGACGGAGCCCCTTTCTCGACCTGCTTGTTGCCACTCTCATTCTTTGCACTAGATACCTGGGCCTGCAACACTACACTGTGTATGCTGTGATGACTGTGCACATATGAAGCATGCATACAAAACTTTGCTGCGATCCTGGATATGTCTTGCATCCAACAGCTGTATAACTTGTGTTCTTGTGCGCAATGTGTGCATGTACCTGTCAAGAACAAGCATCAGCCTGTTTCACAGGCAAAAGCTACCACCAATACAAGCCACTTGTGCTCTCATCCTGCACCCCAGAAAACAGCTGATCTTTGTGCTAAGCTTGCAGCGCATGCCTGACTTGCAGTCAAGGTGTTTAAACAGAAGGCCTGGAGGTAGAAGCAGCTGTCAATACAAGACAGGCTGAAATGCAACTTGGAGGAGTAAAAGGTTGTAAACAGTGATCTTGCTGCAAACCGGCCAACATTCAAATTTGCACGTACCTTGGGCAGACTCTTGGGACGGACAGAGCGTGCATATCGCAGCAACACCTGCAGGGAAATTTGCTGTTGCCAATGTCCCTAAGAACCGCGACCTGAGCCTTTCGCAGCATGCTCAATGTCAAGGTGGTCTGTGCGTTCCTCGAGATCTCTAGAGCTATGCGCAGGATATACTGCTTGACTCGGCTTCTGCGCCTACACTGCGTTGATGCGAACTGTTGTATACTGCGTACATGGTGCAGCTCGATCCGCTTGAGGCAGTGTCCTTTGAACTTCTAGCTTGCTGACGTAAGCATGCAAAACGCCTACGCAAATTGCACTAAATGCCCAAGTTGCTAAGCGCCATCAGTCCCGCTGGCAGAGGGCGCAGAGGTGCTTGTCTATTGTGCAGCGTTGCCGTAGCAGTTGCACATGAGATCATCTACGCAGAGATACCTTTGGCAACTGCCACATGCCTAGCCAAAACCTTACCCAGTAAGAGTCTGCAGACCAAGCTACAGCTGTCTGCTGAACACAGAAAATAATAATGATAACTGCAGGTCTGCAGTTGCAAGCAGACACCAGCTCAAGGATGTCATTTCACTGCTGCATGTCAAGCCACCAAGCTACGCTTTATCGTGGCTCATGGTTGAAAGACCAAACAGAACACAAATACCTCTGAGATACATGCCATACTGCTGTGCACCTCTTGAAACCTTCCTATACAGATAGAAACTCAATAGTCTGCAGATGCTGACAGCTGCTTCCACTATGTAGCTATTGCCTGCAGCTATGTACACAACTGAGCTCGAGCTAGCTAGCTACAGGACACCTTGAAATTGGCTGATCCTCAACATCACCTGTAGCGCTAGCAGTGGGGTCTATGCAAGTTCAGCAATGAGGGTAGGGTGCAAACAGAAAAGGTGCCCTTGACTTGATCTGTACTTGCCAGTTGACCTTGCCTGGAAACTTGTCATGCTGATGTTGTGTCAGGCATATTGCAAAGTGGACTCAGCAAGCTGACACAGTCTGATGCTGCTCATCATGCCGCCTTGAGTGCCAGCTGACTCATAAAGTATTGAGATGAGCAGCCCTCACTCATCATAACTGTGTTGAACAAGTAATCAGTACACCTGCAGCTAAATCAGTGATTCAAGGAAAGGCTTTTAAGAGTCTACGCTCAATACTATGCCTCGGAAGGCTGAAGCAGCTGCAACCTATAGTGCAAGTCAAAGTGTACATAGAATAAGTATCAACGGGCAATTGTGCTCACCTTCTTGCAACTGTCGAGCTAGATACAAACTTAAGTGCAGGGCAGGTACTTGTTGTAACTGCAGCACCAACCTGTAAGAACAGCAGCATTGACTGAGCTTGGCATACACCATTGTGAGATCAAGGGAATTTGGACATCTGACAGCAACATATGTTTGAAAACACACAGACCCATTGACCATACATTCAGCAACACTTCAGATGCACTTCATGTTCATGTGCATTTACTTACAGTGGGGCCCATAAGTCCTGATCAGGAAATTTGCATTGCCGGAGATGGCATGGTACATTGCCATTCATGACCATGACAACCCAGTGACTCAGCATGGTCTTGCATCTTACGTGACCAAGTTTGAAAGCCAAAGCTTTAGACTTCGTTCAAAAGTTGGGGTAGCCTTTGCTCAGCAAGAAAGCTGCTGGCGCAGTCAGCAGTCAAGTCAAAGTCAAGGGGCAAGGGGAGGGCCAGACTCTGGCATTTTTTCTGGAGCTGGTAAGTACACTGCTGTGTTGTGCATATGCAAGTTACTTCACTGAAAACAAAGGCTTGCTGACTGAACAGGCTC
>JAABUI010001909.1_pt1 | contig 11767 bp, 14 predicted proteins | sample 5559111 | NCBI WGS metagenome assembly JAABUI01 (sample SAMN10711870, study PRJNA513365) | rock metagenome | isolation source: Antarctica rocks | place: Antarctica: Victoria Land, Buttleship Promontory
ATCTAGACTGATCGCATCCAACTTGATTGCTCGGGGAACCGGGAATGTTTCCCACCAAAGTTGCTTACAGCAGACAATGATAATAAAAGCTATCGTCCGATCATGGGGAAAGGGTTTTTGACAACCACTGTCAGGGGAGCCTAACTTGAGTTCTCGTCCATTCATCATTCTTTCAATTAACTATCATGGCTGCGGTACCAAGCCTACAGGAAGCAAAACCTCCCACTTGCGACACGTGGAAGTCTGAGTTCGCACGGCGAGTGGCATCGAAGAAAATCTCTGAAGAATTCCAGTACTTTGCGCAGATTTATGACAAATCCAGACGAACAGACTTCAAAGGACACGTGAAATTCGAAGATGCGGTTCTCTTCGCTCTGGAGCAGGCGTCCAAGGGAGAAGCACTTCTAAATAAGAACGAGCAGGCTCATAGCTTCCCAGAAGGCTCCAAGGTATGCATCGTAGGAGCAGGCATGAGCGGTAGGATGAAGCGATTTGAAGGGTCTTGCAAATTCTAACAAGAGTAAGGCTTGTATATTGCCATGATCCTTGATGCTCTTGACATTCCAGGCCTGTCATACGAAGTCCTGGAAGGTTCTGACCGTATTGGAGGAAGAGTGTATACCCATCATTTTTCCAGCAAAGAGCATGACTACTATGATGTTCGTCTAAGTAATTAGGAAATCGTCTTCTGTATGGCTAACAATGGACCTAGGTTGGCGCAATGCGGTTTCCCAACATTGAGATAATGGACAAGTAAGCCGATCGCTGCCCATGTCACAGCCTCAAACATCGGGTTGGAAATGAACTGACACCATATAAACAGGACATTCAAATTATTTGATCATTTGAAAGTGCCAAAGATACCATACTACTTGAGCAGCCCTGAGGGAGATGCTTCCAAGAACAATCAACCCTCAAGGTACAACGACGAGACGATCATTGGTTACGAAGAAAAGCCGAAAGACGAGAAGAAAGTAGATCCCAAGAAGGACTATGATGTTTTCCGAGTCTCCGAGACCTACGGAGGGCGAATTATGCCTGAGTGAGTAACATTGTTGCAATTATGGTCTGATACCTTCCCTGACAGAATATTAAGGCTTGTGGATTCTCCGAGCAAGTACGTGACCGAGGCATTCGAGCCATTCAAATCACGGATGCGAGCGAATTGGGCCAAAGGATTCAACGCATTGATGAAGTATGATAACTTCTCAGTGCGTGGCTACATGATGTCTCATGGAATTACCCCTTTGTAGGTGGCTTGTGAAGATTTGGGTGCTTGATCAGTGCTCACGTTCTCCTTAAGGGATGACTACTATTCCATTCAATGGCTTGAAACACTTACTGAGTACGCCATTCCCTCATGTTATGCTACGTTTGTTTTACTGACATAGTTGTCTTCCAGCGGAAGCGGATTGTATGACCGTAAGCAGCTCCAAATTAATTCTCTGTAGTGGTTCTCTGTGTCGGAGGCCCTATGTAAAGCACTCTAAAGTTATCCGCTCGATCCTCTCTAATATTCGCTTTCGTAATACCGGACCTTCTTCAGGCAAATTTGGAGAAGAAATTCTGACTGTGCCGTATGAATAGAATCCTTCTCAGAAGGAGTCATTGACTCCATGGACTTCGATTATTACTCGGAATATGTTGACGACGGCAAGCACACTGTCGATTGGTACTGCATCAATGGCGGCACTCAGATCGTCCCGGAGAAAATGAACAAGACGCTCAAGAAGCCTTTGACTGAAGACACTCTCTGCAAACGAGTCACCAAGATCGGTTACAATCGAGAAAACGGCGGGACATCACCCATGACGGTCAAAGTGGATGGGGAGGCAAAGTCGCGCGATTACCTCACTGTCTTTGCAACGCCCACCTTGGCTTGCCTTCAGCGAATTGATCTCACGGAATTAGAGCTTCTTTACGAGCAGAAAGATGCCATACGATCACTCCACTACGATACTGCCTCAAAGGTTGGCATGCAATTCAAATATGCGTGGTGGATCAACTATGGCATCAAAGGAGGCTTAGGGAAGACTGACATGCCACTACGATGCTGGTAAGTTTTGCTCTTGTGTATTTTCGCCCTTGCTAATATTATAGCGTATATCCTTCGTACAATATCCATGACCCGAACATTGGGAAGCCAGAGGGTGGACCAGCTGTACTTCTTTGCTCATACTCGGTAAGTGACCCGCCTGGTATTCCAAAGACATTAGCTTATCCTAGAAGTGGGCACAAGATGCTGCACGCATAGGATCACTGATGAAAGGAGATCCGAAGAAGGAAATCGAGTTGAAGCAGATGCTCTTTAACAATCTCACGCATCTCCATTTAAAGAACGCCCAAATCGACCACCCAAAAATGACGTTCGACGATCTCTATAAGGAGATCGAGGACTCTTACATTACGCATCATGTGAGTCAATCTCAAAATTTTGAGAGAGCCTGCTAAGGAGAGACTACTAGGCCTTCGACTGGCACAACCACGAATTTTCATCCGGCGCCTACGGCAAATTTGCTCCTGGCCAGTTCGCAAACCTTTACAGCGCCCTCACCTGCCCTACAGCAGACAGTCGTTTCCACTTTGTCGGCGAAGCCGTCAGTGCACACCACGGTAAGCCTCTCCTCACCCTTCCCTTACCGTGTAAAGCAAGCAAGGCAGCAAGCGATCTAACAATGGAAAATGTGACAGGCTGGATCGTTGGCGCCCTCGATAGCGCGCACCAAGCCGTCATCAACTTTCTGCGTCGCTTCAACCTCAAGGAGTATGAGGATAAACTTGGAAAGTTGAAATGGCTCGGTAAGGTACCGGATGAGATTGACCGTGAGACATCGATCAAGAAAGTTGTGCTTGGGCAGGTCGTGCCGGAGGATCGGCTGAAGGCGAGGAGTGCGGTTGAGCAGGGGAAGACGGAGGTGATGGATTTGGTGGATGGGGGGACGGATAATGGGGTAGTGAGATAAGTGGGTCTGTTGGGATGTAGAAAGGGGAAAAGAATTCGTCGGTGTGGGCGAGTTTGGGAAGTGAGATGGCTCATTAATGCAAACGATTCTCTGATGCTATTTAAACGCTTTTGTGACTAGCTTAGCACCGCTCGTTTCCTGTTAGGATTTGACATTTTGTCGTAGCTACTGAGATCCAAATGCTAATGCAGGAGCTCTTGGTGTAGACTAATCCGATAAATATCTTGAAAGGTGTCATGTGCACCTTAGCATTTACGCAGACAGGACAGCATTGTACGGAGACTCTTTATGAAGGGACGTTAATCTGGATCCTGAATTCCATAGCGACCGAATACCGAAATCAAAAAAACGTAAAACCTCCAGGGTTCCGGATTTCCGTAACGGATGTGAATCCACGATATCGTTCTGTTATAGCGTCGTCCGATCGCAGATCTACGTGCCTTGATTGGGCAGCCACTTACCTATCGAAGACCTGCCCGATCGATTTCACTTTAGGTGAATGAGTTGTTGGAGTTGTTGTTTGGGAGAGCGTGGGGGAAAGGGGGATGGTGGAGATATGTGATGGCATTGTGCATTGTTATGATTGTGTTGGCTGGCCTTCGGGATTGGGTGGTTTGATGGTTTTGTGGATAGCTCTGCTAGAGGTTCTCCGGAGGCTGGGATTTAATATCGAGACTTTCCGGGATTTTCTTCAGAATAACGCGCTCTTTCGGGGGAGGGTAGAGATATGATACGGGAACACAACATCGCTTCGTAATCTTACATATCCCAATAGATCAATCTAATCAATTATCCTCGCGCCCTGTCCCTGTTTGAAATACAGCCCAGCATTCATCAGATCTTTCAAGTGATTTTGCCGCTGAAGATTTCAATACGCCATTTATCGTATCACCAAGATGATGAATCGGAAGGAGCAAATTGCGACTGAGACATTGAATCGCTACCGCATCATCGACGTCTCTACGATGGACGGCGGCTTGGATACGGAACGGCCCCTCCTGCCGTTAAAATATGCGCTAAGCCTCATTGGGAGCTAGTGGGCATGCATGCGGAGTACTTATTCTCTTCATGAGTAGCTAGCTGTTTGCTTCTTTAACAACTCAACAATCGTCAAAAGTCTCAAATTCCAAAGCCTGCTTCGCGCCAGGTCGTGGCTTTGGCATGGCTAGCTGAGAGCCTGTGGGAGCCAAGCCTAGACCACCAGCTTGACGATAGATTGTGATAGGTGCAGGCCTCAAAGACGGCGGCGTCGTGCATTTAGAGATCTGGGCCGCGAAACAGCTAGGGATGACTAAACGTTAGTGTGCCGCTTTGGGAAGGAGCTAGACTACTTTTAGCGCGAGGGGATCGAAAGGAAGCGCCTGAGGCGCAGCCAACGCTCCTTCTTCAGCGCTCTCCTGATTTTCAGTGTGGATTATCACCTAGAGTGCCTGCATTGCTTTAAGTGACGTGGCTTTAGTACTACGAGTCGGGCCGCTGAGACGGCCCCTGCCCCTGCTACTCCCTTAGTTGATGAGCTATGTTTCTCTGGTCTGCGACCTCACGCAAATGCCTTTCCTACTATGTACATGATTGCCAATAATCGTACTTCTTAAAGCTTAAGGATTAGTGCGATGATCTCGGATGGTCTTAAGGCTAATGGCGAGCGCGAGTTGTACATCTAGTAATGCGCTTCTGCCATCCTTCACAGGTCGTTGCAATTGATATCGCTGGAGATTGCGAATATTCGGTCACTGCATCAACTCTTCCAATTGGCTCCGTTTTCTATCGAGAATCGTTATCGTAAAGATGTCCTCCTCAATCATGTGGGCGACAGCCTTTGCCTCTAAGTATATTGTGGAACCGCTTGAGAAGCTTCTGGCGTTGTTCTGGACGTTCTTCTATCATGAGATGCTCAAGCGCACCACAATAGAGCCGCTTATGGCAATCGCCCGTGAAGAAGATCCCGATCAGCTGAGAAGCCTCTTTCGAGAGTGGTCGCAGGTGAAAAGCAACGAAAGCACGTACATACAAATTGCTGCAAGTCACACTTGCGTCAGCTTGCGGAACCATTTACTAATTTGTTCCAAGGGAGGTTTTCTGTTCACATCGGTGACATCATGTCTCCAGTGGAACAGTATAGAAAGGAGTCACTGGTCCGTATCGGCGCTATTCTACTCTAGTCTTTTATTCTCGTTGGTTGCGGTCATTAGTGGATCACAACAAAATCTAGTACTGCCGAGGGAGAAGTTTGAGCCCAGAATGACGACAAGCAAGACTTGGACCTGGCAGTCTCAGTGCAAGAAAAGATTCGAGGGCGTTCGCTAGACGGACTAAACAGCTTTTACGTTTACGCATTACAAACCCCCATAATGCTACTTAGTTTCTCCGTTATGACATTTCTCGCTGGACTTTGTTCCGTGATATTTAGTCCTTTGGCGCTTAGTGTTGCTTGGAATAGTGACGCAAAGGTAAAGGAGTTGTGTGCCCCCAAGGTGTACGACAGATTACTGAAATAGAAAGCATAGATTGCCTTGATGAGTGGGATAGCAGGCATTATCACACTCGCTATCTTCTACAGCACATCTCTGCTTGTACATTCGCTTTTCCGGGTACAGTCTCGTTAAGACCAAAACACCAGTAGGCATTGAGACCAAGGCCGCAGACACAAGTTGAAGATCAACATAAAGTGTTCGAAGTGTGTGAGGGGACACAAAGAAAATGATCTCAAAAGTCTGAGAATAAGGCCGAAGATAGATTCAAAAGGGGGGAAACGAGGTGTGGTCTGCGATGTCCAGGAAAGAGCTAGCAGAGTAAAGGGTACCCCTTTCAGCATGCGGTGAGTCTTGGACAGGAGCCATAAAGGCGAAAGGGGTTAGTACAAGGGTACCTTCGTGTAGATTGTTTCTCTGCTCTGGCATTGAACGAGCTGAGCTCTGCCCCTTGTCAATTGACATTTAGTAACGAGGCGGAATATGATCATAGGGAAATCCAGACGCTTATGTAGGTCATCAAATCAAATCCAAACGTCTTTTGAAGCAAGCACAGAGTAGTGTAGCGTAGTCAAGGTTTAATTATTGATGGATTGCTGGGGATCTCGATTTGACTGCAAATCGGTCCCAGCAATCATACATTATCGTGCGCTTCAAGATCTGAAGGGACGTAGTAGAGCATTTGTTGTCCATCTAGCAACCAGCCCCCCTGAGGACTACTCCCCCAAGGAAAGGCCACCTCCCAAGGCTTACTCTCTAAGAGCCACCACCCGAAGGAAGGGCTACCCCCTAAATGGTACTCATGAAGGGAGGGTTAACTCCCCAAAGGTCACTCCCTAAGGAAGGGCCTCATCCTTAAGCTCTACCCCCCGAGCTAAATTATCCTTAGTCGATAGTGCCTTTAGGGAGTCTCCCGTAAACCAACCCTCCGTCAACTCCCACACCCGTGAATAGTAATCGACATACGAAGGACCGAGGAAGAGTAAATGGGCACATCCTTTGCTCATGGACGTATGCGGCAGATTCACCCCCTTCGAGATGACCTGCAAATGCTGAGGAGCTTCTGCACATTACTCTAACCCAAGACCTTTACCTCCCCAGACAACGTTTTCGGGAAAGCATTGTCTGCTATGTTGCGCGCACCCTACTGAGGTCGGAGCTGAGGTAACATGGCTTCTCCACAGCCCGTGGCTCTTGTAGTAGGAGCTTCAAGGGGCATCGGGCGCCAGATCGCAATCGATCTCGCGAAGAATAGCTACAAGGGTATGTTTCTATTGCCTGATGTCACTACCAACGGCTAAAATCTGATACAGTAGTCATATCTGCCAAAAGCACCTCTGATGCCTCCAGTTGCAAGTCATTCCCTCCAAATCCTAATTCTCCCTCCTCGACCATTAATACCGTTGCCCGAGAGATCCTCGAAGGTGGAGGCAATGCAATTGCTATTGCCGTTGATACCAGAAGCTACGACAGCATACAGCATATGGTTGAGAAGACTGTGCAACAGTATGGCAGGTTGGATGTAATGATCTACAATTCTGGAGCCATTTGGTGGTCGTCTGTCGAAAAGACACCCATGAAGCGCTTCCAGCTCATGCAACAGATTAATCCAGAGGGCCTGTATGGGACAATACAAGCTTGTTTGCCTCATTTCAAGGTCAATAGGTGGAGCGGAAGAATCATCGTTGTGTCTCCGCCGATTTATAGCAGATTTTTCAGAGGCAAGACGGCGTACGCTATGGGAAAAGTAGCCATGAGCGTGCTCACTAAAGGGCTGGCAATGGACTTTGAACGAGAAGGGAAAAGCGGTATGGCTATCACAAGTATCTGGCCTGCTACGGCTATCGAATCTGCAGCCACCGCTCGAGTCGTAACAGAGGATCCCTCGCAGGCAAATTATTTGAGGAAACCAACAATATTCTCTGATGCAATTCTGGCGATGCTCAGAGCGCCAACGTCAACGGTCAATGGCCTACTAGATCTTGATGAGGATTTTCTGCGGCGGCATTGTGATGTTTATGACTTCTCGGGATACTCTGTCATTGAGGGCACAAGCCCGCGCAGGATTATGCCTAAGCAATTCTCGGATTTCTCGGTCGAAGAACAAGACGATCAGGGAAGAAAAGTTGATAGTACTGAAATTCAGAAAGCCCACCTGTGAGTCGTCACTGGCTTGTGACTATATCCAAGCAATCAAGAAATGGGACGAAAAAGGATTTGAGAATTCGGAATCGTCTATAAAGCTGTCATTCGATCTAGGAATGTTACTAGCTCCTCTTCAATGCACTCCTGATTACAGCAGCGGCATGAACTTTCACTTCAATGGAGAAACTTTATCTGCAACCGCAAGATTAAGGGGTTGTGAAAATGCCTTGGCGTGGGCATCCACTTTCAGCTTCTGCGCTTGTGCTATACGTTCTTGCCTTGGAGATATTGGCGACGAGATCGCCCAGTCTACGTGCTCAACAACAAATTCTCCTTATCTTGAATACAAAGCGGGTTGATCAATGCAATTCATACGGAAAAACGATCATTTCCCCAAGCACAATAATTTGGATTCTTTTCTAGAAGACTGGTATTTCCCAAGCTGTGCGATCGGGTGGAGACCATAATATAGGGACTAATGTGAACTTCACATATGCAAGCACGACTTGAAACAGCCTGTGCTCACGACATCCACTAACCTGCGGCAAAACATCCACATTCATGCTTGTCCAAGGGACACAATCCTTTTAAGATCCATCGATGAATGGAAATCATTCTCATCGATGGCCATTGTTACGTCCACACGAATTTGTCGTCGCGGATTCTTTGGGACCTTTGTAATGCTCTCACTCTGGCTCTCCTCCTAGGTCCCCTCATATAATCAGTATCGGATGAGGCCGTTCTTCGGAAAGCTTCATTTCCATTTATGGCATCGTCTACCTTGCTCGCTTCTCATCGCCCTCTTCGGACCCATAGGCCTGGATCTAGACCTCAAGATCCAAGCCCGGAGGAATTGGTAAAAATCAAGTGCGTGATAGGAACCTTGAGATTAGCTCATGTTGTGAGGCTGAAACAGGTTTTGTAGATCAAAGTGGCGTCAGAATTCTGGTAATCTAACAGAGACCGACAATGACACTGGTATTCTTCGTATAAATAAAGCACTTCCGAAGGCCCCAAGCCGTATTCACTCTCTTAGATTTCGACTATCGTCATTCTATCATTGTCGACTCACGGCGGCCTGGCAGACGACTAATGGTTATCATTTTGGCATACTCTGTTGTGCCTTGAAAACGACAGAAATCATGATCATCAACCTTACTTTCACGATATGGGCAGTTCAGAAATTTGGCGCGCCAAACGGCTTGGTGACTCTCCAAGATGGAAGCTGCAAGGAGACATCAACTCGTACTACTTAGCTTCACCTCGCCATCGATGTACTCAGTACATTGCTCTTGGGAGCTAGCAATTACGCTATGCAATGTCTTTCGTCTCCGACACGCGGCGATGTCAACAAGGCTCATAGCCGAAATATCTGGTTAGATATTGGAGTCCCGAGTTTTAGGAATCTACGATGGGTCTCCCGTTTGAGGATTATCCTTTGCTGTCTACTCGCTGTTTCCTCAGTTCCATTGCATTTTCTGTATAACAGTGCGATCTTCTCCACACTCTCTGTCCGGTCATTCGATGCGGCGGTGGTATCACGCGACTATATAAATGGTGCTCCATTCAGTATTTATGTTTCAGAGAGATGTTCAAACTGTGGAAGATTCCATGACCGCCTGCAGGGTTATCAGAATGATCGATCTGCTTTACAGAGTCTCGACAACAAAGCATGTATCAAGGCTTTACGGATCGTCGATCATCTCAGCCCATTCTGATATCTTGTCTGCTTCAAGAGAATCAGATATCAACAAATCTGTTCTTCGCTACCTCGGAGAAGTGACATCGAGTTTGGCTACCCTCGACCCCTGCTGGGCTGAGTTTGCCCCAGGTATAGACGGGGATTGTAACCTCACTCTCCCATTGAATGCACAGGACTGGTCGATCCATGGCTTCCCTATAGAGTACTGTCTCAGCCGGCCAGTTAAGGAGCACTGTAAGCTGCAACTAAGTGTGGCAATCATGATCATTTTGGTAATCTGCAACTTTACCAAGGCCATATGTATGGGTCTATTTACCTGGAAGAGCAATCCGGAGCCTTTAGTGACCCTTGGAGATGCGGTCGCTTCATTTCTGGACGAACGGGACCTGATGACTAGAGGTAAGTGCATCGCAACTAAGAATCGATTTGCGCAGAAACGTTCTTGGGGTAAGGATACACTTGAATGGCATCCAAGGCCACTTTATTGGTTTCGAGCCGCGAGCAAGAGGAGATGGCTTGCGTGTAACATCTTGTGAGTTGCCTCCAATTCCCGTTTGAGAAAGCCCCCGGCAGGAATAGATCCTTATGATCAGAGGTTTGTCTGGTGATGACCCAGCATCTTGTCTCTATCAGTGGGGCAGCAAAAAAGCAAAATTTTCAGGTTTTCTATGCTTGCTTGCAGCATAGCGGCAAAAAGCTGCCATTTGAATATCATCAAACATTCAACTGCCAAAAGTATGTAATTGCTAATCATCTATTAGATGTCTCTTGACTCTCGCCGTTACCCTTGCACTTCTTATGCTTGGTCTGAGTACTCGTAGCCTCGCGAGCAAATCTATTTATCACCTATGGTCACTCGGCTTTGGCAATGTCAGCTCGGAGACCTTAATTGATCTAAAAGACCAATTTTCAAAGGGCGTAATTCTTTCCATCCTAGTATCAAATTCCCCTCAAGTGGTACTCACCTTCCCCTACTTCACCTATAATGGTATTTTCATCTGCATGCTGCTAGCGAGGGAGTGGAGTGGCTACGCCGAGAAGCGGAAGACCCTTAGAGTCTCCTCACCGAAAGAAAGGCAGCGAGCTACCTATCGGTTACAGCTACCATATTCGTACGGCATCCCACTGCTAATCCTCTCAGGTGTTCTCCACTGGCTGGTATCGCAGTCCCTTTTCTTTGTTCGTATCATAGTACTCGATCCCACTGATACCGAGGTTCAGGACTTGTCAAAGTCAACGTGTGGTTACTCCCCTATTGCAATAATTCTTGTCATTGTTCTCGGAGCATTCGTCGTACTTTTCGGGATTGCTAATGGTTTTCGAAAGTATGAAGCCGGCATGCCACTTGTGGGAAGTTGCAGCGCCGCGATCAGCGCAGCCTGCCATAGACCGAAGGAGGATGTACATGCGTCTATGAAGCCACTCGTGTGGGGCGCTGTGGACAAAGGTCGATCGGGACCTGTTGGGAGTAGAGTCGGTCATTGTTCATTCACTAGTTTCAAGGTGGATCCGCCAGTGAGAGGAGGAGGGCCCAGGAATTGATACACCTGGCTTCCGCCAAACTCATGGAACGTCTAAGGGACGAGCAGATATACTTCCTTGACCTTCTTAGCAAGATTGTGGGAAACACTTTCACGACAGCATGATATACAGACAGCTACAAGCGCGGATCACATACAGGAAGTTTGCTTACGCCGAAGCTTCTCGATCAATTGGGGAATGGTCGTAATGTGGAGTCATTACCTGGATCAGATTTAAGACATACTGAGTTGCGATGCCACACTGTAACTTTTATAGTTCTAGACTTAATCAATCTAATTGAGTAAAGCGCAAACTAGACTGGTCAGTCCGAGTAGCTACGGCTTGAGCTTCTCTTATAAAATCTTTCTGATATTGTCATTGGCGCCAATCAATTGTGGTCTCTATAATGTAAGAAATTCTCAACAATGTACAAAGATCAACGGGTTACTGTTTCTTCCTTTTGCTGCACTACATGAAGTGACTCAAGGAATGAGGGAATTTCGGGAATGCAAGAAAATGACGCTAAACTTAGAACGTCCAGTACGTCAACATGCGGAAAGTGTTCCGAATTGCTGCTTTGAATGACTGGAAAGACTCGGCTCATGTTTGGCTTTCGATCTTATAGACTTGCCCTTACGCCGTTATGGATACCACTGTCCCTATTTCTGAGGGTTCTGAACCTCCAAAGTCTGCTCAAGGACCCCATAAGGCTCCAATGGATTCGAAACCAGCGGACAAGCTACCAGAACGTACCAAGCCTCCAAAAGCGAAGAAAGAGAAGACCCCAAAGCCTCCAAAGGGGCCCACACCGCCAAAGGCCAAGCGCGAGCCTGCTGCCAAATTAGCTCCAGAGGATCCTGACTCGATGTTCAAGGTTGGCTTTCTTTCAGAAGTTTATCAAGAGAGACCAGTCAAGCCCGATGGCATTAGTAAAGTAGTGACCCGATGTGTGTTTCTCAATTACC
>JAABUI010001910.1_pt1 | contig 11767 bp, 18 predicted proteins | sample 5559111 | NCBI WGS metagenome assembly JAABUI01 (sample SAMN10711870, study PRJNA513365) | rock metagenome | isolation source: Antarctica rocks | place: Antarctica: Victoria Land, Buttleship Promontory
ATCTTTCACCATATGATACAAAGCCAGAGACGTATAAAGACCATGTTGATTGCTGAGGCATAGCCTCAGCGATTTAAGATTGAGGTCACCTTGTAGTACTCTACACTTGCCTTCGCATCGATTTCGCTACCCGACCACAGCTACCTCGGCTACGTTCGCATACGTCTCCGATATTTTCCTCCTAGCTGCTCGTATTCAGCCATTTACTTGCTCCAGGTTTGCCGACATCGCCAAACATTTGGATTGAGCGTTGGGATCATTCACTGGTCGGTGTGGCACTCTGACAGGGGCCCAACGCTCTACTCAAATAGTGGGCAAGTGTTGGCAATCTTGAGCGATGAAGGCGGTCAAGCTTCTCAAAACTGTTGAGGATGTATGCAAACGTAGACGAAGTAGCCACTGGTTGGGTGGTGAAATCAGTGCAGAGGCATGTCTAGATACCACAATGCGCCGTCAATCGCGAATCGCTGGGGCTGCCCCTCAGCGATCTACTCCGTCTATATACCTCTCTGGCTTTGTATCCTTTGTCACGTCCTACTGGCACATTGTCTCGGCCCAACAAGCTGTAAGTGGCTGGAATGTGGCGAGCCTTGGCAGCTTTTTTGTGGTAGAGGAAAGGCGCGTCCCGTCAGTTTCAATTGAAGGGCAATCGGCCGAACATCGCCAATGGTGGGACAGTTTGGTATCTGTTGGGCTCTCATTGATATAGCATCGTGACAGTAGGTCATATCCAAAAGAAGGTTATGACACCTTTTGGCAGTAGAAACACAATGATATAGATAAGGGGAATGCCTGCTTACTTCCCTGAAGGGCAATCAATACAGCACAATAAGTTGATTGCCGCTTCCCGTGCGGTTGACACAAGCTGTCACAACGAGGATTCAATGAACCCCCAAGGATGTTGTCAGGTTGCTACACCGACCAGTGAATGATCCCGACGCTCAACTCCAACGTTTGGCGAAGGTCTGCGACCTTGAGCGAATGAACGGCTCAAGAAGGACAGCGTGGTGGAACCTATTGGGGACGTATGCGAACGCAGCCGAGGTAGCCACTGGTCAGGTAGCGAAATCGATGCAAAGGTAAATCTACAGTACTACAAGGTGACTTTGATCTCGAACCGCTGAGGCTATCCCTCAGCAATCTACTTGGCCTATATACATCTCTGGCTCTGTATTCCTCGTCACGTCCTACTGGCACATTGTCTTGGCACAACAGGTTGTAAGTAGTGGCTGAAACGCGGTGAGCCTCGGCGACTTCCTTGTGATAACGGAAGAAAGGCGCGTTGCGGGCAAACGCCGCCGAGTCTTCGTCATAGCGTCGGGACAGATGTCAGTGCCACTCAAACGATCCCTTCTAGCACCGTAAGCATGTGTCATCAAGCACACCTTTCTACCATAAGTCCTGCTTGGCTTGCTGCTTCGCTTCTTCCATCAAACAAGCCAGAGTCCATGCATAGGGGATGCCAAAAGCTCATGCATGGCTTCTATGCAACTGTAGAATCATCTAGCATATTATAGGACCTGCCACCCCAGGGATGATCCTGCTGTGACATGTTATGATGCAAACATCCTTTGTTTACCTCCTTTGGGTGGAGATTCAGTATTCTCCTTGCTATAGGATATTTCACCGCTAGCTGAGGAAGTCCTCTTCCAACATCTCCACTTCCCCCAACCACGCAGCTTCATCACTTCTCAATACTACCTGTGCTCTCACAGCACAGCACCTATCTTTCTGGATCAAGTCAATATCCAGCATAACACCTGACCGTCCGTTCAGGCTCCTCCTTTGCTAGAGCATCCCCATCTCCTCACTTCATTATGGTACATACAGAGGTGTACCCCCGCAGTATACTGAGGTCGGGTGGGGCAGGCAGAACAACAGGACAAGGCAAATCAACCAGACTTGCCTTAGCGACTGATGACAATACCAGCAGAAACAGATCCAGTAGAAGCTTTGACAATATTTCACAGCAATCCGGGAGAAGCACCTTCGGCATGGGCAATCCAGATCAGCAGTCTTTTGCTTCTGTACTCGGCCGGACCGGGCAGTGGAATCCCAATGCAAATGGCTACCAAAACACCTTTGCCTCAGGGTATCAATATGGCCCAATGCCTTCACAGCAACCAAGGAGAATCATCTCCAATCTGGACACTCCAGATCAGCAGTCGTTTGCCTCTGTATTCAATTCAACTGGGCAGCTGAATCCCAATGCAAATGGTTTTCAACATACCTTTGCCTCAGGATGCCCATATGGCCCGTTGCCTTCCAGTCAATATCCTGTCTATCAACCCTACCATCCAGATATAGGATGGTCTTACCCTACTACTGGCCCAAAAGTGCTGCGGCAGACCCCAATGAAACCAACTGCAGGCACTTTTGGTCACAATGCTCCCACCAAGAGAGACCGGGATTGGGAAGACACAGGCAAGAAATTGGCCCGTATGTACACAGGATCCAGATATGGGGAGGACCATGATTACCAGAGCATCATGCAGACGGTTCCTACGGAGCATCTGACCTATACTAACGGTAAGGCAATAGGAACCACATCAGGCTGATTTGATGGCTGCAGGTCCCAAATCAGCAAGGTGGAAACGAGCATGGAATCGCCTCAGGCGCAAGCCTAAAGATACCACTGGGGACACGGTCTGCTTTTGGAATGACAAAGACTTGACCAACCTTGCAAAGGGAGTTGGAGAGTATTTTGCAGAAGCTGTACCATCAGGTAATTCCCTTCTCAAACAGCATTGCTTATCATAATCAAACTGACGTGCAAGGTTATCCTGAATCACAAACGGCTTTCCACACTGAGCCATACCTTTCAACATTACCACCGGTCATTGCGCCTCCTCCAGGCTTGTCCCGATCGTATTCACAGCCTACAAGCACAGTATATCAGCATGGAAGCAATGCAGCTCAGGGGACAGAGCCCCGTGGTACAGGCGGTGTCATCAAATACACCGGTGATGGCACCATTGTGATCGAAAAGTTCCATGAGCTTGACCCAGGTACAACATATGAAGTCGAACCTTTTGATGGGACATCCGGGAAGCCCAAATTGAAAGTTCATGTGACAAGAGACCCAGATCCAAATGGTAGATAAGATTCAACTGTCAGAGGCTAAATCTTCGATCCAGCGGGAACTAACATATTTGTCAATGAGCCACCACCTTGTACTGCAAGTACACCCTACTCCATGGCATATCCCAGCTACATGACCCAGGGATACCCATACCCCTTGTCCAAGCAACATCCTTATAATTGGTCACAACAGACCACTCACCATGGTCCTCAGCAAAATCCATACCAGATGTCCCAGCAGACCAATACTCAACCTCTTACCAGTACAATGCCACCTGAGATTAGAAGGTCAGTTCCGTGGTTGGCTTCCTTCAGTGCTGATTTGTTTGTGCTTGCAGCCAGATTGTCAAACAGCACCTGATCCCGGTCATGGGCCAAACATACGACATACAATCACAACCTGCCCAAAGTTTGCGGAATGACCTGACACAAATGCAGTGGGCAAGTCTTGCTGATAATCTGGATGCCAGTCTGGCAAATGACCGCCTGAACCGCCAGGACACCTGGATGAAAGATATGAGAGATGAGATAAACAGCAAATTAGGTAACAGATTTTTAATAATGGCAAGTTTTGCTCTTGCTGATTTTGTTTTGCAGTGGATGATGACACTTTTGAGAAGTGGACAAGGCCTGCCGTTGATTTGGAGGATTACGGTATGAGCAGAAATTTCATCTCCCAACAAATTTCTACAGCTATCAAATCCGAGTGAGTCTTTCTCTGTAGTCTTATACAACTCAAGAGGCTTATCTATATGATGTACCAGGAAAGGCTCCCCAATGACAGTCAGCAAATTCTTTGATCGATACCCCGATCTCCTTCAACCTAGGGCAAGCACTCTCCGGCCAGCTAGGAATGTCACAGATGGTCAATGCAATATATCTGAGGAAGCGTTGCAAAACTGGGCAACCCTTGATGGGAATATTTTAGATTCAGACCTTATTGAATCCCGGAAAACCAATGCCTTGGACAAATGGGAAGAGCTCACTGCCGCATGTGAGTCATGCAGGGCCCCAACACTCTTTGGCTGACTATGTGTTGCAGATGACATCAAACCCAGCAATGCACCCATTGCATTTGCCTTGAGCACATACTATCTTGACCAGGATGATATCTGGGAAGAAAGGCAGGGGACAAGGCTAATAAGTGAGGATCAAAGGAATATGCGGGAGACAGATGTCACCTCGCAGCTGGGCACATCCTTGAGAGAGAAGAGCATACGGAAGAAATGGTTCAAGACAGGTTCAAGGTTGCCACAATTTACGTGATAAAGTCTCTTCTATTTATGTTTCTCTGCATGATATGACCTTTCTTCAACATCTTGAAGTCTGAGCAGAGCTCACCAATATCCCTTCAACAGGTCCAGCCAGACCTCACAGTTTGGGGTGAATCTACCTGGATTTTGAAGGGAGCTCAGTCATACTGGAGTCTATTCTGGTAGGTTTCCTGTCAAGGAGATGAACAGCTCCACCACATCAATTTTGCCTTATCTTGCTTGTTCTATCCATTTCATCACATTGTCACCATGTTTCATACAAGACCAGGGTCTGGAACTGCCATAATCTGACATCCTGACTGTATCCTGTGGAAGACTCCAGAACCTGCCAGAGAAGTTGCTCTGCAGCTGCCACATGTCTGACCTTGATTCTCCTTCATGTACACTTCCTTTCACAACTTCAAACCCTCAGAATGGTCAAGCAGCATACCATGAGCAGGTTTGCTACTTGTACCTCATCAGCTTACTTCCTGATAGATCCAATGTCCTTCAATCAACACCATATATTGATTCTGTATCTTTGAAATACTATCTCCAAAATCCACCCCTTCCTTGTTTTACAGCTCATTGCTTGCCAGGACTTCTGCTTTGTATAGAACCAAGCATGGTAGCAAAGAGTGTCAGATTTACAAATGACACCAATATAGCAAGGACGGGTGGAAATGTGTCTTCACCCTCAATGCCAGGTCCATTTGGCCATAGAGGACAACAACAATCACGATATACTCTGCCATACACAACAACTCTGCCTCAGTCAGCAGCAACAAATTTTGGGCCTATTTGCTATCCCTCCTACAGTGGGTACCACCCAAACATGACCCTTCCCACGCAGAGCAACCCATACAGCAACCGTCCAGGTAAGTCCAAGATATCAACACTGTTGACCTTAGGGTATAGCTTCTTACTATCCCTCAAATAATGGTGCAAATATGCAAGATTGCTCAAGAATGGATTCACAGCCTCCCTTATACAGTGCTCAGGGAGGTCCCTCATTTCTCAGACCAGGATTCTCAAAAGACACAGACAGGACCAACTCCAGCCATGGGGGATGGAGTGGAGACGTTTCTGTCCAGTATGGTGAGAATGATAACAAAGCCCAGATCACTGTCCGAGGCGTTGCAGCGCTCCAAGCGGGGCATGTCTATGACTTCTCCCCAAGAGACGGGGAAGCTGGGGAAGGGAATATCGGGTTGAAGATCACTGTGACACGGAACGGATACCCACTCGGTGAGTTGCAAGACACCCTTCCAGTACTTTCCAGTCCTGACTTTTCTGATCCAGCAAAAGATGACCGGAGGTATATGGATCCAACACGGCCCTCTTCTCCCTCTCAGTATGACACAAACCCAACTTCCTCAAATCAGGCTCGCCCCTCTCCATCCCAGAAACAGACTGCACGGGACATGGAGGAATCCTTCCCTTCCTTGTTTGGCCAGAAGGACTCCAGCCCCAATCTTTCGGAGCCTAACTTCAGTCAAATGGAGACCGATCCATATGAAACGCGGCCGGACCAAAACCCGGTGGAATCCTTCCAATCCTTGCCCGACCAACGAAACTCCAGCCCAGGCCTTGAAAGTGTCACTTCCGATGAGGTGGACACCGATCCGGACCAAATCCGTACCACCCAGGACCCGTTAGACTTGTCCCAATCCTTCCCTGACCAGAATGAATTCAATCCCACCCGTTCGAGTGTTGGTACCGTTCGATTGGATACCAATCCAGATCAAGCCACGGATACGACGGCAGATGAAGAGCGGCGATTTGGCGAAGCTGCGACTCGGAGACGGTGAGCGAGCGGCAATGACCTTAGAGATTGCTGACAATCTCACTGGGTCTGTAGGCAAGCGGTCGCAGACTACTACGGCCAGCATTTCGGCTCTCGGTTTTCTCTAGACCATCTGGCGGCCGAGGAGATCAGGACGAAGTTACCGTCAGAGTGGGCTTCTGTGGATGGGAGATTGAAAGGGCCTGACAAGATCAATCGTTTCAACCGATGTATTGACAGGGCTCGGCAGATGAAGGAGACGACAAACGGCCAAGGTTGGAGGCTTTCATGTCTTGCGTATCGCCAGCTGACTGGTCTCTAGTCCCGGTAGAGTTTCTCAATGAGGAAGCAAGACTTGTGATTGACTTTGAGGATCTTGGACATGATGGCGATAAGATGTCGCGCAACTTCTTGAGCCAGCTGACTTCCAGGTGAGGGCAGACTCTGACTCTCCAGACCCGACGCTTACCCCTTTTTTGATTCCCGTAGGTTTACGTCACGACCAGAGGTGACAGCAAGCAGTTTCTGTCGGACAAGACCAGGAATGGCGATCGACGAGTACTATCATCAAAACCCGGACATGATTCCCATGACGATCGGGAACACCCGACCATCAGGCAAGGCGAACGATGACAGCAAGTGGGACACCTTTGCATGCCTCGGTGGTTGGCTGAAGGATCCGACTGAGATACAGAATCGCAAAGTGATGGGGAAAGCTCTGTACACTGATCTCACCAACACTTGTACGTGGTCGAGGTCCGATCGAATGGGTTCATCCGCTAATGACCGCCTCGTTTAGGGCAATGCAAAAGACCATCGAGCTTCTATGGGTGGTGGCGAAAAGACAACCAAAGTGACGAGGATACGATATTTGCTCTGACCGCTTATGCCGTTGACAGAAACGACGTGGTAGGGAGAACCGAAACCAAACCAATCTGGGAGATGACGGAGGAAGAGAAAACAAGTAGGTGGAAGACGATCAGGGGAGAGGTCGATACTTTGCTTGAGAAGGGGAACTGGAGTAGAAAATGGTTCCCAACGCAGAATGGGCAAAGATCGTGGCGACCTAGAATATGGTAATGGCGGCAAGGCAACCGTGTGAATTCTGTTGGTGCGAACGCTCGAGGTGTCTCCGTGCGCCGCTTTAGAGTTTCACGAGCCAGTGCAGATGGCTTAAATTTCTTTGTCAGGCTCGTGCAAGCTGGTGATCCGGTCCTGAGTGTCCTGCACCCTGCTCTTCAAGCGGTAAAGCGCGGCAGCATATTACCATTTCGCACTGTCTCGCACTTCTCAATAACCTCGATCGTTGTCGTTGACAGAACCTCGAGCATCAGCATTAGCCAAAGGCCTCAGGCCTGCCCAACATCTATTTGAGAGAGTGCGGGTCCAGGGTGGAGCCAAAGAGTCATCAGCCAACATCACCCACTGATATGGTAAGTGCTCCAGCTACCCATTGAACCCGGGACGTCCAAGCGAGGTGGGCGGTCAGGTCCAGTCTAGCATGCTTCTGCTAGTTGCCCTCTCTCGCTGCGAATCGAGAGCCCTGATCTCGTGGTCGAGGCGGCTTGGTAGAAAGAAGTACAGAACGGCATATTGGCAAGTGTCGGCGGAGCATGCAAATGCAGCCAGCCCCTAGATCATCTTGGTCGACTTGACAGCTTGAGAGCCACGATACCGTCAGTTGCCATCAGCTCCCAGGATCAGTGAAGGGTCGCACAAGTGCATCGTGACTTACGGCATGACGTAGCCTAGAGTTATGAAATTGGCCATGCATAAACTATCGCCGCTACCATAGCTCCGCAACGAAAGTCATCACAGCCCCCAAAAAAGTCCCTAGGTCGCATCTACGATCGGCGCCGGCCCGAGGATACGCTCGTTCTCGATCCTCTCCCTCTCCTTGACACCCTTCTTCTTCTTCTTCGCATCGCGCATCGATACAACGCCCGACGCTTCGATGGTTGAGCGGGCCGTGCCTGCGTCGCGGAGAGCGAGAACGTCGTGGTAGGAGCCTAGCGACTTTCCTTGGAGCAGCAGCTGAGGCAGCTCCGTGGTGCCGATGAGGCGAGCGATGAGTGGGATGAACGTAGCGTGATCGCGCCGTTGGTCGACGTCGATGACAAGGGGAGGAGGCGTAATCTTGAACTCGGCGAGCATCTTCTTGACCTCTCGGAGCCAAGGGTCGCGCATCTTGCCCATGAGGACGACGGGGAAGATCGTGCTGATCTCAGTGACGAGCAGGTCAAGATCATCCCGAGCGGACGGGCGAGAAGGGTCAAAGTCGAGAACGATGGATGGTTCGAGAGGGACAGAGGGGTCGAGGGAAGGGAGCACGTTGGCGGTGGTGGAGGTGATGAACTGCGCATGTCAGCAATCGCTCCTAGTGAGAAGAGGTCCACGCACAGAGATGAGCGCGGCGAACTCATCTTGAGTACTGGCAAAAGCGAGTGTCTCAACGTTTGAAAGCGGGGACCAGGCAGATTGGACGGCGGATTCGGCCTCACGAGCCTTAGCACCAGATCCCATCAGGGCCTGATTTCTTCGGTCATTGATACCGAGAAGACCGTCGATGGGGATGAAGCGACGCGAGTGCATCTGACGCTGCTGCTTGAGGATGGAGTCCATTTGGCTCGACCTGGACATGGAGTTGTTGACGAGGACGAGAGCGAAGGAAATGAAGCAGAAACCGATGAGGAAGACGGGGCGGAGTCGACGAGGGACACGGAGGAGGTAAGCGAGGGTGTTGGGGTATGACTGCTTGGAGCCGTGGTAAGGATTGGTGATGGTGAGCATCCTCGCCTGGGGATGTCAGCAGCGTACAGTTTGAAAACCAAGAGACCCACCTTGGCGCTGAAAGGAAAGTGCGTTTTCGATTCCAAAGGATGCCCCTTGGTTGTGTGAGGCGGAGACGCGCCTTCCCGATCGAATACCGCGGATAACTTCTTCCTCAAAGGATGGTGCGGTGGGAGTAGAGGGAAGCTGTGCCGTTGACCGTACTCGTCGCCAGGGCTACCGAAAGTCGGCGTAGGCATCTGCGCCATGGAAGCGAGGACGCAGTGATCGGACGCGATCTGATTTCTAGGGCCGACAGGACTCGTCGAGACGGGAGTGAAGACGATGAAGGAGCCAGCAGGAGAGAGACCATCGTCTGCGTCATCGGGAAGCAGTGGGGGGAGGGAGAGTGGTGACGAAGGGGATTGAGGGGACATGCCGCCTGAAGGGGTTCCGCTGGAGTAAAAATGACTTCTAGTATCGACGGAGTGATCGTGGGAGATGTGCTGAGGATTGGAGGAAGATTTGCGCGAGCTCATCCCGCTTGGAGGTGTCAGAGGTGGAGTTTCGGGCAAGGTGATGGAAAAATTGGAGACGATTTTCCGTTGATGAGAAGGGGGAAAGTAGGACAATAAGGGAGGGAAAATGACATGGGCGATCGATCGGTTTATTGTGTGGCTGGATTGAGATTGACGATCAAGGAGAGAGACACGGCAAAGGATGAAGAATCAAGGGATAGCGTGACTCGGAAGGCACGGATCAATACACGTGTCAAGGATGGGGAGGGGATTGACCGCGTGAAGGGTTGCACGATGGAGAAAGCGTTCAAGATGCACCGAAGCGTGATATAGAGGAATGGAGAAGATGAGACTCACCACCATTTCGACTTTGACCAGCGAAATGCGGATGAAGTTTCAGGGAGAGTTTCCGGGATCGACGTCGAAAGGTAGCGAAACACCAGACTGGGACCCAAAGTAGGCTAGGCTGAGGATCTTCATCTGGATTTAGCCTCTGTCTCATCGAGATTGAACGTGGAGGAGCGAGGATGATGGTGATTCTAAGAGAGCAGGCTGGTGAGAAGGAAACTGACTCACTCGGCATCTGAACTTGATTCCGGACTGATGGCTTTCGCGTCTCAGCCTTGTCTTTACGAGACGTGGGATCCAGCAAAGTGCGAGGGTTTTCTCGAGTGGGAACGATGTTGGGGGATCGAAACGATGAATTTGTGGTCGCTCTGCGATAAGAAGGTGGGACACGGTCGCGAGTCGTAAATCGGACCAGCCCGTGAATCTTCAAAGGTGTTGTCACAGACAGACGGAAATGAGCACCGTCAAGGCGGAGCTCAACGATCGTTCGATATCCTAACGTCGCGGGATTTCGAGTGAGGAAAGAGACCTGTAGAAATCTTGCACTAGGTTTCAAGTAGTTGCAATTCTCATGGACCGATGCACGCCAACCTTTAACCCGGGTTCCTTTCCGATAGCACGGGAAAGCCCAAAAAGCGCCGTTACGCGTGGCGCTACTCATCCAATGTGCTAAGACCGGGTTCCTCACACGCGTCAAAAACCGATAAGCTCCGCGTCTGTCCATTCTCGGCGAAAGCAAGAGCTCTCTCGACCTTACCTCTGCCGATGAGATCCATTGCAGCCCGGGTGGCAATGTAGAATAAGAGTGGTGAGGACCAGAGACGTCGGCGGGGCGAAATTTGCCTTGAAATTGCAAGGCAGACAGCACGTCTTGGCACCAGCCTCGGTCGATTGGAAAGTAAAAGCACCAAAATCCGGTCATGTTTACTCGAAAGACCCCGACGGAATGGTCAGGTGACCATCTTTGTTGGAGTTCAGCCACCTTTGTGTGGGTGTTTGAAGACGTTGTAGAAGTTGGACGTATGTGTAAAAAAAAGGAATGTCCGAGATGATTGCTGCCAACTAGGCCTGCTAGCTAGCTAGATAGGCGGAGTGATTACACGCCTCTCAACAGTGTCGGAGGTCGCTGTTTCTGTCACATTGGATGAGCTAGGTGTAGTCTGGACGTCGTTCCGCCCATGCTGACCACAGTCACTCACTCCCGAAGGCCGCGGGGGAGAAGGAAAGTCAGCCCTGACGAACGTGATCTGTAAGGCAGCGATCGATTCTTATCTTTCAGCATCACCTTATCGGGTGTACAGAGTGCAGGGAATCTTCCTATCCTGAGTTTTTCCACATGCGTTCAAGAGCTCCGCCCAGTTTTCTTTCGCCGAGCTCACCAACACCCTTTCATTGATGGCGAGCGTCATCGCCATCTTCTGCAGCTTGACATCGTTCGGCAACGCCTGTTGTACTCATCAGTTCCGATCAAAGCCCGGGCATGAAGGGCAAGGACGTACATCTCGCATCTCGAAGATCTCATCGAGGCTCAGGCGCGGGCGATGCATACTGGCGAGCCGCGAATCGAGCAGATTGATTACGGCGATCCCAGCGCGTTTCGTGCTCGGTGAGAGCTGATGATCGCCGGACTCGTCGTCGGAATCTTCGCTCCGCAATCGGGTCCAAGCCGTCTCAACCTCTCGGACCGCCTCGACAATTTGTCCTTCCACCTCTGCGACCTCCAACTCCGACATGTCCAGGGCGGAGAGGTAGAGGTACCCAAATAGGTTGATGGAAATCTCCCCAGATTGGTTGAGATTCATCGACCCGCTACTCCCTTTGGCAGGCGGACGTATCAGTCTGTCAACTCCGCCTTCTCCGGTTTCGTGTTGAGGTCCATCCTCCTGTCCAGCCTCCCTAATAATGGCCGATGCGATCAACTCCCTCTCTACCACCTTGCTCCACACCTCCTTAACCCCCTCATCCCCTCCCAGCTGCTCCACATCCCAGCCCAGTCCCTCCCCCGCAAACTC
>JAABUI010001913.1_pt1 | contig 11764 bp, 17 predicted proteins | sample 5559111 | NCBI WGS metagenome assembly JAABUI01 (sample SAMN10711870, study PRJNA513365) | rock metagenome | isolation source: Antarctica rocks | place: Antarctica: Victoria Land, Buttleship Promontory
TATCTGAAACTGGACACGATCCCTTCTGCTGTTGTATCCAGGTCTTGAGCAGACTGCAATGTCCATTGCTGTACATGGTGTATCCATTGTGCGAAGACTTGGTTCATCTCTTGCTCGCATTGCTGAACCTGCTCCATGCTGGATACAAACATTTGGATCTTGATGTCAACATAGATTGAGACTTCTAGTGCCCAGTGCAATCACAATGCAGTGTAAACATTGGCACATGTTCATGCTGACAATGGGTTTCTCTACAGATGGTCTGGTGTTGATTTCAGCTTGCAGAGCATCACACGTCAGGCGCATGCACGATATGTGCAGATCACATCGTCACTTTACTTGTCTCATGGTCGCCTGCACCATCTGCTAGCATGCTTGTACATGTAGGTGCTATCGCACCTAGCCATTGGACACAGGCTAGGTGATCTGCCTGATACGTTGAGGGTTGAAATGCATGCATCCTGAGGTCCTCGTGGGAGTGCAAGTTCAGAGTCGATCAAAATGCCTGTGGTATGCTCAAGAGTCTATCAGCTGCTGACCCACTCGGTCCAAAGTGTCAAGCTGGTGTTGCAGCGAGATAAGCTGGTGCTAAGGGCGCTGTGCACACTAGTTGATTCAAAAAACCAAATGGGAATGTTACCTTGCTGTTAACGCCATCTGTTTGGACAAAGCTTGGACGTCCACAGTTTGGAGGTGCACCTGACAAGAGATGAAGCTCGACTTGACGCTACAGGCCGGTTAAACACCGGTACCTGCGCCACGCATACCAGTTGTCACTGGCTTTGACTAGCCTACCAATACACGCACAGGTCTACCAAGCCAAAACACTGTACATGCCGCCCATCCCTTGAAACTTGCCTGAGCAACTCACTGCACCAGGTAGGACTGTCCCGGGTCGCTAAGTTTGTGTGAGAAATCGCAGGACGTCAGGGCACCTAAACGACGCGCATACTGCGCATGCGAAGCTTGCCATGACTGCCAAAGATGAGAGACAGAGGGTTTCTAAAGTCAGCTCTGAGTGACGACAAATGACGAACAATAATTAACGGTACTAGTATTTTGTGCCTGCCAAGTGCTCACAATTCAAAGCGGTCGGCTTACTGGCTTGAGAAGAAATGTAATTTGCCTGAGAGGCACTAAGGATCTGACAAGATCATTTACTGCCGGAAAAAGGTCAATGAAAGTGACAGCCAAACAGCCAAATGACACCATGATTTGTTGACTTTAGGCGCAAGATCTTTCAACAGTTCGCAAAGCCAAACAAAGCAGGCATAAATGACAAGCAGCAGGATTGTTCAACCGAGCGTATGGAAGGGAAGGACAGAAAAGTAGAATCAGAGGAGGCAGGCTTTAGGCTTCAATGGTAACAAAAGCATGTCATGCAGTATGCTGAATCATGATCAGACCCAGTGCATAACCAGCATTCACGAGGGCACGCTATGGCCACAAGCTGACTGGATTAATCTTCTAGTCTAATATTCTAGTCTAATCTTTTGAAATATTCTTCTCTTGTCATATGCCCAGACTGGCACTAGTGTACAAGAGCAGTAAATGCTGAAGCAATATTGCCAAACATGGCCTTGAGACTCATGAACCAGATCTAGAAGCAACCTGCTTTGACTGTTTGGCAAGTCTTTATTGTCTGGAAACAGTACTTGCTGCTTAAAATAGAAAAGACTGTATATCATGTAGGGTAAGGCTGTCATAACCGCATAACCCCTCCACACATGATTGCTGCCCCATGCCAAAACCTGTGCTGGAGAAGCACACAAGCATATCAAACCATGACACAAAACCACTACCTCAGCTCAAAGATTCAGTGCTGCACTTCTGCCAGGGTCTTAATGCATGCATAGGCATGCTTGATGAGTCAGCCTCAATATGGTCTTCCCCAAGTCACTCATGTTTACTGCAGATGTCGTAAGCAAGTCAACCTACAAATGATGGATTGTATGTTCTTGAGCTGCATGGTTGCATTCCACAAGTCAGGCAGCCAGGACAGCACCAAGCAAGGTATAATGTCGCCACAGGAACACGCAGCATTGCTCAGAGGTTTGTGCGCTCACTGTCTGCAAATGAGCTGCTGCTTGTGTCACATCCCAGGATCAAACTCAGGCCAGGGCGCACCACTGACTAATGAAGGTGAGTAAATGCCTGCAGGGACAGGATATGGCCTCAATGCAGCCACAGTCAGACAGACTGTGGTGTAAGGAGCCACAAGCATTCATACAGTTGGCTGATGCCTCGTGCAGGCTTCCTAGACGTGAAGCGCTACAACACATCTGCTTCATAACACCATTTGATGAATGCAAGCAGCTATTTGGTGATGATGGTCAATTTGATCTTGCACGTAGCAGTGATGCAAACTTTGCATTGGACCCTCATAATTTATCATGTCAGCAAAATGGCGCCATTGACATTGCTGATCGCGACAGACTTGACTGGGTCAAGCTGGACATGATCCTGTATTAGCTTGTACAGGGTCGTGGTGCATGCAACACGTACCTGCCATTACACTACCAACACGGACCCGCTGCAGATGAACACAACAACAAAAACCAGAGGTGCATATCATGTTTCCAAAACACTGTACAAAGATCAGCAACATCTACATAACTTGTCATTGCTACCCCAGCCAGGCAATCTGAATGTGACCAGCTGACAGACCAAACGCTGCATTCAGCGTCTGTGCCGAGCATATGATGCTGGGAGGACTCATTTAACTGATCATTGCTCATGCACTGATGAAGGTGAATGAACTCACCCTGAGCGAGTAACGCACTGGTGGCAACCATGGTGACGCAGAAGCCCGCAACCCACCAAAGCAAGATCTTTGCAAGCAGCGCTCGACAGGCTGGCCCTTGAGCCGCATGAGGTAGCTCTTTTCCAATGTCTTGAACCCGAAATAATCGTAGAAGTAGTCGCGTTCCTAGTCGATGGCGTCCTCGATCTCTTTCTTGTGGTTGGTCGCGATCTTGTAGAGCTCCTTGCAGATGATCGGGTGGTGCTCGCCGTTGATGTCCGTCGCTTCGTAGAGCAGTCTCCAGTTGACATGCGAGATGCCCTCAGCAATTCCCACTGCTGCTACAGCTGATACCTGCATCAATGTGCCGCAGTTGCCTGCACTACATGCCAACAGCTCTCCCTGTAATGGTATGCCATGACAGCTTTTCTGGTTGGCTTGTGCAGAGAATGGTAGGCTGCAGACACATGTAGCAAACAGAACGAGGTGACACGCAAGTTTCAGGGTGTGATGGCATGAGCAATGCACATTTGTTTGCCCGACAGCAGGCTGGATTGGAACCCTTCGCTAGGCGCACCATGATGTATGTGAGAACTCCCCCTTTCAGTTGGACGGTGCCCAGAATGGCAGTCTCAGCAGCAACAGTCACAGTCACTATGTAGCTCCGGAATGGAGTCATTTTGGCCATGCACACACCTGTATATGCAGAAGCACCTTCACTAGACAATGTCTGCTGGGATGGTCAGTTTGTGCGTTCTGATTCACGCGTGGCTGCATGACTACACGGCAGTGACTTGCAAAACTACCTCCTGAAGTGATCTTTTGCTCATGCTTGCTGACGCTACGATGCAGAGGAACACAGTGCATGATGACACCCAAGCCCAGGGTGCCAAAACTCAGCAACCCACAGCAGCAGGGTCGTCACCTGTGATAAATGCCCACACTCAGCAACTCACAGCAGCAGGGTGGTCACCTGTGAAAGGTGCAAGCCTCTTGCCCAAAAGGAGGGTCCCAATTGCAGCTCCAACTGTGCTGACACAGCGCAGCCAAATCCCCAAATTTGCTGATGCAGGTACAACACCTGAGTCATAGAGATGTCTCAATGTTGCCAGGATGGCAAGGCTGGTGTGTGCATTGTTTGCGCCATATGCCAGGGACAGAAAGGCACACAGTACAACCTGCAGGGCACAGGTGTTACCTACAAACTGGGAAAAATAGTGAATCTTTAAGTTGTCTGTTGTCCCAAAGCAATCAGCAAGACAGGGGATTGAAACCATATGCATCAGCAAGGCAGGAGTGGATATGCAGGATGATGTGCAGGGCACAAGCAGCCATTTGATTCATACAGCAATGCATACCAAGTCAGCAAACAAGATGTGAAAGCAATCTAGATCTGGAGAGAGGCATGCACTGCAATCACTGTTCAGCAAGTTGGTGCCCAACACCAACCATGCGATCGAACAGCAAGTGTGTTGCTAACAGCCATTGCTCAGCATCACTGCACATGAAGCCTGGTCTATCAAGCTTGTGTTCCATCCAGCCTAACAGGCGGCTATGAACCACCTTGACAGCAGCACTAATGCACCTGACAGGGATAGACAGACAGCGCCTAGTCACTTGAAAGGCATACTTGAAGCGCAACAACTGTCCATATAGGAGGCACACTTCACGCTTCTGGAGAGGACATGAAACAAATGGCTGACATGAAAGGCAGAAATGAAAGGCAAGCATTGCTCATCTTCCAGACGGAGAGTTCACCTGAAAGGGAGCCCACAAGTCTTCTGCAATAGCATCAAACTCTTCAGCAGTAGAGTGAATGCGCATCAGAGTATCACTGGATGGCACAACCTCATAGAGGTCTGGTTGGATCAGCTCAGTATCGGCCCATTGCATCCAGCCTTTCACACCTCTTGTCACTTCTTCTGCACGTAGTTCCTTTACTGTTGCCTCATCCTGCAGATGAAAGCAACACCCACTGCAGACAGCTGATCAGGGGTGGGCACAATTGCAGCAAAAGGATTGGGCATAATTGCTGCGAAAGGATTGGGCACAATTGCCACAAAAGGATTGGGCATAATTGACCCTTGTGCAGAGAGTGCTGTTGCTGGGTACTGGCTGGATGGCTGGATGTGCCAAGGAATGTATGGGTAGTCCACCAAATACATTGTGTACACCATGTATCAAAACTGAAGTTCTGCAAACTTCAGTGAATTTTGATGCTGAACCCTGAAACCAGACTTGCATGATCTGGCCAGGTTGTACCGTGCGCTCACCATCAGCAAAAGATGAAGTATGCACCAAAAATTGCGGGCAAAGCGTCACATATGCCATCCTTGCTGTGCATGAACAGAATAATGCACCGACACAATCAACACTATCCCCACATTCTCACACACACACACACACACACACACACACACACACACACACACACGCACGCACGCACGCACGCACGCACGCACGCACGCACACCAACACACACACACACACACACACACACACGCACGCACGCACGCACGCACGCACGCACGCACGCACACCTACACACACACACACATGCACACACATACATTCAGTCAACTCAACAGATCCAGCACTTCCATGCAAGCTCATCACCAAGAGAAGACTCTGCCGGCAGCCAGCCTATGGCAAGCTGCTGCAAGCTTTTTCATCAACAATTACGTCACTTATCACCACTCAGCATCCTGTTAATCAATATATCTTGCAGCTTACCAGTCCCACCAAGCTCATCCTTTTGATGGCAACAGGTGCACGACGTCTCAGCAACCGCCATGACATGAAAGGCATTGCCAAACACACAGCAATGCAGGCTACTGAGCCTGCAGCTGCCAGTATGATGCATGTGCCTTGTGGCGTGGTCTGGAAGGCTGTTGTGCCTCTGGGTGAGCCGATAGCATACATAAGCATCAGTCCACAGGTGAGAGATGCACCCCAGGCAACTGCAGGTTGCACCTACAAGCACAAGAGATATTGTTGACATTCGCCAACCACTGGCAACATCCTACAAACACTGTTCCCACTCTGAAGATATGATTACAGAGAGCACAAGCACCTGCCAGTACAATCGACACTGTGTGGCGCTGCCAGTTTGGCATGAGACCGCCATGAGCAACACAAGCTGCAATGCTTGACAACAAGTTATTGACAGATAGCAAACTCTGTCAAGGCGGCTACAACCTCCGGTGAGCATGCCAAGTATGGGACAATGTGCATCAGCACAACCACACCCCAACTGTACGATACAGGCTGCAATTGACAGCCAGCTCTACAATCAGAACGCACCTTAATTGCAAGACAAGACATGCTTGCAGCTGCAGCATCCGAGCCATGGTGAATCAGTTTGTGTCAGTTGCATGTTTGTGGCATCAATGAAACTTGTCGATGAGCCCTTGGGTTGCATGCAAGCAAATGCTTGCAGAGCTGATTGGCAAACGCATGAAGTAGCTGCAGCATAGCAGGTCTCACCCATAGTGTTTTGTGCAGAGGGTCATGGCCACGCGCAAACAGATTTCGTGCGTTTGTGAAGGCAATGCCAGTCATAGACACAGCAACTATTGGAGCGCAAACCCAAATGATGAACACTGCGCTCAGTCCAGTGACAAAAGGTGGGGAGAGGGAGGTTGTGCCAAAGTCCAAGGATCCAGCATCCGGAAAGACCAGTGCTGCTCCCATGGTACTTGCCACTGCATCCAGCAAAACATAGTAGCGGCAGACATAGGTTGATAGGCTCAGGGGACCACATCCCTTCATCTGCAGCAAAGTCCCTGCAATCCTGAGACTGCATGCTCGGCAATCTGCACTAAATGTGTCGTGATGTCTGAAAAACTGTACTCTGACTTTAATTGTGACAGTGTGCTTGAAAACACCCGCAAATTTTACAATGCATGGGAACTGCAGCGAAGGAGCAAAAATTTACACACCAACTCCCAAGTAGGGTGGGACAGTTGTCCTCTGCCGGACAGCCAAAGCCTGCCATATGACAGGCGTGGTCACGATCCACATCAAGGAGTACATGGTCAGCCACGGGTAAGTTGCAAACTTGCTCCTCTGGTCTATGTATCCGCCCAAAACACGGTAAGCCTCTGGTCCAAAGACAATCAGACCAAGACTTTGGCAGATCAGTCCAAGAACAAGTGCGGTTCTATAGGACACAACTTTGGCGCCCAGGGCTGGGCCCCAACAGTTGACCGTCAGATTTGCACCTTTAGAAACCAAATCCAGGTCGAGCCAGCTTGCGGAACTCAGATGAAGCGACAGTAATCTTAAGATCGAAGCACTGAGACCGTAAGGCAACACTTACCCACAATGACGGAGTGTGCACTAGCAGCGACAGCACCGACAGCCACTATCCATGAGGTGTTGTCTGACCACGAGTGTCGTAGGACAGCTGACTGTACAAGAGGGGTCGAGTTGTTCAGCACGTTCAGTTGTTCGTCTCTTTCACGCAGGGGATAACTGCAAGGCACAAGCGTCGGACCAGGCTATAGCGACCCCTAAACCCAGGATTGGCGTCCAAGCGCCTCACCGTGGGCTGTTGAGTCATCTAGCTGACGCTGTTCATGCAGCTGACAGTGATCTGACCAACTCCTGCACAATACACACCGCTGAATACACTTGTAAACTCTCTCTTTCTTCTAGGCGCCCATGCTGTCCAGAACTCAGGAAGTCTGCATGATGCACAACCATAACTTTGCAACTATGCTATGTATATGAGGGAGACAACGCTAGGTGCTGGAGTGACCCCCAGCTTCGAAGTGAGATGATCATCATCTGAATCAGTGGGAATTCCTGTTCAGTCGAGTGATCTCAGTGTTCTCCATTGTGCTGCAGAGCAGCAATCTGCACAGGGAGCTCGCAAAACCATGTGCGTACTACACGCATGGCCTATTGGGACGTCCAAGATAACATGAGTCAAACAGGCGAAACACAACTCAAGGTAAGTGTCCAAGCAAGTAGACTGTCAAGATTGTATGTCTCAACAGATTATTCATCGAATTTAAGTTTGCACAGAACATATCAAACATTGATGATGAGAGGGCACTTTGCTGAACAAGTCAACCCAATAAAGACAGTAGAAGTGTTGCATTAAAAAATGCTGGAAAGAGAAGAACAAAGACAAGAACAAACGGACGAACAAAGAGGAGAACAAACGGAAGAACACAGAGAAGAACAAACGGAAGAACAAAGAGAAGAACAAACGGAAGAACAAAGAGAAGAATGAAAGAATCAATATTGTACCAGCATGGCGCTCTGGGCAAATCATAGTAAGCAGAGATGTATCAATCATGATAGGTATAATCATGACATGACGACGCGCAATGCTCAGCTGCTCAAAATTATGCTAGACAGGCAAATATGGCCTGGTGAGCCAAAGCTAGGTGCAACCTGAGCAGAAGGATCATTGCTTTGCAAGCCTTTGCAGAAGGAAACAGTACTTGTTGTACTCGGGAGTAATTTATTGCATGAGCAAAGCTGCCACATTGTTTGAGTCCTGCTATGCACTGCCAGGCTTGTCTGCACATGACCAAGCACTGTAACAACATGCTGTCAAGGACCCACACTACGAATAAAAGGGGGGGGGGGGGTTACCTACCTGGTAACGCAGTGCAAAAAGCTATTTACCATGGTAATGTCAAAGGGGAGTTACCCACCCTTTACCCAGCCTTCTGCACTAGGGCTACCATATTAAAAACAGTATATGCCCAGGTAACCAAAGTCCAATGCAATTACCAAGGGGGGTACCAAGGTATGGTAGCGTGTACCAAGGCAATTTGTACCATGCATGGTAATGTTTGCCATGGTAGGCAATGCACAGCATGGTAGAAATTACCATGAGAATCATTACTAAGAACGGTACCAATTACTAATGATGAATGATTACAATAGATTCAGATTCGTGATAGTAAATGAGCTGGCCAATTCGGGGATCACAAATGACACTGCACAGTCCTAATGGACAAAGCTACCATGGGAGCAAGTACTAAACACCAGCAGCAAGCTAGCATGGGCACATTTTTTGCGTAGAATGCAAATAGTATTCTACGTAGATTGATAGAATCTGATATAGATGGAATGCAATCTATACTTGCATGCATCACAAGGCTTAGCAACCAAGGCAGCAGATCCAGGCCAAAAATACAGAACTATCACACGCACACACATCACGCGTCTTCTGTAACACTTGGTATTTCCTCATTGCATGGCAAGCCAGCAACATTAGCTTGATCAAGATCTTGTGGCAGCGCCTTGTCTAGACTACTTGCATTTCAACCACCAGATAGTCGGTTTATATACCACCAGATAGTCGGTTTCAACCACCAGATAGTCGGTTGAGTGTAGCAAAAGCTGCATTGGTGCACGGATGTATGGCATATGCTTGTACATTGATTGCTTAAGAAAACCATAGTCTGAATTCTACAGCTACAACCATGTAAAGTTTACAATTGCAGCACAAGATTTTTTGTGCTGGCAAGCGCCTTTGCACAATTTGCACCAATGACAAGCATTAAAGTTGTTGCTGATGGTTCTGCTGAACCCAGGCTCTCACAACAAAACTCACATGCTTGCAGACAAGCAAAGCAAACAAACAATTTGGTTTTATCCAACAAGCAATGCTTCACAATGCTGCTCAGCTGCAAGCACACTGATGACACCACTCGTTGCTATGCAGAAGCTATGTGTGTGTCATGTAGCATTTGTGCTCACCTCATGGTGCTTGACTTGCAGGCTTCCCTTTTCATTTTGGCAAGGTATGCACCGAGAACAGAGTGCTCAGAAGGACCTGCAAGGTCAACACTTGAATCACGACAAGCTTGAAGCATTTCAGGCAACATTCATTGCAATTAACACTATGGATGCTCACAGTGAGCACAAAGGACAGCAGCAAAGGATGACCATACCACCTGTTGGCTGCATGTGTCAGCTTTAGAGCAGTCTTTGTCTGCTGACATCTGGGCTTGTCTCACAGGTGCTGTCAGTTGCCTTTCAGCAGCAGTGTTCAGAGCTGCCATCATGATGGTTGTACTGTGGCTGTTTGGCTGACTCTCAAGTAGGATCGCTCACAAGTATGTTTTGGTAGGACTTGTACATGACTGTTGCAGCTTCTGTGCATGAGGCCGGCTATTGTGTGTGCAGCTGTACACACAGAGTACAGTGCAGTTGAAGCGAGTCCACAATTGTACACATATCAACTCAAGTTTGTGATGGGCATCAATGACTGTCTTGGCTTATCATGCAATCAGGAGGGCATTTACAAGGGCCACATGTATGGAGTCCAGACTGATGACACTAGCAGCATATGTCTCTGCTCATGCCATGGCCTCATTAACATGTCATGACAACCTACAACAGCCGAGGTGTTTGACAGAACCACTATCAGGGACTCAACTCTGCAACTGAGGGCAAGAAGAAGTCACGAGACAGCCTTACTATCATGAGAGACAGCAGTAAGCTCTGGATCCAGACAGGTCCGGACAGTTTATGTGTGCTTTTTCTTAACGACAGACCTGCTACAATAGGTATTGGTGGCAGGTCCAGAATTTTTGTTGTACATCTAAAGTGGAATTATACGTACCACAGCTGATGTGTATCACTGCAAGCGCCAAGGTTGCCTTGCCACTTGTTGTGTATCATAGCAAGCGTCAAGATCGCCTTGTCATTTTGAGCAGGAATTTCACATAATTAGATACTGTACTGCAGTACAGCTGTGATGATTAGGATAATATGTATATGTCTTTCAGGTAGAGCACAAATTGTTTGGTGTTGATTCCCTCACTAGGTTTTGAGAGAAGCACCACTTTGCGTGTCTTATAGTGTATACTAGTTGACTTGAATTTACACATGCATTGACCTAAAGACATGGCAAACGCTGCTTATACAGTTGACTTGGCTTGGTGTTGACAATGTTGTTTACCAAATTTGAAAACTTGTGACTGTATCATTGATAACAAAGTTAAGTCCAGACACAACTGCAAGCTTACTTGTGCTTATGTTACGGTATCAAATTTTGCTTCAATGCAGGGTGATAAGCATGACATGACACTGATGTTCGTAGCACGTTTACGAGCATCACCTGCAGCCCTAGGCCTAGTTGCCATCCCACTCTTTGACCTTGGCTACAACTTACTTATGCACTTTTACACAGTATTACTGTACAATAATTGCACTAGTGATTACCAACTTGCTACCAAGGTCTTACCAACCACACTACCATGGTGATTGCCTCACAACTTCATTACCATGGTGATGCCTTGGTAACGCGATTACCAGGGTAGGTAAACCCCCCCCTTTTATTCGTAGTGGCCAGTCAAGGTGAGCATGTCAATCACCTGAGCTCACAAATGCCACATTTTCAGGATGTGCTTTTTAGCAAAGACACCGTTGCTACAGACCAATCCATACGCTGTGCATTGCACGACGGGAAACTTGCTTCAAGTATGCAAAGATGGTAGAATCAAGCAGGGGGTAGAGCAGATGACTGGCATGCTGACACCTGAGGAGAAGAGACAGCAAGCAATCCCAGACATGCAGAAGGACAAAGTGATGTACGGCACCATGCAGCACACATCAAACACATAAGAACGAACTTTTTCACCTGTAGCACAAGCACATTCCTCCTGTATCACTAAGTCCCAGGTCTATCGGTGACAAATGATGGTGAGTGAATGCCTGCAGTCACATGATCACACTGTTGTGGTCATGCCACCCACATGCTGTCAATGCAATTGGCCATGAGCTTTGCTGCTGCTCGGATGCAATACCGCAACTCCTTCAGCAGTGTTGGCTCCTATCATGCAACCCACAGTAGCCAACTGATTTTATGGTGGTGGCCGAGACTGTGATGAAATGCAATTGCAATGAGACAGAAGCTGCAGATGTGCGTTTGAGGTAAGGGACGATGTGTTGCTATTTTGCACACATTTTGCTTGACCTAGCGGTCAGGCACATTCTTACAGCCCATTGGGACAGGATGCATATGGTATCAACAGATGAAAGACTGAC
>JAABUI010001914.1_pt1 | contig 11760 bp, 14 predicted proteins | sample 5559111 | NCBI WGS metagenome assembly JAABUI01 (sample SAMN10711870, study PRJNA513365) | rock metagenome | isolation source: Antarctica rocks | place: Antarctica: Victoria Land, Buttleship Promontory
AGCTTGTCCACGACCTTGCTGATCACCTTGGCGATGAAGTACCCGATGATCAGGATCAGCAGGAAACCGATGAGCTTGGGGATGAACGTCGCGAACGTACGAAAGCCGTCGGTGACGGCACCACCGAAATCAACGGCAGCGAGCGGTCGGGTCATGATCAGTCCTTCATGAGGTGGTGGGAGCAGGAGCCGGACGTGGCTGGCCCGAGCCTGTGGGCCGGGATCTGGTCATGCTGCAGTACCTCGCGTCGGCGGGGCGTGCGTCGGTGCCGTTGTGCCCTCTGATCGCCAAGTGATGCCGACTGATTCCAGATGGCTGGCGGGAGCACCTGCGACCTACCCTGGCGCCGATGACCATCGCTGTGCTCTGGTTCCGCCGTGACCTGCGCCTGCAGGACCATCCCGCCCTGCTCGCGGCCCTCGACGCGGCGGACGACGTTCTCCCGCTGTTCGTGCTCGACGACGCGCTGCGCGGCCCGTCCGGTGCCCCTCGACTGGCCTTTCTCTACCGCTGCCTGAGCGAGCTCGAGCAGCGCGCACCACTGCGGGTGTTGGCCGGCGACCCCGTCGAGCTGCTGCCGCGGATCGCGCGGGAGACCGGCGCACACAGCGTGCACATCAGCAGCGACCACGCGCCGTACGGCCGGGCCCGGGACGAACGCGTGGCGGCGGCGCTGGACGTGCCACTGGTGGCTACCGGCTCGCCGTACGCCGTGACGCCGGGGCAGCTGACCAAGGACGACGGCACGGCCTACCGGGTGTACACGCCGTACGCCAAGGCCTGGTCTCAGCGCGGCGTGCGCTCTCCTGCGGCGCTGCCCGAGGAGATCGCCTGGACGGCAGGGGGGCTGGACTCCGAGGGTGTGCCCGCAGAGCCGGACGTCAGCGGCATCGACCTGCCGCCTGCGGGCGAGCAGGCCGGGCTCGCCCGCTGGGCGCAGTTCCTGGAGCAGGGCGCGCAGGACTACCACGACACACGGAACATCCCGGGCACCGACGGCACCTCCCGCATGTCGGTCTACCTCAAGTACGGCTGCGTGCACCCGCGCACGATGCTGGCCCAGCTGCCGAAGGGTGCCGGCGGCGAGGCGGTGCGGCGCGAGATCGTGTTCCGCGACTTCTACGCCGACGTGCTGTGGCATCGGCCCGGGTCGGCACGCGAGGAGCTGCAGACGCAGATGCAGGCGCTGGAGTACGACGAGGGCGCCGCGGCCGACCGCCGATTCCAGGCGTGGGCGACGGGGACGACGGGGTTCCCCTTTGTGGACGCGGGGATGCGACAGCTGCTCGGCGAGGCGTGGGTGCACAACCGCGTGCGGATGGTCGTCGGGTCCTTCCTGTGCAAGGACCTGCACCTGCACTGGCGGCGCGGCGCCCGGCACTTCATGCAGCACCTGCGCGACGGCGACCTGGCCAGCAACCAGCAGGGCTGGCAGTGGGTGGCCGGCACGGGCACCGACCCGTCGCCCTACTTCCGCGTCTTCAACCCGGTCAAGCAGGGCCAGGACTACGACCGTGCAGGGGACTACATCCGTCGCTGGGTGCCCGAGCTCCGGGACGTCGACGGCAAGGCCGTGCACGAGCCGTGGACGCTGCCGGACGGGCCGCCCAACGGCTACCCACGCCCGATCGTGGACCACAAGGCCGAGCGGGCCGAGACCCTTCGGCGGTACGCCGCGGTCCGCCAGGGCTGACCGGTACGGAACCGGGTAGGCCTGGCAGGTGCCCCGACGCGACGCCGACTGGCCGACTGCCGCCGCCTTCCTGCCCCCCGACAGCGGGCTGGCCGCGCTGCGAACCGCCGCCGCCGGCTGCCGGGGCTGTCCGCTGCACGAGCCGGCGACGCAGACGGTCTTCGGCCGGGGCATCGAGTCGTCCCGGCTGGTCCTGGTCGGCGAGCAGCCGGGCGACGTCGAGGACACCAGGGGCCTGCCGTTCGTCGGACCGGCCGGGCACCTGCTCGTGCAGGCGCTCGACGAGGCAGGGGTGGACCGGTCCACGGCGTACGTCACGAATGCCGTGAAGCACTTCAAGTTCACCGTCCGCGGCAAGCGGCGCATCCATGCCACCCCCGATGCGTACGAGATCGCCGCCTGCCGGCCCTGGCTGATGGCGGAGCTGAACGCGGTCGCACCTGAGCTGGTGGTGCTGCTGGGGGCGACTGCGGCAAAGACCGTCTACGGGCCCTCGTTCCGCGTCACGCAGCAGCGCGGCGTGCTCATGCCCTGGCCGCAGGACGGTGACGCCAAGGACGGTGACGTGAAGGACGGTGACGCGAGGGACGGGGGGCCCCAGGCGCTGGCGACCATCCATCCGTCGGCGGTCCTGCGGGCCGATGACCGCGATGCTGCGCTGGCCGGGTTGGTCGCCGACCTGCGGATCGCCGCGACCGCGCTGGCCGGCGCCGGTACCGGCTGAGCCCGCCGCATCTGAGCGGCCGGTCGAACCGCAGATCAGCCGACGCTCGCGTTGTCGTCCTCCTTGACCATCGTGCCGTTCTTGGCGGCGGAGTCCTTGATGCTGCTGATGCTGCTGTTGGCGTCCTCGATCCCGCTCGCGTCGCCGCCCTTGAGCTTGGTCACCGCCCCGCTGATGCCGTCACCCACCTTCGCCAGTGGTGCGGCGATGGCCTTGCACAGGGAGGGGTTGGCCTTGACGTCCTCGGTGGCCAGCCGTACCTCACGCTTGATGAACAGGGCAGCGGCGCCGGCCTTGATGATCGTCTTGAAGCGCCCGTTGGCCCCCTTGGAGAAGGCACGGTTCTTGTACGGCTTGTAGAGGTAGCGGTGGAACGCGCCGAAGGCGAGACCGGCGTTCAGCACGAACTTTGTCTTGGCAAAGCTCTTGGTGTTGCTCGTCGGGCAGTCGACGGACGAGCCCGAGGAGCCGGACGAGCCCGCGGAGGCACCCTCGGAAGGTTGGGACGAGGACTGCGAGGAGCCGGTCCCGGTCGCGGTGGTCTTGCTCGCCCCGCAGCCGGTCAACAACAGCGACAACGCGAGCAGGACAGCGAGCACGGGGGCGGTACGACGTGACACAGGGGGCTCCTGGGCGCAAGGGTGGGGATGCAGGTGGGGACGCAGGCGTGTGTGCCCCCGGAAGCAGCGACCAATACCGGGTCAGACGTGCGGATGCCGGGCGTCGTAGGACCGCAGGCTCGAGGCGAGCGCGCCGATCAGCACCGTGAGGGCGATGACCGTGAGTCCGCCGGTGACCACCGCGCCCTGCAACCCGACGAGCGCTGCACCGCCCCCGACGCGTGCGTCGCCGAGGCGGGGTCCGCCGGCGACCACCACGATGAACACGCCGCCGAGCCGGCCCCGCATCGCGTCGGGGGCGGCGCTCTGCAAGATCGCCGTACGGAAGACCGCTCACCATGTCCGCGGCCCCCGCTCCGGCCAGCAGCAGCAGCGCGAGCCAGAGCCGGCCGGTCAGGCCGAAGCCGACGATGCAACCGCCCCAGGCGAGGATCGCGGCCAGCACCGCCAGGCCCTGCCGCTGCACCCGCCCGAACCAACCGCCGAACAGCGCACCGAGCAGGGCGCCGGCGGCGAGCGCGCTGTACATCGCGCCGGCAGCTTGCTCGCCGCCGTGGAACACCTGGTCGGCCAGCGGGGCGAACAGCGACCGCGGCATGCCGAACACCATCGCGACGATGTCGACCACGAAGGTCATGAGCAGCACCTTGCGGGTGAGGAGGAAGCGCAGCCCTTCCACGACGCTGGCGAGCCCCGCTCGGCGGCCGCCGCCCTCGGGCGCCATCGCGGGCAGGGACAGCACCGCCGCGATCGAGGCGGCGAAGGACACCGCATCCAGTCCGTACGCGGCACCGAAGCCGAACGCGCCGATGAGGAAGCCGGCGAGCAGTGGCCCACCGGCCAAGCCGACGTTGAACTCGACCTGCCGCAGCGCGTTCCCGGCCGGCAGCAGCTCCTTGGGCAGCAGCCGCGGCACGAAGGCCGACCGCGCCGGAGAGTCGAGCGCGAACAGGCCGGCCTGGGCAGCCACGATCGCGTACAGCAGCCAGACCTGCTGGGAGCCCGCGAGGGCCTGCGCGAGCAGGACCGTGGACAGCCCGGCCTGCGCCGTCGTTGTGGCCAGCACCAGCCGGCGCCGGTCGACGGCGTCGGCCACCGCCCCGCCGTACAGGCCGAGGACGACCAGCGGCACGAGACCGGCGAGACCGACCAGGCCGACCGCGGCCGCCGAACGGGTCAGGGCATAGACCTGCAGCGGTACGGCGACGGCGGTGACCTGCGTGCCGATGACGCTCACCGCGTCGCAGATCAGCAGATTGCGGTAGGCCGTGGACGCGCGCAGCGGCGAGAGGTCCAGCGCGATACCCCGCCAGCGCCTTCGTCTCGGTGCCTGGGCCGTCAGGTCCGACGTCACGGGGACAGTCTCTCGACCCGCCAGCTCGAGCCGTCCAGGCGGTAGCGGAGCCGGTCGTGCAGACGGGACGGCCGCCCCTGCCAGAACTCCACCGACTCCGGTACGACGCGCAGCCCGCCCCAGAACGGCGGCACCGGCACGGGCTGCCCGGCGAAGCGCTGCTCCAGCTCGGCCTGCCGGTGCTCCAGCGCGGCCCGGTCGGGAAGGACCGCGGACTGGTGAGACACCCAAGCCCCGATCTGCGAGCCGCGCGGTCGGGAGCCGAAGTAGTCAGCGGTCTCCTGCGCGCCGATCGGCTCCACCGCGCCGACCACCACGACCTGGCGCTCGAGCTCGACCCACGGGAAGACCAGCGACGCGTGGGGGTTGGCAGTTGCCTCCCGCCCCTTGCGGCTCGTCCAGTTGGTGAACACGGTCAGCCCGCGCTCGTCGTAGGCCTTCAGCAGCACGGTCCGGGCGCTCGGCTGACCGCTCGGGTCAGCGGTCGCCAGCACGACCGCGTTGGGCTCCAGAAGCACTGCGGCGTCAGTGAACCAACGGGCGAACTGCTCGTGCCAGGTCCCCGCGAGCTCGTCCTCGGACAGCCCGGCGAGGGTGTAGTCACGCCGCATCCCGGCCACGTCCTTGGTCACTGCGACAGCCTGCCGCACCGCCGGTCGACGGGCACGGCAAGATGTGGGTAAGGGAAACACCCTCGAGCTGCGATGGAGCCGCACACATGGCCGACGAGACCATTTTCAAGCCGGGCCTGGAGGGCGTCGTCGCCTTCGAGTCCGAAATCGCCGAGCCGGACAAGGAGGGCAGTGCGCTGCGCTATCGCGGCGTCGACATCGAGGACCTCGTCGGGAAGGTCTCCTTCGGCAACGTCTGGGGGCTGCTGGTCGACGGCAAGTTCAACCCCGGACTGCCACCGGCCGAGCCGTTCCCGCTGCCGGTGCACTCCGGCGACATCCGCGTCGACGTGCAATCCGCCATCGCGATGCTCGCCCCGGCCTGGGGCCTGCACCAAATGCTCGACATCGACGTGGCCCAGATCCGCGACGACCTCGCGCGCACCTCGGTCATGGCGATGGCGTTCGTGGCGCAGTCCGCGCGCGGCCTGGGCCATCCGATGGTCCCGCAGAGCGAGGTCGACAAGGCCAGGACCGTCGTCGAGCGCTTCATGATCCGGTGGAAGGGCGAGCCCGACCCGGCCCACACCAAGGCCGTCGACGCCTACTTCGTCTCCGCCGCCGAGCACGGCATGAACGCCTCGACCTTCACCGCCCGCGTCATCGCCTCGACCGGCGCGGACGCGGCCGCCTCGATCTCGGGCGCCATCGGTGCGCTGTCCGGCCCTTTGCACGGCGGCGCCCCCTCGCGCGTGCTCTCGATGCTCGACGAGGTCGAGAAGAGCGGCGATCCCGTCAAGTACGTCAAGGGACTGCTCGACCGCAAGGAGCGCCTCATGGGCTTCGGGCACCGCGTCTATCGCGCGGAGGACCCGCGCGCCCGGGTGCTGCGCCGTACGGCCCAGGAGCTCGGCTCGACCCGCTACCAGGTCGCCGACGCGCTCGAGAAGGCAGCCGTCGAGGAGCTCGCGGCCCGCTTCCCCGACCGCCCGCTGCGCACCAACGTGGAGTTCTGGTCGGCCGTCGTCCTGGACTTCGCCCAGGTCCCGCCGCACATGTTCACCTCGATGTTCACCTGCGCCCGCACCGCCGGCTGGTCCGCGCACATCCTGGAGCAGAAGAACCTCAACAAGCTGATCCGACCCTCGGCCAAGTATGTCGGACCGGCGCCGCGGCCGGTCTCGCAGGTGCAGTCCGACGTACTGCCCGCGGGCAATCAGGTCTGATGCCGGCCATCACGATCCCGGCCGGCCTGCTGCCACAGGACGGCCGCTTCGGCTCAGGGCCGTCCAAGATCCGCGAGGAACAGCTCGACGCACTGGCGGCGACCGGGCGCAGCTACCTCGGCACCTCGCACCGGCAGGCGCCCGTCCGTGACGTCGTCGGACGGCTTCGGTCCGGGCTCCGCTCGCTGTTCTCGCTCCCGGACGGCTACGAGGTGCTGCTCGGGAACGGCGGGGCCACGGAGTTCTGGGACATCGCGACCTTCGGCCTCATCGCGTCCACGTCGCAGCACTGCACCTTCGGGGAGTTCTCGTCCAAGTTCGCCCAGGCTGCGGCGTCGGCGCCGTTCCTGTCCGAGCCGTCGGTCGTCGCCTCGGCCCCGGGCACCTGCCCGGTCCCTGTCGCCGAGGAGGGCGTCGACCTCTACGCCCTGACGCACAACGAGACCTCGACCGGCGTCATGATGCCGATCACGCGGGTGGCAGGCGCCGACGCCGGCGCGCTCGTCGCGGTGGACGCGACCTCCGGCGCCGGCGGCCTGCCGGTCGAGGCGGCCGAGTTCGACGTCTACTACTTCTCGCCGCAGAAGTGCTTTGCCTCCGACGGCGGCCTCTGGCTCGCGCTGATGTCGCCCGCGGCCCTGGAGCGCATCGCCGCCATCAAGGCCGGCGGCCGCTGGGTGCCGGCGTCCTACGACCTGGGGATCGCGCTGGAGAACTCCCGGTTGGACCAGACCTACAACACCCCCGCGTTGGCCACGATCCACCTGATGGTCAGCCAGCTCGAGTGGTTCGACCGCCAGGGGGGCCTGGACTGGGCGGTTGCCCGGACCGCGGACTCCTCGAACCGGCTCTACACCTGGGCGGAGAAGACGGCCTACACCTCGTGCTTCGTTGCCGACCCCGCGGAGCGCTCGCAGGTCGTGGGCACCATCGACCTCGACCCCACCGTCGACGCCGCGCGGATCGCGTCAGTGCTGCGGGCCAACGGCATCGTCGACACCGAGCCCTACCGCAAGCTCGGGCGCAACCAGCTGCGCATCGCGATGTTCCCCGCGGTCGACCCCGCCGACGTCGAGGCGCTCACCGCCTGCATCGACCACGTCGTGGAGCAGCTGTCCTGACCGAGCCCCGGGAGCCGATGCGCCAGGCATGGGTGCCGCGCGTGTTCAACCTGGTCATGGCCGCGCTCCTGCTGCTGTTCCTCGTGCCCATCGTGCTGCACCTGGGCGACGTCGGGGTGCTCTACCAGGTGTTCCTCGTGCTGGTCGGCGCGCTGCTGCTGCTGCCGCTCATCGTGGCCTGCCTGTGCTCCGCGGTGCGGCCGGGCTCGCTCGGCCGCGCGGTCCGGCACCTGCGGGCGCGCCGACAGCACTGACGAGATCTACTTCTGCGCGGCCGGTCTCGTGAGGGAACCTGTCAGACCTGGCTTTCCAGCTTGGGGTCATAGGGACCCCGGGGGTGTGCTGCCATGCTCGTCGGCGGCGCGCACGACCTGCTGCTGCGACCTTTGCGGACCGACCGCCGACCCGGTCGGCTCGCGCTCACCAAGAGGAATCCATGACCACGGACCGGCCGACCACCCAGCGACCGCGGAGCCTTCAGCACCCCGTACATCACCGGTCGCCGGCGAACCAGGTCCGCCACGACGACCTGCCGGTGGGCGCGCGCATCGCGGACAAGGTCACTGCGGTGTTCGGGTCCTGGGGCTTCATCCTGATCCAGAGCTTGCTGATCATCATCTGGCTGGGCTACAACGGCTACGCCGCTGTGCACTACCTGCACAGCAAGGAGTTCGACCCCTACCCGTTCATCCTGCTGAACCTGCTGTTCTCGACCCAGGCCGCGTACGCCGCGCCGCTGATCCTGCTGAGCCAGAACCGGACTGCTGAACGGGACCGCATCAAGGCCGAACACGACTTCGACGTGAACGTGCTGGCGCTGCGGACCCTGGCGGAGCTGCTCGGGGACGTGCACGACCCCAACGCTCAGCAACGGCTGCGCGAAAGGATCGACGACCTGCTCGGCGTCGACCCGGACAGCGGGGGGGCGCCTCCGGCGACCGAACCGGTAAGCCCCGAAACACGCTAGCGTGGAAGGCATGCAGCTCCCGGACGGGCTCATCGCGGTGGTCAAGCGCGACTGCCCGACGTGCGTGGCCGTCGTCCCGGTGCTCGAGCAGCTCGCCGCGGCGACCACGCTGACCGTCGTGACCCAGGACGACCCGGACTGGCCCGAGCACGTGACCCGGCTCGACGACACCTCCCTCGAGCTGAGTTGGCGTCTGCAGGTCCACACGGTCCCCACGCTCGTCAAGGTCGAGGGCGGCATCGAGGTGGAGCGCACCGAGGGCTGGCTGCGGCCCACCTGGGAGAGCTTCACCGGCGTTGGCGGCCTCGGCCGTGACCTGCCCGAGCACCGCCCCGGCTGCGGCTCCAGGAGCGTCGAGTGGGGCGTCGAGCAGGAGCTGGACCGCCGGTACGGCGGGCGGGTGCTCAGCTCGCGGCAGGTCGAGCTCGCCGATCTCGAGGACGACGTCGAGGCGGCGTACGACAGGGGGTGGACCGACGGGCTGCCCGTCGTCCCGCCTACCGAGGCCCGGGTGCTGCGGATGCTCACCGGCACGACGCGCGACCCCGCCGAGGTGGTGGCCGTCGTACCGCCCGATCTCGTGGAGTGCACGGTCGAGAAGGTCGCCGTCAACGCGGTCCTGGCCGGCTGCCTGCCCGAGCACCTGCCGGTGGTGCTGACCGCCGTCGCGGCCGCCTGCACGGACGCCTTCAACGCGCACGGGCTCCTGGCGACGACCTACTTCTCCTCCCCCGTGGTCGTGGTCAACGGACCGCTGGCGCGCGCGATTGGCATGAACAGCGGCGGCAACGCCCTCGGTCAGGGCAACCGCGCCAACGCAACGATCGGCCGCGCCCTGCAGCTGGTCATCCGCAACGTCGGCGGCGGCCGTCCGGGTGAGGTCGACCGGGCCGCGCTGGGCAACCCCGGCAAGTACACGTTCTGCTTCGCCGAGGCCGAGGACGGCTCGCCGTTCGAGCCGCTGCACGTCAGCCGGGGCGCGGCGCCCGGTTCCAGCGCCGTGACCCTGTTCGCCGGCGCCGGCGTCAGCCCCGTCGTCGACCAGCGCTCCCGAACGCCGGAGTCACTGGTGCGCACCTTCGCCCTCGCCCTACGCGCGGTCGCGCACCCCAAGCTCGCGCTGGCCTTCGACGCGATGCTCGTGGTCTGCCCCGAGCACGGACGGGTGCTGCGCGACGCCGGCTGGGACCGGGCCCGGCTCATGGCCGAGCTCGAGCCGCTGCTCGAGCTCTCCGCCGAGGACCTGCGCCGCGGCGCAGACGGCATCGACGAAGGCATGCCGCCCGGCCTCGACCTCACCCCGCTGCAGAAGTTCCGCCCCGGCGGCCTGCTGGTCGTGCACGCCGGGGGCACGGCGGGGATGTTCTCTGCCGTGATCGGCGGCTGGGCCAGCGGCCAGTCCGGTTCCGAGCCCGTCACGAAGGAGATCCGATGAACGTCCTGCTGGACCCCACCGCCGAGCGCTCGCCTTCAGCCCGGCAGGTCAACCCGCGACCTGCCTCGCTGAAGGGTCTCATCGTCGGCCTGCTCGACATCTCCAAGCCCCGCGGGGAGGTCTTCCTCGACCGCCTCGAGCAGCTGCTCCAGGGCGACGGCATACAGACCCGGCGCTACCGCAAGCCGACGTTCGCCAAGCCGGCGCCGGTCGACCTGCGGCACGAGATCGCCACCCATTGCGAGGTCGTCATCGAGGCGCTCGCCGATTGAGGCTCGTGCACGTCGTGCAGTGTGCACGACATCGCCGACCTCGAGGGCCGCGGTCTGTTCGGGCTGTTCCTGGCCTCCTCGGAGTTCGCCGCGGCCGCCAGGGCCCAGGCCGAGGCGCTGGGCTTCCCTGCCGCTCACGTCCTCGTCGCGCACCCGATCCAGGACCGGACCGACGACGAGATGCGCGCGCTCGCCGAGACGGCGTACGCCGAAGTGGTGCGCGCGCTGACAACGGGATAGAGAACTGTCATGGACTTCACCCACCTCGGCCGCTCCGGCCTGACCGTCTCCCGCCTGTGCCTCGGCACGATGAACTTCGGACCGCAGACCAGCGAGCCGGACAGCCACGCCGTCATGGATGCCGCGCACGAGGCGGGCATCAATTTCTTCGACACCGCCAACGTCTACGGCTGGAAGACCGGCGAGGGCTGGACCGAGCAGATCATCGGCAGCTGGTTCGCCCAGGGCGGCGGCCGCCGCGAGAAGACCGTGCTGGCCACCAAGCTGTACGGCGGGATGGGCGACTGGCCCAACCAGACCAAGCTGTCCGCGCTGGCGATCCGCCAGCAGTGCGACGACTCCCTCAAGCGCCTGCAGACCGACTACCTCGACGTCTACCAGATGCACCACATCGACCGGGACGCGCCGTGGGACGAGCTCTGGGAGGCCTTCGACGTCCTGAAGCAGCAGGGCAAGATCCTCTACGTCGGGAGCAGCAACTTCCCGGGCTGGGGCATCGCGCAGGCCAACGAGCAAGCCGCCCGCCGGCACTCCTTCGGCCTGTCCAGCGAGCAGAGCCTGTACAACCTGATGGCGCGTACGGTCGAGCTCGAGGTCGTACCGGCCTGCGAGCAGTACGGCCTCGGGCTCATCCCCTGGTCCCCGCTGCAGCAGGGGGTGCTCGGCGGGATCCTGCGCAAGGCCAAGGAGGGGCGCTCGGTCGACGAGCGGACCCAGAAGGTGCTGGCCGACAACCTCGAGGCCGTCACGGCCTACGAGGCCTTCTGCTCCGAGCTCGGTGAGGACCCGGCCAATGTCGGCCTTGCGTGGCTCCTGCACCAGAACGTGGTGACCGCACCCATCATCGGACCGCGGACCTTGGAGCAGTTGTCCGGCTCACTGCGCGCCGTCGAGCTCGAGCTCGACGAGGCCGCTCTGGCACGGCTGGACGAGATCTTCCCGGGACCGGGTGGTCCTGCTCCGGAGGCCTACGCCTGGTAGCTGAGGCAGTCCTGCGGCGCGCGCTGCGGCACGACGACCCGCCGCCTGGCGCGCCGCAGCCACAGGGCCGCGGCGACCGCTGACACCGCGCACACGAGGCCGCCGACCCACAGGCTCGACCGTGGGCCGTAGGCCTCGGCAACGGCCCCGACCACAGGCGCGCCCACCGGCGTACCGCCCAGGAACACCAGGATGTACAGCGCCATCACCCGGCCACGGACCTGCGGCGTGCAGCCCAGCTGCACCAGCGAGTTCGCGGTCGTGGTGAGGGTCAGCACCGCCGCTCCGGTCGGCAGCAGCAGCAGTGCGGTGATCAGGTAGGACGGGGCGAAGCCGACCGCGACCTCGAGCAGGCCGAAGACAAGCGCGGCAGTGAACAGCACCCGGTGCGTCGGGGGTCCTTCGCGGTGCGCGCTGAACAGGGCGCCGGCAAGCGAGCCCACTGCGAGCGCGCTGGTGAGCAGCCCGAACGAGCCGGCGCCCGCGTGGAAGGTCTGCTTGGCAATGAGGGCGAGC
>JAABUI010001916.1_pt1 | contig 11757 bp, 9 predicted proteins | sample 5559111 | NCBI WGS metagenome assembly JAABUI01 (sample SAMN10711870, study PRJNA513365) | rock metagenome | isolation source: Antarctica rocks | place: Antarctica: Victoria Land, Buttleship Promontory
AGACTCGTACAGGCTCGAGAGATAGAACAATAACGGATTTGGACGCACTTAAACTCGAGATGACGGTTTGCGAAACAGTGGATAATAGAACACCATTTCTTGAAGAGCTACCATCTAGCTAACCCAATACCGATGGGTGTCCGAACATAACTAGTGTGCACGTTCGGCCATTCCACTCTCCATTTCCGCAGGCTGTATGCGGTAGAATGAACCAAGTCTGCATCGGGCCAGCAGCAGCAATAAGTTTACACCGAAGACCCCAGAGAGTACTATCCACTCAACTTTCTAGCCTAACAAAGGTTCTGGAATATGAAAAACGGACGCGAAATCCTATTTGTAGCATTCTTCATACAAACTCCGTTGATTATCCTATCTGAATTTCGATCATCAACCAACGTTCTCTCCCCCAGATTATATCACTGGCCGTTGATAATAGTTGGGGCGAGAGCAGCGTGGAGGAAAGCGTGGCGGTTTTCCTGTCCTCAAGAGTGGTCAAAACATTGCGTTGCGCTTTGATCTATATGAACTCACCTCCGGAATTTGATCTAACTCTTCGTACCCTACCCCAACGAAAGCTTGAAGGTTCTCGATGCCTAGAGCAACAAGCCACTTGTCAACTGCAGCGATGTTCCACCCTTCTGCCTCATCCCACAAGCTGTCGATTTTGCGAATGTCGTCAAGTTTATTTCGGATACTCAAAGTCGTCCGAGGTTCCTCAAATTGTCCCGCGGTTTTTAGGTTGAGGATCTTGCGGCATCCTTCGTGGCCTGCATTCCTGGATGCAAAATAGACTACGATAGCAATCTCGGGATTTGTCCACCGTCTGTAAGGCATCGTTGTTTAAGTCATGAAGAGATGAAGATCGAGGAATAGACAAGGAGATCGCGATATGATGGTTTATAAATGCTCGACTTATTCTAACAAGGCAATTCACAGGGACTTCAACTTCAGCCGTTGATACTACTACGCACTGCCTAACATGCCACACCAAATCAAGGAAAGCCACCAAGAATACGTCGAGCCCCCTTCCTAGTGTCCATGGGGAAAGTCCGTGCGGCTGCTCGAAGAAGCGTGATCCTTGCGGGTTAGCTCGTAAAGGAGATTGTTGACTTCTAAGGTCCAGCGTTCCAGCTTGTCGATGTAGTCGCTCACTCGTTGAAGTTGTCTAGGCTAGTCAATAGGACTCAACACCTGAGGGAAGCAGAATTCCGCACCTCGTTTGCTTCTCCACACTTTCAGCAGTTAGCTCTTTCATTGCGCAATTGTAGAGAATACGACACTTACTCGCGTTGCAACTGTCGCACTAATGCATTAAGATCACTCGCAGAAGTTTCGCGGAACTGAATTTCCGCCTCTAGCCGCGGGACAGGTTCAGTAGCTGATTTTATCTCTAGGCTAGAAAGTGTCGTGTAGCTGGGAGGGGATAGAGGATTGACTTGAGCGTTGTTAACATCCGAATTACCCGTATCATCTGGCATCTGTTGCTGATCAATCCATTGACCAGCTTCTGTGCCCGTCCACTGAAAATCAAAGTCCCATTGATTTTCACGCGTAACATTGCCGTCTGAGTCGTCGGCCTTTAGCCCGTCCAAGAATTTTTGCCAGGCCTCATCGTCGAGATTCAGTGCGTCTGTCATATTCACTCGTTGTCTTGTTTTTAACTCGTGGATTCTAGTGACCTCAAGTTCACGGTTGATGTGTGAACCTTTTATAGTAATCAATACAAGGGTCCTGACCCATCCTTCCAGCTATTTTCGTTATTCGGGCGCTCGTTCGCCTATCCTCGCAGTCTAGATCAGCAGTCGGTCAGTTTGCTGCACGATCACCAAGGTCGAAGGCTGCTTTAATTCTCGACTTTCACGAATCGAACTCTAAGAATATCTCGGTTGTTCATTATTACAGCCCTGTGACCTTTCACATGTCGATCGTCTAACCAAATATGGCCCGGGCAAAGTCAGGTGACTCACTAGCCCTGCGAACAATCCATGTAAGGCATCACTTAGCTCACCCAGCGTCTGCAAGGCGTTTTTAGCTCACCCAGCGTCTGCTCTTACTTCCTGCCGCTGCGGCTACGTTTCGCTCACCCAGCGTGTGACAGCAACGTATCACTCACTAACCTTTGGTCCACACTTGCGATGGCAACGCTTTTATTGGTTAAAACAGGATCAGCTCATTCTCCAGTATCAATCCTAGATGAAAGGACCGCTTTAGATGATCTCAAAAGGCGAGATGCATATTAGGTGGCTATCAGGTACGCCTTTGCTCTCGTTTTCATCTTTGAAACCCCTGCCCAGCCCTTGATATCATGCCATTCACATCAGAACGCGAACCCAACACTGCCCGAACGATCCCTAAGCGTGAACGTCGCTGCGTTCCTTGGGTGTCTAAGACTTACGACGATGAAAAGGTTCTTGAGGATATCCACCGATCTCATTCAGACAAAAGCTGGAATGTCATTTGTGACAAGTACAATGAGATGGTCCCATCCTACCGACAACGATCTGTTGATGCAGTTTACTCGAAGTGGAAGATCCTTCGATCCCGCAACACCCCAACGTCAACATCATTGACCTCAAAAGAAAGCTTCGCTCAAGCTGATGCATCTCAGGAACTGGTACAACAAGAGATGAGTGATGTGAGCTCGTCTGTGTTTCTTTACGAAGTCTTTTCTGCTAATACATACATCTAAGGAAACACCAACGGGCTACGAGATACAATACGAGAACGATTTGAACAACTTCGAACTCACAGTTGGGGGTTGGGACTGTGGCATTGACGTGGAAGGATATGCCTTGCAGGTTACAGAGCTCATGGAAGCACAAAGGGAGATGGCGAGGATGGCCACAGAAGCTGCTTGTGGATTCCGCTGTCAATGAGTTATCTAGATATAGAATGAGTTGTAACATCTTGCGTTATTCCAATAAATTCTTTACCGAAGATTTAGAAGCGTCGAAGTGAATCGGTCCCGTTCAACTTTCAGGTGGTATTCCGGAAAGGATTCCCCCTTTTAGAGATGACTGCTAGAGTATGGCGGGTAACCTTCCAATCGATCTTCAAACGAAGTCTCTCGATGAAAACGTCTTGGCAAAAATCATGTTTGAAGTGAAAAGAATGCGTTCTAGGTGAGCAATCCTGCCTAGAATAGAATATTCGACGCGCGCGCGAAAGCTACTCATCCGTGTAAAGCTGGGACAATCCTCTATAAGTAGTAGGCCCTTGAGTCTCATACTCAGCAGAAACGACAACTTGCCTACATTGCCTAGCACATTCAAGTCTTTGAACACAGCTCCTTTGATTCATAATGTCTGATGGACTCCCCTCAGGAACAATGGTGGATTTCCAGCATCATTCACATAAGGATATGACTAAAAACCTGGATAGGAAAACGCAACGATTGAGCCTTGTCGAGCGTGCGCCAGACGATCGGACTGGGAGTTTCTCAAGGAATTTTATCATCGAGAAGAACATTCCCGACAGCAGGTTCTTGAGCTCAACCATCATGTCACTCAGCTTAGTGGAGCGCTGCACCATGCCGGGCTTACTTCACAGAACGATCGAATAGCCCTGAACAAGGCCCACGCCCATCTCAAGGAGCTGCAAGCCGGTTACAGCCAGTCCGAAGCTTCACGAGCTAGATTCGAGAATGGCCTTCACGAAGAAAGGCAGGAGCATCGGATGTGCCAGGAAGCTCTCAATCATGAACGCATTCGTCATAGCGAGACGGAAAAGAACCTCAACTGCGTCTGGAACGCACATACAAGATTAGGGGAGATCATTTCCAAGGTCCCGTATCAGGTGACCGCATCGGGAGAAGAGAAGACGGGTGACTCCATCGACATCACTGAACTGGTGCTCGAGCTTGAAGCCAAAGCTTCCAAGATCCAGGGCCTAGAAGACGCTCTGATACATCAGCAAGAACAAAGCCACAGCGATCTTCTTCTGATTGAGGGAAGACTTCACGAAAGATCAGTACAGCATCAAGAGGAAGTCACAGCAAAGACCGAGACCATCAACGAATTGGAATCTCAGTTACGCCGTGGGAGACTCGAGGTCGACGCCGAGGATACAGGACCGGAGGCCAAAGTTCCTAAAAGAGCGGGAAGAAAGTGGAAGCGTACCCGTGGCAAGGGTCGAGCTTGCAAAGGCGTCAGCACGGAGGAAGCAGTCGGCAAACAAAGCTTGAGTGATCCATTGGAATCAAGTGGTGAGACATTTGTAGAAACTTTCAAGGAAGAGGTAGTGCAGTAACCGCTAAGGACATGCTGAAGGGTTTAGGCGGCCCTCTCGTTGCGTGATATGGGGTATGGCGTTCTACGTTCACCGATGTACATCGATGTATTTCGTGAGATCTGATTGGATATCTAATGATGAGTACTTGCCGCACAATGTAGAACATACCAATGAGAGAGGAAAGTCTCAATCGCCGTACCCGAGACTTTCTTGGATGCCTGGCCCCGATCCTGTTCTGCTATCCTGTTGAAAATCGAATGGATTTCGCAACTAAATCGTCCACCTTGATATAAACGGGTTTGACGAACGACAAAGAAATCAAAACCCTTGGATAAAAAGGAATTAAAACACGAATGCTTGGTATGAGGCAACGAATTCGACTTGTTGCCGGTAGAGGAAATGACTACAATGCCACACACCTCGAGACTCGAACTTGTGTCAGTGGATCATGAAAGTCAAAAATATCGGTCTAGGCCAATCAACTTTTCGGCTGTCTACGAATCTGGGTGACCAGGGTTCCGTGCTCGCTTTGCTCGGTGTGTGACACTTAATCGGCTCACACCTCCGGAATAATGGTTTGTTTCTTTCGATAGACACCCACCATGACAGCAGTCATAAGCGTGTTGTGTTGACAAATGTGCAATAAAGGTAGCCAGATAACAGTGTCAGGAAGACGTTGAAATTGTCAAATTAACCTTCTGGGAGACTATTCATCGCGACAATATCCGTAAGCGACTCCCGCATGGCAAGGCAAGGTTTGCCATACTAGATTGCTGCTTTAATTTTAGCCTCGCAGTAGCCAATTGTCAATCACACGATGGGTGAAGAGCGTAAGTATGCTCTTATCTTTCTCAGCATTCGTCTAGTTTCTTCCTTTAGCTGATCTTTTGCTGATCAAATATAAAGCATGAACAAGTTCTACGTGTTACAATTAAACAAAAATAATCTATGTGGCATAACACAAGTCTGTTATGCTCTATCATGAATACTGAATCTCAATCATCTTCTTCTTCAAATATCGCAAAGGAACATGTCATAAAGTCAACTCTCAGTCCAATTTCTGCCACGCCTCCCTCCACTGTTGAACGTCCGCATGTCATCAATCTTCCGCCTCTTCAGATTTCGGGCTTATCAGTCACCACGTCACAGCATATTCCGTTGCTTCCGATGATCTGCCCACCCATCATTCAACAAATCGAGATTTTATCAACTATTCTACGGGCTCGCCCGCTCGAACCATCGAGAGGTAAGGTCATTGCTGTGGATGGTGTGGATAAGGACGCCGTTCTTTTCATGATCAAATACCTTCATCATCATATCACCAAACACTCGGGGCTCGATGTTCGAATTTTCCACGAAACTTCTGTTCAACCGCAAAACCCTGAGACCACAGATCTCCTTCATTACACTCAAGTTATTCAGGATTGGAATATGCTTTGGAACGCTTATATTGAGCTTCCGGGTTCCACCATCCCTGAATCTGCTTCGCAGCATGGATCGACCACTGTTTCTCCTATCGCCATGCCTTCCAAATCTCAAATCGCATGCGTTAACATCATTCCCTTTTCGCCATTGATGTCTACAGGAAGAGCTGCGTCTCAGATGCCTATTACAGACGCATACAGCAACGAGAACCACTGGCGTTGGCTTGCAGGATATTGGCGTGGCTGTCCGCGGCCTGACATCACAATTAACATCTCGGACTCCGAGGGGACACTCAAGGATCGTGAGGTGTTACGGATTTGGGGTCATAACATGAACACTCTTGTGGTCACGAAGGCAAATTCCGGCCATGTTGTCTTTACAGCGAAGCAGTTCAGACGGGTTGGATTTGAGGTAGAAGAATGGTTACGAGATGAATAGTAGTTAAGAAGGAGGATGTATGAGCCTTTGACCCACCTTGCTTTCACCCGCTTCTGGTTTCCCTAGCCATCACCGCCATCTACTACCCTTACTCTTTTCCCACCCTCCCCATCGTTCGTCTCCACTCCACCCCAAACCTCCCGCTGTAAATCCTCACAGCCCATACCTCGCCACCCCACCACTTTCCCCTTAACCCCGCGATCTGAGCTTCTAGATCCCGCAGTGCGGATACGACGCTTTGCAGAATCAGGTCAGGGTCAGTGGTGATATGGGAGGGGGGGTTGCTTCTTGGATAGATGAGGTTATCATCAAAGGGAGACGACTGGGTGCGCAGATGGCGGGTTCGAAAGGAAGGCGAGGGAAATGTTTCTGTTGGATTTACATCTCGAGCAGAGTTTTGTATCTTGGGTGACGATAAGGAATTCTGAAATTCGTCTCAATTCATAGGTCGCAATAGGAACAACGATCACGGATCACTTACTGCTTCCACTCTCCCTGATCTCGCGTCATTGAGGTACTCATCAACGGAATGGCTTGGTGCCCAGGCGGTGTGCCTGCAATGGGCCGGCTCCGCCCCCCCCATCCCCAGCGGGAAGGGTTACCCAATGCCCAAGCGGTGATGGCGGCAGGTGGTGGATCGCCCAGTGCGCGAGAGAGGGAACCGGCCCACGGGGCGTGGCTCGGTGCCCACATGGTGGCGTCGTTCAAAAGGGTTTGTCGATGGGCAAGCGAGGATGCCGTCAAAGGAAGATGGCTTGGGCCCCAAGTGGAGCGACAAGTTGAGCGAGCGGCAAGACTGGACGGCTCAGTGCGCGGGGGAGGATACCGTTCAAGGGGGGTGGCTTGACGCCCACGTGGAGCTGCCGTCCAAGACGATCGGTCCGGTGGGTAGGTGACGATACCGTCGAAGAGGTTTGGTTCATGACCGTAGCATTAACCGTTGCGTATAGTTGCGTAGCAAGTAGGAGTGCTCATTCAGTACGGATTCGAATGGGAGAATGGGATGGTAGAAAGAGCACCACCGAGAAGGACACGGGCGCGCTGGCATATCTTGATGCATTCCTGTCTAATGATGAGAGAAATTTTACGGACGCGAGAACATCTTTGACCGCGCCAATGCACCCGTGTGTGCGGCTTCCAATCGACGGATCGGCTACCTAGCCACCCACTTCTTAGCAGAGACTGCTGCCCACCACATCCACCTGTACATAATCGCCCTCTGCCCTCAATAATGAGAAAAGCAACTCTCTCTACCCTCCGTTGCTCAAACCCGTGCTGTTTATCGTTGGATCGCATTCTCCATCGTTGAATGCCAACCCGCAGCATTGTCGTTGATGGCATTTTTATAGAAGTATAACCTAGTAAGAGGGAAGTGAGAAACGAGAGGGGTAGAGCACCAAGCGTTTAGGGCTACGCATGGAGCTGACGATTCTTAGGAAAGCCGGAGAGCTATCCTCGTCGTGATGAAGCCCCAAGCCGAGAGAAAACTCCCGCATGTCTTTGAGCAAAGGCGACAAGTCTTTCTCGTTTTGGTTCCGAGGGTTCAAGTTGGAACAGCAATCTGCGACTGCTATGAAGGGCGAAGAGGTTGGAAAGCTGAGAAGAATACGAGTCATCGGTTCTGGAACCTGGCTGCAGATCCACTGGATAAGTGTCGCTCAGGAAGGAGCATCTCGACTATGGTGAGAGGCTGAATCGAGAGACTGTAAAAACACATCTCAACATGAGCGGTGTCGCTACCAAATCTGGATGCCGCCAATTCGGGATTCTGAATGTGCCCGCCGTCCGTTGAGGGCTGTCAATTGCGGATGCCGTCAATTTTTGATGCCACCAGCTATGGATGCTGCCATTTCGTTCGCCTATTAAAACAATATAATCCACTAGTTACGCGAGTAGTCATCATTTCCTCCCAGGAATGCGGGGTTGGCTATGTCCTATTGTTCTTCAACTGCAGCAACGGCCCCGCCATCAACCCAAGATTCCTCCTCGATACCGGCCGGCGACAAACACGACGACAAGTAGGCTGGGCCGCGTGGCAGATTTGGCGTCGTTGGTAGCTCTGCGGATTTCTAGCCGTCCATTATTGATGGAGCCAAGGGTCAATTCTTGCATTGCCTGTTTTAGCACCCTTATGTGCCTTCATCGTCTGGTGAGCTTGCAGAGGAACCCGACAAAAGAGGAAGAACCAAATATTTCCGCCTTAAGCATGCGCTTGGCCAGCATGTGAGTACTGTTTGTGCAAGATCTCTAGCTCTTCCTCTCCATAAAACGATGTTGTCAACGCTTTGTTAATCTTAGATGGTCCTGGTGAGTCTGCGTGAGCCAAAGTTGAGCAAGCTTGGTGCATCTGTTGTGAGGGACGAGGCGATGATACCGCCGGCGCCGTTAATGATAAGGACAGAGACGCTTGAGAGGCAGAGACGGAGGAAGTGACGGAGGCAGTGATGGAAATGGCGGACCTTGAAAACACAGATTGATCAGTCTCCCCGTCACTTATAGGCTTCTGCCTCTTCACTCGGCTGCAGAAATCCTTGGATAATTGGCGATTAGAGGAAATCTGTTTACTGTGTCAACGTCAACCGCGATTAATATTGTTAAAGGCATACCTTTAATGCTGGAACCGTTTTATCCCGTATGTTCCTATCATCTTTTGGTTGTTCTAAAGCGACTTTGGGGGAAGAGGATGGACTGGAGAATGGATCGATTTTGTCACTGTTATTATCGTAAAGTGTTCTTCCTGCTGCGTTCTTACTCTTGAAAGCTTCTGTTCTGTCGTTTGTATCGTCAAGAACTGTGAAAGAATCCGAGGCTCTGCGCCTAAGCAAAGGAGCCACAAGAATGGCAGAATCGGATATCTTGTCGAACTGCTTATAAAGCCACTCCGTCATCGGTTTCTTTGATTTGGAGTCCGTTGACAATCCCTCCTGGGGTGATAATAAAGAAGGCCCCTTCTTCTCTGCATCACTCGGGATAATACAGTGTGGCTTATCATCCTTGCTCTTCTCAAGTTTCTTGCCAGTAAATGTCTGCGCTTGACTTTCACCAATATGTCTTCTCCTCCGTTTGGCCGATGGGTCTATGAGAGATAACCGTGTTTGGGAGTCGGAATTCTGGTCTTCGTCGATACTGGTCCTTAGCCGTTTTCGCCCAGAAATTTTCACCTCGCACACACAGTTTTTCGGTATTATTAATGAACAGTGGATCATATCTCTTGCCGGCGGTGTCGAGATGTGCGCGGAGAGTGGTTCGGATGGGTTTATACGGGCCGAGGCTGGAGCTTGTGCGAGCGACTGCCTGCAGGCATCGCCACGCTCAGGTGCTTGTTTTTGGGTCCCTTCTATTGGCGCTTGTTCACAAGGATCGAGTGCGTCGTCGTAATCACTGTAAGGTGTCGCAGACCTGTGCTGGTTCGGCTTTGGAGTAGATCGCTCTCGGGTCATGTCCGTGGACAGGAAGGCGTAAAGGGAGGAGCAAAGGAAGTGAGAGAAGTACCAGTAAGAGCTTTAATTTGGTTGACAAGGACTTCGATTGTTTCTATAGACGTATTAGTATTCTATTGACATAGGACCGTAGCAGCTGTACCGGATTCTTGACCGACCATATCCTTTTTAGACTTCATGTTGGGAGTGACTTCACTGCCTCAATCGCCGGCCTAAATTCCAAAATCCGACAGCGGTAATATCAAGAGTAGCTCGACTGAATGCTTGGTGGCGCCAAACATCAGGGCGTAGCCTAAGAAGCGAGCTTTATGGTCTACCTTACAAAATAGTTTTAGTGGGGCTGACGGAGCGGCTCTTACATAAGCACATGATTGCCCCTCCATGTTATGCATGACATCTATCAAGATCTGGTCTAAGTATCACATATTTTTCCTTGCAAAGGCGGAACAGAGTCTTGCGTTACAGTAAGTAAATCCTATGACATACAAATGCGCAGCGTGCTTAGAACTAATGTATTGAAGCTACCTCTATTACACATCGCCTGACTACTATTTATCATGACTCAGGCGACAAGCAAAGCCCACCTCGATCAAGAGGAATTAAGCAAGGAGGATAAGGAGAAATTGAAGACATTTGGAGAATGGCTTTCCAAAAAGGAGACGAAATTCATAGAGTCTAAAGGTTTTCAAAAATGCATGGATCCGCAGCTGCGTGAGAAGCTTGTTCAACTCTTTACAGCTGTTAACTTTACAAAAGGGGTTGGTTCTTCTACTTCAACATCGAGTCTCTGTTAACAATCAAGCAGAGGGTCCCTTCCGCGATTGCAGTACTTCGACTATCAGGCTCTGAACCTACAAAAACCGAGCCTGGCAGCTTTCCTTGGCATCTCGTCCCAATTCAAGTCAATGATGAACACAAACCCCCCACATTATCCGATGTCGATCTAACTGGACGAATGACATACATCGATGGGTCGGGGGTGACATTGAAGGGGAATTTTGATTTCCTGAGCTTCCCTGTCCCAAAGTAAAGGGCCTCGTCTGTATTAAGATTAATATTACGACGGATCATGTACGGAATTAAAGGAACTCACTCTCTCTTTCACTCTCACATTTTATCGATAGGTCCCATTGAGAACGAAAGCGCCCATCAGGTTGGGATTCATTGGATCCCATTGAGACTCAATAGCACTCGCCCCGTTATGCACCCATAGTGCGTTGGGGTCCATTGAATCCCATTGAGAATCAATAGCATTCGCCGCGGTATGCATCCATCCTGTATCCAAATTTCCGCCGGTAGCATCATTGCTTGTATCCTGTTGTGGTAACTGAGCAGCCGATGCTCCATTACCCTCGTCAGATCCACGATGAATGTTACTCTGCGACTGGTCGATCGTAAGATCATTGTTCATTACTGGGTTGCGTCCATGGAGTGCAGGATATGTCGCGTTCTCTAGGGATAGATTTTGCATAAACCCTCTTGCTGGTTGTTGTGTATTTGCATCTGGTAATACCAATGGCGCCACCGAGCCGCAGGTCGCTCCGATATGATTGTTTGCTTCCAGTGATCCTTGCGGCGCTACATGAACATTCTGCACAACTGGCTGACTGCTAGCAAACGAATAGTGTTGGTCAGGATTTCCGAACCTGACATCCGGTCCGTCATTGACATTATCGCTGCTTGTGTCATACGCTTGACCCAAGACCAGCTCATATCTTCCAACCGGCGCAGTATCTAGGTCTCTAGTAGAAACGTTGGCCCCCTGGATAATGTTTGTCGATGCCAATTGTAGTGGTGACTCTCCTTGCAACTGATCCTGTTGTGGTAGCTGAGCAGCCGATGCCCCATTACCCTCGCCAAGTCCATTGACTGTGTTAGAAGAGTCCGGACTGCTTGCAGCAATGTAGTATGGCGTTGCACCATTTAGTTGGTCCGCGCGACTTGGATTTGCGCGAATGCGTTTGGCGAATTGCTCAGGTGGATTGCGCAATAGTATCAATGCAGCGGCAGCGGGATTAGGACTCCTCGTAAGGACTCGTTGCCTACTACTTTGCTCAGTTTCGAACTGTTGCACTGTATTATGGACCGCGGGTTGCAGCTCGTCTATATTTGCGGTAGAAGATTGCTGTGGGTTGATAAAGTGCGGATTCGGTCGGCCTTCAGTCTCTTGTGGCTGAGGCTCAGGGTTCGACGATACGATGTCGATCTCAGTTCGTCGATGATT
>JAABUI010001918.1_pt1 | contig 11752 bp, 11 predicted proteins | sample 5559111 | NCBI WGS metagenome assembly JAABUI01 (sample SAMN10711870, study PRJNA513365) | rock metagenome | isolation source: Antarctica rocks | place: Antarctica: Victoria Land, Buttleship Promontory
GAGAATGCTGCTAGGAAACGTGAGCACGGGTCTGCATTGGATGGACTCGCAAAAATGCCCCGAGTGTAACCTGGTTCAAACGGCGCAGCATCTTTTCTGGGCGTGCTCAATAGCAAAAGAAATTTGGGGCAATTTGGGTGTAAACGATTGGAACGACCTGAGCTGTTATTCAGACATCCTCTTTGGTTACCTGCGTACTTATAAAGAACCAGGTATTCAAAGGCGCGCTTATCCTATACTCAGAGGCGCTATGGAGCATCCGGTTCCAACGATGCGAATGAAGCCATGATGGCAAAGAATTTAGCGTCGGAGGAGTATTGATGGCGTTTAGGAATTAAGACATGGGGAGGTAGCTCTGACACCTGAGCTTTATGAAAGCACTTGGGGTCAGCCTTTATCCGAAAAGACCCCCCCGCAGCGATTGACCCTGCATCAACAGGAATCAGACGCCTAAGAATGTCTTAATGGGTATGAAACCTACGGACTGACATCGACCGTAGGCGGAGGGCTCAGGGCAATCAGTACGTTTAATAATTGAATTAAAATAGTTTAGAGAACTCGACAAAATCACAACAACAACAGGTAAATGATCCTTGTATCACCGATCTCAAGGTTAACTGAGATATCACTAAACTGATAAGGCGTAAGGGGCGCAACTCCCCCAGATAAGTCTTTTCAATCGGTCAGTTGCCTACGCTGCACACAGTCTAAAAGATCAAAATCAAAGACGATCAGATACCGTCGTAGTCTTAACCATAAACTATGCCGACTAGGGATCGGACGGTGTTATTATTTTGACCCGTTCGGCACCTTACGAGAAATCAAAGTCTTTGGGTTCTGGGGAGTATGGTCGCAAGGCCGAAACTTAAAGACATTGACGGAAGGGCACCACCAGGCGTGGAGCCTGCGGCTTAATTTGACTCAACACGGGGAAACTCACCAGGTCCAGACACAATAAGGATTGACAGACTGAGAGCTCTTTCTTGATTTTGTGGGTGGTGGTGCAGGTGAACCTGCGGAAGGATCATTAACGAGCGAGGGGCCTCGTGCCTCGGGGGCTTCGGCCCCGCCTCTTCACCCCGTGCGTACGAGGCCCCGGTCAAAATTCTCCCGCACCCTCAGCAACACACCAAAATTGCATTGACTTGTAAAAATCATAACGCTTTCGAATGTTCTCTGAAAATTACAAAATTCACACCTATAATTGAGCAACTTCTTGATCGCATCATAAACTAGTTTTTGTCGAAAACAAAAATCTGTAGCGTTTACTGTTGCGCAGGAAATCCATCGACTTTCGAGTTTTTAATCTTCGCTTACTAAGGGGTGTGGGAGAATTTTGAGAGGGGCCTCGTACGGGGTTACAGTTGGTGGGGGGTTGGAAAAGTTGAGCCAGGGCCGGAACTTTTTTTTTTTGATGCCGGCCCCGGCTCAACTTTCTGCATATGCTAACCATGAGTTCAAAATTATTCCAACCCCGACTCAGCTTTCTGCATATGCTAATCATAAGCTCAAGAATCGATATTATTTAGCTAAAGTAGCTAGAAGACAAACAGCTAGAGCGAAGTATTGAAGTCGAGCATATGCACAGCTTGAGCGAAACATCACATATATCATGAATCTACTTTGCAGCAAGACGAGCGAAGATTCTTCTACATATGCTCAGCATATGCAGCATTTTCTTCTTCATTCTCGTCGTTCTGCTCGTGATTTGCATTATTTCGTATCACTTTCCTCATCGTCTTCAATATTTGCATTGAGAGAATCTTGAGCGAGCTGAGTTTCTTCTTAGTATATGCGCGACATATGCGAAGTGCGACACTCATCTTCAAGCCATTTAGCCAATTCGTTATCTCATTCGCTCGATTTTCAGCGTCGATGCTTTCGTCGTTCATCGATATTTCTTTATGCTCAGTTGATGCTGCGCATATGCATCGACGAGGCTTTGATGACCAGATGTGAATTTTATTGTGGTCTCGCTTAATGCTCTTGGCATAGGAGTATTCCCGGCCCGATGCACGTTCCGGTCCCGTGCACACCCCACTTTACTACTTTCATCTTTCTTCAAAAATCAATTACAAATTCAATATGGCTTCAATTGAGGCAGCGCTTGCAGATCTAGCTTTGCAAGACTCACCTAACTACACTGCAACTGCAAAGAAATTCAATATCAATCGAAGCACGCTGTCGCGACGACATAGGGGTAAAACGGCCTCCGTGAAGAAAAGCAAGCAAACGACGTCAATTCTTTCGAACCAACAAGAAAAAGAGCTTATTCGCTATATCAACAAGCTTACCGAGCGTGGTATACCTCCTCCCAATGCCATGATTCGCGTTTTTGCGTATAATATATCTGGAAAACAGCCAGGCAAAAACTGCAGAGAGCCTCCTAACAGCAACAACCAAAATATCAATATGCCCCTATCTGACCTTGTTTTACAACAGGCTGCTCATCTCGCTCCCTATGTCCCTCGTTTTGTGGCTTCTTCAAATGCTTCTCCCTCGAGACCGAAGAATTTCGCTGAGATTGTGGCTATCGATACGTCTTGCACACTGCCGATGGGTTATCGCACCCAATTGAGCGGGGCCACATTCATCATGAAACGGACTGAACGGATGGAATATCAGAGCTCGCCTACCCTAGCACAGCTGTGGGTGGCCTCGGGAAGTCTCGGGTGAATATGTCCATTGATAGCGTAGCTCGTCTGGCTCTGTGGGGAAGTCCAAGGTTTCTGTGGTATTCAAGTCATTGCTTTTCAGATGCTACGTTACCACGGTCTCGCAGAGGCGCGATACTGGATATGCCGAGGAGTCTATAATCATTCGTGTCAGTGGAAGAGAGACTTTCTCTTTCCAAATGATCCTGCAGAGGGTGCGCTGCCGGAAAATTATCGTTAGTAATTGCCAATGAAGACTTCCCTCCGGTGTGCCAGCAGGATTCGAGGGAATAGCTCGGACGGGAAGAGAAGTAAGTGAAAACATATGAAGGATGCGCTGCGTGTATAAATAAAATGGCTGCTGCCATGAATTTGAGTTGTGGGCGTAAAGCGTTTGTAAACTGCAGTAGTGGATTGCGGTGATGGATCGCGGTGGTGAATGTTGACAGGTTGATTGAGCGCTATCAAGAGGCAAAATCGCCACCTAATGCCTTCAAATGACGAGTACTTGAACCAGGAATATTCTTATTTGTCTTCAACCTGTTCCCCATCGTCCCACTGCGAAGACCAGCTGTCAAGTACCAACGATTCGTCCTCTATTTGTGTCTCTTGATTCCAAGGTGAATAAGTGCTCTCAGATGCGAATGCAGTGACGAATTTAGTCGCTCGAATCATGCGAGAAGCGCTCCCTCGCCTGAAGCCATGCAGAAGACAAGCCACGGCAAAAGAAGAAGTCTCAATGATCTCCTTGCCTTCGTCCCCAGTCGTAGTTTCGACTTCGAAGACACAGGTTCTCAAGGTGTCTCGTTGACACATTGTGCGGCGCAGCCTGTAGACAATCACCTCCGACTCCTCTAAGATGACAGATCCGTTTGCAGCCTGGATCAATCGAGCAATGGGCCGAGTCACTATCCTACGAAACTTTTCCGCCGTCAGCACTTCGCCCTCCGCGATTGAATTCAAAAGCACATTGAGGCCTGTGAAGACTTTGATACTTACCACAAGGTGAATAGTGTTGAACCCGCAACCGAACATGCGCGTGTATCAACAATAAAACCCTTTCGCTCATTGAGCCGTCGCAATGACTACCTCAGGACCATGGCAACTTCATGATTCATTCCCAGAGGATCGAGTGAACTTTCTTGTTGAAAAGGACGCTCTGTGACTGGAAAGAAAAGGAAAAAGACGTTCAAAGGCAGATACGTCTCTTGGCTATCAAATGTCGACTCCTGTACCCGGATTATGAATCCCTCGATAAAGTCGAGGGATCTGCCGAGCACCTGCGGCTAGAATGCCTTTGAGTCTCACGACGTAAGTAGCTGCTCATCTCCCGCAAAGTTCCAGTCACTGACTTTGAATAGCCCTTTTGTTACTTGCCAGCGCGACAGTGACGTGGCTTGTCTACACAGCTTCGGAGGTGAAGGATACGATGAAAGAGCCAGATTCGTCGGCTGTTACGCTGTCATTCTTTCCAGCGGAAGGGCCTAGACACGGGTCACAGGAGGCCTCACCAGCCCCAGTGGATCGACTTAAATTTATCGTATTCTCGCAGTGGATGGTAGTGGTGGTAGTAGGGGGAGGAGGAGGAGGACCGGAGATAGGGTGATTTGTTTTCTCGCGGAGGGTGGGAGTCTCGGAACAAAGCGCTTCGTGTATCGAAAACCGACAAATAGACTGCCTCACAGGATGATGGAAGGGGGAACTCGTTGAGCAGTCAAGACTCGATCTTGAATGAAAGCAGTACGACGGAACTTTGCCGGCAGTTGACAATATGGTTTGAAAGACTTAGCGGAATCTTGTGTGATTTTCAGCTCATGCTAATACCAAGCGAACGGGCTACTATAAGACGCCGGACCATTAGGGCCCCGTAGGTAAAGTATACCCAACGAAGGCAGCATATCATCTCTATGATGGGGTTCGAACCTGGCAGGCTCGGGCTCAGCTTCGTTGTTTAGCTTGGCTCGATACTGTGCTCTCTCGGGCTTGTGCTCTTTAGAACTGTTAGAATTTGAAGGATATCGATGTTGCATGTAGGAAGGAGAAGGTGTTGGAAATAGGGGAGATGGTCGCCTTCATAGGGCTGGTAGGGCTGGGGCCCGCTAGTAGAGTTTTCACCTTCCTCCTCCTAGATAGACTTCTATTCAGCAACAATCCATCTATAAAATGCAGGGCGTGGATTGTGCTTACTATCTGGCGGTGCAAAACTCCAACCCTCACAGAGCCCTCCTTGATTGGAGTGAAACCCAATGGTCACCACGGGAAGCTTCGAGGGCAGTGTTGATGATCAATAGCATCGAGTAATATAGCATTCCACCCGCGCATGATGATTTGGTCAACTTGCTGTTATAGTAGCTAACGTAGGAACAACAGTGGTGGTATTACACTGCTCCCTAACCTGATTTCGCTAATCTGATCGGCCGTACTCTAGCATTGAGAATTGTAGTAGCATGACATTTCTGGTATGATGGTCAAAGACATATTTACTGAGTTAAGTAAGCTGGATTATATACTCTTACTACGCCCGATGGTTCACCAGGATTCTTTGGTAGATCCTGATGACACTCGTATAAGCTTGTATAATGGGGTCAGGGAACAGCTCTGGTCCATTGGATATTTTGTAATGTCAACACTGTCCGTCCCTTTTTCCAAGCCATCGTGAATGCTACCCAAAGAGGATCATCGTTTAGATCCAAAAAAACATTACAAGATCACGCAAGCTTTGGACCGTCACGAAATCTCGCAGCTTCAGACCTTTGAAATAAAGAACACTAGGCAGCCAATTCGCTACGCGGATTTGTTGGATTTCTATCGGAACGATAAAGAAAGATTTGCGAGCCATGTCAAGCCACCATGTGCACCACATGGATCTCGCAGAGTCCTGATGGGGCTCTTCGAGAATAGATCACTGAACGACAAGCTGCTCAGAATCTTTAGATTCCGTGGCTTGGCTAAATGTTGTACTTGGAATTCTTTAACTGTCTTCTACGAACTTTCCTATCTAGTTCCCCAAGAGCTGGAACAAAAGCTTGACCACTTGGCGATGTTCTGGGAAGAGCTATCTCTCTTGACAGAGTCCTCAGAGGATATTTATTGCGACGAAGATACATCATCAAAGCTGTCTGGTTTATGGCCATTGAAGTGCGAATCTGACATGGGAAAACTTCGCACACTAGAGAATAGCAGATACTTCTTCGCTTTGGTGACGGACTCAGATATCAGGCAAAGCATTGTGAATAAAATCGCCACACTCAATTATCGTGTGCCCACTTTGCCTTTAGTCATCTCAGAGTCGTCGGCTCTGCGGCAATTAGCATTCTTATTGAAGAAAAATTTGAATGCGATGGGTGAACGATCTTTCTTGAAGCACAGCAAACTCGGGTGGAAAGGTCGGCGTGCGGATAAATATCAGTATTGGCAATGCTTCCTTGCAGCTGCCCGAGCGCAATGCAATGGAAGCCACGAAATGTTAATCGATGATCTCAGACGCATCTTTGAAGCTGTTGAGCCTGTGTCACCTCCGCGAATCAGTGCAGCAGCACTTCAGGAAACAAGTGAATTCAGGAGAGTGTCGGCATATCCTCATGGAATTTGGTCATCAGCCGTTATCCTAGCCCTTTTATTCGACGAAAAAACGCTCAGTATAGGACCAAGTACTTGTGTCACCCAGCCTGAGCTTCCTATGATCTTGCTATTACAAGACTTTCTCCATTCATTCTTCAAGGTCAACTGGTTGAATTCGCAGTTTCGGAACAAGCCATCGAACGCCAGCTGGCGAAACAAGAAGGTTGTCCAATATATCCCGTTCATACTCGACGTATCACTGAAGGAAAGCAATGCTGACGATATCCTATGGGGTGTACTGCATGATGTTGTGATCGACGACACTACTGAAGGCGATGTTAGACGGCGAGGAAAACTAGCTGTTGCCACACCAGTGCAGTCAGTCTACACGTCTATTAGTAATTCAGGAAATGACGAATTTATAACGAGAGAATATTCAGTGCAAACAATTGAAGCAGGACAAATTCATCACGGATCCACAAGCGCCACAAGGGATAAGTCCCACGATAGCGAGACGGCCAGCTCAGTCTACGAAGATTGGGCCATGGAACAGGGCGCAATCGTCCCTAGCATAAGCTTATCTGGTAATACAGGAACAAACGCTGACATTTCGGGCTACCTGTCAATTGTGGAAGAGACGCTTCAGAGTGTGAACGACATAAAATCACATGAACAGAGTAAGCTGAAGGCATTGAAAGTAATTAGCGGAAATGATCAAAGCCAGCCAGAAAAAAGGGATCCAATGATCACTACCAAGAGAAGGATAACTGCGAAAGAAATCAACGTCAAGAACCCCGAGATTGAATGGCCATCCGATGACGACACGCTGTATGGAGAAGAATTTGATCAAGAGCCCTTGCAGTTATTGCAGGTAGTAAAGCTCAATAATGGTCAAGAGAAGTATGCTATGAAACCTGCACTGAATAGACCCAAAGCTATATCATACTTAGGCACGGAAGTGAGGCCCGTTGAAAAGAAGAAGCTTTGGGCTCGCTTAAATTTTTTAAGGGGGCTTTTTGGCTAATGAGATGGAGACATATTTCAACAGCTACGACAAGAGTGCCGTCGAAGGCCAACGAATATGGTGCCCCAATAGCTTACCAGAAATCGTGTCAGCCACCCAATCAATGGCTTTGTCTTATGGTAATCTTATGACCACGAGTGCAAGTATATGAACTAAGAACAGTCCGCATCGTTTGCCCAACCAGTCAAATTATCACCAAAAATGTCGCTGGGAGACCTTCCAAATCCGCGCAAGCGCTTGCCGACCCCAATAGGAGGCGAAAACTGGCCTAAGCGTCGTCATTTAGGTAACGACTTCTTTGATAACAGTGTGAGAGACAAAGAGACCGAACAAACCACGGGTTTTGGGAACCCGCAGCAGCCAGCAGCCAAAATGATACAGAATAATAGATGGGATGTGAGTGGGACGGTAGAGATGAAGATTGAAGCAGCAAGTTGGAGTTTCACCTATGTGGGGTCTTATCCCGCCCTTTTGAGTACATACAATTCACTGGCGATGATGAACACTTGCCTGTCCTCTACAAACTCGGAAAAGCCTGATTCCAATCCTCTCTACGATAATAGTTGTTAATGGAGAAACACTTGATCGCAAACGTCTTCAAAGATGATAGATTAGACAAAGTATTACGAATAACACCTTCATCATAGTGACTTCAAATTTGACTTGATTTACCATAGATTGTGATATTCGTATGATGAGGTATAGTGCCCCAAGCATTTCAGGCTGCCCATGCTTTGAAGGCTGCTCAGAAGCACCAAAAAACTCGCTCTATCTGAGCAACTGAGAAGAAAAACAGGTATGAGTGGTGTTGTTATATGAGGGTCAGACTCAGAGCAAATATGTGCATATATTGACTATCTAGTAGGTGAACTATAGAGGAAGAAAGAAGTGGGCGAAGGGTAAATACCCATTCACTAGCGCCGGATCAATGCGGAGATTACTAACCCACAGGGGTAACAGTACTGTTCCCTATTTCCGTGGGATGGTGTAGAAACAAGAGGGCAATTAGCCTTATATGTTGGAAATAGAGGAGATGCCGCCTTCACAGGGCTGATAGGGCTGGGGCCCGCTAGTAGAGTTTTTACCTGCTCGCTCCTAGATAGACTTCTACAACCTACCTATCAATATGCCCCCATATGACCTCGTACTCCAACATTATACACGCTCCCCTGCTCATGGGGTCCCTTGCCCCGCTAAGCCCCCAGTCATCCTGGCTCGATATGTACTCGTACATAGCCCCTAGATCCTCCCTAACATTTGAACGACCGTGTTGGATTACGAGGTCATATGGGGTATTGGTATAAGGTCCAGCTTGACTGGAGGCTATCGGCAAGCGAAGGTGGCTGCTACCCGGCATTGGCTCGGCCAATGTCGGCCGCTAGAGAACAAGGAGATTAAGCAGGGAAAAGGGGAACAAATAGGCCGTGCCCCCTTCTGTTTCCCCCATCATCTCTTCCTGTTTCTCCATCCCTTAGGATTCAGCCAGAAAAGCGCTTTTGCCCCACCAACCCACTCCATAGACTCAGTCGCTTAGATAGAGGGAGTGCTTGGCACCTCAGGGCGGCTTCCGGGGCAAATTTTAGCCCTGGAGACCGCCAGGGGCCGCCGGGTTTGCCCAAACACATAATATATATTCGTTCAAACGGAGGCGATGCCCGATAGATGAGGGTCAGAGCGAATATGTGCATGTAGATAAAGCCGGCTTTGGCCGGAGCGGAGATAACTAAACACCGGGTTGTAACATACCTCATTTCCAACATGGGGCATTTTGGTATATTGGTTGTTGCTTGATAGGAGTCTATCTAGGAGCGAGCAGGTAAAAACTCTACTAGCGGGCCCCAGCACTACCAACCCTATATTGGTATATGAGGGTCAGAGCGAATATGTAGGTGAATTATCGGAGGAAGGAAGAAGTTCTTTAAATCTTAAGGTAGGCATGGAAGGCGCCATTAACGAAGTAATTTTTGTTAGAGATGGCAGTAAATTAGATTAGAATATGCTCACCTTCGCTCGCTAGCGCTGTATGCACCGATGAAAAGATCTAAAATACTGGTGGCCCTCGCCGTCAATGCTGACAAGCCGTAAAGGTCGAGCCATGCATAGAAGAAAGCTCTTGACATTCGGCATATTCATAGCGAATGCATACTTCACCAGTATATCAGCGAACTTGCTTATCATGGGAAAATGGGTTAGGCTTACTAGTAATGACAAATGTAGACTGGATTTATATAAGTCTGTGCTATTTCAACAATGTTTGTTCCCAAACCATAGTATGCTACTAAAACATCGCAATTACCATCACCTTGTTCCTTACGTGATCCTCGCCCTTGGCACTTATGTACGAGGTTTTGTCAACGAAACTCCGAATCAATGCTCGACGCAGGTCGTTGACCTCCCTCCAGGCCAGGAGTACAATCTCACAATACCATGTGCCAAATATGTTAGCGCAGATATTCAGCTCTCCAACGGAAGCATTATATCGCTTCCAACTGGGGCCACCGACTGTGCTTCAACAGCGACGCAGACAGACCTGCAACTTTACTTGAGTGACACTGCGCCGCAAGGATCTCTCAATTTGACCATCTTCTGCCAGAATGTAGCCCCTGTCTGTTATTCGTTTAGGGTCGAGGCACCGAATCAGAGTACCCAAAAACACGACTATTCGTTGCGCGAGGTTTGTTCACTTAACAATGCAACAGTACGCACGAACTCAAGCTCGCTGGGCCAAGCTCAAGCCATGCCTCCAAACACACAAGACTCGGGTCTTGCTGCGGGAGCGACTGCAACCGGCTCCAGCCCTTCGGCGGGAAGCCTGGGTCAGCCTCTGAACTCAGGAGTCCCTGCGGTAGCCAGTCCGACCGACTCTGGCTCGCAGCCTCTGAGTCAAGTACAACCTGCGGGAGCGACTCCAACTGGCTCTAGTCCTTCGGGGGGAAGCTCGGCAAGTCCAGGTTCATCTTCAATAGCTGTTACTCAGAACGCTTCTGCTCCTGGAGGAGGCGCTTCATCAACTACCGCTCCCCCGCCCAGGAACGGGCAGGCTATGGCGGCTTCGGGTGGGCCCGCCCTTGCCGGAGGTCCTTCTGGCCCCACTTCCTCATATCCCCAGAGCACTTGTCTCTGCACTTCCTAGCGACAGGTACGTGCTTGGCCTGTGAGGCCCATGATGATGCAGTAAGTTAAATAATCAAGGATAGGAAATGAATAATGCAATACCAATAATTACATTTAAATGAATGCAAAGCTCTTTCCGTCTTAGTATCTCGCGTGTATCTCTTGTCATTTACTTTTGCTACGCTCTATAGACATAACTCGTTGTTACTCCATCAGGAACTGATTCAATCGAAAAAAAGGCCAAATAGAGTTTTGCTGTATGACAATGCGTAGGCCTTAGTGTTACTGATAGGAGAAAATAATTAAAGAGTGGTGTTGGCGCCAGGGAGTGGTATCCAAAAAGTCAAGGATGCATAGGGCAATACCTATGTAGCACGTTGGAAAATAGAGACGCTGACTTGGTCTTCTGTGTGCTAGTTTAACAGTCAAGCCAATACTCCTTGGTTCGGGACACAAAGGCATACACGGTATCATATTGTTGGAAATCTGGGTTGGTGTCCATGCTCGAGTACCTCGGATCTCAAGGCCGATTCTTTTGTTGATATCTTTATTTATCTCGTAGGAGTTCAAAAGACGTACTTAGCTACAGATAATATCATTGAGCGTAACTTACCTTCAATTGTCCAACCAGCAAATAGGCACCTGCCACTCGCTCCTACCTAGGTAGATAGTATTGGTATATGAGGGTCAGAGCGAACATGTGCATGTAGATATATATTGACTATGTAGTAGAGGCATATATCCAGTAGATTGGTAGATTCTTACAAAGGAAGATAGAAGGGCTTCGGAGGTGAGCTATATACCCCTAGAGCCAAGCCGGCTAGAGCCGGCTAGAGCCGGAGCGGAAATAACTAAACACCGGGTTTTATCCGTAGAAGGGTTCACCTAGCACTCGGCTAAACCTAGCAGTCGGACAGCCCTATAGGGCTGGATATCCACATTTCATTTTTTATTGGTATAATCCTTCAACATATCAGCAAAACGATGGCAGCCACCCCCCCCACCCCCTCTATGTCCTTTATACCTTCTGAAGATATAGAACTTTCACAGGAAGAGCGCATAACGCTTGCTCACGCCCGTTGGAACGAGGCTTCAGCAGCCAACGAAAATCCTTCCCAAGCAAAAATCGCTCGTCAATATGGAATATCAACTAGTACTCTTTGGGATCGGATCAATGGTCGAAAGACTGCTGCTGCACGCAATCAGCAATTTCAAAGACTTAGTCAAGAAGAAGAAGAAGCTATATGTGCCTGAATCCTACGTCTTCAGACTTGGTGTTAGGGGCCAGCATAGAGCGAGTCATATGGGTGTAATGTAACGAGTATATAAATGCTAAGGAAGGAAAGTATCTAGAAGGGAAGAGCCGGCTATCTATATGACTCAGGAGAACATAAGCTAA
>JAABUI010001919.1_pt1 | contig 11747 bp, 1 predicted proteins | sample 5559111 | NCBI WGS metagenome assembly JAABUI01 (sample SAMN10711870, study PRJNA513365) | rock metagenome | isolation source: Antarctica rocks | place: Antarctica: Victoria Land, Buttleship Promontory
AAACCCTACTTTCTAATCTAGACCTAAATTCTCTATATTATAGGTACTCCGAGGCTATATATAGAGGTTGTAAACTCTAAAGAACTTATATATATAGAACTTACACATAGTGCAAGATTACTAAGTAGATCGGGCTAATAGATTCCTTAGAATCTAAGGAATTTATATAAACTCTATACCTTTTTAGTATTAGATATTAATCGAGTCGTCTATAGTAGTTAAATCTATTTCGTTAAATAGAGTACTCTTATTAATAAAGAGGAGGTTATTAAATAGAATATCCGCGATTCGATCCGTTAGATTATTTTGTAGTAAACCTAGGCTAGGTATATTAATAGTCGTATTTAGATACTTTATAGTATCGCTATCTAGGTCGGTTATAGTAGGCTCCGAAGTCGTATTACGAGCTATCTCTCGAGTATAAGCCCGTAGTATAGTTATAATAGCGAAGTAGTTCTTCGACGAATTCGTTAAATATCGATTATAGAACTCTAATAGCTTCTTATAAATCGAATACTCTTCTTTCTTTCCTTTAGCTTTATCTTCTTCTATATCGATATACGCTAGAGTATAAAGCCTAGTTACGTAGATAATCTTACTTATAGAGTTCTCGACGGTTTTCTCGCTAACGAAAGTTAAAGTCTTCGGATTAATACTTCGAATTAATAGATAAATTATAACGAGACTATTAAAAGATAATTTCGAATCTTTAAGCGAAGTCTACGTTAGATCGTATTTTAGGAGTTCGATAATAAGATATATATACGCCTCGGCTATCGTCTCTAGATAATCGTAGAGTCGAGAGCTATTCTCTTCCTCGCTTATATCCTCGTCTTTCGTAGCTTTATTCTTAATAAATATTAGTAGATATTCCTCGATTATATTAAGATATTTTCGAGCGGTATCCGTTAGAATCGGGGCCTCTAACTCGACGTCTTTATATATAAAAAGTTTATATATAAAGATAACGATTCCGGAGAAGAAGTTATAGTAATTCGGTTTAGTATTCTTATATAAAGCTTTAAACGGTTTAATATTATCGTAATTTAACCGCTCGCTATTAATTAGATTTAAACTATCGTCGTCGTATAACTCTAGTAAACTTTCGGCTCTTATACTTATATTATAACCGAGGCGATATAAAGTATAAAGTAAGGGGTCCTCTTTCGAAGTCGAGATATAGACTAGTTTTAATAGACTTTTTATATCTTTTCCTATTAGATATTTATCCTACTTAGTTTTATTTAAGAAAGGCGTTAAAGTTTTATCTCTATCTTCTTCTTTAATACGTTTTAGAGTATTAGTATTAGATACTAGCTCCCGTTCTCGTTCCTAATCTTTAAGAGTAGTATTAATAGAAACTAGTTCTCTATTATCTAACGACTTATTTAAAGTATTAGAGATAGTTTTATCTAGAGAGGTATTCTCTAGATTTAATATTAAGCTAATACTAGATTCGATATCTTTCGTAGTTTTAATTATAAATAGTCGTTTCCCGGGACCTTTATAAAAGCTCTACGTATATAAGTTCGAGCTATATATCTCGGTATTTTCTAGAGAAGTTATAGATATATTATATTTCTTATTAATATATTGTTTAATAGCTTTATAACTACTAGTTATATAGCTATTACACTCGTTACAGCTATAGTAGTTAGAGTATAACTCGAGTTCGGTAAAATAATACTTTCTAGAGGCCGGTAACTCGACTTCTTACTCGGATTTAATAAGTGTAGTCTTAATAAAGTTATCGAGAATCGAGTACTCTTCCGTAGTAAGTAGTTTTGGATAATTCCTTCTATAGTAGCTAATAATATTAGAGCTATTAATAGCGAATCTATACTCTCGGTATATAAAGACGTTAAAGTCGGTACTATAACTACCGTATCTAGTTATAGCTACGGTAGAAGTAGGAGTAGTAAGAACTTTCGAAGTAGATATTATTAATCTTAAGATAGACCGGTAAGTTTTAGATATAAGAAGCTTAGGTATATAGATATTAGAACGTATTAAATATATTAAGCTTTCTATTTAGCTTCTATAATAGCTCTAGACTTAGTAGATATAATAGAGCTTTAGACTTAGTAGATACTATAGAGCTTTAGACTTAGTAGATACTATAGAAGTTTTATAATAAGACGAGAAGAGGGAGAAGAGAAGTTCTTATATAGTACTTCTTATAATTCTAGAAAGTTCTATTAATTACTAATAGTTATTACTCTCGGTCGTTACTTAGTAGCGAGCTCCGAAGCTATAAGTAAGACTAGCTAAAGTAAGTAAGCTTTAGAAGAGAGTAGAAGAGACTAGATATATAGTCTTATAAATCTCGTCACTTCGGTCTTAACTTAATAGCGAGCTCCGAAGCTATAAGTAAGACTAGCTAAAATAAGTAAACTTTAGAAGAGAATAGAAGAGAATAGATATTAAAGCTTATAAATCTCGTCGCTTCGGTCTTAACTTAATAGCGAGCTCCGTAGCTATAAGTAAGACTAGCTAAAGTAAGTAAGCTTTAGAAGAGAATAGAAGAGACTAGATATTAAAGCTTATAAATCTCGTTACTTCGGTCTTAACTTAATAGCGAGCTCCGAAGCTATAAGTAAGACTAGCTAAAGTAAGTAAGCTTTAGAAGAGAATAGAAGAGACTAGATAGTTAAGCTTATAAATCTTATTAGTTAGATTTTAGTTAAATAGCGAGCTCCTCTTAATTTAGTCTTAATTTAATAACGAACCTCGAGCTATTAATAAGGACTATATATAAAGATAAACTTCTAAACTAAAGAAAATAGATATAATTCTAGATTAAACCTAGATTACTTCTTAATTAGTAGCGAGCTTTAGAGTTAAGTTAAAAAAGAAAGTAAGTAGAATCGAAGATAAAGAGCGTAGTCTTCTCGTTATTCTATCTAACTAAATAACGCTAATTAAAAAAAAGAGATATTAAATCTCGAAAATATATATAAAAACTAGCTACTACTAGACTTCTTTAAAGAAAATCTAGTAATAGTAAATAATTATTACTCTCTTTACCGAAACCTCGGGTTTTAGCTTCTCTAGCTTCCCGTATTTATTCTAATAGACGAATTCATACGTTAGATTATCGAGAGCGACGTCGAAATCGAAGTCTAACTCTAGATAGAGTCTAACCCGAATAGCGTCTTCGTTCTCTCTATAGAAAGTTAGAAGCTTTAAATAGAACATCTGTCGTTTATCCTAATACTCCCTAATAGTATCGACGGAACTCTTATATCCTAGCTACCTAGAGAATAAGGTCGAGAGCTAAAGGATAACCCCGTAATCTAAACCGTATTTATATCTAGAGTATATAGAGTTAGCTTTCTCTCTCTTAGAAATTAAGAGTAGATATAACTTACATAGATTCCGAATATATATACCTAGCGAGAACGTAGGAATCGAAGGTAATTTTACCTTCTAAAATTGCCTAAATAGTATCCGGAGAGCTAGAGAGGTAAACGTTAATAAGAAGATAAAAATCGGACTACTACTACTACTCTACGTACAGTTTCTCTATCTCCGGAGTTAGAGAGAGAAGAGGAGGGGGGAAAGGTAACTCTTCGAGGTCATCCGGCTCTAGATAGTATCTAGGGTTTCGATAGAATTCCTTCTCGAAGAGTTAGTAAAAAAAAACGAAGAGAAGCGATCGAGCGAGCTCTTACCGAGTCAGCCATCGTAGGGTACGATAAGTGAGGTGAAAGTAAGGTAAAAGAGACGTAGAAGATAAGGTTCGAAAGGTAGTAGGAAGGTCTCGAAGGTAGGGGAGGATATAAGGTCGATAGAGAGAATACTATAAAAAGGAGGAGAAGGAGGAGGTTCTTATAGATAAGAGAGCTCCAACGACCCGGAGACTAATAGAGAAGGGTCTTCGGCTATCGGGGAGTACTTCCTCCGCTTCGGTTTAGAATAGTAGGCCGAGAGCCGACGGATATAGATATCTTACCGAGGTGACGAAATCCGACACCCGACCCTATCGGCCTTTATTCGAGTCCGTCGGCTACCGACGACCGGGAGACCGAGAGGGAAGAGTTATCGGCTATCGGAAAATACTTCCTCCGCTTCGGTTTAGAATAGGAGGCCGATAGCCGACGGATGTAGATATCTTACCGAGGTGACGAAATCCGACACCCGACCCTATCGGCCTTTATTCGAGTCCGTCGGCTACCGACGACCCGGAGACCGATGGGAAAGGGTCTTCGGTAATAGCGGTATTAATGGCCTTAACTCCGAAGGTCCCTTCTCTATAAGAACCTCCTCCTTCTCCTTCTTTTCACCGTATCTTCTCTTTTAACCTCAGCTCCTCCCCTACCTTCGAGACCTTTCTACTACCTTTCGAACCTTATCTTCTACGTCTCTTTCACCTCACTTTTACCTTACATATCGTACCTTACGATAACTAACTCGGTAAGAGCTCGCTCGATCGACTTATCTTCGTTTTTTTACTAATTTCTTCGAGATATCGATATATCGAAACCCTAGATATTATCTAGACGAAGACGAAGTTCGTCTAGTAAATTCTACCCCTCCCCCCCTTCCGATAACTCCGGAGATTAAGGAACTGTAAGTTATATCCGATAATAGTTCGATTTCTAACGTTTTTACTAATTATTATATCTCTAGCTCACCGGAGATTATCGGGGTAATTCGAAAGCGTAAAATCGGCTATAACTCTTACGTTATCGCTAGATATACGGGTAACGACTTTAAGTAAGTTCTATCTCCTTCGAAGTACTAAGAGAAACTTAGCTAACTTCTTTTAACTCTAGCGGCCAATTCCCCTCCGACGATACTTCGATCTTTTATATTACGACTCTTTTCTCGACTTACCTCGGTTATAAGAGTCCCGTCGATGCTATTTATAGCTATTTTTATAAGAGATACTCCTTCTATCTATTACTTCTAGCGTTTTGGCGAGAGAACGAAGGCGCGATTCGTAGTCGTCTTAAGATCGAATTAAACTTCGATTTCGACGCTTCTCTAGATAAGGAATATACGTAAAATATCTTATTAGGGGAGTTCTCGAAGATAGGGAAATACTCTCCTAAAGTTTAGATTAAGAGAGTTACCGTAGTATACCTTCTCTAGATTTTCTCTAAAGAAATCTACGAATATATAGCTTTTCTTTATATCTTCGAGATTTAATATCTCTTTTTATAATATAGCGTCGTTTATCTAGTTAGAATAACGAGAAGTCTACGTTCTTTACTTATAATTATACTTACTACGCTAGTCTAGCTTTAAAGCTCGCTTTAACTTATAAAATTAACGTTATTTTATAAATCTTTAAAGTATTTTAGACTCTTATAGATACTCCGTAAGTCTAAGATATAGAAGTCTAAGTTCTAAGTAAATAAATAGTAATAAATACTAACTATTTTACACTTAAGTACCCTAGCCCCTTAGGGTTAACATAGGGTTAGCTTTTTACACTATAATTACTAGAGCGGTATCGCAAAGTTATTAACCCTAAGGGTTTTCGGTACCGGCGCGCAAAACGCGATAGAAATAGATATATATAATAACCTAGATATATTAGACGTTATATTAGCTTAATAGATACCTATATACTAGAGTAATATCTAACTTCTTATAGTTTAGTCTAATATTAAGTACGGCGGAAGATATAGTAGTATTAGTATAGTAGTACTCGCGACGCTAATAACTTTATAAATATTAGAGTATTCTAGATTATTATTTTATAGTATTATAGTCTATTATTAGTTTAATAAGTCTAGATTAAGAGTCTAGTATAAGTCGTAATACTAATACCTTAATACGGTACTTGTAGTTAGAGTAGTATTAATAGAGAGTACTCCTTACCTTATAACCTTACGAGTTCTAAAGTATTCTAGAGTATTCTTACTTATTAATATAGCTCTTTCTATATTTTAGAGGATATATATCGAAAGTTAATAGACCCTTATAATATTAATCGTTCGCTAGGTAAGGTTAGAGTATTAGTAGTATAAGAAACTTCCGACCTAAATATCTTAGCGATTTTCTAAGCTATCTAAGTTATTCTTCTTTTAAATTATAGCTATTATTACGTTCTATAAAATGTACTTACTAGCTAAAGTAAGGCCGTTACTATCTATAGTACGTTACGTAGAGTTAGGATAAGTATATACTATTATTACTAATAACTTTCGTATTCTCTATTAGATTCGGCTTAGACCTAGCGTATTTTATACCTATTAATCTACCTAGTATATCTATTATCTAAATATATATATCTTGAATCTAGATATTAAGAGGAAAGAAGGATACTAGAGAATTAAATCTTTAATTCTTTATTAGCCTTATAAATATTTAAGTTAGTACCGAAATAATATATCTATTAGTTTAAGAAAATATAGATATATCGGGTATAAGGTCTAGTAGTAAGGCGGCTTAACCCTAGGCGCGGATAATATAGACTACTACTATCCGAAGGTAAAATAGTACGATATCGGAGGTCCGCGTCTATCTACCCGAGTTCTAGCCCTAGGAAGCTAAGAGTAAGCTCATCTTATAGCCTATAGTCTATATAGCTATTTAGATATATAAAATAGTATAGGTACTAAGAAGAATATAGGGACTTCCAGCGCCCGAAGGTGAAATACGAGGATATCGAAGGTACGCGTATATCTAGCCGAGTTTCAGCCCTACGAAGCTAAGAGTAAGCTCATCTTATAGCCTATAGTCTATATAGGTCTAGAAATTAATAAAATAATATAGGTACTAAGAAGAATATATGGACTTCTAGCGCCCGAAGGTGAAATACCCTAATATCTAAGGTACGTATATATCTAGCCGAGTTTCAGCCCTACGAAGCTAGGAGTAAGCTCATCTTATAGCCTATAGTCTATATAGCTCTAGAAATTAATAAAATAATATAGGTACTAAGAAGAATATATGGACTTCCACCGCCCGAAGGTGAAATACCCCGATATCGAAGGTACGCGTATATCTAGCCGAGTTTCAGCCCTACGATACTAAGAGTAAGCTCATCTTATAGCCTATAGTCTATATAGCTCTAGAAATCAATAAAATTATATAGGTACTCAAAAGAATTTGTGGATTTCCACCGCCCGAAGGTATAATACTACGAGATCGGAGGTCCGCGTATATCTACCCGAGTCCTAGCTATTACTTATAATTTATTATATCGTTTATTTAGCCTAGCTAAACGTTATAATAAGGTTCTAAAATAAGGTCTACTTATTATATAAGAGAGTATAGATTAAGAAGTAGTACTACGTAATATAAGAGTAAGAGTAGATATTAGTAAATTATATAGAGACTTTAGTATATAGAACTCGATATATATCTTATTTACTCTATTTAGTAGTATACATAATAGTTATCTATAGAGATTCTCTTAATAAAGTAAGGCGAGTAAGTTTAAGATCTCTCGCGTAGTATTATTAGTACCCGATAATTACTATATTAATACCTTTACAAGTTCTACGATATTCTAGACTATTATACCTTTTAGTTATAGCCCTTTAAGTATTTTATAAGTCTTATTTAAAAGTCTAAGTCGGAATACTATAAATATATCCCGGTATATATAGCTAGTCTAGTACTAGTACTAGAGACTTCCTACCTTACTAACCTTACGAGGTCTTTAGTATTCTAGACTTTTCTACCGTTAATTTATAGCCTATATTATACTATATAAGTCGTAATACGAATACGTTAGTAGAGTACTTATAGTCGGACTAATACTAGTATTAGAGACTTTCTACCTTAGTTAATTTACGATCCCTTAAGTATTATAGATTATTATTAGCTTATATAATAGCCCTTATTATACTTTATAAGCCTTATATAGAAGATTAAGTCGTAATACTACTATCTAAGTACGGTAAGTATAGTCGGAGTACTATTAGTACTCGAGACTTCTTACCTTAGGACCTTTACGAGCTCTTAAGTACTCTATATTATTATTACGTTATATTATCACCCTTTTTATACTTTATAAGATATATATTAAAAGTTAATAGATCCTTATAATAGTTATAGTCTACTAGGTAAGGTCGGCGTATTAGTAGTAGTAATAACTTCCGACCTTAATATCTTAGCGAGTTTCTAAGCTATCTAGGTAATTCTTCTTTTAGATTATACCTATTTCTACGTCTTATAAAACGCGCCTACTAGCTTAGGTAGAGTCGCTACTATTTATAGTACGTTATCTAAGGTACGAGTGAGTACGTACTAATATCGTTAATAACTTTAGTATTTTCTGTCCGACTCGGCTAAAAGTTAGCGCATTTTATAGCCCGTGATCTAATTAGCCGAAACTAGGTCTCCTAGTAAATTTCATATAGCTCGAAACTTAAAGGCACGAGGGAGAAGAAGTGCGCACAGTGTTAGCGGTCGATTACCCGCTAGGGTCTAAACCACCAAAAAATCTATATATTCACGGCTTAATAACTTTATCGATACTAGTCCGTTTAAGGTAATAAGTAGCTCAGTTTAAAGCGCTGAGTCAGCGCTTTAAAACGCACTAAAAACTATTTTTCTAGCTTAAAAATCGAGGTGGATTTCCATCGCACGAAGATTTAGCTGGAAATCCACCTAACGTATAGCGCTCCCGCGCTGGAAATCTAGGTAGATTTCTAGGGAGTGTAGTGTTAGGTCCGTAGACCGTATCTATATCTCGTAGTAGTAGATTTAGCTACTCTCTAGAAGCCCTTCTATAATTAACCTATTTACGGTATCTAGCCCTATTACCTCGATTACGAGTAAGAAGTATCTCTTCTCTCTACCGTATTAGTCCGGTATAGACGCGAATCTTAGCTATTAAACGCTTATAAGTTTAAGGCCGGAATATAGCCCGATATTATCCCTCTTAAGGATTTCGATAGTACTCGCCTAATTCGAGTCGTCGAACGTATCCTTACGTATACCGTATACTCTAATTAGATATATTTACCTAAGAATCCTCGCGAACGGGTTTATACTTTTAGCCTACTCCGTAGCTTCTTTAAGTTCCTATCTAGCTTCTACCGTTATAATATTAAGGATAATATCTCCTCTTATCGTTCGCCTTACGGCTACGATCGATACCGCTATTAGGTAGGCGTTATTCCTAAATATATAGACTAGCTATATACTAGTCGAGCCTACGAACGCTTTCCTTATCTCTTCGTTATCGAACCTAATCGTTATCTACTTAGCTTTTATATTATTAGCTATTATAGGAGGAGGGGAGGAGTCTAGGTCTATTACCCTCCTCGCTAGGTTAGAGTATAGCGTCGTACTACTTACTATCTAGGCCTAGCTATTCGTCGCCCTAGTATCTTTAATTTCTAATTTAGCCTATAGGCCGCGTCTTTCGTTCTCTACTATCTATTTTTCTTCTTCGAATTCCTATAGGTAGTCCTATACTATCCGTAATACTATTTAGAGGAGATACTATATCTAGAGTTATAGTTCCTCGAATTTTAGTTCTAATACCGCCTATATACCCTCGCCTACTCTTTACTTTAGGCTATCTATATACCTTCGCCTTACTAAACGTTCTAGGGGGCTATTACTTACTACTTCCCTTCTACTCGCTATACTTATCGCGATTTTACGCGTAACTTCGCGTCTTTTACTACCTCTCTCTCCTCTACTACTACTACTACTACCCTCGCTATTAATACGGTAGTCTACTCCCTACTAGGCGCTACCTCTCGGTATACTTAATACGCTAATAGCGCGTCTACGCTCTCGCGCCTATTCGCTAGTCTCTACTCGACTTATTATTTTTTAATAGTTATTTAGACTATTAAGAAGTATATAAAAAGGTCTAATATAGAGGGTTCCTCGGCGAAGTAGATAATATAGTAAGACTTCTCTCGTATACGAGTTACTTTACTATAGTAGTAGCGATCTTAATAATTCTATAGTTTCTTAAGTAGTCTAGATTATTTTCCTTCTAAATTATAGCTCTTTAATAGTTCTATAACTCTAAGGGGAGTTATCTTACTAAATTATAGATATTCTCGATAATTCTTTAGAGTAGTAGTAGTAATTCGTACTATTAGTAAGTAAAGACTAAATATATCTAAAATAGAGTATATTAGACTTCTCCTCTATATTAATTAGTTTATTTAAAGGTATAACCGAATATTATATATAAGGGATACTTTATTAAACCCTCGACTATAAGTAAAGTATTCTTTAGTAGTAGTACTACTATAGGAGATATAACCCTTAATAACTTAACGAGTTTTTAAGTATTTTAAGCTATTATTATTTTTCCTTAAAGCTCTTTAATAGTATAAGATCTCTTAACTCGAAGTCTATAATAAAATATAATTATTTACTAGTCTAATTTTTAGTAAAAGGTTAAGTAGTAAGTAGTACTATCGTAGTAAGTAAGACGTAGGTAGTCTTAGTAGCTATTACTTATAAGTAATTATATTGTTTGTTTAGTCTATTAAAACGTATATAGTAGTGTTCTAAGACTAGGTTTACTAGATATATAAGGGAGGATATAGTAGGTAGTAGTTAACTTAGTATAAAAGTAAGAGTAAATATAACCTAAGTCTATAGAGTAAGTAGTATCTAGGGCTCTATATATATCTTAATTAGGCTATTTAGAAGTATATATAACGGTCTTATATAGAGGTTCTATCGATAAAGTAGAGCGAGTAAGTCTAAGGTCTCTCGCGTAATAGTATTAGTACTCGAGAGTTACGACGTTAATAACTATATAAGTTCCTAAGTAATCTAGACTATTATACCTTTAAATTATAGCCCTTATATCTTTCTTTAGAGCTTATATAGAAGCTAAAGTCGTACTACTACTATCTTAGTACGCTACTTATAGTTAGGCTAGTATTAGTCCTAGAGACTTCTAACCTTTATATCTCTACGAGTCCTTAAATATTCTAGACTATTATACCTTTAGATTAAAGCCCGTGACATACTCTATAAGTTATAAATAGAAGACTAAGTCTTAATAGTAATATTATAGTACGGTATATATAGTCGAAGTACTATTAGTACTCGAGGATTCCTATATTAGTATCTTTATAAGTTCTTAAGTATTCTAGATTATTATTACTTAATATTATCGCCCTTTTTATACTTTATAAGATATATATTAAACGTTAATAGATCCTTATAATAGTTATAGTCCGCTAAAAAAAACCTAAATAACCCTAACCCTAGATTCCCTTAGATACTCGAATATTCTAACTATACCTAGCCTACCTAAACCTCTAACTCCTATTAACCCCTTAGGTGTCTCCGGTCCTTCTACTATATTACTTTAAGAACCTATCTCACGGCTAACTACGCTACCTTAGGATTTACACTAGCGAGGAACCCTTAAAGACGAGAAAAGGTAGTTTCTAAGTCGAGGTCCTCCTTCCAAGTCGAGGTCCTCCGACTATTATCGCTTCGCCTCTCTCCTAATGTTTTAAGGCTCGAACTTCAGTAATTTATAAGAAGGAGAATTGCCGGCAACAAAAAAGAGAACGGGATATATGTAGTAGGTGCGCTGAAGGAGTAAAGGCTACCTAGGAGCAAGTTGAGAAACGCCCAGCGGTTGCTACAGGATTTCGAGACATTGAGAAAGGTACAACGTAGAGGACAAAATTATCAGCTGGCTCTCGCAAAGAGCTAGCTGTCACCATTAGTCTACTGTATTTGTGATGCTCACAAAATCACAGTAACACAAGAGTCACGCCATTGAAGACATTGAAACGCTGCGAATAATGACTTACCTATGGTGCTAATGCTATTAATTTTAA
>JAABUI010001920.1_pt1 | contig 11744 bp, 16 predicted proteins | sample 5559111 | NCBI WGS metagenome assembly JAABUI01 (sample SAMN10711870, study PRJNA513365) | rock metagenome | isolation source: Antarctica rocks | place: Antarctica: Victoria Land, Buttleship Promontory
CACCCTGGACGAGATCGGGCAGGTCTACGGAGTGACCCGTGAGCGCATCCGACAGATCGAGTCGAAGACGATGTCCAAACTGCGCCACCCCAGCCGCTCCCAGGTGCTCCGCGACTACCTGGACTGAGCCGGATGGTCTCGAACTAGTGTTACCGCAGGTCAGGTGCCCTATCAGGTGCCTGGCCTGCATCACGATACACCGCACAGCGCTCTTAGTCCAGATATTCGTGCTACGGTCAGGACGTGCCAGCCGCTGCCCCAGCACCCGACCTCGACGTGCTGCTGCCGTCGTGGCTGCTCTCCATGCGGGCCGATCGCAAGAGTGCACAGACGATCACGACCTACACCGACGGCGTGCGGTTCTACCTCGCCTGGTGCGCCGCCAACGACGTGGCACCGTTGAGCCGGTCCAGCCTGCGCGCCTGGACCACTGCCCTGCTCGACCGGGGCAACGCACCGGCCACCGCCGTGGCCCGCCAGCTCGCGGTGCGCCGCTACGCCGCGTGGCTGACCGAGGAAGGCGAGCTGACCGCAGACCCCTTCCTCGGGATCAAGGCCCCCAAGCTCGACACCAAGGTTGTCGAGCCGTTGACCGACGACGAACTGCGCGCACTGCTCAAGGCGTGCATCCCCCCGAAAGGACTCACCTCCGCGCAGGTGCTCCGATACCGGCGCGATGAGGCGATGTTGCGCTTCATGCTAGAGACCGGTGCCCGAGCCGGTGAGGTGGTCGCCATCGAGCTGTCCGACCTCGACCTGCCCGGCGGGACGGCCATCATCCGCAAGGGCAAGGGTGGCAAGGGGAGGGTGGTGCCCTTCGGACCGGCCACCGCGCAGGCCCTCGACCGCTACCTGAGGTTGCGCCGCGCCCATCGCCTCTCAGAGAGCCCCGCACTATGGCTCGGGGACCGGGGCAAGGGATTCTCCTACGACGCGCTGCACAAGACCCTGGCCGAGCGCGCCACCGCGGCGGGGATCGTGGGCTTCCACCCGCACAAGATGCGCCACACCGCCGCGCACCGCTGGCTCGCCGCTGGCGGCTCCGAGGGTGGCCTGATGGCCGTCGCCGGGTGGACCCGCCCCGACATGCTCATGCGCTACACCAAGGCGCAGGCATCCAGCCGTGCCGCCGAGGAAGCCCGTGGGCTCAACCTGGGAGAGCTGTAGCCGCCAGCGGGTGCGCTGGCCTGCCGCGCTGTACGAATTTGTGTTGCACAGTGTTGCTGTGCGACACTGTTTGCACGGCAGACGTCTGTTCTTTGCACGTACTGCACTCCCCCGCCCCTCGGCGAATCGCAAGCCCACCGCAGGCACGTGCCGCGCTGTCCGCGCGTTGTGTTGCACAGCGTTTGTTTTTGTGCAACACTGGGTCCGCGGCATACGTGTCTTCTTTGCACGTACTGCACTCACCCTCTCGGCGTCGGTCACGTCTGGCTCGGTCCGTACGTCCCCCCGAGAGGCCGTCTCACTATGCGGTGTGGCCGCCGCGACGGTACGCCTGCTCGAACGACTGTCGCGGAAGTTGAGCACTCCACCCGCACCAACTGCTGCGCGGCGTTGACGCCCGCCCGCTACCCGAGCCGTGTAACGGCAGACCAGTTCCACCACACCCCGATTGAAGCATCGTCGGGGCCTTTTTCATGCCCGAATGAGGGGAGTTCGCTATGCGACCTCCCTAGGCCGAACTGTGCCCTGACCATGCACCCCGCCATCTGCCGATAACCCCACACGCCAGCAAGTAGTCAACCCCGGACGCATCCATGCTTCCGGGGTTTTTTCATGCCCGAGGACGGATTCCACAAATGAATCAGACTGAACGCCAACTAGCCGCGCGAATCGCTGCCCACGATTCATGGGCAGCTACGCCCGACCGAGCGCGGCGAACTGCCCCGGCCCGCGCCGCGCTCGACGCAAAGTTCCTCCAACAAGCCGACGGCGACCCCATCCGTGCCCACCACTTGCGCAAGGCCTACTTCGCACGTCTCGCGCTGAAGAGTGCCCAGGCGCGTCGCAAGGTGCGAGAGCTGACCACGCAAGCCGAGTCAGCCGAGGCTGAGCTGCAAGCCGCGGGCGGTGCTTGCACATGAACGACGAAAGCCGCCCGGTGAAGGCGTCTCCCGTAAGCACTGGCGTCCCGGCCCGTACTGGTGCCCAGTCTACTGCATCCACTGTGGACCTGATGAGCCACGCGCTCGCCTACGCCCGCGCCGGGCTCGACGTGCTACCGCTCACCCCCGGCGGTAAGACACCGCTCGGTGCCTTGGCCCCGCACGGCAAGGACGACGCCAGCTCGGACGACGAGCAGGTGCGCGACTGGTGGGTGCAGTGCCCGACCGCGAACATCGGCGTCCGGCCCGCGCTCGGTGTCGTGGTGGTCGACGTGGACCCTCGCGACGGTGGTGCGACTGCACTGGTCGAGCTGACCCGCCCGCATGGTGGTCTGAGTCCAACGTGGACAGCCTGGACCGGTGGGAACGGTCTGCATGCCTGGTTTCGGGCTGCGGGGCCGTTCAAGAAGAAGATGTGCCGCGGGGTCGACCTCAAGGGCCACGCCGGTTATGTGGTGGCCCCGCCGAGCCTGCACCCCAGCGGCAATCGGTACGTCTGGGCCAACGATCTGCCCATCGCCGATGCACCCCCGTGGTTAGTGGCGCTCATGCGTAAGCCGGTGCTGCCGCTGCGCCCGATGCTCGGTGTGCTCGGTGGAGTCGCCGGTGCTCGCGCCGATGATGCACTGGTCGGTGTTGTGGCCCGCGCACGTACCGGCGGCCGCAACGATGCCCTGCACTGGGCAGGGTGCCGGGCTGCGGAGCGTGGTTCACCCCCGGCGCTGGTGGCCAAGCTGCGCCGCGCCGCGGTAGACGTGGGTCTTCCTGCCGATGAGATCGAGCGCACCCTGACCAGCGCGGCGGGGGTGTCCCATGCCTGACGACGACACGAAACAGGCCGAGCACGACGCCACGGTCGAGCAAGAGTTGCGCTACTTACGGGCCAAGGATGAGGCCCGCACCCGGTACGCCGCCGAGGTCGACGCCGCGGAGCCGGACAACACCTACGACAAGCTGCTGGTCGACGGGGCTGCGTTCATCCTCGACATTCCGCCCGGCATCCCAGCGATCTGGGGCAGCGGCGACGAGGTGCTCTGGGCCGAGGGCGAGTCGCTGCTCATCTGCGGGCCGCCGGGGGTCGGTAAGACCACCCTGGCCGGTCTGGTGCTCACCGCGTTGCTCGGGCTGCGCACGGACGTGCTGGGGCTGCCGGTGAAGCCGTGCAGCAAGGTGTTGTACCTGGCGATGGACCGGCCGCAGCAGATCGCCCGCGCCCTCGCCCGCCAAGTGCACGCCGAACACCGAGACGTCCTGGCGCAACGCCTGGTCGTGTGGCAGGGACCGCCGCCATCGGACCTCGCGAAGCGGCCGAGCCGCTTGGCAGAGCTGGCCAAGGCCGCAGGGGCAGACGTGGTGATCCTGGACAGCCTCAAAGACGCCGCGGTCGGTCTGTCCGAGGACGAGGTGGGCGCCGGGTACAACCGGGCGCGCCAGCTCTTGTTGCGCGAGGGGGTGGAGCTGGCCGAGCTGCACCACACGGTGAAGCGCGGCGGCAACGGTGGTGCACCGACCACCCTCGCCGACGTGTACGGGTCGACGTGGATCACCTCCGGCGCAGGGTCGGCGATCATGCTCAGCGGTGAGGCCGGCGATCCGGTGGTGAACCTGCGCCACCTGAAACAACCGGCGGCCGAGGTCGGACCGTACTCGGTGCTGCACGACCAGACGGCCGGGACGATGAGCATTGAGCATGCCGCCGACCTGGTGGCCGTCGCCCGTGCCAGTGCACCCGGTGGTCTCACTGCGAAGGCCGCGGCCATGACCATCACCGACAAGACCGACGTGTCCAAGTCCGAGGTGGAGAAGGCTCGGCGCAAGCTGGATCGTCTCGCCAAGGCCGGTCGGCTGGTGTTCCGCGAGGGCACCAAGGGTGGCATCGACGGTGGGACGGCGAGCACGTGGCACGCCGTTTCGACCGATCACGGCACCGATCACGGCAGTGTTTTCGGGAATCCGATCACACACCGATCACGCCAATCACGTTCTGAGACGTATCCGCAGGTCAAGACCGATCACGGTACCGATCACGGCGATCACGCGGGGGTCTATCACGTTTCCACCCCCCCTGTAAGGGGGGTGGAACGGACCATGTTCGCCCGGCGGAAATTGAAGAGACCGCTCTGACCCTCGTGCAAGACGTGCTCGGCGGGGAGGTGATCTCAGCATGACCGACGACGAAGTTCTGGCATTGCTCGTGCACCTGAGCACCAAGCTCGACGCCCTCGACGCCCGACTGACTGACCTCGAAGCACGGGTCGAGCACCTGGAGGTGTACGCGCTGTGACCGCCGCACACGATCTGCTCGCCGCGCTGGGTCCGGCGGCAGACTTCGCGGACGCACCTTGTGTGGGCCACTGGGGACTGTTCGACCCCCGAGGCGACCGTGAGTCCACCGCCGACCTCGCCGAGCGTCACGAGGCCGCTGTGCGCGTGTGCGGCACCTGCCCGATACCCGTCTTCGCAAGGTGCGCTGCCCTCACCCGCACCCTGCCGAAAGCAGGGCGGCACGGCGTATGGGCAGGCCGCTCGTTCGACTCGGCCGACAACCTCCCCCAACGTGCGCGGCCGCCACCACGGTGCACACGAGCCAACCCGCCCAACCTCAATGTCCGACCCCGCCATCACACCAACGAAGGAGCATCACCATGTTGAGCAGCACCGAAATCACCAAGCTCGTCGCCTCACCACCGAGCGGCTTGACCGCCGGCGCCCTGGCCCACCTCGCTCGACGGGAACACAGCAAGTCCACCGTCAAGGCCAAGGCGTTCCTCGACGACATGCAGGCCCAGCGTCCCGTCGGCACGGCACCTCCCGGCGAGCAGTACGACCATCCGGGCCGCACCCCGAAGGACCAGCGCCGCGGAGGTGGACCACTCAGCGCGGTGGAAATGGCGTGGTTGCAACGGCTACCAGCCGACCCGAGCAAGACGAGCTACGACGATGCCAGCGCCGTCGCCGCCCTCGCTGCCGACATCTCCCGAATGGATCATCCAGCGGACGCCCGACTCGTGGCCTCGCACTGGCTGTCGATTCGCGACTACCACGACGGCAACGCCGCGAACGTGACACTCAGCAACGCACGAGCCACACCGCTGCCGACCCCGCCGCCCTCGACCCTGCCCGCGCTGGCCGAGGTTGTCACCGTCGAACACGCCGAATTGTCACCCGGCGAAGCCACCGGACGGGCGAAGCCATGATCGACCAAGCCGTCGCAAAGCGGAGCGATGCCCGAGCACAAGCCATCGCGGACGCCCAGGACACGCTCAGTGCCCTCGCCGACACAGCCCGCGCCCGCAGCGCCACCACCCGGTGAGCACCACCACCGCAGCCACCCGTCCGGTGCGGCACAACCAGCAGCTGGACGCACCCGAGCGGCAACACCCACCGCAACGCCAACCCCAGGGGAGGGACCCCTCCCCCCACCACCAGCGGGCACCGAACCGTACTGGTGCTCGCGGTGTGCGCGGGTCTGGGGGTTCGGTTCCGTACGACCCGCCACAGGGGTTCCCCACCTGCCGGGCGTGCCGGGCGGTGCTCCCACCGCTTCGCGTGCAGGGTCGCGCTCGGCTCTGGTGTGGTTCCGGGTGCCGGGTGTGGGCCGGTCGCCATCCGGGGCTGACCCGCGCTGGTTCCGGGGCGTCTGAGCGCATTCGTGCGGCGTTGGAGCTGTGGGCCGGGGATGGTTGGGAGGCTTCGCAGCAGCCGTGGTCTTGGCAGGGCACCAAGGCGAGGGCGCGGGCGCTGCTCGCAGAGACCGACACCTCTCCGCGCCCGACCATTACGGCACGGACCACGAGGTGAGCGGGGACCAGGTGCCGGCGGTGCAACAGCTTGGTAACGCTGTGCTACTGCAAGGCCCCGCTGTTGTCGACGTCTGGCGCCTGGTTGTCCTCGGTGTCCGCGCCGCCCACCGGGACGGCATCGGCCTGGCGCGGGTGGATCACTTACAGGCTGTGCTCGCTGCCGCCGTCGCCGAGGTTCGGGCCACGTCCGAGGCCGGACAGTGCGACGTCGCGCAGGGACCCACACAGGCACTGTTAGACCCGAGCGAACCGCTCACCACCCGAGAGGTAGCCACAATGCTCGGTCTCAGCCCCAGACAGACGCAACGGATGGCCCGCACCCTCGCCGCCCGCCAGCTCCGCTCGGGGCGACTGATCTTCGACCGCGGCGCCGTCGAGGCCTACCTCGCAGACCACCACTCACGAAAGGCCACACCAGCATGAGCACCCCGAACCGCGCAGTAACGCAGCGCTCCACGTTCGCGCCCCAGAAGACCATCACCCTGGACCCGTGGAGCGTGAACCCGCTACTCGACGACGCCGAGCAAGCCCAACCCGCCCTCGCCGCGGTGGCCCGCAAGAGCAACGGTGAACCGCCGACCCTATTCGAATCCGGACCGCTCCCGCCGTTCACCGCGAGCGGTGTCGACCCCCAGCACCTCACGAGGCTGCCCTTCCGCACCCGCCACGCGGCAGCAACCGAGTCGTCACCCGCCGCGGTGCTGCGCATGGTGGAAACCCACGGCCCCAACCCCGATGCGCAGGCACCGTCACCCGGCCTGGACGAATACCGCACCCGCATGAGCGGTTGGCTGCGCGGCACCTGGACCAACCCGGACGCCCCGGCCGTTGACGCGTCCACACGGGCAGCAGCAGAAGGCGACCTGTACGCCGCCATGTTCGGCGCGTCCGATGCAGCCACCGCAGCCAAGCGCGCACCGATGAACGCCGCCGCCGCCGACTTCGCTGCCCAGCGTGCGAAGACAGGCAAGTACAGCGGCATCGGACGCGCACAGCGATGAGTAGGAACTACCCCCGGGGCACGAGTCCCACCTCCCCCCTTGGTGTGTCACCACCCCCTGGGCATGTTCACCACCACGCCAACCTTGCCAAGCCCCGGACACTGGTGCTCCATTCGGCGCAGGTGCATCCGCCGATCGCCAACCTTGCTGCCGCCGATCAGAGAGCCGACCGCATCGCCGATCAGACAGCCCCAGCTCAGCGCCGATCGGCGGACTGCTCCCAGTTGCTACCACGGCAGTGTTGGAGGGCAGGCATGACCGCGCAGCGGAGCAACGCACACACCACAACAAACCGTCGAGACCGTCAAGGCCGCGCCGACCGTATGGGTAGTGACCGTGCCGCTGGCGCTGGTCAGGGACAGCGCAGGACGGACACACCACGTCTACGACGGCGAGCCACTACCCGAGCACGCCGCACCCGGAGAGGTCGAACGCCTGCTCGGCCTCGGCTTCGTCGCAGCCGCCTAGACCCCCTGGGGGGGAGTGAGGAGTCACTTCCGCCCTCGACCGTCCCGTATACCGCCTGCCGCGCTGAGCACCCTGAAACGTCCTAAGGAGACCACCCCATGAGAGCACCGAAGACACCCCCAGGGCTCAACACTGCTGGCCGCAGGTTGTGGCGGGATGCGCTGGCCGACTACGAGTTCGACACCCACGAGGAGCTGCTGCTCCTACAGGCGTGCCGGTGTGCCGACCGCCTCGACCGGCTCGCCGTAGAGGCCGAGAATGGTCCCGTCACGGTCGAGAATCACAAGGGTGACCAAGTGCCGCACCCGGCGCTGACCGAGAGCAGGCAACAGAGCATCACGTTCGCCCGCCTGCTCGCCGCATTGCGTCTGCCTGCTGGTGAGGACGGTGGGGAGCTGTCCCGTCCGCAGCGTCGTGGTGGTGCCCGCGGTGCCTACGGCGTGCGAGCGGTGTCGTGAGGCGCCGCGGGAGGGGTGGCGGCATCCGGGCCGAGTACTTGGCGGAGCTGGAGCGTCTGGAGCACCTCTACGGTGGCCCGGAGTTCGGCCATCCGTTCGCCGCGCAGATCACCGCACTCAAGGCCGGCAGACCGGTGATCGTACAGAATGGGTACGAGATTGACCTTTTACCGCCCTATTCGGGACCGTTCTGCCTCGAACCAGACGGCACGATCACGGCGGTTGAGCCTGTCTACCGCGACCCGAACGCCGCCATGCCCACGGTGGTGGGCCATCGCCGCCCAGACGGATCGCTGGTCGTTAGGACGCATGCGCACACCCCGCATGATCACCCGTAGATTGGACGGCCGTACGGGCTCGGTGTGAACGTCCTTCGGGTCTGACCGCTGGTTAGCCGGTGATAGCTCGTTGGTCGCCGCCGTGCTTAGAGCACGACCCCTGGATGCCGCCGGACTTGCTCACCGTGCCGTCGCGGCATTCCTCCATGTAGCCCCTACCGTTCGAGAAGTTGGCGATGCACATGAAGTAGGTGCAAACATCACCGGGAGGGTTGCTGACGTTGGCTCCGCGGCCACAGTAGTTGTAGCCGTAGGGATTCGACGGTGCTCCGCACAGGTTGGGTTGTTGTGCTGGTGGGGCCGGAGGCTGAATCGGCGGCACCACCACTTGAGGCACCACCACGGGAGGGGGTGCTGCAACAGGTGGGGCCAGAATGGTTGTGGGTGGCGCGGTCGTGACCGCCAGTGCACTTGTGGTGGTCGGGGTCACCGTCGTCGTCGTCGACGCCGTAGTCGGCGCCTCCGTAGTCGACGTGCTTGTGCTGGTCGCCGTAGAACTGACGGTCGACTTCTCGGGTGTCGTACTCGCAGGCGGGGCCACCGTCGTAGCGGTTGTGGAGGTGGCGGGAGGGCGCGGTGCCGCGCTGTTCTGAACTGGTTGGGAAGGAAGAAGCTGGCCGCCGCCGATGAACACGACGAATGCCGCAACAGCAAGCAGGCTCGCCCCTTTCCGGCTCCTGATTCTGGCCCAATCGAGATGGCCCCGGACGAGGGTTATCAGCCCGACGACAAATGCCGCGAGCCCTAGGAATACGAGGAACCCTCCGAAAGCTGCCAAGGCACTCCTGCTCTCTACGCCCGAGCGCCTGCCGTGGACAACCCGAACGAACCTGGATCATCGCACGAGACGTGCCATCGGCGCCGGGGGGCGGAATGCCCGGTGCTGCGCCCATTCGGCCCAGGTAGGCACCCACCCCCACTGGCACCCGGTTCGGCCCACGGGTGACCGTTCGGGCAGCGGGGAGGTGGGTGCTCGATCAGCACGTTTCAGCCCACAGGCCCTGTGCAACTGACGACCGCGTACTGCCCCTTCGCCGTCCGCTCATCGGCCACCTTTCCGTCGACGGTGATCCGGCAGGTGATGCTCCCTGTGCCGCCGTTTTGCACCGTCAGCCCCGTGGTCACATACGTAGAGTCGTTGACGACGGTCTTGGACCACGGCAACTTCTTGTCCGTCTCCTGCCGCAGCGAATTGTCCGCCGAGAAGTAGGTCACCGATGACGCCTGCCCGCTGGCGCTGCTCGCCTCATACAGCACGGTCTTGCCACTGGCGTCGGTGGTGGCCGGTGGCTGCGAAGCCGTTGACACAGCATGCAGATTGGCGGCGGTGATGACGCCGTTCGTGGTGGTGTAGGTGCCCTGGAACTGCTTCTGGCTGCTGTCTGTGTTCGTGGCGACGAACTGCACGGAAACGGTGCTGCCGGTGGCGCTGAGGATGGTCAGGTCGTCGCGGTCGGTGGTGGCGAAGCCGCTGACGAACTTGGCGTAGGAGGAGTCGAGGTTGTGGCCGCCAAGGTCCCAGGCGCGCTGGAAGTCACGGTTGTTGATGGCCCGGAAGTAGGCCTGGACGACACCAGTTGGGTCGGATGATGCGGGTGATGTGGTGGTGCGCTCAGACGGCAGGGTCGTGGCCTGCGAAACCGTACTGGAAGTGGTGGTTTGCGCGACTGTAGAGGATGCAGCCGTGGTTGCAGCTACGACTGACGTCGTGGGCGTGGGGAGGCTGGTCATCACCGGCGGGGCTGGCCGCGTACCGCCCCCGCACCCTGCGAGTACGACACCGAGAACTGCTATCCCTACCGCGATCTTCATGCTGTTCCCCTCGGTGGTGTACGCGTCACACTCCACCGATCCGGTGATGATCGATAGTCACGTTTCGGTCACGGTGGTGGCCCCCTTGTGCCGCTATCGCAACCCGTCGCGATAGCGGCACAATAAACGCTTTGGCCCCCACGGAGTATCGCAATGAGTGCGAAGCAGCGCCCCGCACAGATGTGTTGGCAGCAGTGCACGCATCGCTGTACTTGCGCTGCGGGTCGCTGGTGCTTCACACCGGACTATTGCTGCGACGCTAGACGCCGAGGGACACAAACCGCGGCGCGCTGGACTGTGGTCACCGATGGCAGGCCACAACATCGCTGTGCGGGAGCGCATCGCCTGACCGCCCCTAGGTGGCCCGGATCGTGCGTCAGCGGCGGCGTGGCGGTGCTTCAGGAATGGTGCTTGAGGTCATCGTTCGTACAACTTCAACCGCCTGATTCGGTCCTCGTAGACCCCGAACACCCACGGTCCTTCTTTATGCCACAAACGGTCGAAGTTCGCGATGTTGTTCTGAAACCACTGCACTTGCTGAGCGCTGGACAGGTGTCGGTTCATCAAGCAAATGACGCGGATCGTGGACTGCGCGACTGCCCTACGTTCGGCGAGGTTCTGCCTGATCCTGGAGTCCTTGCATGCCACAACCATGCGATGTTCGTGGGCGTATGCGATCCAGTCGACGTCCGGCGTGGCGGTGTCGCCGAAGACGTCCGCGATGGTGTGGGTGTCGAACCCTTGCTCGCGGAACATCTGCGGCACAGCAACAGTGCCAAGGCTGTGATCAACGAGCAGGCTAGGCCGCTCGGAAGCGGACGATCGCCTCGATGACTGCGGGCTCAACGCGGAACTCCGCCGACACGGTCTCCATCGAGTCGCCGGCCTTGAACATCTCGAAGATGTCGTCTGCCCGCACGCCACGCCGAGCGACGATCGGCTGCCCAAAGGCGAACCGGGGGTCGATGATGATGTCGGCGCCCTCGTAGGCAGTGAGCCGTACCCGCTGCGGAAGGTCGTCCTCGGCCCACGTGATGGGCCACAAGCATCGTTCGATCACGCCGGGGATACCGCCCTGCATGTTCCGTGCCACGGTCCACCCGCTCGTCTCACCTTCGTCGGGCAAGTTCATCAAGATGTTCGTCCCGTCGTGCGCGAGGCGGCCGCGGACCAACATCTGATCGCTGAGTTCGTTGCGTACCGCTTTCATGCCCGCCGTGATCGCTTGGAATGAGAGACCCTCCCGGCGGAGCTGGCGGTAAAACTGGGTCTCGGCGACGGCAATGAAGGGCAGCGATGGTGCCCGCGGGGTCCGAGGTTCGAGTGTGTGGACGAGACCGTCGCGCTTCGTCCAGCGTCGAAGGGTGCCCGCGTCCATGTCGAGCAGGCGCGCAGTCTCCGCAACCGTGTAGAGAGGTACGTCGAAGCGCAAGTCGTCCGTCATGTCCACTCCTTCCGGCCGTCGAGGTCTCCTCCACACAGTATGCGTTGAGTCCGTCAGTTCCGGAGCGTCTGGCGCGCACGGAAGTCACACCGAGTCGCTCCGCCTCACGTCCTCTTGCGGGGCACGACGCTGGAGCGGTCAGCACCCCCTGATCGCATACTGCTCCCATGAGACGACGAACCTGCGGGCGTTGTCACCAGCTCATCGAACAGCAGCGGAACGTTGCGGCCGGAGACCAAGGCACCTGGCGGTTCGTTGAGCATGACCGCGTGGTGAGCCTTGGGACGCCCTCGGTGCAATGTGCGGGCTCCA
>JAABUI010001922.1_pt1 | contig 11725 bp, 8 predicted proteins | sample 5559111 | NCBI WGS metagenome assembly JAABUI01 (sample SAMN10711870, study PRJNA513365) | rock metagenome | isolation source: Antarctica rocks | place: Antarctica: Victoria Land, Buttleship Promontory
AAGCTTCCCACCATTTGTTTATGTAGGGTTGCCCGTCATAAGTGTAAGTTTCTCCAGGCTGCGGCACTAATAGTGGAATCTTTTTTTGCGGGGCGATTTCGAGCAGCCTTTCAACAGGTTGTGTCCAGGTGTGGAAAGCCAGGTTGAACAAGCCCCAGTGGATCGGCATCATCAAACTGGCATTTAAAGCGAGAAAAGCATCCGAAGCATTGTCCGGCCCCATGTGTATGTCTTTCCATAGATCGTTGTAAGCACCGATTTCCAGCATGGCCACATCAAAAGGGCCGTACTTTTCTCCAATGGTTTTAAAAAGCGGATGTATGCCAGAATCGGCGCCGAAATAAACCTTGTGTTTTGGCCCTTTAATGATGTAGGAAGCCCAAAATGTGGTATTTCTGTTGGTTATTCCTCTGCCAGAAAAATGCCGGGCCGGAGCAGCAGCCAGTTTAAAACCAGGCCAGATTTCTTCCTCCTGCCACCAGTCGAACTCTGTAATTTGGTTTTTGCTGATGCCCCAATCATTCAAAATCTTCCCAACACCTAATGAGCAGAAAAACGGAATGCTTCTTTTACCCAGTATTTTTACAGTTGCTTCATCCAAATGATCGAAATGATCGTGGGAGAGGATGATGGCATCAATTGGCGGTAAATCTTGCAAAGCAATTGGAGCCGGAAAAAACCGTTCGGGACCAAAAAACTGAAAAGGCGAGGCTCGTTTCACCCAAACCGGATCCGTTAAAATACGTTTTCCATCGATCTCGATCAATAAAGAGGAATGACCGATTAACGTGATGCGCAAAGTATTTGCAGGCAATGTATTTAAAAGCGGAAGATCGACCGGAAAAGGGCCGGGTTGAATGCGGGGAGTTCTATTGGGGTGATCTTTGGTATATTCTGCTAAAACCTTAAAAATGCTGGAAGATAAACCGGTTTTAGTGGGGATGGGATTAACAAAAACTTTACCGTTAAAATTAGGCGAGTTGTACATGGGAGCAGCAACAGTGGGAGCGGAGTTTGGTTTGGAGGAAGCCGGAACAGAAACTAATGCAGCACCGGCAGCCAGCGCACCAGTAGATTTGATGAAATTTCTTCGTGTTTGTAATTTCATAGGAGAAAGTTTTCAATTGGTATTGCAAGATGCTGTTTTTATGCCGATAAAAGAAGTATGCAACACAACGATAGAAAAAGGTTAAACAAGTTCGTTAATATTTGCTAAAAGACACACCTGAACGTCCTCTCCAAGGCAGAAGGGGCTTTAGCTTCTCCGCCTTTCAAGTCCCTTTTTACCGGAGGAGGATTTAGGGTGAGGCTCAAAACATTAAACCACCAATTATATTTTTAAGGAATGACAGAAGCCCTAAACCAAATCAGGCAGCAGTATCAGCCGGAAACCATAAAAATGCTGTTTGTAGAAGAAGCGGTACAACCCGGAAATATGTTTTTTTACCGCAAAAACTCCAATGTTTTTAGGGCGGTAAAAGAAGCATTTGTGCAGTTTTTTGGGGAATTTAAAAGCCATGAAGAATTCCTTGTTTTTTTTAAAGAAAACGGCTGTTATGTAGATTATCTGTGCCCGGATATGATCAATGGTTTATTACCGGAAGCCCGGCAACAAGTAAGAGCAGACGGCATTAAACCACTAAGCGAACGCCTGATTTTAATGCAGCCAAAAGTGGTGGTTACGGTAATGAAAGTATTGGAAAAGGAAGTAAATGCAGCCATTGAAATATCGGGATTAACTTCGGTAGCTTTTCGCAAGGCTGTTGCTTTCCCGGCACACAGCAAAACCAATGCGGATAAGTGTGTGAGCGAGTTGGTGGGGATTTTGGAGGAGTTGGTGGAAGATGGGATTTTGGTGTAGAATTCACTTATTCTGATTTTTATATCAGCACTACCTTAGCAGGTTTTCATGCTGTCCCAATTTCTAATAAGGATATAAAAAAAAGAGGCTGCTTTAAATGAAGCAGCCTCTTTTCTTAATTTTTTAAAGTTACTTATTTAAAGTAGGTATCGTCAATATACCTACCCGAAGTACTGCCAGAAACATAATTTAATTCAAATTTCTTACGGTCACTACTAGTTGCAGGCGGTGGCACAGTAAATTTAGGTAGTACCTTATTAGTTATACCTGCTGCTGCCCATTTTGCAATTTCTGCATCAGGAAATGAAACCGACCAGTTTGTATAAGATACTGTACCTGAAGAACTAACAGTTCGAGTGAATGTAACGTCATACATTACACCTTGCCCATTATAGTTGGTTACCATTTGAAATTCTGTAGCGGTAACAGGTGATATGATAGTGGTTGAACCTGCCGGATTAGTAATATCGGGTGCAGAACCTTCTCCCAAAGATGGTGTAGCACCTGCACCAGGCCCTGTACCGTTTTGATACCTTCTGTATTCGTATGTGTAAGTACCTGCAAAATCATTACCGATAAAATGATAATAATGTACACCAAAATTACCGCTAATAGTTAAACCGGGTGCACTTTTGATAGTAATTGGCAACAGGTAGCTTTGCGAAGGGTCTAATTTTGATTTATCAATCGTAACAGTTAATGTTGCCTGACGTTGCCCTGCTGGTATATTAACCACCATATCTGGAAAGGTATAAGAGCCTGTAGGCATGGGGTTATAAGTTATAGCTGGATTAGCCGTATTGTAAGGTGCAATCAAAGAATTATCTACACCAATGGTAACGCTGGTAGCCGTAGTTGGTACATTAACAGATGCAATGTTAACTACAAATTGTTTGGTAATAGTTGGCCCTGCATCTGTAATCGCATCTTGTGAAAAATAAGATTTTCCACTATAGGGTAATTCTATGATAGGAGTTAAGCCGGAAAAATTTGTATTCGGTTTGTCTTTTAAACAAGATGTTAGCGAAATTACCAGGACAGCTAACAGAAAATGTATTTTTTTCATTTTTTTCATTTTTAATAAATTAACAACCTAAGGCATCCAGAATATTTTTGATGTCAAAGCATCAGTTCCGGAACCTCCCGCAGGTACATTAGCAGAATTGTAGCTTAATTCACTGGTTGGGTACGGAAAGCGATAAGGTATATGCGTTGCGGTATTACCAGGATAGATGGAAACAGGTAGGTCAGCAGGAATACCTAATCTTCTCCAATCACTGTAAGACTCAAGCGGATCATAAGTATTGCTGGCAGCCCATTTTTGGGTAATAATTGTTTGGATAGGATTTGGTGCCCCTATAAGGTTTGTCAGTGCATTCGTTTGAGATGTATATGCAGCAGCAGCAGCAGCATAGTTGGTAACACCAAGTATTCTAAATGATTCTGATACGGCTGATTTGTAAGTATCGTTCACGCTTCCAGAAAGGTATCCACGTTGGATGGCTTCTGCCTGCAAAAATAGACTTTCAAAAGCAGGAAGAATTACAGCATCCTGTGAAGGTCCTTTGTAATTGCCTGATGCGTCTTTACCTGTACCATATATGGCTGATATAGCCGAGTTGGGTTCTTGTGCTGCATTACCATACACACGTCCGTGGGCTTTACCATCGCTTTTAGCTTCATATACATAAGTAACCCGCGGGTCATTGTTATTATAATAGAAATTAACGGCATAAGAGTTTGCTCTGTAATAGGTTGTATTTATACCGGGAGCACCATTTGCATTAGCAACAATGTCATAATAAAAAGGGTTTTCCTGAACATTAGAAGCATTGGAATATCCCGGATTGATAGCACCATCTTCACCTGTACCTAGAAAGTCTGCTTGCGTCATAGATGCTAATTGTGCTGCAACTGCTGAACTGCCTATACCACCTTGTGTTTGTCGCATCAGCATTTTCAGTTTTAAAGTTTTAGCAAATTTAACCCATTTGGCCATATTTCCTTTAAACATTACATCATAGCTTCCGGGACTTTCAGCTATAGCACTATTGGAACTTATTACAGTTACGGCAGTATCCAATCGTGCTATGCTGCTTTTATATATAGAAACAGCATCGTCGTATTTATAAGAAAACTGGGAATTTGTTGACAAAGCTGTACTATACGGAGCATTGTTGTATAGATCAACTATGCGTTGATAAACAAATGATGTCATGATCATTGCTATAGCTCTGTAATTGGCTTGAGAGGGTGTTGTACCTGCTGTAGTTAACAATAGCTTATAATTTTCTAAATTAAGATAAGCTGCATCCCAGTTACCACTTCCGGTATTACTGGTTAGTTGATATAATACGTAAGTTGTACTTGGTGTAAAGCCACCACTTTGCGTCCAATAGCCCATCCAATTTTGCAAAATATCAGCATTACCATTAAACACTAAACTTGCTGTAGCAGTTAAAGAAGAGCTAAGTGAATATTTGGATGGTACGGATGACGGTGTGTTAGGATTGATAGAATTAATATCAAACGTTCCTTTTTTACAGCTGTTGATACCCAGCATAATTGTCATAAAAAGTAATGCCAGGCCTACTTTTTGTTTAAATATATATTTTGTGTCCATTTTCATTTTTATTAAAAAGTTACAGATAAAGTACCGCTGTATATTCTGGTTGGGGGTGACTGGTTTACTGATGTTCTTCCAACAGCATTACCTGTATCTTCGCTATACTCAGGATCTGTAAATTTGTTAGTACCCGGACGTATCATAATTAAGTTCCTGCCTGATATAGAAATACTTGCACCTTTAATAAACTTAACCCTGCTGTTTAACCATCTTTGCGGTACAGTATATGCTATAGCTGCTTCCCTAAGCTTCCATGCTGCAGCACTAATTACATAATTGGCATCAATGCTATTATATATACTTGGCCAAAAGTTAAAGTTACCATCATTAACTTCTACGTTGGTATTGTTAACATAATTTCCGTTTGCGTCTTTATAAACAGAGTTTGGAAACACAAAACGCTGGCGGCCTGCAGCGGCAGTTGTCAGACCGATACCGCTATGATCCAACGCACCACCAATTGAATTGAAGATTTTATAACCAGCACGGTAATCAGCAGTTACACTCAAAGCAAAGTTTTTATAACTAACTGTTGAAGTAAGACCAACAATATCTTTTGGATTGGCCTGACCCAAAACACTTAGCTTTGAAGACCTGGTTGGAAGGCCGGTATTAGCGTCTACAATTACTTTTCCGGTTACGGGATCTCTATTCCAATCATATCCTTCAATCATTGGATATGATAAGCCAACAACTGCATATGAGTTTGTATTACCTGAGGTGTTATTCAAGTAATTTCCACTTGAAGAATTTGATAGGCTTAAAGCATTTACACCCGACACAATAGAATTAACTTTAGTAATATTACGTGACCAGTTAACTTTTACATTCCATGTAACACTGCTTGATTTAATGATAGAACCACCCAAATCAAGCTCTAAACCTTTATCACTTGTATTGGCTGCATTTAACAGAGCTTGCTGGAAACCGGAAGTACTCGAAATTCCTGCATAAACAATACCATCAGTAGTAGTTGATTTGTAAAAAGAACTGCCAAAAGTAATACGGTCATTTAAGAAACCTAAGTCCAAACCAACTTCATCAGCAATAACCTTTTCAGGTTTAATGTTTGGATTAGCAATAGTTGTACTTAATGAGTAACCAGATATTCCTGAGCTGGCGTAGGGGAAACCGGAAGCAGAACCAACCGTTGGTACAGTTCTATATGCTCCAAATGCTATATACTGAGAACCACCAGCGAGAGGAGATGCATTACCTGTTAAAGAGTGGGCATAACGTACTTTAGCAAAGTTTAAAATGCCATTTTCAATAATGCTTTTAAAAGCTTGGCTTAATACTAAAGCACCATCCACATCATAGTAAGGAATATAACGGTTTGCTGTAGATAACCTCGAATCTAAATCAGTGCGGAAAGACCCATTTAAAAAAGCGAAATCTTTATAACTAAATTGTGCTTGACCCAAATATCCTAATCTTCTTGCCTCATTATTAAATTGCCCGTTGACATTTGGGGTGGAAGCAAAGTTTGAGGTATTATAAGGCAGGAAGTTTAAAGCTGTTTGATTAATTGGAGTAGCAGTAATCTTATTTTCCAAATAAGCAACACCCAAAGTACCTGTGAAGCTAAAATCCTTGTAAAACTTAGTATTAAATGTCGCTAACAAATCTGAACTAAATAATAAGTTGCTGAAATTTATGGTACCGTATGAAGGTAACTGATCAATAGCAGAAGCTTTAGTACCGGCATCTGTTGAGGGAACAAATGCAGTAGCATTAGCATTCGTGTACAATACAGTATCAGCGTTTTTAGTATAATTACTAAATGATATGCCTGCATTTTTAAATTCAGCTCTAATATTTGTATTATCAATAGAAGCTCGGTAAGTTAAATTAAACCATTTTGTGGGTTTTAAGCTTAGTGCAATGTTACCATTAATATGGTCTTCTGTACTTGTGTTCCTTATCTGATTAATAACTTGGCCCGGACTTAAATAGTAGTCGTTGAAGTAAGCATCGGGTGTGCCATATTTACTGTTTGGGTCTTTAAGCACGCTTACAGGTGCAATCGTTGGGGATTCCAACAAATCATTGTAAACTGTACCAGTAGCGGTTTGGTCAGTCGTTTTGCGGGTATAAGCCAATGAATAATTGGCAGAGAAAATACTATATTTTTTATCACCGCTTATACGAAAAACATTCCTGTGGCCCTTATCTCCAGGCATAACAGATGTCGTATTCAAGTCTTGAAAAGACATCAGAAAAGTTCCTGTTTCGTCTCCAGAAGAGTAAGAAAAATTGTTTTGCGTAGTTACGCCAGTATTAAAAAAATCCCTTTTCTGATTTTTAACAGCACTGTATGGCACCATCAACACGCTGCCGTCACGAAAAGGGCGGCCCAATGGAACCATTTTGCCATTATAAGTTGGCCCATAACTTTGGTTTTCATAGGGGATGTAAGTAGACATATCATTGAAATCATCAACAAAACGCTCTCCGCCATTGCTACCATAAGTAGTTTGTATGCCTGGCAAATAAGAAACTTTTTCAATCTGTGTAGTTTGAGAAAGTGTAATCGTTGGGGTTTTAGAGCCTGAACCATGCTTGGTAGTAATCACAATTACACCGTTTGATGCATCAGAGCCATATAATGCTGATGCGCTGGAACCTTTTAGAATACTGGTTGATTCAATATCTTCCGGGTTAATTGTGCTGATATCACTGTAATAAATAGAACCGTCAACAACTATTAAAGCCTGGTTGTTACCGGTTAAAGATCTGTTACCACGTAATACGATACGGGTAGGTGCAAACAAACCATTGTTCACCGTATTAATTTGTAAACCGGATACTTTACCGGTTAGCCCATTTATAGGATTGATAGGCTTAGCTGTTGTAATATCTTTACCCGTAATTTTAGTTGTTGCATAACCAAGTGATGCAGCTTGTCTCTGTATGCCAAAAGAAGTAACGACAACTTCAGTAAGCTGTTTGTTGCTTGATGCCAAAACTGCATTTACTGTTGCAGATGCACCAATTGGTACTTCAATTGTGTTTGCTCCGATAAAGCTAAAAACAAGAGTTGAATTTGGTGGAACGGCGTTGAGTGTATATCGGCCATCAGATCCGGTTTGCGTGCCTTTAGTTGTTCCTTTTACTATTACAGATACTCCAGGCAGAGTTTGATTGTCCTCCCTGCTTGTAACTGTACCGGTAACTGTGCGGTTTTGGGCATAAACCTGCGAGGTAAATAAAAGCAGGAAAACCACACTTACATGTAGAAGTTTTTTCATGTTTCAGTTAATTAATTAAAATTTTAATGTTAATTTCTGTTAAAGGTAGTGAGTAAAACTGAGAAGATTAAATTTTATTGCAAAAAAAATTAATAAAATGGAGCGATTTAGGTCATTTTACTAATAATTTAAAAAAATACAAACTCATTCGCTAAAATACTTCCATTGCTTGGTATTTAAAAGCAATAAATATTGTTTACCAACAGAATCAAATTTATCAAGGGTATAAATTTGTGAGGTATTAACCTTTATTTGTTATCCATCTCAACTTTCTTCAAATCATCAATTTTGTTTAAAGCCAAAATATGGACACCGGCTACATTACGGGCAAAAGCAGGCAAAAATTTAGCGCCCCAAATAATTTCTTCGTCTGTGTAAGAGGTCCTGGACTGTACCGTTTGAGAAAAACTATCATCGAAAGCTTTCAGCATCACAATAAACTCGGCTTCGTTGTGCTGCAAAAATTCAAGGTTCATAGTTTTAAGCGGACTGTCTTCGGTAATGGGATGCACAACTGTCCAGCTTAACGTAAGCAGGCTGATATTGCTTCTTTCCAGTTCCAGCGGCATAAACTGCCGTATCGCTTTTCCATCAATTATAGCATTGTAAGTGAACATCACTTGCACTTCCAGCTCAACCAACTGGTTACTGCGAAAGTTGGCCAGCCGGAACATCAGTGCCGTAATATCATGATAAGGGGCAACAATAATCTTTTTACTATACCTGATTTTGGCAGAGGGCCGGGAAAAACGCCCGTATAGCAAACCGGTGGCAAGTGCAAAGCTTAAGTAAACCAATCAGCGATTCAAGCGCAGCAACGGCGCTAGTTAGCAAACCTGTTGGGCTGATATGCCCGTAACCAACCGTAGAAACCGTTTGTGCCGAGAAGAAAAAAGCATCCATAAAATGCTGAAAAGTGGAACCGCCGGTTTTAATTCCGTCTAAGTTTTGGATGCCGATAATCACATAAATTGATGCGAAAAATATATTAATAGCCACATAAGCCGCAAAAACCAGGAGGTTAAACATTCCCCACGACATATTGATCAAGCTGTTATATATATCCGCCGTGCGAAAAAAAGGCACACCAGTCCGGCGGCTATTCGAAGTTCCGTCCCGGTTTATAGTGCGCTGGTTTTGTACAGCCGGTTGCAGTCCCAGTCCCAGATCGTCCTGCATGGTAAATTTTGTTTTCGGCATTCTATTAATTGGTCATACTTCTTTTACCACTTAAAATGGGTAAGCGTTAAATATTGAATAAAAAGGTCATTTATAAAAAGTAATGTAAAAGAAGCAAAATTATCGGCAGCCCAAAGGCTAAAACAACGCATGCTTTTTTTATCGCTATATTTTTATATTGGTGGTTTAACCCGTATTAACCTTTGTTTTGCTTGTGTTTATCCATGCATTTGCCTTAGCTTTGGGCAGGAATAATCCCGCATGAAAGCAATTTTAAACCATTTATTTGAAAACAGAAGTTTTGCCAGAGAAGAAGCAAAAAATATCCTGATCAATATTGCCCGCGGCCAATATAATCCTTCGCAAATGGCTGCTTTTATCACGGCTTATAATATGCGCAGCAGTACCGTGGATGAAATGGAAGGTTTCCGCGATGCTATGCTGGAACTTTGCGTGCCGGTAAACCTGGAAACAGAAAACCTGATTGACCTTTGCGGGACTGGCGGCGACGGAAAAGATACTTTTAATATTTCTACGCTGGCTTCTTTTGCGGTTGCAGGCGCGGGTTATCCGGTGGCCAAACACGGCAATTATGGCGTTTCTTCCGGTTCAGGATCTTCCAACGTAATGGAATATCTGGGTTATCGGTTCACCAATGATATTAATCAGCTTAAAAAAAGCATTGCTACGGCTGGAATTTGTTTTTTACATGCGCCGTTATTCAACCCGGCCATGAAGATCATTGCACCGATCCGCAAAGAACTGGCCGTAAAAACTTTTTTCAACATGCTTGGGCCGATGGTCAATCCGGCGAAGCCAAAAAACCAGATGGTTGGCGTGTTTAGCTTAGAACTGGCGCGGGTTTATGCTTACCTCTATCAGAAAACGGATAAAAATTACACGATTGTACATGCTTTGGACGGCTACGATGAAATTTCATTGACAGGGGATTTCAAAGCCTTTTCTAACGCGGGTGAACGGATCTATAAATTGAACGATCTGGGTTTTCAAAAGCTTGATCCCGCACAAATCAGCAGCGGCCATACCGTGCCCGAAGCGGCTGCTGTTTTTATGGATGTTTTAAATGATGAAGCAACCGAAGCGCAAACCAGCGTTGTACTGTGCAACGCGGCGATGGCGGTCAAAACAATTCATCCTGAAAAATCATTTGCTGCTTGTTATGATGAAGCAAGTGTATCTTTGCGCAGTAAAAAGGCGTTAAACAGTTTTAAAACATTGTTGCAGCAATAAATAAAGGCGATGAAGATTAAGGTTTGTGGTATGAAGTTTCCGGATAATACCGCAGCAGTTGCAGCTTTGCAGCCGGATTATGTGGGCTTTATTTTTTATCCGCATTCGCCGCGTTTTGTAGGCTATGTGCCAAACGAAGAATTAACTGAGCTTCGTTTACCGGCAAAAAAAGTAGGTGTTTTTGTGGATAAAGATTTTAGTACAATCAAAAGTATCATTCAAAAGTATCACCTTGATGTTGTGCAACTTCATGGAAATGAATCTGCGGAAACTTGTGCCGCTTTAAGAGAAACTGTTGAAGTAATCAAAGCTTTTGGGGTAGATGAAAATTTTGATTTCCATCAGCTTAAAAATTACGAAAATAAGGTCGATTACTTTTTGTTCGATACCAAAACACTGGTTTATGGCGGCTCAGGAAAGAGTTTCGACTGGCATGTTTTAGAAAATTATACTTTAAATGTTCCGTTTTTTATCAGCGGAGGGTTGAGTAATGAAAATATCCGTTCCGTTTTTCAGTTTAAACATCCGGCCTTTTACGGATTGGATTTGAACAGCAGGTTTGAAGATGAGCCCGGACTAAAAAATATTAAAAAACTGGAGGAAGCTTTCGGCTTGATTAAAGCGCATAACAAATCGCTTCCCTCCGCATAAAACCTAAAAAAATGAAATACGGAGTTAATGAACAAGGTTATTACGGCGATTTCGGCGGTGCATACATTCCCGAAATGCTTTACCCCAATATTGAGGAATTGAGGCAGCAATACCTGGAGATTACCAAGGATGCTGCTTTTATCCATGAATTTAACCAGTTGATGCGCGATTACGTTGGCCGGCCGTCGCCTTTATATTTTGCAAAACGTACTTCAGAATTGTACGGTGCCAATATTTATTTTAAGCGGGAAGATTTGAACCATACCGGGTCGCACAAAATCAACAATGCCATCGGGCAGATTTTGCTGGCGCAGCGTCTGGGCAAAAAACGAGTGATTGCCGAAACAGGCGCGGGTCAGCACGGCGTGGCTACGGCAACGGTTTGTGCCCTTAAAAATATTGAATGCGTGGTTTATATGGGCGAAGTTGATATAGAACGGCAGGCGCCAAATGTGGCCCGGATGAAAATGCTGGGCGCAACGGTTATTCCGGCAACGTCTGGCAGCAAAACGTTAAAAGATGCGACCAATGAAGCTATGCGCGATTGGATCAACAACCCGGAAGATACGCATTACATCATTGGTTCTGTAGTCGGGCCGTATCCGTACCCGGAAATGGTCGCGCGTTTTCAATCTATTATCTCCGAAGAAACGAGAAAACAATTGCTGGAACAGACCGGAAGCGAGCTGCCTGATTATGCTGTTGCCTGCGTGGGCGGCGGCAGCAATGCGATGGGCATGTTCTATCATTTCCTGGACGAAGAAAGCGTGAAATTAGTTGCGGTGGAAGCTTCCGGAAAAGGCCTGTATTCCGGTGAATCTGCCGCGACAACTTTTTTGGGCAGGGAAGGTGTTTTGCACGGAAGCCGTACCATTTTGATGCAAACAGACGATGGGCAAGTGGTAG
>JAABUI010001923.1_pt1 | contig 11724 bp, 13 predicted proteins | sample 5559111 | NCBI WGS metagenome assembly JAABUI01 (sample SAMN10711870, study PRJNA513365) | rock metagenome | isolation source: Antarctica rocks | place: Antarctica: Victoria Land, Buttleship Promontory
TTGCACAAGAAGGTCCAGAGGCTTGCTGCCTGAACAAGCTTTCCTTTGACAGAAGGAGAGCCTGTTCAGTCAGCAAGCCTTTGTTTTCAGTGAAGTAACTTGCATATGCACACCGATTGGACGACGCTAACAGCCATAGCAAGCCACCCACACCAGAAAGGCGTGCGGGCTCACAGCCGCGGAAATGGACTGTAGCGCTACGACAGCAGTGTACAGGCAAAACAGGGCCTCAGGACGGCGCCCCAGGCAACCCCCAGGACAGCACCCTGTGAGACAGAAAACAGAGTCACAACGATTAAATTCACTCATAACTAAAGCAAGTTGTTTTTGGGTTCGTCAATAGAGCACTAACATTTGCCGGGGGGTGCTAATATTGCAGCGCGTTCTAACACCCTAAGTAAAACATTTATGACTAGGTACGGATTTGAGCCAAGCTAGCAGTGCTGCAGCATTAGCCGCTGTGCGTGGAATACAGGTGAAACGAGGAGCAACCGATGCCATGTCAGCTGAGGTACTGGAAAAATCAGAATGCCTATGAAACTTGTTGAGATAACTAACAGGGCAGGATCAGCAGTACTGAGGAAATCTGCTACTGTAGGGGAAAGGCTCTGAGGAAGAGCAAAATGTTTGTCCTGGATATGACTGTACACAGGGCAGTCAAATAAACAGTTACGCTCAGTTTCGGCTGGGCAAGAATGACACATTTGGCATACCGTACCGACGGTATCGATGAAGTTGGTCCAAATTACATATAAGGTCGCACACCCCCCCCAGAATATTGGAGAATACCTTTTTTAATAAAAACTATAAACTCGAAGGCCGGCAGGCACAGGAATAAATTGAATGCACTTTATTACAGGTCGGCCGGCTTGCTACACCACATCTTTTGGCTGTGACCTTCAACATCAACACTGTGCAGCATGTGCATGCACTCATATTGTCAACAGCAAGCTTTAAGGTGGCAGTCACTCATCAGACCCAAAGTCAGGCTGTGACTCAACATCACACTGGCAGCATCTCTGACTAAGGCATCGTTGTCAGGTTGTGCATCTTTCCTAGGCCTGCCAGGACAACGCTTGGACACAGGCTTTGGCTTAGGACCGAATTCGGGTAAATTGCGTCAGCCAACCCAGAAACGTGTCTTTCGGTTGGCCAAAACCAAAGCGCAACAGGCTCGACTGGCTTTTCGAAGCTGACATCGCGCTAATCACTCACAAGCATATTCAAGGCACTGCAGTAGGCTATACATCAATTCGCTCTCAAAATTGTATTTTATTGCCATCATCGAATATTTACAAGTATGGTCGGAAGAGGACGTGAATGCTTATATTAAAGGTTAACTAGGGTCGCACCAAAAAGCAATTAAACACCAAAAGGACCAACTTCATCGTCGGTACGGTAATATATCCTCCCTTTTCAGGTGTTGCGCTCCGCTCCCAAAAGGGCACTGAGACCGTGACAACCAGATCTGAGTCTGGTGATAAGCTTCTGTTCAAAAAACAGCTGACTGTGGAAAGGTAGTCAGCATACTGGTATTCTGGCTGCAGAGTTAGATATAAGACAAGACTACTGCGCTGTGTGCTGAAAATAAAGGGAGAAACATATGATGATGGCTGTAATAGGTAATGCTTAGGCTGTCCTGGCTGTATGTCCAAAAATGCACACAGAAGACATCTTTATGTGTCCCCCTGCTGAGTGTTGTGAAAGTCGCCATTGTGTACAAACACAACCCTCAGCTAAAGCAAGCTTGACAAAAGGCGAGAGACTAGCATGTTCATGGCCCTGCTGTGGAACAGCAGAACATGTTGCCAAAAGTGGATCTGTAATGGGAAACATCCTAGCTCTGCTAAAACAATTTCGTTTGATGTTTGATGTGCTCTTCTTGACAAACAGCAGCTGTGGCTTAACCTGACAATGGAGTACCCCCCAGCCTCCTACAATTTGCGATCAACTGCCCAGACCTCGCAGGCATACCTCAAAATTTGTAACACTAGGGTGTCTAAAAGCTGGCTTTGGAAAGCTGGGTCAGAAAGACGCAGAAAAGCACGCCATGTAGCACTGCATGCATGGCCTTCCTAGCAGCAAGCACAAGCTGTGATACTCCATATGCCTTTTTCTTGGTGGCACGAGTTGTGAAGCCAAGATATTTCAAGACTGCTCTCTGTCCAGAGGTTTGTCATTGAAGATGAACGGCTCCAGTTCAGGGCGCTGAGCACCTTTGTTCTGCCAAAATTGACAAGCTGATGTTGCTGCAGAAGCTTGCAAGTGCATCCAACTGCTTTTGCAATCCTAATGCTGTAGTGGACATCAGTATGAGGTCATTGCGTAGAGTAATAATAGGACTAGCACCTGCCAATGTGTAAGGTGGGCGCATCAATGCCATCGGTGTATAGAAGATGCTTCTTCAGTGCATCAACGTACAGGCCAAACAATGTAGGATCAAAGGGCACCCTTGCCCGAGTCCCATAGGGCATCCTAAAATCTCAGACACACCATGCTGTGTGCGCACAGCCGTGCTGGCATGTGCAAACAAAGACTGCATGATGTCCAGAAACCTCCCAAACCAGTCCCTCATTTGGCTGCTGTGACCATATCTTCTTGGCCACCCTACTGCAGAAAGCGCTTCTATAGCTGGTAAGAAGATGCTATGCTTCGGCTATGACATTGGTATAAAAGATCATGGCTGAAGGCTTTCAGCCTTGTCTTATACTAGCTGAAACTGACTAGAGTATGATCAGCAACTTTCAGCTTACATGTCAGATGTTGTCTGATACATGGCTGCATGCTTTCAGCCTCATCTAGAGGGTTTGATGCTTGCTGAAGGTGGCTAAAGTGCGATCAGCAAGGTCTAGCTTGCAATGTCTGATCCTATCTAACAAAGGCTGAAACTGCTGCAATATCTGACGTGCTCTGCAGCTATCTTATGCATGTCAGGAAGCAGAACACTGTTAAAGTGTAGCTATGAAACAAATTGCCCTGCAGAGCTACTGCAGTGTACAACCGCTGACCTAACTAAAATAGGTCAGTCTAAAATTGACCTAAACAGGCATACTTTGGTAACTACATGCTAACACTAGTACTGGTGTTGTACCTTATGTGATGAATTGCAGCGTGAACACACTGAGCCCGCACCTGGAGATCATGTCATGCCGGACAATTTCTTGTAGACCAGCCCAAACAGCTTGATTCCCTTCGTGGCTGTGACCAGCTTTGTGTCCAGCTCTGAGATGTCAACAGCCAACACTTGCTGTGCGCGGCTGCTCAGGCTGGCTGTCATGACATCTTCAGCTCTGCCATACCTAGCAGGGTATAGCTTGCACACTGGTGTACTGCCAACCCGAGCACTTCTGCATCTGCACTGATGACCCGCATGAACTGCAGCTATGAACGTGCTCTCTGTGTCTGGCTGACAAAGCGCAGGTTGGCATAGAAGGACACCCTGCAGTGAGAGCGTGCGTGATTTGTGGGCTGCACTTTGACTGAAATAGGGCACATGCATCAACACAGTTGAGCTCTGATGAGACTATGCTGACACAAGTGCACTGATATGACTGCTTAAAAAGAGCAATTGCCAGCTGGTATCATCAAACATGTCAGTGTGATGTATGCATGCCAGCTGGCTTTGTGAGGCAGACCACCATTGTAGTCGCAATATTTACTAGCCTTCATGCCGATACAAACAAATCAAGAAGATAACAGGACCCCACCTGGCTTCGCTGTTGTTGTGCACTATAGACCACATCAGCTCATCGCCATGCTTGCATGCCAGAGTGTATGAGCAAAGCTCTACACGCTTCAGCTTCTTGCCCATGCCTATCAGCAGCCTGCCAGTGATGTCAAGGTCCACCATCAGCTACCAACATGTACAAGCACAAAGCCTGAACAACCAAATGCTGCACACGTGATGGCAGTCAATATCATAATTCACAACTATGGAACAGAAGAGAAGGATGCTTATATTTTTTAGTAGCATATGCTTAACAGGGCATTCTCTAGCCACTCCAAAGCTGATTCAGTATGTGGTGTTATTCAATGGGCAGGCACTGCTGGATGCCATCCGTGATCAACCAACACATGCTGGTCTTGACAACTCTGTCTTGTATGCTGCTGGCTCAACTCGACCTGAGGATTACATGTGTGCATTTAGTCCAGAAACTGGCCATGTCAGTTGCAGTCATGCAGAATTCAGATTATTCAGGACTCATGCAGGCCTTGCAGTGCATGCAGCAAAGGAAACAGTAAAATTGCTGCAGAAAGCGTCATATACCTGAAGCAGAGGTGTAGTCTGTAACTGGTAGAAGCACGTCATTCGCTCCAGCACCAGATCAGAACAGGAAGCTACAAGTCCAGAAGCCATCACCTTGCTCAGCGTCTTTCCGTTCCTAGTGCTCTGCTCTGTATGGACCTCTGACAGTCTTGGCTGACAGACAGATGACATGATGTTGCCATGGCTCACACCACTTGCAGGTAATCTTCACTGCAAGTAAAATAGATATTGTTGCTGCAGCAGCTGCCCACCGTCATAAATTGCAGTGTTTGCTGATTTTGACAGAGCAGCATGTGATGTATGCATTCTTACCTTGGAAGTGGTGCAACTGTGATTAGACTTTGCAACAAATACTCCAGGAGGGTGAGCAAGCAACTTCAAAATTGCTTGTGGTCATGGCATACAAACATCTCTCTATGTCATACACACTGAGTGAGGTTGATAAATGTGTGCTTAGGCTGCGTACTTGGTGAACAGCACCAGTCTGCTTCGGATAACCCCAGTACCAATCCAACCCCAGAGCCAGCAATGGATGACAAGAAGCTGGGTAGTGGGACAAGAGGGTGACTTCGGTATGGTCAAGTTTTCTTGAATATGCGAAACGTTCCCGCGCATTTTGTGCTGACGCCAACTCGACAAGTTGTGTAAGTCGCGTGTCAAACCGCACCTTTACGCCCGTTTATGTCATGACGCACCTTCCGTGTGTGTGCGCAGAGTGCGTGCAGCAAACTGTCATAGGACACGTACACAGGCAGCCATCGTCTTCTGATCAGAGGGCAAATTCAAATTATCTTTGTACTGATGGCCGGCGTGGGAGCGTAACAGAGGAAATGCAGACGACTCGTGAGGCGAAACTGTCGAATGACAGCCGGCAGACAGTTGCTCTTGGCAGACCTGGCATTGTACAGAGAAGTATTTGCTCCTCCAGCCATGACAACTAATGTTAAGGTGCCTGCCAGTTGACAGGCTATAGATGACGCACGAGTGTGCCTGGTGGAAGCACAGCGAGGTGATGCTTATCTTCAGCTCCTACTGTCTACTTGCTGTCTCTTTGTGTCTGTGCAGTCTGCCCAAGCAGGTGCAGGGACCTGTCATCTCAAGTCTTGCAGCTTCATTCATGGCTGATGGTTGTCCTGCAGAGTATACCAGCGCTGGTGTCCATGCACTGGATAGCTGTTCCACAGGTGCAGCAGACTTGGGAGTTGTTGTCGAGTATGTCCACATATATGCTCTTTCCCTGACTTGTTTGTGTCTCCATCCTTCCTGCAAAAGTGTCTTTCTGTCTTGATCATGCACCGCTTGCTGCAGCCCGGTGTTGGTTATGCGCCACATTTCCAGCTGATGTGCAGTGCTTTCCTTTGAAGCTGATGCTGCATACTCATTTTCAGGTGGATCTTTCAGGTTCCAGCTACCAGCATTTGATGCGTCAGCTTCTGAAAGTGACCTGATGGACGTGAGATATGGCAGAAAGATCTAACCAGACAGCAGCATCACGTCCTGGTGTCACTGCAGATCATATGATTTGTTTTGATGACAGGGCAGCCAGTGCTCACTTGAGACTTTGTGACACATGTTAGCAGGTAACAAAGTTCAAGCTGTGCTGGCAGCAAGTTTGCATGCGACTGTGATGCAAATTATGTCACCTAAAGACACATATCAAGTGTACAGTTTTGTGAGCTCACTGTTGCTGCAGCCTCATCACAACATGTTTCAATGCAGCAAGTCACCGGATCAGCAGAGAAAGTGTTGCCTTCATATCAAAGCTGCCATATTGATAGGGGGTGGTGCATTATACACTGCTTTGTTTGATGCAGCTGAACAAGTTGCCGGCGATCCAAACGGCGGGCATCAAGTTTTCTGATTTTGATTGAGACTCGTGTGAGCCAGCCACTGCCGACTTTGCACTGCAAAGACCTTTTAGGTATGCAGCAACCATGTTTTGAGCTTGTTGATGACAGCTCAGTTTGGCAACCTGTTGAATGCATAAAGGGGAGAGTGCTGTCAACACACACAGGCATTTAGCTACCTTTTTTGGAATTGTCTGGTGCACAACCTGCAGAGCTGAGAGCTTTCGTCAGTCACATGTCAGCAACTACAAACCTCTGATGCCCAAGTTCTCAGCTACAGCTCAGACCACTTTGAGTAATGGGCTTGTTTGCTGCTTGTCACTGCTGTTGCATTCACAGTCTCTTGCCTCATCAAGCAGTCCATGCAGTGCTGGCTGTACACTGCCAGCTTCATTGTGTCTCTGTGATAAATCACGAGGCTTTGCTGTCATTGGCCATGCACTCACATAATTTCCCCATAGATGCAAGGAACAACATCTTGTGAGTGCAGGCAAGAAGAGCAAGCTGGCAGAGATAATGGCCACCATGTGCAACCCTGCCAGCATGGTGAACCTTGAGCTAGTCTGTGCAAGCATCTATGCCTGCTGCGGAGGCTGGTATCACGCAAAACTTGGCTGGCGTGTTAAATGCAAGTCACAGTGTGGTGCTTGTTCACGATAGGCATGGCTACAGGATAGAACACGTGTTATGTTGTGGCGACGTGGACCCTGTGCAGAAGCTTGGAGTAACCTTATGACATATTAATGCAGACATATATACAAGCAACCAGTAGCCTCAGGATGCTTGCTGGGACTGCGTGCTAATGAGCGCTCTGTGAATCTAGCACAGTGTGTGTGCACAAGTACATATGCATGATGCAAAGCAGCATCTTTTTCCTTCTGGACAGTCATGCTATGCAATAATGGGTACCAGTTCTGTCTTGCGACTTGACAGGTGTACACCGTCTTACATATGTCTTGAATGCAAAACGTGGCTCTTCATGGATGTCAAGGGCTATGGCTGGCAGTGAGTAGCAGAGCAGTGGATGGGGGCAGCTGCTGCACTGCTTGCATTGCAGAGCAACTCTAGCAAACAACCTGTAAGTACCTATTAATTGTAATTTCCTTGTTTGTGAACCTTCTTGACAAGTACAACATAACCTGCTGTACCACAGCAGTTTTCACAGCTGCAGCTAGTTTCTTACAGCTATGCAATAGTTTCCAAAAGTGTACAGCAGCTTCCACAGCAACAATTTGGTTTTCCAGCTGCACAGTGGCTTACAGGTGCACACATGCAGGCAATGTTGCACACCTGCTGTGGAACTGACGCATCAGCTCTCTCAGCTATGAAATTGTAGTCTCAGTTGCAGACTTCCATCAGCCCGACACCATATGCCTGCTATAAATACCTCTGTGGCTAAGTAACAGCTACACTCTGTGGACAGCTCTTTGATTAACTGCTGTTTGCATGTTGCTGAATTGCAGGTGTAATGGTATACTGCTTAGGTGTCATTGAATTGCAACAACACAAAGCAGCTGATTTCTGCCAGTATGCATGATTGCTAGGACTCCTTTGGGTTTGCCAATTGGACTTTATGAAGTTGATGTTGCTGCTCTGCAATCACTGCAGATTATGCAGCAGCCAATGAGCCTTTGCTGGCTGCAAAGGCTAAGAATCTTTTGATAGTTGCAGAAAGCAGGGGCTCCAAGGCTCCTTCATCATCAGCTCTTCAGCCCAGGCTGCAGGCTGGCAAAGCTGGCAGGCCAAAGGACGGTACAGCCAAGCCGGCCAGGGAAGGGGAAAGTAGGCAGGGAAGATGGGTTCCAAGCAGCAGGGCTGAATGACTCAGATGACCCTGATCAGTGAGATCATGGACAAAGAGGACCCTGAAAGGTATCCAAGCCAGGTACAGCCATTTGCCTGTGTCTGTGCATGTAGCTGAGGTTGCTTGCTACTTCTGCAGCCCTTATGTCAGTTGCCAGGTAGCTGTGCTTTGCACAAGAGCTGACTGATGTGTAGCTAGCTGTTGACATCCAAGGAGACATCCAGACGCATCACACGATTTCCCACAAATCTGTACACATTGTACCCACAAGGCAGAGGTGTTTGTATTCTGATGCTTGGCTTACAATCCTGCCCACTGAGCACCAAAGTGCTTCTTGTTTGTGCAGGCTGACAACTCAAATGGACAAAGCTTTGTGCATTGATGAGGTGTGCAGCAGGGAATGGCTGCCATCTGTGTGAAGGGGCACCATCCCTGAAGATCAGGAGCTTGCTGTAGCTTGGTCATGATCAAGCGATACCGGTCATGCATTTTACGTCCTTGGCAGCCATGTCTTACATGCAGTTTTTGGCTATGGTGTTTGATGTTATGCGCTAGGCATCCTGTAGGCTTGCTGCTTTCGGTTGCTTGCAATGTTTGTGTCAGTGTACACGCGATTGTGTGACAGCACTTGCCTTTGTACTTGTCTGTGTAGTGTGTCTCACTGTAGGCAGAGTGCACATGTACAGTGTTTAGATCAGTGTAAATTTGCAGACTAGGGGTAGATGCAGTCTAGACAACCTGAGGTACAGGGTAGCCAGTGCAGCAGCCAGCTTTCAGCCTGAATTTGCCTGTTTCAGCCGAGGTCTAGACAGATCTGATAAGACTATCAGCCTCAGTCACATCCTACCTGATGCAAAAGATGAGACACAATAAGACCTGTCTAAATTATTGCACAATTAGACACGATCAGACCTATCAGAAGTGCTATCTGAAGTGGTCCTCATGGGACAGTTTCAGCATGGGCTGAACTGGGCTGAAGTCTCGGAAACAGTGAGACAGTTTCAGCATGGATCCCATAGTCATGGTGGTAAACAAGGAATGGAGCCAGGCTGAATTGCGTTTAGAGGTGTTTTGAAGGCGTCTTAACTTGTCTAAAGCTGGCTGAATTATGGGCTGAAAAAAGTCTGAGGAATCCTGAAGAACAGGCCGTTCACACAGGTTCGGAGGGGCTTTTTGCGGACACTCTGACGCGCTCTGATTTCAAAGAGGGTCAGACACGCATCAGACACACGTTCCGAGGCAAGGTCAGAAAATCTAGGAATGTAACAGACAATAAACCTTGACAGCAAAGCAAAATTGTTGCACAAGTCGAGATTGGGGAAAGCAGCACTTTTCAGTCAAACAACCATTCAACCAAAATGTGTACACATGAACATGACATGCAAAAATGTGCCCTCACAACATGTCAGACTTGGGGAAAATGCATGAATCATGGAGGGTCAAGATCAAATACAGCATGCTTTTCAGCAGGAAGGAACCAGGCCGCGCCACGCATTTACATGCTTCTTTGATTGACGGTGCCTGTAAAGTGAAGACTGAAGCGAAAATGTTGAGCAACTGCCGCCAGAACGTAGACGTGTGATGGCGTGGGATTTTACTGTGGTGCTTCATGGTGGGCCCAGAATTGTTCAAATGTCAGGCCATGAGACAGGAAGTCTTTCTGTAGGCGCAATTTATCGTGCATGCATCCCAAGCTGTCTCTGCTTTTTCTTAGCTTTCAGCTGATTGATCCATGCCTGGTGAAAGGTTTGTGTCTCTTCGTCACTCAGTGGTGTTAGGTATTGCTCCATTGGGTTATTCATACTCAAGTCTGATTGGGGGGGAATGCAGGCCCATATGGTTTTGTGTTGAGAAAGTAATTTATTGCCTTCAGGTCAAGTTTGATCTTTGTGTATGTGTCTTTCCCATGTAAAACAGTTCACCCCTCTTAGATTTATTTGTGAAGTTTGGTTCCATCTGAATCTGCATCACTCTACAGTTCAGAGCTGACGCACTCTAAGCTAAACTAAAGGATATGTCCAGATTGTGCTGGCTTCTCAGCAGACGGCAGGAGAATCTTCAAACAGGGAGCCTACGCAGTGTTCTGGCAGACAGGGTAGCAGCCCCGGGCGAAAGGCGAAAGCTTGGCGATAGGGTCAGACCTTCATCATTTTCATTGGGAGTGGTAGCGGTTGCAAGCAAATGCTGCCATTGCCCCAATGGTGCAAAGCAGACATCATTAGACTATCGAGCACCAACATGTAACAACCATCATACTTTTTGACAACGTTCAGGGATTGTGTGCATATTCACCTGTAGAGATTGAAGAGCTCAGGTCATACTCATCATTGATGTCACCCAATTCTGCATGAGCTAGTGTCGCTGCTGAGACTGCAGCTGATGCTACTAACAACTCATAAGGGCTGGGTGGTTGAAATCCACATCTTCAATGCAACTTGACTCACGCACAAAGTAGTCAACCTCCCTCTGCTTGACATCAGCTGCGGTATACCCTGCAAACAGCTCTATCAGCTCTGCAGATGAACACAACTCCATAGAATCAGCTGTGTTGACAAGCATTGGATGGTCCACCGACTGTGGCTGCACTGGTCCATCTGTGGAAGCATTCATTGCCATGAGGATTGCATCTGCCTCAGCCTAATGACTCATCTAACCCCCTGTGCATGTGCCCCTTTGAAGTGTTCTCACTGTCGACAAAACCATCTCTATCGATAGTGAAGTCTACCTGGGGCTCAGGTGCAGCAGGATCCATGCTTGACAACGCAGTGAGGCGCAGAGTTTCAGCCCTTTTCTTGCTTTTGCACTACAGTTGCCGCCTTAGGGTTTTCACAGGGTTTCAAGCATTCGCTCGCCCGAGGGCGAAAGCTTTTGCCCTCTTTCGCCGGGCGAGGCTTTCGCCTTTCTGCCAGAGCACTGGTTCCACTTGAAACGGTCAGTAACGATCTCAGCAGATATGTGCACAGATTGAGGACCTGCGGGTCTGCTCTAGCGACAACACTGCCCTCACACTGCTCCCCAACGTCACGGAGGCTTCCTGGTCAGGCAGCCAACGGAGCAACAGGAGCCACCCCTGTACTACACATCCTCTTTGGTGTGGGGAACAGCTGTCAATGCAACAGTCACCTCTTTCGAGTCTGGTTACAGTGAGCCCTGCTCTGTCTGTTCATCCCAATTGTTGCATCATGTGCACAGCCTATCAATATGCACGATCTGTCTCTCATTGTTTGGCATGGTCATGAGATTGGCTATGCTCTCACAAATCTTCACTGCATACTTACTGTTGTCATTGCATACAGCTTTGTAGCAAAGACACACTAGATTAGTACTCGCCTCCTGGTACTGTATGCTCCAGCGTGTTTTGAGCACATGCTGAGGCAGCATTGAAGAATACTATACTTGCTCTTATTCGGACACCGAAACATTTCGTATTTGCACACCCTAAGACCAGATCTGGAAGCGAATTAGAAATCGCACTTGCAAAATGCGTCGCTAAATGCTATACAAGTATCTCAAAACCCTCTGCAAGCTACTGGAATTTGTGCAACGCCTGAAGCTTCACGAAAGCTGTTCCTCTGCTTTTCTTCGTCACACAAGCTATTGCGAGAAATTACCCGAATCCCCCATGAGATTTCGTGCCACTTTCAGCACTTAGCGTAATTTCGAAGTGTTGACCAAGAACTCGCGTTGACCGGCACAGCATTTGGCGCGGGCATATACTCGCTGCGACTTGATAAGGATGCCGGTGTCTCTTAGGTCCTCGTAGAAGTTCGGCGCTCTAAATGTCCGCCTCGTCAGTATGAACAGCA
>JAABUI010001924.1_pt1 | contig 11723 bp, 21 predicted proteins | sample 5559111 | NCBI WGS metagenome assembly JAABUI01 (sample SAMN10711870, study PRJNA513365) | rock metagenome | isolation source: Antarctica rocks | place: Antarctica: Victoria Land, Buttleship Promontory
TCGTTGGCTTCCGTCTGTAATCACGGTTAAACAAACACCTACGAGGGGATACGCTGAGTCATGGTTTCTGGGTCGAGCTCGGGATAGGTGGCGATGATTAACTCTGTCAGCTTCTGGTAGAGTACCTCATATCCAGCAGAAGAGAGATGTAGGCCATCCCTAAGCCAAATTAGAATGGCCATACCGAAGCCCACTCACGTGAAAAACCGTTCAAGCTGATCATCCGCTTCCCCTCCCGCTGCCTCGATGATCGAGCTGTGCATATCCACCACCGGCAAACGCTCCTCTTTGGCGACGTCGTAGCAAGCGATTGCATACTTTTCGGTCACTTCCTTCCTACGTGACGCCCGCATGTTTTCGGCCGATTGACCCTGTTCCCTTAGCTGAGCCTTCAAGTGCTCGTTGAAAAGGGTCTCGATGATCGGAGGCGGTGTGATCATGATGATCTTGGTATCGGGAGAAAAATATGGTGATGTGGGAGATCGGACGAAGGAAACCAGTGTGGAGAGATTCGTCTTGTATTTTTCGAGAGGGACGTGCTGCGACTCGCCGGGCAGCACCGAGTCATTAGCCCCTGGACATCAGCTACGATCTCGACTTTTGGCTCACCGAACCACATGGTGAGGAGCCTAACATTCTGGGCACGACCCTTCATCCGAGCGACGGTGGTCGCAAAGATCTGGTCGAAGACGGGGATAGCCCTGCCGGTATCAGCTTGACGCGACCGATGTAGATGCACCATTCGGTATTGTAGCCTGAGGGATGATCAGTAATGATCACACTCCTCACTCACCTCCGAATCCTCGGTTCACCACATCGAGCTTTCGGTTGTAAAACTCGGACATGCGCTGAGCGAAGGCGGCGGCAGCCCATGACTCGGTGAGTGAGTCGCCCTGCCATACGTCAGCAGGAAGCAGCGCACCTGACCGATTCTGACAAACAAAGAGGAGAACAGCATCCGTATAGCCAGATGATGCCATGGCGGATATCCTACTAAGGATGTTCGAACTCGACAGGAAACGCTGGATAGAGAAAGTCTGGAAAGAGACGGTAAGCGACGGCATACAGGCCGAGAATGGGCCGCCGGCATCAAATCTTAATCTCCTTTCCACTCATCTTCCTTTGGATTGAAAAAACAGATATCAGACGACTTCATCTTTGTACTTCAAGCAGGAGCTCCACACCAGCCATGTCTTCTCTCGACCCTCGACCATCCGCTTCAAACTCGCATCTTCCTCCCATCAAACGTATCCTCTCACCCGCTCACCTAGCTGCTTTCGGGCGTTCAAACACCCATACCCAAATCATCGGATTCATCAGTACATTGAACGAGCGAATCTTGGGGAAGAAGATCAGTGAAGCTGGTGAAGGATCAGACGTGAGCTGGCTAAAGGTTAGCCGGCAACTGATCTTCGCAGCGTACGCGGGTACTAGTGGGGATCCTTGACTCGATATTAGATATCGCCAAGGCAACTCCACCTGTCGACAACAAGCTCTCCCGTTTCGGCAATCCCGCATTCAAGATATTCTACGACAGAATTGCTGAGGTAAGCGAGCCTGATGTTTCTAAGAGCCTGAGGTTTCTAACAGCTCACTGCTGATGCTCTGACGAGGCTTCCTCGTCCTTTCACAAGCGGATTCCTGGTCTCCATCACGAGGTGATACCCGAGATCGAGGTGTATTTCAGAGAGTCATGGGGGAACAAGCAGCGGGTCGATTATGGGAGTGGTATGGAGCTCAACTTCCTATGCTGGTTGTACGTTCTCTTCACACCAGACAGGCCATGCTGATGGAGCGTAGATTGTGCTTGACCAAGCTCGGCGTGGTGATGGAAGACGACTTTGCTTTCCTTGTTCTGGGTGTGTTCTGGCGGTGAGTTCGCAAGACCCGAGCTCTAGTTGAAGTCAGGTACATCGAGGTGATGCGGTACCTTCAATCAACATACTGGCTCGAACCCGCCGGATCACACGGTGTTTGGGGGCTCGATGACTACCAATTCCTCCCCTTTCTCTTCGGCAGCGGACAATTACGAGGTAGGTCCTCCTCCATGTGTTTCGCTGACGCCCAGACCACAAACACCTCACGCCAAAATGTATTCATGATACCGAAGTCCTCGAAGCGTTCTCGAAAGACTACATGTACCTTTCCTGCATCTCGTTCATCAACTCGATCAAGACCGCCTCACTCCGGTGGCACAGCCCGATGCTGGACGACATCTCTGCGGTCAAGACATGGACGAAGGTGAACGGCGGGATGAAGAAGATGTACGACGCGGAGGTATTGGGAAAGCTGCCGGTCATGCAGCATGCCTTCTTTGGAAGTATATTGCCGTTTCCGCGACCAGAGGAAGATCCGGAGCTGGCGAAGGCGGTCGAGGAGGAGGGTGAAATGCAGGTGGATGGTCATGGGCATGTACGCGACGAGGGCGAGAAGGGGTGGGCGATGGACTGCTGTGGCATACCAGGTGAGTGGCGCTGTCAGGTCAACTACTGACAAGAAGTGCCGTCTGCATTCGCTCAAGCGCAAGCGGAGAGGGGAGCATCGACCATGCCGGTTGCCGCAAGATCGGGAATCAAGCCTATACCGTTTGATTGATAGCTACATGCCAATGCTCACAAAAACACCTCGGCCGTGTAAGATACAGTGAGGCCTCTAATCCCCGTTTTTGTGGCACGCCGAGAGTTTTCGGAGCGCGACCCAGGACCTGCACGAAACGACTTGACGACTGTCGATGATGTGCATCACAAAGGCCGTCATGCCACATCACACCCTCGCTGCCCGACGCTTCGCTCTCTTCGCCATGCTTTTCTCTCTGTCCTGAATCGCTTTCTGCACATCCTTAGGCTGGACTATCCCTCGAGTCGAGGTGTCGACGAATCGATACAGCGTGCTCTTCTCCGATGAGGCGTCGACGCTCTTTGAGGGCAGAGATGCTGCTGAGGGCCTGTGGCTGATCGCGTCGGCCGGTTTCAGGACCTCAGTCAATGGTGTCGGGAAGGCCTCTTCGGCCGCGGGCATTTCTTTGACCGCCACGTTTCCCTCGGCTTTGGTCTGACTATTCCGAGCAGCTTTCCCAGCCGCTTCTTTTGCCTGCTCCCTTGCCGTCTCCATGGCCGCGGTCGCCTTCAGAACCGCATCCTCGCCTCTCCATTCCCATGCGGACCTTTCGATCCCCTTGGTGTTGCCCTGCTTTACGCGATTGCCAAAAGCGCCTCCCAGACCCACTCCCGACTCCCATCGTTGTTCCTCCTCTTTCTCCGCACTCGTGCTGGGATGAGACCGTCGGGTCTGAGCGGCTTCGCGTTGAATCCTCTCGCTATATTGCCTCGTACGTGGATCGACGGTGGTCTGCACAGCAAGGAGCGGCTCCATACCCTCAAGAAAGGCTTGCTGAAGCGGTAGCGACTGAGGAGTGTCAGCGGAAGACCAAGACTCGACGGTACGAGCGAGACAGCGGGAGAACAAAGAAGGGTCAGAAAGCCATGCATTGACAGAGTTTGAAACCATGGGGGTGTCTTCAAGACTAATCGTTGTGCATCATCACGTAGAGAGATGGGAGAGGCGGGACAGGGGAGAACGGGGTAGTGGAGAAAGGGCTCACCTGGTAATCGGTCATTCGGGATCGCGATCGAGGCAGACAGGGAACACATAAATCAGCTCTGCTCCTCTAGCAAATGATAGTAGAGGAGGGAATAAAACGACTTCAGAAAGTGAAGAAAATGAGCGTAACCATGTAGGAGTCTTCAGAACGAAGGTTAATGTCATGTTTGTCTCATCCGAAAACAGCCAATGGCCCTTGAGAAAGACGGGAGATACCAAGGTCAAGCAGTAAACGACTGACCTGACGCTTCATCTCCGCTTCGACCTCTTTGAGCTTTCTTACGGCCTCAATCCTCGCTTTGCTCACGCTATAATCGTTCGCCAGAGCGCCGACGGTCTTCTGCCCCGCGGTGAGATCTCGGTACAGCTTATCTTGCATGTCATTCGACAATGGCGGAGGCGGTCGGAAAGTCGGGTTTGCGGGGAACGGCTAGTCCTCTTTCAGTCTCACACCAACCGTTCGAGCCGATGGGCTCACCACACCCCCGCCTAGCCACTTTGCCCGATCCCCCTTGGTGTGATACGCATATGGGTTGCCAAATAACCGCTTCCATTGCGCAAACCCCCTCCCACTTGCCCAGAGCTTCTTCTCTCGCAAAGCCAAGGCTCTAGCATCTCGATCCATCTCTTCTTCTCGAGGAGCGGGAGGAGTATCTGTATCAAGTGGGAAGGGGAGAGGTGGATCTTGAGCGGAGTCGTCGGCGGTAGAAGGTGGGGTCGCATAGCCCCGAGAACGGAAATGGCGGCTCAATCTGATGATATGGGAGTAGGGAAGGTGGGAGGGACCGGCGATGGAAGGCATGGCGGACATGATGAAGAGTGTGGAGAGATCTAACCAGGTCTAGATTCTGATCAACGAAATTTGGGCCTAGGGTGATCTCGATAGGCTCGCTAGGGGGAGGATCCCGTAGGCTCGTCCTCTGAATTCGACCCTTCTTTCTGAAATCTCAACCACCATAATCTCCTCACTTCTTCACATCTCCACCACAAGATTGAGACGAGCACCCGCCCGGATTCATACCCAAAGCCATTTTCCTGGTCCGACCCGATCGACTGCCCGCTCCTTTTTGCTACGTGACGAGCTGATCATTACCGCAATACCGTCTACCTTCGTCAACATCGCGAGTCGTCAGGTTCTCATTCTTCAATCATCGCCCTCACTCTCGGCGAGACCCACACATTGACTCATCTCCATGTCCCACCGATTTACCGCCCCTCACCGCCTCTGCTCCCACCTCCAAAACGTCTCCCGAGGAGCCGTCGCCCGTACCAGTATCCCCTACACCGAAGCCTCCCTCGCCATCACCTCAATCCTCCTCCGACACGGTCTCATCTCATCCCTCACTCTCGGATCCCCCAACGAGGCCAGACCATCCATATTCCCTTCCCTCGCTGTCGCAGATCGGCGGATATGGGTGGCACTGAAGTACCGAAATGGATTACCGGTATTGCGGAATATGAATGTGGTCAGTAAAGGGAGTTTCCGGGTCGATGTGGATCATGGGGAGCTGGGACGGATATTGACGGGAAAGAGGGCGAGGAATGTCGCCGGGATATCGATGGGGGAGATCTTGGTCGTGAGGACACCGCCAGATCCAAAGAAGCGGAGAACGGGCAGGGACATTTTCATGGATGGATGGGAAGCCTGGCGGACGGGTCTGGGTGGGGAGCTGTTGTTACGGGTGTCATGAGGTAGCATCGTCGAGATGCGAAGCTAACGCATGATTCGCTCAAGCTGCATGAGGAGGACATGGATATCTACAATCAGGAATAAGTGTGCGGGGAATATCTACAACGTCAGGGTGTGATGCGGAGGACTGAACTATGCTGACGACCTGAAGATACGGGAAGACGACAAACAAAACCCTGGACAAAGTGGTATACCTCAAGACTCCTTCCCCAAAAAGTACCTAACTCTCACCTTTGCCTCGGCCTCGCGAACCATGCCGGCCCGTACTCGTCGAGCTGGTTCAGCCTGACGACATGACGAGTAGCGCTTTCCTTGGCAGAGAGATATTCTCCCATATTCTCAGCCTTCTTGCACGTGTCTGAGGACTGTCAACCATGATTCGCCGCTCAGATCACGCAGACGCACTCCTAAGATTCACGGCAAACCACAGGCCGAGTACAGTCTGCCCTATTCCGTCCTCGCGATCCTTTCCACCAAGTAGCATCGAGATGTCCCGCCCGGTCTCGAGTTGGCGCAACATCCGCTCGCGGGTGCCAAAGTGATGGGTGCTCGTCGTGAATGCGAAGATAAGGATCCGAAGGAGATTGTTATTCGAGCGTTGGCTTTCTTCGTATGCTGCTGAGAGCTTTTTTCTGTCATCAAATCAGCCAAGAACCTGCGAGATTGAATCGATCACTGACTTCGATGCCACCATTTCGACCTCTGTCAAGCTTCCCAGCAGGTAGCCAGTTGCGATTAACCCGGCGTTCGAGCTCGCTCGACACCGCTCCGCTACCGACTGCACCTCTTCCCGCCGAGCGTTGTCCCCGAGCACGTTGCCGAGCTTCCCCTCGACGGCGAGTAAGCAGATGTCGACAATCAGCCCGAGCTCGCTGCCAGGCTTGATGAGAGTTCGGCATGCATGATAGCACGTGACCGCTGGTGTGGTCCGGCCGAGAAGATGGGCAAATTGCGCGTACAGTAGGCAAAGATGGGGAGCGAATGTCTGCCACAGAGCGTGCGATCGAAGATAGATCTCGACGTCCTTGAGCAGCTGGAGGCGTTAGTCAGCGGGAAAGCGGAATCAAGAAAGGGAAAGCTTGATATACGCTCTGCGCCGCCTCGAAATCACTGCGATACAGCAGCGCGGTGATCTCCTCCATCATGACCTCGGCCCGTATGGTCGCTACTCGCGAGCGCATGGCGATGCAGTCCGCGAGCCCATGGCAAGAGGAGACTGAATGTCCGTCAAGATTAGACAGATTCACCACGCCCGCTCAACCTACAGTCTGAATCCCACATGTCATCCGCTCTAGCCATAGATTGATATTCCTGCATCGCCCTGGCATGGACGAGGCTTCTACAGGTGGAGTTGGTGCCCATGAAGTCCCGCCTCGAGACGAGCGTGGCGAGGAAGGTAAGAAGATAGGTGACGTTGGGCGGAGTGACCTGGACGAGTAGGCGTTGGCCGTTGGCCGTCGTGCTGGGGCCAGGAAGTTGAATCTTTGCCTTTGATGAGAACAGCGAGCGAACGAGAAAACCCATTCACCTCTATAGCACCGCCCTTGGCCCTCACCTCACTAAATACGCCTCTGTCCGACGTATCATCCATTAGGAGATACAGCTTCTTCAGTGTGACCTTGACAAGCGTATCGTTGCCGACCCGTCCTTCCCAAAGACAGCGTAAGAGCAAGTAGTGAAGGATGAAGTGTGCGTCCCATGTTGACGTGATAGTGGCAGGCATTGCTCCTTCGTCGTAGTTTATCGAGGTGGCGAGATCATCTAGCGCTGATAAAATGAGGTCCCATTGCCGATGCTTGAAAAGGAGACGGAGGCGTATTAGCAGTGTGAGCTGGAAGATTGGGCGATGACCATGATGTCGAGCTGTCAGCTAGAGGTGGGAGATGTCAGTACGACGTCGGTATAAGAGATTGAATTGCTCACTTGAAGCTGATCCAGAATGCCGGAGCTCTGCGAGAATGCCGACGCATTCTCAAACTCCAGGAGCAGGAGGTAGAGGGAATACCGATGTGCAGTATGGAGACTGGCAGTTTTGAGCTCGGGAGGTGAAAGAATCGAGGCGGAGACGTACTTGTTTGGTGCCTCGAGAGCCTGACGGACAAGACGCTTTGCAAGGTTGCCTTTTTCCTGAGCACAATCAGCAGGGCTTCTTAAATCGGTTCAACAGCACACCTCCATAAATGCGAGCCTAGCATTCAGTAGCTCCAGTTGCTGACTCATGAGCTGAAGGTATGGATGCCGCCTGCCGATCGACAACTGCGTCAGCTGTCAGCAATTATCTCCTTCCAAGTTTCTCGACATACCCCGCTGGCCACGGCATACTGGACGTCGCCCATCAATCTCTCGACGTCCACCTTGTCCTCGACCTGGATCTCATTCCCCTTTAGAGGAGCGGTGGGACGGAACACTGCCAGCAGCTTCACTCCCACCACGCCGAACTCCAGGGTAAATGCTACCCTCTCCTTGTCCGAGAGCTCGTTCGAAGCCAAGGCGATCCGGAGGAGGTCGAGAGCGAGTAGCAGGAGGCCAAGCGCCTTGTCGTGAGCTCGAGCATCGTGAATGAAGAGAGGGATTTGACCGGTTGAAGCGATAGGAGGATAACCGGCATCTGCCTCACAAAGGACCGAGGAAGGGATGAAGGCCTGTTGAAGATGCCGCTGCGAGGAATGATGAGCGGATAGGGCGAGCTGGTACAATAGCGGAATGGCTGGTAGAGGGGTTATGGATGACACCGGCGGTGTACAAGAAGTTGAGGAGGAAGGACATTCTAGACGTTTGCGCTTGATATTGCCACTGAGGCTCGCGTATGATTTCGCGCTCTCCTTCAAAACATTCTGGTCCCCCTCGAAAGGATCCAAGATATCCGGCGGACGCTTACGCGCCATCGATTCGGTGGACATCGAAGGATCGACAAGACATGGGTGTGTAAGTCCAGAAGTTTGGCTATGAGGTCGAGAAGAAGTAAGCGAGAAAGGGAGACCGTGCGAGGAAAGGAAAGGAAGGAGGAGACAGGGAGTAGGATGATGCCACGTGGTCCGGAAATGAGATTTTCTCCTCTCCAAACCACCTTCTGCGTCTGAATCATCCAAACATCTGATCGACAATAATGATACCGACCTAGAGGCACTTCAGGCGGTAAAAGGACAATCAAATCGGTTCCCACGCCTCGTCAGATTGACCTTCCAAAAGCTCGATTCGCCTTTCCGCCACTCGACTTTCTGCATTCCTTTCACCAAACGATGCAGCCCGCTGCAGCTGTCATATGACCTCATTCCAAAAATTCCGTCCCTACTCCTCACCAACCGTTCAACATGGAGCGAACAGCCATAGTCGAGCGCAAAACGAGCGAGACTCAGATCACCTGCTTTTTGTCGCTTGACAATGAGCCGGGTGTCAAGTCGCAGGTGATTGAGGTCAATACCGGTATCGGCTTCTTGGACCATGTATATCTATACTCTTCTCCTCTATGCCGTCCATGCTGATGTAATGGCTACAGATGTTCACGGCCTTAGCGAAGCATGGCGGTATGTCCCTCACCTTGGACTGCAAGGGTGACCTACATATCGACGACCATCACTCCGCCGAGGACTGCGCGTTAGCTCTAGGAGAGGCATTCAAGAAGGCTTTGGGAGAGCGCAAGGGGATTAAGCGGTATGGATATGCCTATGCTCCACTTGATGAGGTGCTTCTATTCCCAATCATTTTCCATGATGGTACTGATGAGTGTGGATGATTAGGCATTAGCACGAGCGGTGATCGATATCTCCTCCCGGCCATTCTTCGTCTGCCACCTTCCCTTCACCCGGGAGAAGATCGGGGACCGTACGTCACTCTCCTCCTGCTATCTCCTCGCGATCAAACTGATGAGATCAGTCTCGACCGAGATGATCCCACACCTTCTGCAGTCCTTCGCTTTCTCAGCGGGAGTGACAATGCACGTCGACTTCATCCGAGGAGAAAACAATCATCACATGTGAGTCTGACTCCACCGGTTTGATATCACCAAAGCTGACGGAAGCGATTAGCGCCGAGTCTGCTTTCAAAGCGATCGCATTGGCTATACGGATGGCCATCACACGAACAGGCGGGGATGATGTGCCTAGCACAAAGGGGGTCTTAGCGATCTAGGCAATTCCCACATAGAGTAAGGCGATTCTGGGTACTGCATATATGACCATATCTTAGGGGTTTCGGGGGAGGTGCTTTGGTCAGGAAATCACGCCTGATGGTAGTCCGGCTACGGATACCCTTGATCTCGGGGTCTCTTGCATTCGAGCTCTCACTCAAGTCAACTCCTGTCTTCCTGATGATGGCAATTCCAGCTATTTCACGAAAAAGTCCCTGCATTCGATTCCGTCCATAGATCAAACCCAGTTTGAAGCGCAAACTATGAGCTTAACGCGTCACCTCATCTCTTCCTCCTCCGCCCCTTCCCCCTACTCCTCAACCGTATCCAGCTCCGCAGCCTCATCCTCCGTCAATTCCCGGAAGGGGGTACTCGACCGTTCCTGGAGGGACGACTGGCGCTCATGGCGCCGACCCCGAGTCACATCGTCTGTAGTGGTGGAGGATGGATTGGAGATTGCCTCGGGATTTCGAAGGGGAGGTGAAGGTTTCGAATAGTACCTTCCCGCCTGATTTTGTATCAAGTCAACGGGTGGGGAGTAGCAGGCGGTGGTGCGTACCTGGAGGAGCATGACGCCGGTGAGCATGACGGCGGTGATGACATTATCGTTGGCAAGATCCCGAACGGCCGTGACGAGCGCGGGATAGAACGCGTGATCCTGAACCTTCTCCGGCAGAGGTGAGGGGAAGAGCGAAAGTGCTATTCGCCCTCATGAACATCTTCCCTCCATCGCCAAACATTGGACGTACTCGGATAGACCTCGTAGATCTGATTGAACGCTATCGCGGCTAATAGCACTGCCCAACTTCAATGCTGGCGATGGAGACAAGGGGATGGACACACCGACACTCCCTCCATCAAACAACACCTCCCCTCCCCTCCCCAGCCAGTCCTTGACCAGTCTCCCTCCCGAACAGCCGATCGCCAAGAGTCCCATGGCGACGTACACCCATCCCAAGAATGCTGGAGCGGATGCGAGGAGGGAATAGTAGGTGATGGATTGGGAGAGAGCGTCGGATGTCAGAGGGGATCGCCAGAGGACGTTGTGATCGGCTATCCAGTGAGTGAAGGTGGTGCCTGTAGGTCGGAATAGTCAGCGGATGTTTCGCCTTCCGAGTGTGAATCGGGACGAGTAGTTTCATAACAGAGTAGCCGATAGTGCGATTGAGAAGGTTATGGAAGGAAGCGGGATAGGGTGGATGGACGGACCGAGGAGGAAGCAGGTTGAGATTGTGATCAGTGTTGTCCGCCAGACCATGTCGATGGACGAGGTATTGATCAGACCCGCTTGATGCATGGACCCCAATCATCTATGGGAAAATGTAAATCGTCGTTTATGGATGCCGGTAGATGGAGCGGAAGCAAATATTGGCTATCACCTTCAGCCAGCGCGTATAAACCCATCTACCCGCAACAAGTCACCTGTACCCGCTTCATAGTCCTATTATGGACTTCGAAAGGTACTCCCAATGCACTTGCAAGAGTCCATGATCCATCGCCATCATCCTTGAGCATAATGAGCTCCAGCGATGAGCTCGCCAAGGAGGTGGAGGCAGTCCTCGCGAGACGAGCGGTCGATCAAGGTACTCCTACCGATATCGACCTCTTCCCAGTCTACAACCTCCTCCTCAACTCATCGAAACATGCCTCCACATCGTCAGGGCCCTCGCGGTCGTCAAGAGGTCATTGGTACTGCTCGAAAGCGAGCTCAACGCTGCACCGAGAGGCTGCAACCTATCTCATCATCCTGTTCGCATTCCGTCGAGAGGGGATGTCCGCGACATGGGTGACTGCGCTGGAAGGTGTTCTGATGGGATGTGATGACTGTGCGAGGGCCTTTGGTTCTGCGAGGAGGACGTTTGGCGCGAGGTAAGTCAAAGCTGCCATACGAGCAGAGTGAACTGATAAAGCGTCTTTGTTAGGTATCTCTCCAACCGGCCATTGGCAACAAGGAATAGCTTCTTTGGCGCCGTTGACAAATGGCAGGCGGGATTCATCCTCTCAGAAAACGCCAAGTCGTCAGAACCTGCTTACGGCTCAAACAGCCAAAGCAATGACCTGGTCTCATTGCCTTCGTCCATCCTCCAGCTCTTTCTCGCAGAGCCGTCACTCCTCGACATCCCGGAGTTGTCCGCATTCCTTGATTCCACCACCTCAGCATCGGCGTCACGCCCGCCGCAATCACATATCACCACTCATGGTCTCACGCCAATCCTCATCCGGCTGCTCTCTTCGCCTGACAATGCTCGGCGAAATTGGGCACTTGCTCAGCTACCAGCTGCCGCTTGGAGACCACTCTCCTTCCAG
>JAABUI010001925.1_pt1 | contig 11720 bp, 15 predicted proteins | sample 5559111 | NCBI WGS metagenome assembly JAABUI01 (sample SAMN10711870, study PRJNA513365) | rock metagenome | isolation source: Antarctica rocks | place: Antarctica: Victoria Land, Buttleship Promontory
TCCTGCGCTACTACACCGGCAACCGCGCCTACCGCCAGGCTGGTCCACCGCCACTCCTGCTGCGCCTGCTCGGCCCCGTCGTCGTCCTCACCACCCTGGCTGTTCTCGGCACTGGTCTCGTCCTCATCGCCGTCGGGCCCGACGCCACGTTCACTCCCCTGCTCGCCGTGGCAGGCCAACAGATCAGCTGGCTCACCCTGCACCAAGTCACCTTCATCGCGTGGGGGGTCGCCACCGGCCTGCATGTGCTGGCCCGCACCGTGCCCGCCGCCCGCCTCGCCCTCGCATCCGAAAACCGCTCAAACCGCGTGGCAGGCACGCTCGCCCGCAGCCTCACGCTGCTCGCCACGGTGATCGTCGCCATCGTCGCCGCGGTCGTCATCCTCCGGTTGTCCGGTTCCTGGACCGGTGGTGACCTCCACCGCTTCCACCACCAGCCGAGCGCAGACATGCTGCGATGACTCCCTGGACGAGGCCGGCCCACATGCTGAGGGAGGACCTCCGCACCGTGCGCGGCAGCGCCCGGCGTGACCGCTCGGGGTTGGCGTCCGTCATATGTGACACCTCGACCAGCCGATCAACCAGCTGGTGCAGCCGACTTCTGACATTCCGTGCAGTCGACTTCTGAAAATGACACTATCGGCGGAGGTCACACAGGTGGCGGTTGTCGACAACCCGTGTCGGGAAACAACGTCGACTAACCCTGCAGTGCGGCATCCACTGCCTGCGCAATCGATGAAGTACCCCCGGCAAGCACACTCATGGCCCGGCCGTGGATCTTGACGGGATAGATCTCGCTGATCAGCAGCCAGCAGGTATTCGCCAGCTGCTGACCGCCATGGGGGTGCGGAAGACGCTGGACATTCGGTAGCACTCCCACCGACCCGGACCAGTGCGAGTGGTGGCGTGGGGTCGTTGCAGGATGCGAACCGGCGCCGCGCAGCGCCGGCTAGCTGCCGGCCTCGAACTTGAACGAGACCTTCACCCGAGCCCGGTAGGCCTTCACTCGGCCGTCCTCCAGCTGCAAGTCGAGTTCGGCGATCTCAGCGATCCGCAGGTCCCGCAGGCTCTGCGAAGCGGTCTCCACCGCCGCGCTCGCCGCCTTCTCCCACGATTCGGTGCTCGTTCCGACCAGCTCAGTGATCCTGTAGACGCTCTCGGCCATGGTGCACGCTCCTCGCGCTCAGACGTCGGTGTCCCAACTGTGTTCCAGCAGCTTGGCCGCGATACCGGGATATAACAAACCTCCGCCTTAACCAGCCCTGTCCCGCGGGCATCGGGAATGTTGTCTCACAAGAACCGCCGCTGACGTCGTGACCCTGCTGCAACACGGCGGCGTTGTGGTTTCGGTGCCAGCATCGGCGGCGGCCTGCTTGAGATTGTCGGTGGACCGTTGGTGGTGGTCAGTCGTGGTGTGGTCGCTGGCCGCTTCCCGATGGTTGCTCATTCATCGCCCTCCCCATCGTCCCTGAGCTGAAATGTCCGAGGTCAGGAACTGGCCGATGCCGCGGGACTGTCAGTCGAGTACTTCTATGCAGGCCTCGTGCCGAGATCGATGACACGCTGGGTTGATGACTCGCCGTACCCGCTCGCCGAGACTCGCCGCACTGCTGGTTCTCGTCGTGGGTCTTGCGGTAGTTGCGCTGTACTTTGTGCTTCAAGCCCTGCCGATCGGCAAGATCGGTCAGCCCACTGACATCGGTGGCCTGCGTCGTTCTGTACTTGGGCTACGTCACAACGATCGGGGGTCTGGTGTGGGTCATCACGGACATGATCCGAGGTCGCTCGTAGGACAGTCGACGCTCGTCTGAAACGCTCGATTGCCCGCTGATGAGGTGAAAGCTAACTGCGACAGGGAGCCTTATGAGCCAAGATGACGCCATTGCGCGGGGCGATGCCGTGGTGAAGGGTTTTGAGCAGAACCACCCCAGGCTGGTGGACGTTGCGCAGGTACTGAGGACGTCGAAGCTCACACGGTGGCAGGCCGCGGCTAGCTACGTCGGCATCGGTAAGTGCGCCGTGGTCGATTGGGCCGCTGCTTTGGTGGCGTCCGGTCGGGGGTACACCCCAACCCGACGTCCAGGTCACTGACCGCCCATATCCCGGACGTGCACCACCAGCCCGTGGTCATCACTGGGGGCGACCGACCGAGCACACGGTAGCGCTGTGGCGCAGCGTGGACGTCGTGCGGTTTCCGGTGTCCAGGTGCTCAGCGACGATGTGGCCCGGGTCGGTGGTGGCGGGTTGAGGATCTGTCCGATCATTGTCCGTTCTGGACTTTGTTCTGGAACTGGGTGTTGCACTGGTTGATGGCGGTCTGGTCGCCGTGGGCGTTGTTGATGCAGTTCACGAGGTGCTGCCGCCGCTGCCGAAGAACAGGGCGGCGCCGGCGACGACAAGCACGATGGACAACACGAGACCGATGGCGCCGGTGATGATGCCCGCCAGGGTGACGCCACCGTTGGTGGCCTGGCCTTTCTTGGCCCGGGAGCGGCCGATGAAACCGAGCACGATGGCGACGATCCCCAGCACGACGCCACCGATCACGGTGATCGAGGCGATGATCGCCACGATGCCGAGCACCAGGGCGGTGATGCCGAGTCCGTTGCGCGGGTGGGTAGGTGGTGCGTACTGCGCCGACCCGGCGGAACCCTGGTTGTAGGAGGGGTCGTGTGGGGATCATCTTCTTCGTGTTCTACCTGCCGTTCAGCTCCGGAACCTATGGGATGGGGGTAGCCAGGGACTGCTGATCATGCTGGCCGTGATCGTGGTGTTGATCGCTGTCCAGATCTGGAACAGCACCTTCAGGCAGGGTTCCACCGGGCAGAGCTGGGGCAAACAGGTCGCCAAGACCCGGCTGATCGACGAGTGGACGGGCCGGCCCCTCGGGGCGGGAAGAGCGTTCCTCCGCCTGCTCGCGCACTTGTTCGACAGCGCGCCCTGCTACCTCGGCTGGCTGTTCCTGATCTGGGACCGCCCCAAGCGCCAGACCTTCGCCGACAAGATCATGCACACCATCGTCGTTCCCGCTGGTGAGCCACCCCAACCGCCATAATCTCCCCTGGCTGCGGTCGGCTCGGTGGTTCTTCCTCGCTACCACGACGCCGCTGACCGGACGTCTGGACACCGGCGGGGGTCGTTGCCGGTTCGGCATCGATGATGCACGAGGTGTGAAAGCAAACACGGACCCGGTCGCCTTCCATCTGCTCGCCGAACGCACCCGCACTGGTTCAATTTCGTGTTGGTGCGTCTGACGTTGTCCTGTATGACGATCGCTCTACAGGACGGTCCCGCACCCACTTCGGGGGCCGAGAACGGCCAGCATGGTCCGTCCTGGTTGACCGTCTTGGTAATGAATCCGGTAAGGCTGGCTTAACCAGGACTAGCCTCCGCTGGTGGCCGAAATCCTCGTCGGGTACGCCCGATGCTCCACAACGAGCCAAGACGTGCGTGCGCAGCTCTCAGCCCTGAAACAGCTCGGGGTCACCGACGAGCACCTGCACACCGATCGGGGCAGGACCGGACGCAACCGGGAGCGGCCGGGGCTCACCGCGGCGCTGGGTGCGGTCCGCGACGGGGACGTCCTGGTGGTGACCAAGTTGGACCGGCTCGGTCGCTCGGCCCGCGACCTGCACGACATCGCCGCCGAGCTCGCCGGCAAGGGGATCAAGCTCAGCATCGGTGGGAGCATTCACGACCCGGGGGACCCGATTGGCAAAATGTTCTTCGGGATGCTCGCCCTGATGGCCGAGTTCGAGTCGGACCTGATCCGCTCGCGCACCGTCGAGGGCATGCGGGAGGCCGCCAAGCGGGGACGACTCCTGGGCAAGCCCTCAAAACTGTCGGTACTGCAACGGAAGCGACTCCTCGCGGACTACGAATCGGGGGAGTACAGCGCCGCGCAGCTGATGGACATCAGCGGCCTGTCCCGCTCAGCGATGTACACCACGCTGAACAAGGCACGGGAAGAACACCGTGGCAGCCGGGAACACCGGTAGGGGATGAGCGTGCGCTTCGGATCACCCTGCGCAGCGCCGGTGTCGCCATCGACGACTTCGGCACCGGGTACTCCTCGCTGGGTGCTGCGGCGGGCGGCGGTACGGCGCGATGACCACCCTGGCCAGTGTCCTCGACCTTCGACGCCTCCTCCCTCGAGGCGTGTCGATTCTGAGACAGGGCCATAACCGCCCGCTCGGCATGAACCCCGCCCGGTGATGTTGTGTCGGTCAAGGGTCCCCACGTCAGCGACAGCCGCGCCCCGTCCTGTCCTGCACCGTGCACGTCGATCCGGGCGTGCTGCTCACCGGCCAACAGGGAGATCGCGCGGGTGCTGATGGTCTGGTCCTCATACGGCACCGTTTTCCCCACCCCTGGCCTCGAATAGCCCGCTCACGGCGCGTTACGGAGGGGGACGAACCTGACTTCGAACAGGGTGGGCCACATCTTTCCGGTGAGCAGGAAGTGGTCGGTGCCCGCTATCGTGGCGATGCCGTTGAGGCCGTCGTCGGGGTTCTTCGACGGGCCGCGCAGTCCGTTGGCATCCACGGTGGCGGTGACCTGGCCGGTGGCGGGGTCGATGCGGACGATCTGGTCGGTCTTCCAGACGTTGGCCCATACCACCCCGTCGACGCATTCCAGCTCGTTGAGCATGTCCAGCGGCACACCTTGTTGGCGCACCTGGACCGATCCGGTGATGGCAAACGTCGCCGGATTCCGGAAGGTGAGGGTGTCGCTGCCGTTGCTCATCACCAAGCGCCCCGGTTCGTGGCACAGCCCCCACCCCTCACCGTCGAAACGCACGTGGCCGCGGTCGGCGAGGGTCTGGGGGTCACGGCGGATGGCGAAGCCGTCCTGCCAGGTCAGCTGCCACAGCGTGTCGCCGGCCAGGGTGAGGCCCTCGCCGAACAGGTCGTTAGGCAGGCGCACCGTGGCCTGGGTGGCCCCGCTGGTGGCGTCACTGCGCCGAATGAGTGAGTGGCCCTCCAGCCCGGTGCTCTCGTAGAGCTGGCCGCCGTCGATCTCCAGCCCCTCTGTGAACGACGACGGGTCGTGCGGGCGGGTGCTGATGACCTGCACCGTGAGCTGCTCGGGCGCCGGGCCGACCGGTTGGGGAGCGCCGCAAGCCACGGCGACGGCCAGCGCACAGCACACGGCGAGTACGGCGGCGCCACGTCGACCCATAGGCACAGCATGACGTGCCGCGGCTTGTAGCAGGTTCTCAGAGGTCCATTTGGCTCTGTCAACTGAATCTGGCCCCGGTGTGACGGGGCGGGGACTGGCAAACTTGTCGTGGTGATGGGGACGAGTGCGGTGTTGCTGCCGCGGCTGGGCTCGAGGGTCCTCGTGGTGGGCAGCGGAGGAGCCGGGAAGTCGACGGTGTCCCGGATCATCGCCGACCACACCGGGTTGCCAGTGATCCACCTGGATGCGCATTATTGGCGGCCGGGATGGCGACCGACTCCCGTGCCGGACTGGCGGCGTCAGGTACGGGAGTTGATTGAGCAGCCGGCATGGGTGATGGATGGGAACTAGCAGGCCGCCGAAGCCGCCTCGCGGCCCTCACCGCGCAGAGTGACGCCGAGCAGGCCGCGCGGGAGCGGGAGATGCAAGCGGCCGCCGAGCGGCTGGCCGACACCCGTGATCAGGCCCACCCGAGACGCTGAGCAGCGCCTGGCCGACCAGCGTGCCGGCTACGAGGAACGGCTGACCGACGAACGCAACCGCCGCACCAGCGAAGTCGAGCAGCTTCGCGCACAGCTCGCCGCGTCCGCTCAGGCTGCCGAGAGCCAGCCGCACCGGCCCCAAGAGCAGAAGTAGCAGTGACAACAGTTGTTTCGGCTGAGATCGGCGGCCGTGACTCAGGAGTTGTCAATGACGCGTTTCTCCCACGTCAAGACGGATCAAGGATGATCTTGCCGAATTTTCCTGGTTGGGCCAGTCGTTGATAAGCCGCGGGTGCAGCGTCGAGCGCGAAGACGTGATCGATCGGGATGTGAAGCCGCCCGGCGGCAAGGCTGGGGAGTAGCCGGGCTCTGAGTTGACCGGCGAGGTCGGCTTTCTCCCGGTGGGGGCGGGCACGGATGGTCGAGCCCAGCAGGCGCCCGCGGCGCAGCATGAGATCGAACAGGCGGATCGACACGGTATGGCCAGCCTGAACCCCGATCACCAGCAGCCGCCCGTAGGGGCAAAGCCAGTCGATGCGATCAAGACAGCTCGGGCCGCCGACGAGTTCCACGATCACATCGAACGGGCCGTACTCACTTTCACCGTCCGGCGTCACGACCACGACGCCACCGGTCAACCCGCGCAGTTTGTCGTGCAACCGCGGTCGGCGCGCGCTCGCGATGACCTCGGCACCAGCCAGTCCCGCGAGTTGAACCATCGCGGTCCCGACACCTCCGGCCGCTCCGGTCACGAGGACCCGCTCGCCAGCGCGCAGCCCAGCCTGGACGATGAGACCGTCCCAGGCAGTCGAGAACGCCTCCGGGAACCCCGCTGCCTCGGTGAACTGAATCTCCGTCGGGACCGGCATGAGAAGGTCGGCGGGCACCGCCAGCCGCTCAGCATGCCCACCGCCACCAACCAGGGCCATCACGCGGTCACCCACCCGCCAGTCGTTGACAGCCGCGCCGACCGCCTCGATCCTCCCGGCGATCTCCATCCCCGGAATCGACTGCGGCCACCCCGGCGGCGCCGGGTAGTCGCCGCGCGCTTGCTGCAAATCCGCAGCGTTCAACCCAGCCGCGTGAACCCGAACCACGACCTCGCCCGGCCCCGCCAATGGGTCATCGACCTCGGAATCTCGAACTGCCCATCACGAATGACAACCGCTCGCACAGGCCCACTCAACCAGCCTCCGCAAGCAGACAAGCACCAGGGGCGCGGTCCCCGGCCCGGCTCTACGCTGATCTGCGGGCAGGCGGTGCACTCACCGCCTGAGACCGCGGGTACGCCGACCACCACCCATCACTGCCCGGGACTCCTGGATGTGTCGCCAGCTGCAAACTGGGATGATCTTCAGGCCGGGAATCTTCCGATGGCTTGGTCGTACCGACCACGCCGTCGCGACTGCGAATTAGCAGCAGCGGCTACCCGGCAGATCCGGCAGCGGCGCGGAGCCTGCCGTGCCCCACACTGAGGACTAGCACACCGAGTTCAATCCATCCAGCGATGGGAGCGCACGTGCCCACACCGACTGCGGTCGTTACCGGCGCCAGCCGTGGAATTGGTGCCGCCATCGCGCAACGGCTGGCCATGGACGGCTACGCGGTGGCGGTCAACTATCTCGGCAACCACGAGGCCGCCAACGCGGTGGTCGCACGAATTGTCGCGAGAGGCGGGTCCGCCGCCGCCGTGCAGGCCAACGTGTCCGACCCGAGGGAGGCTGACAAATTGATCGAGCAGGCAGCCGAGCTCGGCCAGCTATCGGTGCTCGTCGACAACAGTGGGCTATCTGGTACTGCCAGCCGACACGACCAGAAAGACGATGACGAATTGCGGCGTCTCGTCGACGTCAACATCCTCGGCGTGCTGCTCACGTGCCGCGCCGCTGTGCCTTTGATGTCGACCAAGCATGGCGGGGCGGGCGGCAGCATCATCAACCTGGCGTCGGTGGCTGCTCGCACGGGAGGCCTGCCTGGGCGCGCCGCATACGCAGGCAGCAAGGCCGCCGTCGTCGCGTTCTCGCACGGTCTGTCGACGGAGATCGCCGCCGAGGGAGTCCGGGTCAACTCCGTTTCGCCGGGCATCATCAGAACCGACATGACAACCGACGATGGTGCCGCCGCTGGACGGCAGGCGCCGCTTGGTCGCCTCGGCCGTGCTGACGAAGTAGCCGCAGCCGTCTCGTGGCTCGCCTCGGACGAGGCGGCTTCATCACCGGTATCGACCTGACCGTCTCGGGTGGTCGCTAAACGCAATGTGGTGAGCGTCCGATCAGCCGACGAGACCCGCCCAAGGTAACTGCGGCAACCACGCGCGGGTCGGGTTCGGCACACGCCCACGGCGCGGCAGACCGTGGTCTGTCTTTCAAGCAGTCCCGGCCTCACCTCACCTCCTATCGCGCGAGCGTCTCGCATGGTGCCGTTCTGGTCTCGGCGGCGATGAAGCGGGTGAGGAGCTGGCAGACCAGGTCGCGGTCGGTGGGTGTCAACCCGGGCGCCAACCGCCATCTCGAACATCGATCACCGCGAACCCAGGAGTGCTTGAGCGGGACGTAGTCCAGCGTTAGTCCACAGCGGACAACCTGGTACCGCGGGCCAGCGTGGCGGGCACTTGCTGTGGCTGCTGCGCTGCCCGGCGTGGTGGCGACGTCGTGGCCAGATGCGTGGTCACTGCCAGGGTGAACACCACGGCTGCGCCCAGGACATGCAGTGCCACCAACGCGGGCGGGACCGCCAGGAAGTACTGCAGGTAGCCCAGCACCGCCTGCGTGGCGATGACGGCAAGGAGGGTGCGCGTTTTACGTCGGACGGTGGTCGGCGCGCCCAGTGCCGGACCAACCAGCGCCAGCGCGAGGGTCAGCCCCACCAGCAGGAACACGCCATCGGCATGCAGCTGCGTCACCTCGCGCGGGTCGAACGGCAGCCGCGCGATGTCTCGGCTCCCGGCATGCGGGCCGGTGCCGGTGACCACGGTGCCGAGCACCAACACCAGCGCGGCGGCGCTGACCAGCGCACCGGTCAACCACCGCAACTCTGGGTGTCCTCGTCGCATACGGGCACCGGGAGTGACCACCCGAGCCAGGAGCATCGCCGCGGCGGTGATCAGCGGAAACGAGACCAGGAAGTGCAGAATGAGGACATAGGGGTTGAGGTGCGACAGCACCAGCAGGCCGCCGATCACCGCCTGCAGCGGCACCACCAACACCTGCACCGTGGCCAGCCGGATCCAGCCGTCCGATCGCGGCCGACGCAGTCGTAGCACCGCGACCACCAGCGCGACCCCGACGACTTCGAGCAACACCGCCAGGAGCCGGTTGCCGAACTCGATGTAGCCGTTGACACCCAACGCCGGGGTGTTGACCACCGAACCCCCGGTGCAGCGCGGCCACGTCGGGCACCCCAGTCCGGAACCCGTGAGCCGCACAGCGGCACCACTGAGAACCAGGAGAACGTTCAGCATCAGCGCCGCCTGCGCCAGCCGCAGCACCGGACGCGTCGATGGCTCGGGCAGCTGCACACGCACATCCCGAGAATACGGCGGGTCCCTGATGATGTGCCCTCGCCTCGGGCGGGCCGCCGTCATTGATGCTCCTTCGGGATTGATCGTCTCCTGCTGCGCCGGTGAGGACGGGTCACGCAGCCCATGCCCCCTGTAGCCGCGGCGTTCTCGGGGGCCGCCGGCGCCGCCGAGCTGTTTGGCTGGTAGGGTTCGTCCGTCGCGGCCGACCGGAGCCGCTGCTTTCTACGGCACGAGCACCGCAGGCTGCTGCTGGCAACGCTGGTCGCGTTGCTTGCGCCGCCCGTACCGGGTCAGGCCCCGCGGCTTGTAGACCGCCAGCACGGTGGCCACCAGCAACACCAGCAGGGCGAGGGTGGAGTGGAGCAGGAAGGTGGGCGCCCGCAGCTCGCCGAGGTTGGCGCCGGGCTTCGCGGCGAGGTCGGCGAAGGCGCCGACTGTTTGTGTGTAGATCAGCAAGACGATGGTGGCCAGGACGTTGAGCAGGAGTTTGAACAGGACCCAGTAATGCCGGAACAAGCCCCACGGGGTGCCCAGTGACGAGGTGAGCCCGGTGAGCAGCGACGCAACGGCCAACGGGACAAGGACGTACCAGGTGATCGGCACGGCCGCGAGATAGACGGCGCGCACCGTCTGGGTGTTCTGGCTGGCCAGGCCGACGATGGCCAGGGCCAGGAACGCCATGACCGCGCCGAGCCAGCCGACCGACGACGTCACGTGCACGGTGAGCGCGAGCTTGCGCAGCCGCGGCGTCATGGTCATCCCTGGACCTCGGGCCGCATCTCAACGTCGCGCAACACCAAGGGGCCGCGGCGGGTGTACCGCTTACTCACCCGATGCAGGCCTACCTCCACGGGGTCCCGACCGAAAACTTGTACCCGCCGGTCAGGTCCGTATCCCGCCACGGCAGAGCGTGCCCGGCGACGTGCCGGGGCAGAGACTCTGGACCCAGACAAGCAGCGGGAGCCAGCCAACCACCATGGACGAGGGAACAATGCACAACTGCAGTCTTTCAGCCGAACGGAGCACTTCAGCTGTCATCGTGCGATTGACAACAGACGGTGAGTCTTGAAGGTGTGTCGCTTGGCGATCGCCTACCGGAACGAGCGAGATCCCCGCAGCGGAGGTGCGGGCGGGCCGCCGACTCGAGGCGCGGGCCGCCGCACGAACCGGGCCGCCTGCGCTCGCGTGCGGCCGGTGCGGCATCACCGATGAGTTCGGACGGCGGTTCGCGTCTTTCTGATGACGACGCTCATTCCCGGACCCCAACGGAGGACCCCGATGCGCACGATCAGGACCGGACTCTTCACCTCGCTCGACGGCATCGTCGACGCGGACGACGACTGGCAGTTCGCATACTTCGACGAGGAGCTGATGGGTGGGATATTCGACGGCCTCGACGGCGCCGACGACCTACTGATGGGCCGGGTCTCCTATCAGGGCTACGCACGCCTGCGGACCGAGCACCCGGACTCCCCGGTCCTGCCATTCTTGGACGCGCGCCCCAAGCACGTCGCCTCCACGACGCTGACCGATCGAGACCTGGACTGGGAGGGCGCGACGATCATCGGCGGAGACGTAGCCGCCGGGATCGATGCGCTCAAACGTTCGCCGGGCGGTGACGTCCTGCTGCTCGGCAGCCCGACGCTCGTGCGCTGGCTGCTCTCTCGCGGCGTGATCGACGAACTCGCCCTTACGGTCTTCCCGATCGTCGTGGGCTCCGGCACCCGACTCTTCGAGAACATGCCCGCCGAGCGGGTCGGACTGCATCTCACCGACTCCCGAGCGCTCGCCAGCGGCGCACTGTCGCTGCGCTACGCGCCAGCGAAGGGCTAGCCGACCCGACCCGGTGTCCCTAGTGCAGGTCGGTGCGTACCGCCTCATGTTCGCGTCGCGCAAGGACCTAAGGATCGGTAAACGGCACAGCGAACCGACCCGCGGGTGGGCTGGGGCTGACAATGCCCTCAGTCCCAGGGTGAACGCCTGTCGGGTATTGCACTGCGGTCGTGGTTATCGTGTGAGCGCCTCTGCGCCCGCGCCACGACGAGAATCATTCCTCCCCCACCGGCCAAGAAGAAGGCGCCGATGACGCCGATGGGAGTGCTGGGTAGCCCACCAGCGAGATACCCGAATCCGCACAGCATCAGGTAGATCCCGAGAACAGCGAACCTTGCGAGCATGGCCCGAGGATCACGCGTCAGCGTCAACCCCACGACGAGGACCGCGAAGACGATGAAAGCATCAACCCCGGCGGGTGAGTGCTTGATGAGCCGGTCGGTTCCGATAAGCCCTACCGCTACGACCGCCACCATCCCTGCCGAGCGACCACCAAGGGAACCCCCCATCGCCGCTATGAAGCGCCCCAGGTTTGATGCCGCTCCTGTTAGAGTCCAGGAGGATGAGCACCATGCCGAAGAAGATCGATGAGGAGCTGAAGGCGCGAGCTGTGCGTCTGGTCACCGACCACGTAGGTGAGTACCACTCGCTGACAGCCGCCGCGGCAGCGGTGGCCAAGCAGCTCGGGGTCGGCAAGGAATCGG
>JAABUI010001926.1_pt1 | contig 11720 bp, 9 predicted proteins | sample 5559111 | NCBI WGS metagenome assembly JAABUI01 (sample SAMN10711870, study PRJNA513365) | rock metagenome | isolation source: Antarctica rocks | place: Antarctica: Victoria Land, Buttleship Promontory
TCCCCAACCTTTTCCTTTTTACCGGAGCGCTATCCTGGGTCTCCCGCTTCGATAGATCGGCCTCATTTGTACGTTTGCTGTGTCGTTCCGTAGCCCCCCCTGCACCATCATCACTTGTTTTTCTCTTCCTAGCCGTCCGTGGTTCCTCTATAAGTACCATCGGGCCCTCCTGCAAAACTCTCTTCTGCATAGCCGGCCGCGCCGAATCAGCCTCTTCAGAATCCCTACGGATGACGTTTGCAAAAGTCCTTGATGTCTGCGAGGGCTGCGAGTCTTGAATCTCGGCCGGAAGCTCGGGCGACCTTTGAACGAGCGTTGGTGTGGTCGGTTTTGGATATGATTTGTAGAACGATTTCGGGGCTGAGCCGTCTTGTTGGCTTTGGCTTTCGACGAGAACCAGAGAAGGCTCGTTGTCAAGGGAGTCTGGTATTCCTTCTTTCTGCTTCTCAGGGCGATTCATCCCTGGTTTTGGAGACGGCACCTTTGCTGGTTGGCTTTCTTTTGCTTGATCAGCTTCTTGCACTAATGCTTCGGTCGCCCTACCGATTCTCTTGTTTGGAATCGAAGGCATGGAACCTTCCGTGGGCATTTGTGGGTCGATGCTCATTGCAGTTTTCAGAGCATCTTTCCTGGTCGCTGGTTGAGACGATAAAGGTGCTTTCGCAGGATTCTCAACTGCCTCATCCGTTGTCAACTGAGGCTTTCGGCTGACTGTCTTAGCTTGATCGATAGGAGGTATTGGGCTAGAACGCTGCTTTTGATCTTCATGCAATCCTCCTCTGTCACTTTCACTTTTCTGGGCATCTCTTTCTTTTTGCCGCTCTAGAACCTGGTCTTGGTGCAGCTTTAGCACTTGCCCACGAATACTACTCCGTAAGAGACTTGGGTTCAGATCGGGCCAGTCTTTCGTCTCATCATACTCCCGCCTGATTATCTTTGCAATAAAATCTTTTGGGTCATCTTGGAGGAATTTGGCCACGTAGCCGAGCAAGAAGACACCACAGTCATAGAAGTTATCTTGCTGAGGGATCTGACTGGCCGTAATGCCCTTGATCTGCCCAGGTTCAAATTCCATACCACCACGTTTTGCTTTGGCTTCTTCACGAAGATAGTCCTTAAGTATTCTGATAGTTGAGCTGCGAGCCAAGCCAAGAGAGTCAAATGTGATAATGACTGGCTTGTCTGGAGGCGTCTTCGTTACCGCTGGCGGCCCAGACTTTCGCTTTCCTTTCTTGCTTTTGCCAGTTTTATTGCGGCCTTCGTCTAGAACGTCGATGGGATCTTCGATGTCTCTTCGAAGGTGGTGGTCGGTTGCTACACCTGGCCTAGCAAGTGACGAAGCGTCTTGGGAGTGTCCATCTAGCATTTCTTTGTCTTCATTTGTTGATGCTGCTGCTCCTGCATTCTTCAGGCGAGCAGTGTCTCCTGTTGCAGGGGACTTCTCTTCGCCATCTAGACTCATCTCTGCGAACGAACTTCTCGCTCCTCTCTCGTCTGGCTCCTTCTCGTCATCGACGAGTTTGACAGGCTCCTGCTCGAGCTCATCACGAGTGGGACTCGAGGAGCGCGGACTCAGCTCAGTAGAATTCCTGAATGTCTCAGTAGGAGCAGGATCGATACATGACCCGGAATCGATTCCGCTTAGAGAAAGATTACGATCAAGCGCTGGCAAATTACATATGATCGCCAGATACCAATGCGTAGCTTCGTTGATAGGTACGACAATGTAGTCGAAAGTGAAAAGGTCTACGTTCCGTGTCCATTTTTGCACACCCTCGTAGTTAAATCCTTTTCTACCCTTGTGTGTATTCATGAGTGTTGCAAAGAAGAAGGTATTGAAGAAATAGACCCGTTTTGCAAGATGAGGTCTTTGCTCCTCAAGCGTGTTTTCGAGAAAGCGTAAATAGAAGCTTAGAAGATTGTCGTTGAGAAATTCGCCTTCGTCCAGACGCTCAAGGTCTGAAAACTCGACGGTAGTCTTCTTCTTACCAAGTTTCGGATAGATCAAAGGCTTCTTCCAAGGATCTCCTAAACCATGGATCTTAGAGTATCTTTCCACAGCCGGAAGGTCATCAATATCATCGAAGAGACTGTTACGAGGCTTCTTGAACTCAGAGGATGTTCGCTTCGAGCGTCGAAGATGTTCGTTATGATCTGGCTTGAGTCTCTCGAGAATTCTACTAACACTTTCTTCTTGAGGAGGACCATTTTGGACGTATTTGATCTCTGCCTGTCCAGTTACCCTTGGATTTTCCAGATTGGCTCGCGCGACCAGCTCACCCACCAAAGAGCGCGTGCGCCGCTCATTCCCTACCGCTTTTTCATTCCAGGGTACCCGCTCGTGCACATCTCCTGGTGGCCTTTCGGTTTCGCTCTGATGTAGATCAACCTGGTTATACGGATGTGCTTGACCTGGAGCTATGCTCTTCTTTGCTTCCGATCGTCTCTTCTCGAACATTTTGTCCATTCGCTCACTATAACCAGTCAATCTGGGCGCAAGCCTTCCTCATCTTAAGTAGGGGTACGCACCTAGGTACACTAGTTGTCGTACAACCAGGCTGGGTTTTAAGCTTGGTTATCAACCGAGAAACGTCCTTTTCTTTACAAAACTCGAGGTCTACTATACCATCCTCGACACCTTGTTTTGATGACATTAGACGTATCTTACGCCCTGACGCCTCCCATAGGATCTTAACTAATTTCTGCGGAAGAATTTGGATATCCGTAGTTTTGCCATCCATTTTGAGGACATAATTTGAATCTCGCTCTACGAAAACCAAGGCCATGGCGTTCCAAGTCACCTTCTCCCCGCCGATGCTCACAGCAGCTACATCAGCAAACCAAGGCGTGCTCTTCTCGCGGATTGAGGGGCCCGAAAAGCGTGAATCGCTTGGAGCCTTAGGCTTTACACTTGCGAAGTCCGAGGATTTAATATTGCTTGGCTCCAATCCCGTGTCCTGGGTAGGAGAAGTAGCCTTCAATGTTGATGAGGAGCCCTTGGAGGGGCTAAAGTTGCGCGAACGATTGATGTCTGTATACTTGCCAACAGTTGTTCCCATCTGCAATTCATCCGCATCAGAGCTCATATTATAATCCAACGAACGACGCGATCCGTTGGTCGATCTGAATTGTTCATCAAGTTTATCAGAATGCTTTTGCTTGCTATTTTGAGAGCGTTGGATATTTGAGTGATGACCTTGAGTACCATTCGATTGTCTTGGAGGTAGAGTCGGCTGAGGGAAAAAAGGTGATGTCTTCTTGTCAGCTGGGACCGGGATTGCTTTCGACAGTTTTGCCTTTGATGCATCTATAGACGAAGATAGTTTCCTAACAACATCAAGATAGTTTCCTTCAGGGGCACGATCTAGCTCCGAGTCATCAATATTTTTTCCTACGTCAAGTTCAATCAATTCGGTAGACTGCGAAAGGGATGGTGGCTCAGGGGAGACCGGTAGCCCATTGCTGCGCTGTCCATTCTGGCTTGCTTCTCGGCGTTTTTGCTTTCTCGTTGGCCCAGAACTATTCATCGTCCTCTCTACACTGTGATATTCCGGGAGACGCGCGATCGGTCCATTGCTTCTCGTTTGTAAGTTGGAGGCCTGGCTATTAAAGCTGGGTATAGACATTGCTTGGCTCGATCTTCGACTGGGCCCGAAAGTGACATTTTCTGGATTCTGCTGATCTAGAAGCTCATCGGTAGAATTTCCTGAGCTCGGAGAATTGGCTTGATGAACGAACTTCTGCCTTTTAGGAGATGATACAGCCCAAGCTTCCCTTGAATCGGCCGTACGGAGGCTAGGAGCTACGTTGGCTCCACGGCTCGCTTGAAGCACCAACTGAGGTGTTTCCCCGCCTCTACATCTGCTTCGAGTCGTTTCATGGAGGTGGGATCGCTGGTAAATGGGATCGGTATGCAAGGTATTCCTAGGCTTCGGACCCCCAGAAGGAACCTGACCACATTCAGTTCCTAGAAAATTCATCCATAGAGTATAAAACGCACCTTGCCCTGAGGCCTGTTCATAGGTCGAGTTGTAGGCCGAGCGATTGGGACCGCGGCCGCATCGTCACTTCTTCTAAAACAATTCAGTAAACACCAGCACAAATTCAAAAGGAGATGCATGCCATACCTAAGCCCATATAACAGTCTCTGCTCATCATCCTTAGGAGCTACATTTACTTTCTTTGTTACCGACCGTGTTGTGCTATTAGGGCTTTGTGACCTTTCAATCGTGGATGGCATCCGATCCACTTCCAATTTCGGCGAGCAAATTCGTCCTTCTTCGACATTCGGAGGCTTCACAAATGCTGTCCTGAATTCCTCCCAGAGACGCAGGTGGGCAAGATGATGGCGATCTCTCGTGGGAGACACTGGAGGAACAAAGACCTGGATCGGCGTTAAACTTAGCTTCGGGATTAGCCGCACGCTTGGCGTCAGCCTGCAGGCCACCATTCTACTAGTGCGGATGTATTAGGCTCAGCATTGCTTACCAGCGTCCCCTGTTCCTGTTCCCTTTCCTCATCGGCTTTAGCCAAATGCTGATGGATGGAGGGAATGGTCCTTGATGGCCATTCCAATGCATCATGATTCCCGTTGTGATGATGCGCGTTGCCCTTTTGTTTGACAGGCCTTACAGTCAGTGATGAGGGAGACGCATCAACTCCTGTTCCGTCTGGCCTTCTCCCATGATATGGAAAGTATGAACGAGCAGCAATCTCTCTATGCCTCCTGATAGCCTCCTCTCTTGTACCATGCCGTACTATGAAATCAGCTGACATGATGGGTGGTTGTCAATCAAGTTGAAGGTTGAGAAATGTAGTAGGGAGTAGTCGACACGGCGTGAGGCAAGCTTTCTGTGAACCTGATAGAGATCATAGCCATGAGCTTCACTCCTTCCTTTGCGTGATTCCGGATCCTGGTCACAATCGATATGACTTGCGTGAAGCAAATGATTGCGAAATAGTCGCTCAGTGGATATGGTGCAGTATCAAACCTCACCGAGCTTTCCTTCGTTCACATTCAATTGAAGACAATTCGTGAGAGTAGCCAAACGTAAAGCAGAGAGTTGTTCGTGAGGGGTACCGGACTTGTTATCCAAATCGGATCATCATAGTATACAGGCCGTACTTTAAACGTACAAGTATCCCAATGCAGAATTTGGAGGCTTCGCTAAGAATATGAACGCAATCGCTTCCAGTAACTCATCGCTAGTCATACAGATGTCGCTTTTTCAAAGGCTGCCTCGTTGAGTCTCATGACTTCTCAAGAGCCGGGTCTTGATTTATGGTCTCCCGCCTTTTTCCCTGGTGATGCTGTCCTGAACCAGGCCCCTTCTCATGACGTGCCTGGTCAATGGCTGAGCGCTGGGCTATACTGTCATCATGGCTTTTCCAAATGGTGTTGGTGTCTGGTGGGAAGGCGAGGAGGCGCTTAATGGTTTCCCTAGAAGTTGTCAATAATGCTCATAGACAAGGGTCCCAGTAAAAGAATCCATACCGAATCTTGATGTTTCTCCCACCATCGATTCTTGTCCAGACACTAAGCACGTCCTCGCCGCTTCTGACACTCAGGACTGCACCACAAACCTCATCACCAGCTTCAGCGAATTGATCGCCTACAATGGCGAATAGCAAGTCTTCCCAGTATCGGTCGGAAACGCCCTTTTTCAGCCTCATAATCCACTTGCCTCCCCTTTTGTTCTCCTCATCTTCCCACACTGGCCTAATGCCTTTTTTGAAAATGTGATAGTCTGAAACCGAAGGAAGTGTGGATGGGCGCTTGAGGTGCGTATAGACTGTCCAGAAAGCCTCCACAGTCGAAAATTGTGCTAAAGGGATCGTTGATTTTTCGTAATCGGAGTATTTCGAGGTTGGTGGTCTATACCACACAATCCAAGTGGACTTGAGGGGATGCTCTGTCGGTATACTAGATGATCTGCTAGGTAGAGAAGACTGCGAGGGCTTTGATTTGATGTCTGCCCCGTCGCTTGAGCGCGAGGATTCCTTCGTATTCTTCTCGTTGGCGGCAGTCGAGGAGGAGGAATTGCCAAAATCAAGCGCCGTGCCAGGTGTCTTGGGTGTTTTCCCTGAAGACCCAAAGGACGCAAAAGCTCCAGATCCCAGACCAAAAGCAGAAGAAGCGCCACTAGTGGGCGAAGCAACGCTTGTAGTTGTCAATGGGGTAATCCCGTTGAATGGGTTGCTTTTGCTACTGAAGGATCCTTCTCCACCAAATCGCCTCGCTGGCTGATATGGACGAGAATTCTCAGATTTGCTGTTGTCCTTGCTGCTATGACTGGACTTGTCTGTGGCGAGGGCTAGCTTGCTCGAGCTGGAAGGAAAGGGAGTCAGTACTCGAGATTGTGGGAGGGAGGAGAGGCATACTTAGATCGACGTTGCCACAGATTATCCATGGACAATCACAACGATGTGAGACGAGGTGAGAAGAATTGGCGACCCGGAGTAGCCCTGCATGTGCGTTTACCGGAAGATGCAGGGAAGAACCGTGGTTAAGCTTTAGGAAGGGTTGAGGGTTCAGATGATGGGCCGAAAGCGTTTCGATTATTGTAATATTTTTTAGTTGATCAACAATAGCAAGCTAGACCGATTTTCAGAATGGTGCAATGGCAGTTGTACGTCGTTAAGCTAGAGTCTGTAAAATGGCTTAAATGTATCCCTCAAGAACAACTTATTCTCGGCACATGGCGGTCAGGTACAAGCGGCAAACGCGCTTACAGCTAGCGTCCGCTGATTAGCCGATATAATAAGTTTCCGCACTCAATGCTCATTTCTCCCTCTTATAAAATCAAGACCACCAACTCAAATCATCGCTAGCTCGAACAAAATCCCAACTCGGCTGGTGACTCCGATGCGTGTGTCAAGAATACCCACAACCCGCTTCTAAAACCGTCATCACGAGGGCTCCACATTGTGTGAGCAACCCATGATGCGGTGACGACCTGTATGCCGGGACATCTTGCTACTTTGAATGTTTGCACTGCGGGAGGACTGGAACGACAGCTCTCAATTTGTCTAGGTTAGTAGAGTGACCTACATGTCTTACACAAATTTCTATGAAGACAACACACAGCTTCTGGTAGTCCGAAAAGCCCAACCGCGTAATTACACTCTTGCATATGCATGGCGCTGGCTGGGCATGACGTCGAAAGGCAAAGGCTGAGATTGACGAATCTTCACTCGATCTTCTATAATGTACCATTGTGACTTTTGCTGACCTCTTCCATTCGTTCTCAATCAGACTTTAGCTTCTATTGTACGTAACATGTTGTATGCCATCTCGCTCAGATGAACACGCGCATTAGACCAATCAAGTGACGCCCTCGCTTTGAAATCGCTCGCAACGAAACGAAGTCCGCTAACCAAGCACCTTCGTGGATTGGTATACAAGGTGATGCCACAGCAATGCAAACACGACTTTCCTCTCATACATCATTCGGACTCCGGTTCTCCCACACCGCCCGTGAAAACAGTTCCGCTCCTTCTGTTGATTGCCTTAGTTGGGCTTTCGGACTTATCGGGCATGCCTCTTGTCCCTCTCGGGCGCAAGACTCTCAAAGGAGGCTCTGTGCTCTCCAAGACCGCAGCTGGGCCTGGCGATGGTTCATTCAATGCCAATGCTGCCTCGTTTCTTTTGCCATGTGAGCCTGGTAGGTTAACCCCAAGACCCTCAATGAGTTCTTTTCTCATAGCGCTATTGTTCTGTAGATCCTCTTTCTTGACTGCTACGGGTGACTTAGATCTTTCTTTCAATTGTTCCTCTTTGTCGTTGGGCACTGCTTGATCTAGTCTTCGCTTTGCGTCGTGGTCTAGTCCATCCCACCAGCGCCGCAGTCCGCGAGCGAACCCTCTTTCTTCTGCGCCAAATTCCACAGGCGGGCCGCGGATCTGGACTGCTGCGTCCGTACTGAACACAGCCCACGCGCTTGACTGAGTACTTAGTAATGCCGGCTGCCTCTGAAAGCTTTGGACTTTGAAATCGCGCAATAAAACAGCATCGCCCTTTTCGATAATAGGAAAACATCTATTGTGCGATCGGAAAATCTGTGCCATTGTGATTGGTGCTTTCAAAGACTTCAACGATGGATCAGTGATATAGATCGTCTGATTGTAGTCTCGTGGACCTATCGTTGCCCGAGTCACTTGCGTTGTAGTCAAAGCCATAGCAAGAACATCAACCGATTGGCTGAAGTGGGATTGGAGCGTGACTAGAGGCACGTAGTAAGACAAATTGGTTCGAAATCCTGAAGGTGGCGGCTGTGAAGACTGGAGGAATCCAGGAGATGAGGCCACCGAGTCGACATCTTCATGTTGAGGAGGGGATCGTACGAAGGACTTTGCGAGAGATTTTTGCTTTCCAGGGGTCTGCCACTTTGGAGGGCCCTTTAATTTGCTGATCTTTCGATAGCCTTCCGAAAGGCTTTCAACCTCATTCTCAGCCTCGGTGTTTCTTAAAGCTTGATTTGATCTTATTGGCGCAAACCAGGTCCTTATGGCATTAGCGTCTCCCATTCTTTGTGGGGTCTGACTAGAGAGTCTCCGCATCTCCTTTAGCTTCTCAATTAGTGTGGGCGCTTTCTGCAAACTTTTCGAGATCTCTTCTGGACCGTCCTCGACTTTCGAGTTGTCGTGTGCGCTAGCTGGCACAGAGTCCTCGACTACCAATGGCTCTGATAGAACAGAAGGAGTCGTCGGGATGACGAGTCCAGCAGAGTTTCCCTGTGTAAGCCGAGGCGTGGGCAATGTATTGTCATTTGATGCAGTCTGCAGAGAAGCGAAAGATTGCTGAGATGTGAAGCTTGTTCGTTGCGTTGCATCCGGTGTCAATAGCTGGCTTTTGAAGATTTGCTCTTGGATCTGGACAGAGTCTGGGACAGTAGAGGGCAACTGAATCGAGGAATTCCCGGCCTCCTGTTCAACGTCAACTTCGACGTGAGCGCTTCTCTCGAAATCTCTCACTGGTGAAATTGAGTGGAGACTTGGCTGTTGGATTTCGGATACCTCTTCAGGTGGTCCGAAATCTGGAGCCTCGCGATGGTCTGACAGCTTTTCCAATTCGACTGCTTGCTGTGGCCTCGGTGAGGTCTCTGCATCTGGATGTCGTGAATTGACAATCAAGTCCTCGATTGATGATGGTACTTCTCGATGTAGTTTAGGGCTTGCATGCTCCTCCTGCAACTTCTGTTGAAGTGTTCCTTCCACTCCTGAGTCGGAATGGGAATCAATTCTATCTCCTTGCTCGGGGTATGACTGGCCAAAAGCCTGAGAGTGAGGTTCAGGGGCTTGCAGGTTGTCTGGTGTTGATCTCGTAGATGTAGACTCATTCAAAGACCATGTCTTTGGCTCCCCAATAATATTGGCATCTGAAGCTATTGAAGGAGTACGGTCAGAGAAGTAGGGGCTCAGTTGCTCCGACTGCTCCGATTCTTCATCGTCGCTCTCTAGATCAATGATCTCGACCCTCGTGTCTCTCACTTCTACTGGCCTTACATCTTCTTCTCCCTCGCTCTCTAGACCTCCTTCAATAGATTGGAGCTCTGACTGCTCACTCGAGGACGCTGAGCCAACGGAAATTGTCATATCTCCTTCGTCTGCTGCCGCTCTCTCATACCCAGGCGCCCTCACCTCGACGTATTGAGATGCTTCAACAGATTCTGTGCTACGAGATCGTTCGTGAAAAAGCGCTTCGTCCAAAGTAGTTTCTAGTGCGTTCACCTTGACAGGACTTTGCGTTTCTGCATGACTAGATACCATTGAAATCTCAGGCAATGATTCATTACCCTGATGATTAGTCTCATAATAATAGGATTCGTGGAGGGGTTCGCTCAAAAGCTCGTTGGGGGCTTCATTTTCATATCCACGACTATCAGATTGAGCGGAAGAATGATCGTTGAGGAACAGGAATTCATGGACTGACTCCTCGATAGTGTTTGGCTCCCTATTGCTCCCTTTGTTCCATTGGTCGACATCTTGCTCTGACGGCAGTATCAAGTTCAATTCACGAGAATGGTCTATCTCAGAGTCAGCTATTGACTGGTCGGGTTCGTCGACGGCAGATTTGCGGTGCGCAAGCGTTTCCAAGGGTTTCTTTACACGTGACAGCATGGAACCATCAAGTCCAAACTCAGTGGTGACAGCACTGAATGTGGCCTCGTCGCTATTTTCTAACACGGAATTGCCATCAGCCCCAGATAGGGATCCCTGTCTAGACTTTGACTGTACAGATATCGATGATTCTGAGCGAGGAGAATCAGTATCAGCCTCTTCAGGTAGGGAATGTTTTGGTTCTTCGTTCTCTAAGCCAACTTCCATAGAGGGCGACGTCTGCGGGACAATATCCAAACCGTTCTCATTCACCTGTCCCGGGTCTTCATGTATTTTTTGTCCTCTGCTGTTGATCTGTCCTCCGTCTTCAATCGTCTCTGCACTCTCTATGCTCAACGGCGGTGGTTGTGCATCTTCCTCGGCATGAGGCCTCGCCAAGCCTGCGATTTTGAGTCGATCTATCTCAGATTCTTTTTCGGGGCTGGGCGTACGGTCCACGATCCTCCATTGTCCGCTGCCACGGCCAAGTTTCGATCGCTTTCGTCGATCATTATCAGGAAAATCATCGGCTTCCTCCTCAAATGGATCATAGCTTTCGTCAAAGGAAACATTTCGTTTCAGAAAGGCCGGTGATTCCCAAGCATGCTCATTAAGCAATGGTACATGTATAGAGGTCGCTATATGGCTGTTGTAGAGAGGTGATCGCCTTGGGGTGGAGACCCGGCTTACAAAGTCCGGTGATGGCGTTGGATGGTCCACGTCAAGAAGGGTGGGCTCTCGAGTTTTATGCTGAATCTGACATTCCATGAGCACTATACATTCGTTCGTGACAAGCTTCGAACCTGCATAAACACCACCTCGCCATATCTGAGCTCCCAATCAATGCTTTTGCCAGGTGTAGTCGCTGTGGTGACATCCTTCGCCCAGGTCGACCCTTTCAAGCTCAGCAAGAGCTTGTCTCCACTACCTATACTCGCTCCTGCCACAGCCTTGGCACTGGAGCCATTGAACTGTATGCGGACCTGACCTCGATGTTTCCGCAATCGAAAATCGGGTTCCACAAGCAGCAAGCTGATTGACTGCGCAGAGGAGGCGTATGGCCATATAAGCGTCACGATGCCAGTCACGGAGGCAATATCGTCAACGAGTCCTGGTTGGAGTTGTGCGATTGGTATGGACGGCGTCGGTATTGCTGCCAGTGCCATTGTCGCTTTTCGAGTTCATACTGCCTCATAATGCAACATCGGCAGTATCAATACGACCTTGTGTTCGTCAGTCTTGGGGTCCAAAGCCTTGAATTCTTTATATTGTACTGGAGTACTGAGGTGTTCTACGTTCTTTGTGGTTTGAGGCGTGCCGCTGATTGGCGCGCTAGCCAGGATCGTGCCCCGTTGGATAACCTCCCTCTTGGTTTACAGAAACACCGGCCACCAGCCCTTCCTACTAGTCACACAAAGGGTGTAGGCCCCTAGAACTATTTATTAGACTCACCATACTCCATCCTAGGTTTGAGTATACTTCAAAAGAATCTGCATTCGCAGTTCGTTCACAGGAAAAACATCAGGTGTTGGCGTGGTCTCAGGGGGGAGGGCGGCATTTTTGTAAACCGCGAGCCTCCCTACGTTTAACTATCTAGTCTCTGTATATCCCTATCAAGAAAT
>JAABUI010001928.1_pt1 | contig 11717 bp, 8 predicted proteins | sample 5559111 | NCBI WGS metagenome assembly JAABUI01 (sample SAMN10711870, study PRJNA513365) | rock metagenome | isolation source: Antarctica rocks | place: Antarctica: Victoria Land, Buttleship Promontory
TTCGCTTCGTCAATCTACTCCTGAACGATGTAACATTCGTCCTGGATGAATCGCTGTCTGCCTTCGTGCAAATACACAATCTGCAACAAGAGCTCAAACACTCGGGTGCGGCTATGGAACAGAATGTAAAAACCGAGAAAGAAGAGGCTCTGCAGGCAGCTCAAGGAAAAGCCAAATCATACATGCAGCTCACAAATGAGACGGTTGCAATGCTGAAGCTATTCACTGAGGCTCTAGCGGACTCCTTTACCATGCCTGAGATTGTGCAGAGACTGGCGGATATGCTGGACTACAATCTCGATGCCATGGTCGGACCCAAGAGCAAGGATTTGGTCGTCGAGAATGCGAGAGAGTACGGATTCGACCCCAGACAGCTTCTGGCGGAGATTGTGGACGTCTATTTGAACCTCAAGGACAAGGAGAACTTTGTATTTGCGGTTGCAAGGGATGGACGATCATACAAGCCAGCTAATCTGGAGCAAGCGACTCGGGTGCTAAAGAAGTACACTCTGAAATCACCTGAAGAGCTGGCGGCTTGGAACTCTTTGGGCCAGAAATTCAAGAAGGCAAAGGAGGTGGATGATCAGGCTGAAGAGGATCTGGGTGAGATTCCGGATGAGTTCTTGGGTATGTTTCTTTCAACTATATCTTTGATGGGTCGTGGAATAGCGAGCGCTGACTGCCTGCCAGATCCATTGATGTACACATTGATGGAAGACCCTGTCATCCTTCCGACGTCCAAAACATCGATTGATCGATCTACGATCCGGTCGCATCTCCTCAGCGATCCCAATGATCCTTTCAATCGAGCTCCCTTGAAGATTGAGGATGTTATTCCTGGTAAGCAGGCTCATGATTCCTTATGTTTTGGGGTACTGACACCGTGTGTAGATACAAACCTCAAGAATCGTATACAAGCTTTCAAAGACGAGAAGAAGGGAAGCAAGATCGCTACTTCGAACGTCATGGATGAGACGCCTGGTTAGGCTAGTTCGTCCAGATGAATGGCAACTCTCACGAAGTGGAGATGATTACTACGAAGTTGCATGCATGCGGCGTTTCAGTCTGGCGTCATGGATCGTAGGCTGGAGGCTCGTTGGTTAAGCTCTACAGCGTCTATGAATGAGGATGGGGGTATTTTGAGGAATGATCCATAGAACGCAGTAGATGAATTGTGATATCATTGACACACACATTGCTTCCAATGCCTTGACGTGGTAGCTCCTTCGACTCAATGAACAATACGAACCAAGACTTCGTGATGGCGAGGTTGATAAGTAGCAGTGGCGATCTGACTGGCTTAGTCAGCGAGCAGTAGTACTTTTACACCCTGCTTCCGAGGAAATCATCATCTCTCTTCTCTACCCATCAGAGGCAAGTCCGATGATTTCTCTGCTCCCTCTCCCTACACTCAGCTCTAAAGTAGCGTGAGTTGTGACCACCAAGGATCCCATTGCGTGTACTCTCTCCTCAAAGTTCGCAGTGACCTTGGAGACGCGTCGGAACGCCGTCCATGATATAGCTCATTTGGCCTCGCTGAGTTGCAAACTGAGCTATGAAGGTCTTTGTTCATTCGGGTAGTGGGCGATGGCTGTGTGCAGGGCGTTGTGGTATGGTGCCTGGCAATGGCTGCTGCGGCGGGGGGTAAGCTGTATCCAGCTCTACGGCAGGGTGTGGACGGACCATCAAGATCCTATTGCGTGGAACGCCATCCATAATATAGCATGGACACCGCTCATCTCGCCTCGCTGATTCGCAGACTGAGCCATGGGGTTCTTTATTCTTTCGGGCGGCAAGCTTCAGCTGCATGCACGAGGCCGCAGCATGATGTCTAGCGGCGGCGGCTAGGCTGTAGGTGTGTGTGACTTCTTTGTTGAAAAGTGAGACTTTGGGTAGAATTCTTTTGCCTGCCAGTATGTGAGGGTTTCGCTTTGCAGTTTGCTTCACTGTTTACTGCGGCGGGGCTAAAGTGAATACCATGCACTTTGCCGTAGGGACGGTGTGTTGAGAATTCTCAGTGAGGTTCCCGCCTTTTGGTTTCCTCACTTCACCTCTGTCAATCAACCTCCCAGTTCTTTCATTCCCTCATCTTGACTACATCTGGCGTTCTCTACCATATCCTCCATCATCGTAGCCAATACTTTCACACATCGTTGAATCAACAACGCTATCTTGTTGATGGAAATACAAGCAAGACCCATTTCGCTCAGCTCTCACTCCTTTGATTGAGAGATTCGCGTCGTCAAGCCTGGATGGCACCACCCTTGGCTGCCGACAATTTCGGCCAGAGGCAACCCATCACCACGGCTATCAAGGGATACTGCCAATACTATCCGCCAAATACATGCTTGCGAGAGCTGCTACAGAATGCCGATGATGCAGGTGCCACTGAAATTGAATATGTGTTGGACACGAAAAGCTATGGCGGTGAGCCGTTACTATCGAATGGTCTAAAAGACTATCAAGGGCCAGCACTTCTTGCCCGCAACAACAGCGTTTTTAGAGATGAAGACTTCAACAGTCTTTCTACCGTCGGTGATTCCGTAAAAGTGAAGGATCCTGCCTCTACAGGCAAATTCGGCCAAGGCTTCAATGCAGTGAGTGCTAGCTCTAAGACCATTTTTCTATAGTATCTCAATGCTGACTTGTTGGGAAAAGGTCTATCATTGGACTGATGGGCCCTGGGTTTACTCGCGGAATTGGCTTCTCATCCTCGATCCTCATGAGTGGTGGTCGCGAGAGACTGGACAAGCTGGAGGCCCTAGGTGGGACGTGGTCATGCATCGCGATTCTGTCGAAATTCAGAACCACTTGAAGACTTTTCGTGAATTCGGCCTGGATAGAGACCAAGCTCTCAGCCAGACTGTGATTCGAATACCCCTTCGGACTGCAGCTCAAGCGGCGCGGAGTAAACTGTTCCAGCTGAAGGTAGACACACGTGAAATAAGGCAAGCTCTCCAAGAGTTCTGTCAGGAGATGAAGGAAGGTGGACTTTTGTTCCTTAAGCACATTCGCAAAGTCATCGTTCGAGTCAATAGCGATGTCATGATTGATGCTGAGATTCTTGAGGATCTTCAAGGGGGCGCAAAGTAGGTTGCACAACCGATCTAGCAATATTTCTCTAATGAGCAGTAGGATAAGGCAGCTACTGCCGGCGCAATTCAAGGATCTGTACGCAAATGTACCACCTAGAATCTCTGCAGATGTCTATCGATTTTTTGAACTTTCGATCCGGTACATGGAGGGGAATACACCCAAAGTCTACGACTACGCCATTCAACATTTGATGTTGAGGTCTTCTGGCGATGCACATATGGACACATGGGCACGCCAACAAAAGCTCTTCCCTTGGGTAGCTATCGCTGCGCAACTCAACGTGAGTTTATCCTTCCTCCTAATGTTTGTGCTCTTGTGAATGTCTGACCTGGGACACGGTCCTGTCAAATATAAAATTCTAATGCTCAGCTTCTGAACAGGGTCATTCTGGCGGCAAGTCCGTCTCTGGGCGGCTTTTCACTACACTGAGACTACCAATGCTGACGAATCTACCACTCCATGTACATGGACTATTCTCCATAGCTCCTGATCGTGGACGACTCAGCTTCACCCGAGGATCTGATGATCTCCCCACTAAATGGAACACATTCATGTTCACACGCTGTGTTGCTTCAGCTTGGCTGAAATTACTTGATCACCGAAGTAAAGTCCCCTGCCATAAAGAACTCTTTGCATTCTGGCCCAAGGCAAACTTTGACCCCGTTGAGATGTGGGATAGATTAGATGACAGCATTATCGACTTAGCGATCACTCATAATTCCCAGGTGTGGAATGTTTGCAGCAAACGCTGTGTGGCATTCAAAGACGCACTCTTTGGGATCAAGAATGCAGAGACTGCTACCTATGGCTCTGCATTGGTTGAGGCCCGCACACCTGCTGTGTACCCGGACGAGCCTTTGTTCAAGAAGCTTGTAAAGCGCTCAGAGGTGCATTCAAAGGATGTCCAAATCTTGAGCCCAACTTTAGTCCGCCGATTCCTTCGCTCTGAAGGGCTATCGGCATCCCTATCAGACGAAGTTGCGTCACGAATTCTCGAATTCTGCATACTCGATGCCGTCAACAGCAAGCTCGAGGGCAGTTCGAGGAATGGCCTATATAGAGATCTCCATGATATTTCCCTTTGGCCTATGCTCAGCGGCAAGCGAACGGCACCTGACAGCAAGAATCCATTATTACTACCCCGCGACAGCGTCGAGATGCGGCTGTTTGCCAAATCAAGGGCTTCAAGCACACTGAACACCTCCAAACTCCGTCCATCCGTCCAAAAATTGCTACTCAAGGACATTGAACACCTCGCAGTCATTATGAGACATCGGGATTTGGACGATTTAGCCCAAGATTGGCCTGTCATGTATCCTATCGCCCTTGATCATCGCTCTGAGAACTGGGTGCTGAGGCCACCAAATCTTGAAAGCCTTCTTTGTGACATCTGGGCGTGGATCTTTGAGAGGATCCGAGAAGGTCAGCGCATGAGTCCTACACATTCAGGCAGCTTGTGGCTTGTTCCAGTGAACGGAGGTCGTGTCCGAAAATACCAAGAGTGCAAGGGTCATCCGATTCTACTTATTGAAAAGCAAGAACCATTGTTCCCTGTCCTGACTGAACTAGCTTCCCATCAACTCCAAGGCGAACTACCAATCTTCGACACTGCAGTATTTACATCCGAGGCTGTGAAATCTTTTCGTAACGACGGAAGAATGCGCTCTGACATGAATTGCGCGGGTGTTGATCAGTTAGACACGTTTGTTGACTGGCTGGTAGTAGGAAAGAAAATTCTAGCACAGTCTTCCGAGCATGCTAAAGAGACTTTGCTCGGTCACCTCGAGAAACTTACTAGGGATTACAGGGGTACATCTTCCATGCTTAGGACACAAATACGGCAGCTCCCTCTCTACAGCAAAGTTTCGTGCGTACCGCCCTTCAGGTGGGTCTCCTTGACTTGGTCGTTCACCAGTCGTATCTTGACCTGAATTGCTAATGAACACTAGAAAGTATGGCTACATTAGGTGCAGTCTTGATGGAAGCAACCATTTGTATGCAGCTCCAGCAGAGCTTCCACCCCTACCAGACCTCCCACAAGCTTCGTTCTTCTGTCCCCAAAGCTCAGCAGAGAGGCTAGTAGTGGAACGTCTCAATTTGCTTGAGTGTGTCTCCAACAGTGACCTTTTGACTCGCCATTTTTTGCACTGGATGGGGACGGTTCCTACGAGTGTAGGGAAGAATTTTAGCTTCGTGAAAGAAGCCCTTGCGGATTGGCTGACAAAGAAGTCACCTATTCCACGTTCTAAAGTCTGGCAGGCCGATATATTTAGTCATGCTGTCATACCGCTTCCTGTTCTCGACGAACAGAGACACTATGGTTGTCTTGATGAGATGATAGATCCTAGTTCGAAATTGGCCCGCCTCTATGATGCAGAGGAAAGACGTTTCCCCTGCTCGGACTTCTTTGCCCGTCACAAGAACACGCTCACAACCTATGGAATCCTCTCGAAGCCGGCATGGTTTACCCCTATTGAGCGTGCTAAGTATCTGTCCCAACGACATGATGATATCGATACCGGCAAAATTCAGAGCCTGTTGGAGCTGCCAGTACTACCAGAATTTGCCAACTCAGACGCTGCCATATCAGAGATTCGCAGTCTCAAATGGCTTCCTGGAACGTCAGCCGAGGGGCAGTCGGTTCTCCTTGCCCCTAACGAGTGTCGTGGGGCTGATCAAAGCTACTTGGTTGACATGGTACTTGGAACCACCACTTTGTCCGTCAATCCAAAGTGGAAAAATGTTTTGGGTGAGAGTCCGATTTTTCGTGACTTGTCATTCGTTGCTAATTTTTGCAGGCTGGAATGAGCCCATAGAAAGCACCATCTTACTCCAACAGTTGGATGGTTGTCTATCAGCGGAGCGGTATCTAAACGCCAATGAAATCCTCCATCACATACGATCCGAAGATTGCTCTGCCCTGGTATCGAGGGCTTGCATTCTTGGTCGCTCGGGGAACCATCTACCACCAACCAAGGTTTTTTTACCGGGAAGTCGTTTAAGTCTTCGGTCTTTGGTCCCATATCTGGATGAAGTTGATGGCAAATTCGCGAGAGACCATGAAAAGTTACTAAGCGCACTCGGTGTGCAGCCTCAGCCTTCAATCAAGGATCTTCGAGAAGTCCAGAACAGACTCGAAATGGTCGACGGTCGTCTGAGCTCGGCCGGTGTAGGGATAGCCATCTCGGTGCTAGAGATAGCCACAAGCCTAGGTCTCGATCTTGTTGACCTTCTGGTACCTGATACATTATGTAAACTTCGGGGTCCAGCGGATATTGTACAGGGAGAGTCGCTCGACATTGACGACAAAGCAGGGTTCAACTTCACACATCCTGATATCTCAGCTGGTTTAGCACATCGGCTCGGGATAGAAACGGTTACAGATAGAGCCATTAGGCTTGGAATGGATCTGGAGAATGATGACGATGGAGAAACTTACACTCCTTCTGAGAGCCTAGTGACTAACATAGGGGACACTCTCGAACGCTATTCTATCGCTGACACATTCAACGAGTTCCTTGCAAACGCGGATGACGCTGGTGCGACAAGGATCACTTGGATTCTGGATGAGTGTACTGTCAAGCCCCATAAATCGTCTTCGCTTCTAACTACCAAGCTTCAGCCTTTTCAAGGACCAGCATTGTTAGTACATAATGACGGGAGTAAGTCAACCCATCTTCTTTGAATTGAAATCGCACGTCATAGCTAATCTCGGAGTAGTCTTCTCTATGAAGGATTTCAACGGGTTTAAAGACATTGGAAAAGGCGGGAAGAAGGGAGACCCTACTTCAACTGGAATGTTTGGTCGGGGAGCTCTGACTATGTATCACTTCACTGATGTCCCGATGCTCATCTCCAACGAATCATTTGTGGTCCTAGACCCACAGCAACAAATTCTCCCAGTGGACAGAACCCGTCGCAAACGTAGAGTAGGCATGAGGATGCCTCTCTCGAAAGTAAATCGCCTAGCGCCAGACCAATTAGACCCTTTTGTGGGGTTACAAGGGTTCAACCGAGATGCAGACAAATACCATGGAACCCTGTTCCGCTTTCCCCTACGAGCTCTCGGGGCCAAAACCACTCTCAAGGAGACAGATTATGGAATGGACATGGCATCCGTGAGGTCTCTGTTAACAGAATTCCTCGCCACTGCTCGTACAGCACTGCTCTTCTTACAACATGTGAAATCAATCGAGTTTCATATCCGAGGACAGCAAAACCCACAATGGGGCGTGTCCGCAAGGTGTTTCCCAGACACCGTCAATGACACTTTCCGGCGCACCGAAATCACAACAAGCCAAATTGGCTCAAATCAGCATCTGGATATCTGGTGCGTTGGCCTGGAGACCATTACACAGATGACTCCAAGTACGGCCAGGTCTGGTAGGGGCTCAGGAAAGATGACCGAATGCGGGGTTGCTGCCTGTCTGGTCGAAGGTCAACTACGGAAGGCCAAGCGTGAAGAGCCTGTTCCCTCATCATATCAACCCAAAAGCACCGTTTCAAAGCTAGCTCAACAGCCCGCTATTCAGCAAAAGGTCTTCTGCAGACTACCTACTACTCACAAATCGTCGCTCCCTGTCTCATTTCACGCCAGCTTTGCTGTGACTGGTGACCGACGAAGCATCTCTCTAGAGGCTAGTGCTGAGAATTCTGAATGGAATCGCTGGCTTCTTAAAGACCGTACGGCCGAGCTGTATCTGGATACTGTCCAGTATTTGGCGCCCAGATTAGGCCAAGATGCCTTCAACTTTTGGCCCGTATATGGGGAAACGACTACGCTATCTAACATTCTTGCTCGGGCGTTCTGGGAACGTCTTGTCGACCAGCACCGTCCCGCCTTACTTCCTCTTGTGACCCGGGATAATCGGCCTAAGAAAAACACTGGTGCGGCTTTATTTGGGTTGACAGAAAAGGCTACAAGTTTGGCAGCGGGAACGTTGGATCTCCTTCCTACGCCGACCTCGGAGGGTCTTCTACCCCTGCTAACGCAGACCGTTCCGCTCCTTGCCCTTGTGAGACCGCCAGCAAAACTACGGCTTCTTTTCAGAACACCTCCTTTGGTCCGGCAGATTCAGGAACTTGATGTCGAGTGCCTCAGCAGCGTGTTTCGGGCAGAAGAGAATTGCAAACTACTAGAATTATTGATGGCTTCCTCAGAAGACGAGAAGGAGCAGGTCGGTATGGTCAGGTCTCTCTTGAAGACCATGATCCCTGTGGCTCGGGGCGAGGACACAGCTGCCTTGGAACTACTGGATAGATGTCGCATTGTTCCACGACCACGTCTGGGTGACCGGATGGGTACTTTGATTTGGAAGCCTAGTCCAGGTGCAACGGAGCACTTGGTAGCGACACTAAAAGAGCAGGAGCTGTTTGCGTTTGGCGCAGATTCCATGGTGAACACTAGTCTATTTACCCGGCGGTCAGATGCCTTGGCTATCGACATCGTGGATCATGATCCCGTCAAGATTCTGCTCAATTTTGGATTCAACCTCCGACCATTAGAGCTTAGCGATTTGGGCCCCCTTCTGGCACGACCGGATTCGCCAACTGCTACCGCAGCTGTCAACTATTCTCAAAACCTAGACATTTGGTTGCCGGAATTCTGGAGGTATTTGAACATTCACTTGTACGCGATTCACAATCTCGTCGATTATTCTGTAACGTGCTCTGATAAGGCTATACATACATTGTTGTCAAAATATGGTCTCCAAGACAAATACATTTACCGGAAATACGCTGATCAACGATGGGTCTATTTGACTCCGTCTGAATTTGAGGCCGGAGCGTGTTTGATGCAGCCAGTAGACGAACGCCATCGACAAATTTGTGGAGAAATTCCGGGTCTTTCTATGATTGATCATAATTGTGCTCCATACTTCTTAAAAGAACAGGAACGAGATCTCAACTGTGGTAAATCTTTCAAGCGACTGTTGCTGGCCGTTGAGAAGCTCGAGAAGTCAAGAAAAGCAGTAGCAAAGACGTTCATGGGCCTCGCCCTAACCTCCAAATCGAAAGACCTCATGAAAGACTTGGCCCTAGATTATCTGAACTCCTTCGATTTCGAAGGTCTGAATGATAATGCAGTGCTTGGACGACTTCCGGTATGGCGTCGTCTAGAGTCGTCAACGTCCTCTCCAAATGATCACATTGCCGCGGAAGATGGTCGGTTTTGCGCTTTTAGAAAGATGCTCATGCCCTGGGTCCAAGACCTGTCAAGATTCGTGGTTCCCGAAATGGTTGATTCCCTGGGTAGCGCTTTGTCAAGATTAGGCATTTCGCCCATGACACACCAACAAATCTGGGATGAGATTAAAGGCGATCTCCCTAGTGTGATCAAGTCCAACGAGTTCAGGCAGTATTCCGACTTCATCGATTTCATTGCGCGATGGGACATAAAAGTCTCCGGCAAACTCGCCCCGAATGGTGCTTCTGTCATGTGCATAACGAATTGTCTTTACGATGACCAGGATGAGATCTTTAAAGCAGCTTTCCGACAACAGCAGCCCACCCGCTTCTTACACCCTGAAATGAGAAAGCCGGCGCTTCGTAAATTTTGGCTAGAGCAAGGTTTGCGGGTAAGGTCTTCTGGGGTGATGGTAGAAGAACATTTCCTCGAATGTGCTCTTGCCATCAATCGGCGATGGGACCCTGGATTTACAACTCCGAATTTCGAGGAGGACTCAAAGACGGTGGCCGCTTATCTCAAATATGACAATCGACACTTTCGGTCTTGGTTCTCTCACAATTGGCTTAGGCTAGCATCGATCCCAATGTTCAAAGTACGGAATATCGCCGCTGAGGAAAGCAACCACCGTGTGACTCGGATGCAGCAGATTGCCCAAGAGAGGACCCATCGTGCACTTGAAGAGTCTAGCAACATGAATCACAAAAGAATTGTATGGAGCCAAACAGCCTTCTTGCAAGAGCAACCTGGAGAATTTGTTTACGATGTACTACCACGGGGCGGCAAGCCAACTGCAGTACAAGTTTTCGATCATCTCGGCTTCTTGGTGGCAAGCATCAAAGATGTTGAACAAGCGGATCTACCTGAGTATCTTCGAGACGTGCAGGATTGTTATGAATTCCTGCAAGACGAGATTGGGGCCACCAAACATATACCAGGCATCCAAAGGGCCCGGATCTGGCTGAACCTGGATAGCACTCAAGTCGAAAAGGCTTACAAAGACCATCTCGAAATCAATCTGACCTCAGCAGATGTTTTGTGTCTAAACTCACCGGTCGTCTCGTTACCTCTTCAGCGCGTCAGAAAATTCCTGGTCCCGTACGAGAAGCTCCTTCAAGGTCTAGGGTCCCAAACCATCGTGCAGCCATCTTCAACATCGGAACCACAATCATCGGATAGTAGGGAATTATCTTTGGCTACTGCAATGAGCAAGATGCGCGGACTACGTGACCAGAATCAACTTGTGGACGTGTACTTCGAAGCAGCAGGCCAGAAAGCACCCGCTCACAAAATCGTCTTGGCAGCCGTGTCGGAGTATTGCGAGAAGCAATTCGCTGGCCATTGGGGTCGTGTGCTAGAAAGTCAAGCCACCGTACATGTCGAAGACCTACGCTTCCTCACCCTGTCTCAGATGATCGACTTTGCGTACACAGGAGACTTCGAGTGGCCGGAACTCAAACATCAAGACGACGCCACTGAAGTCGAAGAAACATTGGCGATGCTGCTTGACTTGCTCGACGGTACCGACAGATGGCTGCTGCAGCGCCTGCATGATATGACGGACAATTTCCTCACTTCGCAACCTTACTCGAGTTTCTACATCAGAGTGGATACGGTGGAGTGGGCGAAAGAACGGGCTGAGGGCTCTAGGGCATCGAAGCTTGTGAAATATTGTGAGGAATTCTTGACGGATAACGAGGGGCCTATGGAGGCGTGGAGGAGGGGGGTGGAGGCTGAGGGGTAGATGGATTGCGTGATTGGATTTCGTTGTTATGATAGTTGAGACAAGATAGGTAAAGGATCGGAACAGCGGGACTTGGGTTTCATAAACCTCACCTAGCAGATGGGACTTTGCGGCAAAAGCAAATAGCTTCTCCTCATAATTGATGGAGATCACCATCCGCATCAACGTACATCTCGACAACTATGTCACCCCAATACTTCTCACCTACTTCCTCCCCTTGGGCGATGAGTATGCTTCGCGGAACAGACCTGTAGACCATCGCATCGATGAAAGCCTTCTGGCCTAAAATGACACCATGCCTGCAATTCGGAACCGCAGCCGCGGGGCGGACTTCAAAGATGCCATCCAACTGAAAGGCGGAGCCACTGAAACTCAGAGTCGCAGACACCTGGACACCAACTCTGTCTTTGAAGCGGTACGCATCGTGAACGTCCTGCGCCATGAAGCCGGGCGATATCAGATCATCCGTGATGATCGACGTGTCGCAGCCGGTGTCGAAAAGGCAATCTTCCACCCTGACGTCGAAGATCTGGGACCTTTCGTCCCCGTCGATGGCAGACAGCTTGAGGAAAGCCGGCACGCAGGCCAGCCGATTGTCATCTTCTCGAGTCGTCGCGCGAGCGGTCATGTGCGGCTCGCGCCTGAATTCATCGGAGGGGAAGTTTTGCCGCAGTTTGGATTGGATCTGCG
>JAABUI010001929.1_pt1 | contig 11717 bp, 19 predicted proteins | sample 5559111 | NCBI WGS metagenome assembly JAABUI01 (sample SAMN10711870, study PRJNA513365) | rock metagenome | isolation source: Antarctica rocks | place: Antarctica: Victoria Land, Buttleship Promontory
ATCTGCATGAAAGGGATCTTGGATGCGCTCTCGATGTTGTATGATGGTACATGCCTGTCGCTATCTGCCTACAAACGGGACCCAAAAGCTGGCTACTAGTAGTCTAAGCCGGAGGATGGTGAGGATAGAAGGACGTAGGGGTAGATAACATGTCGGGCGGTTTGGTTCTCGAGCCGAAGGATCGCATGGGTGTATGGCGAGGCAGGGCAGAAATGTTGATTATATCTGAATTACATGGCGAGCTCGGCTTGAAGTTGTCGGAGTTGGGCCTCCTCGTCGTCCTCCTCTGCTTGCGCTGCGACCCCTGCGACGAGAACCAGGTAAACATACAGCTTCACAATGTCGGCAGTGTAAAGCAGCTTACTTTCTCTTCCCGACGATACGCCGACAGGTGACACGGGCGTGTGTACCGGTACCCGCTCTGCTCCCCGAAGCCGATCGTCCAGCTCCTCTTGCTCCAACGCCTCCAGCTCGTTCCTGAGCTCGTCCTGCTCAACCTGTATCAGCTGCTGCGAGACTGTGCGAGACCGGGTCAGGCCCACCTCGTCCACCATATTCCCCATCCCAACGGGATTTGAGATAGCCTCTGAGATCTCGTTACTGAGCTCCATCTGTTCCCTGATCGAGTCCATCGTCTGGTCCACCCGATCCACATTGCTGATTCCGAATCTCAGCAACTGCTTCATCGGATTGAAGGTGGGACACGCACAGGCTATTATGGATACCCCTTAAAGCATCTGCACCCCGTCTCATCGCGACCATCGTCTCCGCGTTCAAGTTGGCGGACTCCAGCGTGTTGACCTGTTCAGGCGTCTCAGCGCATCGTCATAACAGAGGGGTTACGGGTGACAGACCTGCGTCTCCAACGTCAATCGAGTCCCCATCATCTTATCCAGCTCATTCTCGTGCGCCTTCTTTTGTCTCAACGCCGCGGTGGCCACTAAATCCGCCCATCATGCCATCAGCGATACTCTCGAATCGCTTTGCATTGTCATCGTCTGGGAGAGGCGACCTACACCGCTTGTTCGTCGTCGCGTTCGCTCTCGCCCTCTTCAATTCATCATCAATCTTCTGCTGCAGGAACTCTTCCTTCTTGGTGAGTACGAGCAGTTGTTGTCGCAATCCGACGATGGCTTCTCGTGCCGACTCGCGGCTGTCTCCTCGACCGCCGAACCATCCCATCCAGCCGGCCATCTCGTGAGGGAGCGATGGGGAACAAATGGATCAAGAGATGGAAGCAGAGAGAACGTTCGGTCAAGAATGTGGAGGATGTGCGGGTGTGAGTGGTGGGGATGCTGTTTTGATCTCCGTTCAAAGGGGTCGAGTGGTGGCCAAGAGTTTGAGAGGCGTTGACGATTAGGCGGTAGTACGGTGAGGCCACCTGACCCAGCGAATTGATTCCGCTAAGCATGATTCTTTCCCAGGATCCCTCTGCTCTCTCCTCGAGTCCCACAAAGTACCCTCTCTCTCCCCGTTCGTCATCCCATCATGGCCCAAAAGCAAGCGGTACGGACGAATCAGGCGATCACACTGAGAGGTTCGACCGCGTTGGTGACCGAGTTCTTGGAGTACAGCGTGAACAGGTACGACCCCTCCATCGCGATCCAACATCTCTCCAGCTGATCCTACATCTCGGACCACAGTGTACTCTACCAAAGAGGAGTCTACCCATCCGATGACTTCCGGTACCTTCCGCCCGATCCCACTTTGATGATTCAAAGCTGAGCTACTTGCAGCATGGTGAAGAAGTACGGTCTCCCCATGCTCGTGACATCCGACGAATCGCTCAAAGAGTACCTCACCACCATCCTCTCCCAAGTCCAAGGTTCGTCCGCTCCCACCGTCAAAAGACTCATCACTCGTCGGACCACCAGAATGGCTACTCTCAGCCTCCATCACCCGCCTCGTGCTCGCTATCAAATCCGTAGAGAATGACGAGACGCTCGAACGATGGCAATTTGATATCCACACGGACGACCCAAACACGGATCCAAACGCGAATGGCGGTCTAGGGCAGGGCAAAGCGAGTGTAGGGACGGGGAAAGGGGCGAAGCGGAAGGAGAAGACGGAGAAGGAGGTCCAGGGGGAGATCAGGGAGATCATGAAGCAGATCACGTCGAGTGTGACGTTTTTGCCTATACTCGAGGAGCCATGTGGGTCCCTTGACTCTCACATCTCACTACATTTTGATGTGGGTCAGGAGTACCTGTTGACGTTTGATGCATCAGGCACATTCACACTACTGGCATATACGAACGACTCGCCAGACGTGGCTATACCAGCTACGTGGGGCGATGCGGATCCCCATTTGATCGACCGGGGGAAGGTCGAGCAGGTGCGATTGCGGAGTTTCAGCACGAATGTACACTCGCTGGAGGTAATTTCTTTGCCAATCGTCGGGTTTTGCGCTGATGAAGCGGCCAGGCTATGGTGGCTTATCGAGTAGGGGAATGAGCATGTTTTCGTTTCGACGAGCTAGACAGCATACCCTAGGCATTCATATCCTTCACCGTCTCCCTGTGTTTATGTTATCTCATCGCGTTCCGCGCGCTAAATGCGGTCGCTGGCGTGCAAGACCTGTCGCTGGGACACACCCGGCAAGAAGCTTGAAGCAATGCGAACTGGGACACGGAGACTGGACAAGAAAATTCATCCATGAGGTATAGGTATAGCTGCTGCCCGATATCTCCGGACGTCGGCTAGGATCAGGTGCCACGGTATTAGCTCACACGCATCGATTGATACACCTTTTCCGCCGCAGATTCTGGCCAAGTGAGCCAAACGGCTAATTTAGTCGCTCAGGTCGGTGAGGTCGATGATGTTCGGTGAGGTCGATGATGTTCGGCTTGCGCTTCGACTGCCGCGGATGCTCCGAGCCTGACTTGCCGGGCTCGTGCATGTCAATCCGCGGTAGCTTCGATGAACCGTGCGGCTTGAACGTGTGGTCGGACTTTGCTCCATGATGGCGCCTATAGCGGAGTCTCGATGATGGTCTCGCCTCGAAGGCTCGGCTTGTGCCATCTTGGACATCACTTTCCGCGCATATGACCGGGCATCGTCGTACGGCTTCAGCTTCGACGTCGTGGGGTGCTTGTCGACTTCTTGAGTATGTCGAGAGAAGAGGTGGGGCGCGGGTTCGTTGGAGTGGAAGTCCGGATCTTGACTCGGTGAGAGGATACTGGTACTGGTCGCTTATTGCCGGGAGAAATCGCGGTATCGGACATCTCGGTCGGGTATGATAACTTGGCCATTCGAGCTCGGCTGGGGTGTTCCAACCTTAGTCGCTCGATTGTCTGCGGAAGCGGAGGTTGAGGTCGTGGCGGTGCCGCTGATGCTCTCTGGTGGAGAACCGTCTCTTCGGGCTCGGGCGAAGCTGGAACAAGGATCGCCATGGCTCTTGATTCGGCGATCTGTCCAGTCTCGTTCATCGTGCCCGCGTTGAGGTTCATTGGCGGGTCCAGCTGCATGGGCAGGTCGGAGAGCTGCAACGCGGAAGCGAGAGCTGCAAAGTCGGGCTCCGGCAAGGTACTGTATGCTTCCGGGATGATACCGTTTGCGATCAGGGCTTCGCGGGTGCCGTACTGCGGGCGGGTCAGCTTGATCTGGCGAGGAAATGCAGTAGCATCACATTGAAGACGACTCGGCACCACGGATCGACTTCATCGTAGGCCTCGAATTTTCCAGCTGCGGTCATCGCCTCGCTCGGTTCGGGACAGCTAAAATCGAGGCGACTTCATACGACTGGTCAACTTCCGAGACATCCGGGGAATGGAAGAGCTTACGGTGTCCCGTTATGATGTCTACCCTTCACTTCCGGGATTGACAGCGCCACTTAAGCCGATGCTTCGGCTCTGGAGAGTGGTCCTTTCACTCGCATGATTCGGATAGACAGGCTCTAGGAGGTCGCCACGGAAGATCGAGATTGAGATCCGCCGAGAACCTCTTGAGCGCTCCCAAGGAGAACGAGCTCTTCGGTAGCATCCCCTGCGTTGACCTGGGTCTCTGCTGTCAGCAGGGACTAGCGGTCAAGGACCTCGGTCATACCTCTCGACTAGATACTACTCCACCACCTTTGATTCTCTGCTCAACACCAGTAAAGTGCCCATGCCTCACTTCGCCTACGCCACCACGAATGAAATCGGTAATGAGCGGTCGGCCATCGATCTCGGGGTCGGAGAGGAGGTCACCGGACCAATCCCGCTTGTTGTGGGCCTTGACGACGACAGCGAACGCCTAGAAGCACGTCCAGAAGATGATATCGTTAGGCGCAAGGACGGACTGAGGCGAAAGGCACATCAAGGAAGCAGGAGAAGGTCTCCGGGGATCGGACGGTGGCAGGTGTCGAAGTGTGCTGGTATTCGTCTGAGCTGTCAGCTAAGTAGATATCAGGTTAGAGGTAATGAGACGCGAACTGAGACTACAGCCGTCGGCTTCGACCCATACCCATACCTATTCACGAGCCTTAGGTGGAAAGGCTTGAGCAAAGATAAGACGCATTCCGATCCCATTGAACTCCTTCGCGGCCAGCATGGTGTCGTGCCCGTCAACGTCCAGCTCCCGCTTACAAGCGTGGTAGATCAAGGTTCGAACCAGAATCACGTCAAGAGGTATTCAAAGCATCAGAGGAAAAATCAAGCATGATCAGTAGTCCGTCAGCTCTTCTGCCTCGAGGCGCGTGGGGATGGCTGGTCGTTGAGCTCGGGCTCTCGTGCCCATCAGGTTGGACAACTGATGAATCGACGAAAGATTATCGCATCCCGGTATACCCTCCCGCGTGTGTCTTACCTCCTACTCGTGTATATAGACTATCCATGCTCATAACATCAACTCATGCCTCCTCCCCAACCTATACAGCCGAATCAGCGACCTATCTGACGTTATGAGACGGCGGACAGACCTTCCAGACCGGCTCGATAGGTCAATACTTCCCTATGATGTAGAGAGCGTGGATGATACCGGGAATGTAACCGAGAACTGGGGAAGTGAGTTTGCCGTTCAGAGGGAGTTCAGTGGAGGAACGAACTGGTCAAGAGGATGTTGACTAAAAAGGAGCTCTGTCAGCGAAGCATTGACATGTGAGGGATCGAGCTCACTCAACAAGTCGGAACCGCATCCGACCTCAAGGAAGACGCCGAGAGGCTGAAGGTGGGGTCAGCACGAGCGCGTCGAATCGATGTCATCGGGACAAAGGAGGAGAGGGGAGAGCAGATTTTGAGGCTCTGTGTACAGTGGTACATGGTGAACAGCAGTCAGCACGTACAGGAAGGATGATCGCCAAGATGATCTTGAGAATATCGCTGCACGCTGTACATCAACATGATCAGCACAGCTTATTGGGCATCATCATCAAGGGGAACAGCGTTCCCCAGAGCTCAACGCAACCGGAGCTGTCGACTCACTGAAAGCCATGATGAAGACTGCTCGGCTGTTTTGAAGAAATGAGGAATTTGGGATGAGTGGCAAGTATTCTGTTGACGAGGAAACGTTGAAGCACTCCCCCAACGGAAAAAGCTGAGATGGCGTTCGGGGGTGATGACGTACGTTAGAATCATGTGACGTGGATATTCCTGCCGATGTATCGACTATTCTCTCCCTCTGCGAATGCTGCCTCTACCACCTGTTGCTTAACTGGACATCAAAAGTCTCTCTTAATATTCTGCAGTGCCCTCCTATGCCATCCGTCAGGAATCTCACCGTTCTAGGCGATACAGTCCTCACCCTGAATCAATGGGCGGGCGAGAAGCTGCATCCGTCATCCCGAGTCATTGTCCTTAACGACGGTGATTCAATCCAATTTCTACCTTCTCCATCCCGATCATCAGCGTCTCCACATCATCCCTCTCCTCTTGACTCTCCGTTTCGCTCTCCGCTTCTCCTTCGTCAGCCTCGACACCGTCCCAGCCAGCTCCGGTATGATTCGGGTTCGCCTGTAGCAGATCCCCTTCATCATAGTCAGCTATACTTCCATTAGCTTTGCCTCGCTAAGTTTGCAAACCCTTCTCCGCTTTCCGCTTCGTTCGGTCGTCCACCATCTCCTTTTGTATCAAATCTTGCATCTCCATGACCTCCTCGTGGGTATGGCAAGTTCGATATCGCTTGATCAGATCGGCGTTCATTTTCCAAAAGGCATGACCCCACGAGAACTTCGCAAGACTGCCAATTGTCGTCAGCTTAAACGCTCGGTTTGAATAGGATATACCTGATTTACAGTATCTCCGCCCATTTCTCATGCCCTGTGATATAAAACCCCGCTGCCAGCGCTTCTACGCAATTCAGGCGCCACGGCCTCCCATAGTTGACCGGATTCGTAGCGATGAGGAAAGGTACTAGCACGATATGTTTCAGTACTCGGATCCGTGCACAAACCTCGGAGGGCTCACGAAGTCGCTCATTCGGGCTCTTGATATTCCCAAACGGCACCTCCTCCAGTCTCGCCCAACTGCATTCCACCACAGCTAACCCGCTCAACAGGACCACCTCATCATCGCAAGGCGCGATCGGCTTCTTGCCTTTCGGTCTGCCAATCGTCAGCAGGGCGAATGAGGGATTCATACAGTCAGAGGACTAACGTCAGGACTATGCCCCGAAATCGCTGTCCAATCCGCATATTCGTGATCAACCCATGTCGCGCAAGCTTCTTCCCTGAACATCGCTTAGGATCGCAGTGGTCGAAGTCCCACATCGCGACGGGCACGGCGATGGTCAAAGGGTGCATATCTTGCTCTTCCTCGCCATCGTGGTCATCGTCTCTATCGGAACCAGAAAGGCCGGAACCCGAAGCATGCGATGAGGAGTCTAGTCTTCATGTGAGCTCTGAATCGCCTCAGTGTCGCCGAAGCCTCACCGGTATCTTCAGCTTCCATCGAGCTCTCTGGTGGTCTTTCCTCCTCTCCAGCTCGGATTACTCGTATCCGTCCCGTTCCTCGACCCCTAGCTGAGCTTGAACCCCCTCGACCTCGTCCTCGTCCTCGAACTGGAGCTCTCGCATTCTTCTCTTTCGCGGGCTTCCCCATGTTGGCCGCAGTAGATTGACACCTCTTTACAGTGTAATTCAGGAAGACGGCACGAGGTCGTTCACCTGTCCCCCGTAGACGCTTGTAACTCGGTTGAAGCAGGTCTGATGATCACGTGTTCCATCCCCGAGTACCTGAAAGTTTGAGCTTTGGGGTCCGGGCGACCTGAAAGTCTGGGGTCGGCATTCACATTTTTATATTGGAGGTATTGCCCGGTCTGACCACTGTTGACGAGGTCGACCATCAGCAGCTTGCAGGGATCATCGGATCGAAGAGACTATCGAGAGGGGCAGCTAAAGCCCCGAACATGCCTGGACCCTCTCCTTCCGCCCACCAAGTCCTCATCTACTCCGGTCCAGGTGTCTCCCCACTGTCCCTCTCCCATACTCTCCTCACCTTCTCCCTCCTCCTTCTCCCTCACTATACTGTGCAACCTATCACCCCTCAGACCCTCGCCACACAGCCCTGGGAACCATCTTGTGCATTACTCGTGATACCCGGCGGACGAGATCTGCCGTATGTCGAGGAGCTATCGATGAAGACGAAAGTCACCAGGCGGATAAGAGACTTTGTGCATGAGGGAGGGCGATATTTGGGAATATGTGCGGGCGCCTACTTTGGTGCTGCCGAAGTGAGGTTTGACACCGGAGGTGATATGGAGGTGGTTGGAAAGCGGGATCTAGTGCGTTGCCTTGCGTCCGGTTGCTCAACGACTGATCATACATGGCAAAGGCTTTCTTCCCAGGCGTATGTGCCGGACCGACCTTCCCGGGCTTCACCTACGCAGCAGAGTCTGGATCCCGAGCAGTATCACTCATCCTCGATACGCCTTCGTCCTCTTCTCGCACACTCGACCATATATACTACAATGGTGGCGGCCACTTCCTGCTCCCATCACCAGCTCCTGACTCTGTACGAATTCTCGCCCGATACGCAGACCGACCGACTTCTTCTTCGTCGACCTCATCCGAACTACCCATTGCCGCCCTTCTGACGAGGAACGGTAAAGGTAAAGCCCTGCTCTGCTCGGTCCACTTCGAATACCCCTTGAGCGACCCACCAGCTCGAGATGCCCTTGCGAAGCTAGCGGACCCGCCTGAGAAGGAGGAGGTGGAGCGAAGTGAGAAGGCCAAGATCGAGTGGGCCAGGGAGATGCTCGAGATGCTCGGGCTGAAGCCACCTGATCGGTCGAAACAGGAGAACGGGACGACCGTACCGGATGAGGATGAGGATTCGGCTCTACTGCTTCACCCGACACACCCTTCACCCATCTTTGTTCTCCCTCATCCCGCCTTACCACAACTAGGCTCCAGCTCGTTCGCCTCATCGTCCCTCTCCGGGAAGCTGACGGACGATCCGATTGGGTGGAAGAGTCTCCGTGATGCGAATGACGAGCTGCGGATATCAGCGGTTGACCGGATCGGCGGCGGGAAAGGCAGATCCAACGAGGACGACGTGGCTCATTTCTTGGCTGAAAGACGACGGATCGCTCCTATACTCGAGCCGCAAATCGAGAGTCTCTCCCTCGCATCATCTTCGGCATCCCCTGCTCCACCACAACCTCCAGACTTCCACTCCGTCCCGAAGGTCGTCCTCCTTCCATCACCTGCCCTACCCTACACCCCTCGCTGGACACCGCTGTTCAACTTCAACAGCTACTGGTCGGAGCTGAATGCGGCGAGAAAGCGGAGTGGGCGGAGATCAGGTGTTTTGCAGGATGATGGGGAGAACGGTGGGCAGCGGGTTACGCTTGGGGATCTCGTGTGGTATGGCGAGACGGTCACCAGCACGCAAACGATGCTAGATCGGTATGTCCCACAAGACGCTTCCGAATATGGCTAAAGCCCGTCATAGAAACCCGCTCCTCCTCACTTCCTTGCCAGTTCCCCTCGTCTTCCTTGCCTCTTTCCAGCTCACAGGTCGAGGTCGTGGGTCCAACATCTGGCTCTCTCCCCCTGGTTGCCTGCAATTCTCCCTCCTTCTCGATCTCCCTTGCTCCCTGGCAGGCAAGCTCGTCTTCATCCAGTATCTTATGGCGCTAGCTGTGTGCGAGGCGATCGACGATGATGGACGGCTAGGAGCGCGCATCAAATGGCCGAACGACATCTACGCAGAAGCCGAAGGAGTTGGCGGGACTCAACTAGGAAGCGGAAGCGGAAGGAAGAGGAGGGCAAAACTGGGCGGTATACTAGTGAACACCAATTTCGTGGGCGGGAAATGGCGCATCGTCATTGGTGAGTCTACTCAAATCTCTCTTTACTCCCCGCTGAAAAATTTCAGGATGCGGAATCAACATCCTCAATGCCCTCCCCACGACTTCACTATCCCAGCTTCACTCCCTGCTCACCTCCCGCATGCAATCCTCTACGTCAGACAAGCGGCTCCCTCCACCGCCAACGATGGAAGGGACTTTCGCACGGGTCATGAATGCTTTCGAACAGAAGTGGGAACAGTTCATTGAGGAGAAGGGCTTTCACGGGTTTATGGATGAGTACTATGGGCGTTGGCTCCATACGTACATCCGACACACCAATCTCCTGTACTCAAGGCTGACTATGGGGACAGAAACCAAGAAGTCACGCTCACCACGACCGAACCTCACACCCGCCTCCGAATCCTATCCATCACACCAGACCACGGTCTCCTCCGCTGCGCCCCACTCTCCGCCTCAAACGGCTCGACACCCCTATACGACAAAGGCGACTACGGAGATGACGACAGGATATCGATTATGCGGACGAAGAAGAAGGACGAGGGCTTTGTCGACCTTCAGCCGGATGGGAATAGTTTCGATCTGATGAGTGGGCTGATCAAGCGGAAGACGTAGCTCGCATGAATCTCCTCTTGCTCAGTTTCGACACAAGCGTTATTGTTTGCAAACAGCCTGATTTGCTGCATGAGTCGCTCCCCATCCGAGCTTAGACACGTCTCCAGCCGATATCACGCTGCGGATGTCACAGCTATCGGAAGATCATCCCTGACTGGGAGCTGCTCACTCTCGGATCCACTGGATCTATAAATCTATTCTAGCGGTCCTCTTCGTGCAGAAAGATACCTTGTGAGCGGCACATGTAACATGCCTTGAGGCTTGACTGGCCTATCATCCACAATATAGATGATTGCATCCTAGATATTCTCCTGGTGCTCACAGCTATGTACGAGCCGATTTGCTCCCCTTCGACTTCCTCAAAGCATAATGTCCGTTGAAGGCGATCCTGATGGCCAAGAATCGGATATCCAGATCCTGATGACTCCCTGCAAGATGACAGATCGAGACCACGCGATCTTGGAAGTTGATTGAGCAGGAGCGGACGCGCTCGCGGATCGAGCGGAGCTGCTCAGAAGACCGGTCCGGATCGCCGTCTACCGGTGGCGCGGTGTTGTAGAGGCCCTGAGCACAAGTCAATATCAGGTCCTTCATGCTTGTGCCAGAGACTACGCACCCGCTCCTCATCTCGTTCTCGGTCTATACGAGTCGCCTCAGCCAAGGACCAAGCATAGAGGTCATCCTGCGAGAATCAGCGTCGAACAGAATCGAAATCGCCAAACCAAAGACTGACTGTCGCATCCCGGAACTGCAGTATAAAATCCAATACATCCCTCACCAGGTCCAGCAGTACCTCCTGCGGTCTTCGTCAGTTACAACCCGTCTGAGCTGGCGGCAGACTTACCTCCTTGTCCCGCTTGGAGCTGAGGAGCAAAACCTTCCTGACGACTCGATCGAGGTACGTCCGGTGCGCCTGAATGAGCGCGTCGAGATCGCCTTCCCGCTTCTCGGTGAAGTCGAGAAGTGATTGCCAGGAGCACTCGATGACCTCGAGATGGCAGAAGGCCTGCATCTGCCGAAGGAAGTGGACCATCTCGGATTGGACGATGCGGGAGTGGTGCCAGTCATTGTGCAGATCTAGTTGTACAATCAGATTTAGCCGTGTCGAAATGGGATCGGCCGACTTACGCGGGAGTCGCTCGAATAGCCGTGAGCCAGACGTCACTCTCATCCACCCTTGCGTCAAAGCCGTCTCGACCCTCTTCAAGCGCCAAAGATGATGGAACAGCCGATCATAATCCACCATCGCCTTTCCGTCCAGTACCGCGTTCAATGGGGCTTCGACCTTGTACTCCAGCGCGAAGCAGTCCCACCCGATCTCGCCATGTGAGTATTCGAGCACTCGAGCGTCAAGTCGGCGGAGGATGTCGGGAGAGTCATATTGAGCGTTTGAAGCACGGATCGCTGACTCCAGGTCGGAAGTGAGGTGATGCCGGTACAAGCTGATGGCTGGGCGAGATAACCGAGGTCTATGTCAACATCAGCTTGGTGACTCGCCGAAAATCTGGAAGCCGTACGCAAGCGCTTCCATTAGGAGCTCGGCAAAGTCACCGGCTCCGAGCATGAGGTACGACTTGAGAGCACGCAGGTGGTCGAGGAGGACAAACTTGTCGAAAAAGACCTCCAGTAACCGTTGACTGGCGATAGAGTAGGCATCATCGATAGATCGCTCCAAGCCAGCTAGATCGCTGTATTTCAGTGCTGCAAGACACAGCCGTGTCAGCATTGTACGATACTCATGGGAACCTGCCCACCTCGTCCGGCATTGGCCAGCTTCGCTTGGGTCTCGATCCAATCGCTATCCTGACAGCTGTATCGGATGAAGTTGAGGCTCCTGCCTGTCGAGAAGATCTTGCGGCCTAATTAGCCTGTGGGTT
>JAABUI010001931.1_pt1 | contig 11711 bp, 13 predicted proteins | sample 5559111 | NCBI WGS metagenome assembly JAABUI01 (sample SAMN10711870, study PRJNA513365) | rock metagenome | isolation source: Antarctica rocks | place: Antarctica: Victoria Land, Buttleship Promontory
AGACATCAGAGTCTGCGTTGCTGTTTGACATAGATGACACCCAGCAGCCTCACGGTGGTACGCCGTTGCCCACTGCCAACAAGCCCGCAGAAGAGCAGGTGCCTAGCTCAGGCATGCTGATTGATGTTGCTGACAGTCCAAGCCCTCAGCAGCAGCAGCCGAGGCTGGCAATGCAACTGGAAACAGCACAGCGCAGGTCAACGCAGGGTCAAGCATCTGACAAAGCAGCACCTTGCAAGTCAGCAGGTGGTCTGGCCTCCTGTGCAGGTGGGCAATCTTGCAGGACTGCACCTGGTACTGCTGCTGTTGCAGACACAGGGCAGTCAGCTCATGCGGCAGGATCTGGTGCACATGGGCATGCCAGCATGACAGCAGCCACTGCTGCTTCTGGCAAGGGCCCTGCAACAGACTCAGCTCAAGGGCTGTCCTTGGGTGCTGCTCAGGGGCCCAAGGTCCAAGATGGAAGCCTCCTGTTGCCCCCAGGCTTGTTGTTTGACATTGATGATGATGATGATGACGATGGCCATGGCAGCACAGCTAATGCAAAGTCAGTTGCTGCCCAGCAATCACGCAGCAACCTAGCTGCTGGTGCAGCAGAGGCTCAACACAATCCTAGCTTTGGTCTTCACTCCAATGAGGGCTACAGTCATCAGCTAGAGCGTGCTGCTGGACAAGCATTGCTGTTTGACATTGATGATGATGATGTCGATGGCAATCAGGCACAGACCATGCAGTCCAGTTGTGAGCATCAGCACCAGGAAGCTAGGGTGCAAAAGCAGCCTGCAAAGGGCCTATCCTGCACACCAGCAGCAGCAAATGGACTGCTGTTTGACATTGATGATGGGGACGCTACTGGTCAGCGACAGACCAACAACGCAGTCAGTGTTGCTGCTGCTAAGCATGACGAAGCTGACTGTGGTGGTGGTGGTGCTGCTGCTGCTGCAACATCCTCATCCAGGCAGCGTTCAGATACAGACATCCTAGCATGCATTGCAGCACCAGCACCTGTGCCATCTTTCCACACTGATGATGGGGATGACTTCCAGCCAGCTTCATCTGCTGCTCAGCTCCAAGCTCGCAGGGTCAGTCACTTTCAGGCATCTACTAGTGCTGCTGCAATAGCAACAGTGCCTACTCGTACCAGCAACAGCGTCCTAGGCCAGTCACAGGAGCCCACACCAGATGCTGTTGCTAGAGCAGCAAGCTCCCAGAACATTGCATCTGGATCGCAGCAGCAGCAGCATCAGCTGCAGCAGCAGCCACAGCAGAAGCTGCAGGTGGTGAAGAAGAACAGGCAGTCCTTCAAGCCTCCCAGGAGGGTGCCTCCACCAGCAGCTGCCACACACCTTACTGCAGAAGGTGCCAGGGCAGATGCTGAAGCTGGTGAGGCATCAGGCAGGCCTCTGAAGAGGCTCAGGAAGGCTGGTCAGTCTGAACCTTCACTGAGCTCAGCAGCAGAACCAAGTGCTGCATATGGTGAATCACCAAAACCCTTGACAGCATGACTTGATAACACGTCCTCAAGTACCAGGATGCGTCAACTGCTTTGTGACAAGCTTGCCTGGCTGATTGACTTGAAGGCCTGCCTGACTACCTGACTATCACTTGTTGACTTCAGTACTTTGTCACTGTGTCTAACGGTTGACATCTTCAGTACTCTGTCTGTCTGTCTGTCTGTTCATGTGTCTTACTGTCTCAGCATCTGTCTGTATGTGCATCTGTATCAGCACAATGCATGGCCTGCATAGTCAAGTTGACAGCTGCATCTTGCACTGCTTAATCCCATGTTCTACAAGTCTATGTATATGTATATGCTATATATATATGTACGTCTGTGTATACGCTGTAGGCCATGACGAGGGAGAGGATGATGCACTGCAGCATGCCCTCTGGCTGTCTAGTCAGCAACCACAAAACTCTACCCTGCTCACAGGTATTCTGATGCCATTGTTCAAGGACAGCGTGTATGACATGCATTTGCATAGTAATTACATGTAGTTACATGTTGCACCCTGAAGCACCGGCAGCACCGGTGCAGAGGCATTATCATGCAAAAGCAAATGACGTGTCTTGGTTCAAAGTTGCCCTGGCTTCATCATGATCATGCATACTGTGGCAAGCCCTATTACAGTCATTCTCAGCTGCAAGGTCTGCCAAGCAAACTCTACTAGCCAACAGAGGCAATGATTGCTGGCATAACGGGCTGCGAGAAGTACGCAAGCTCTATAAAGCTGCCATACATACCACATTGTTTGCAACAGCCATGATGCTGCCATTTGTACTGTCTGACAATACAGCTGTTCATGCAGCTGACCCAGAAGCTGATGACTATCAAGAAGAAGAGCAAGGATTGCATGGTGAAGACTATGAACAGCACCAAGGACTTGGCACCCGGCCCAAGGCTGCCTCCTCTGGCTTTAACAGTGCTCGTGACCTGTTCCTTCAGCAGCAGTCTAACAAGCAAGAAGACACCGCAGAGCGAGGAAAGGCCGCAAACCCATTTGCCAGGTCAAAAGCCAAGGTAGCTGATCCTGCTGCTGCATATGCACATGCCGTGATCAGGCTGCATGACATGAGTGTTCTAGAACAGCTGCTGACATGTAACATGCAAGCCTGCTAGCTTTGAAACAGAACTCTTCCTGTGACAGAGCAGCACGACTTGCCTTTGTGATCTGGCGTAGGGCGCCAATTCTGTGAGTGGACAGACTACTTGCACCCATGTGTGATGCCTCATCATGAGCGCACAACCCTATGGGTTCTCATGCATTCAGGCCTCACGCTAAAGAATCACATCTCCTGTCAAATCATCACGCTTTTTTTGCTGTGGACCTCTGCTGTGTTTCCATTACAGAGCAAGCAGTCCCTGACTGAAGTGCCCAGAAGCATTCAGGCAGCCAGCAGGGACTCCGGTGTCTCTGCTGAAGCCCTGAAAGCAGTCTTGCACCCAATCCCCAACGCAGGTACGCCCTGTTGGTGATGATTCTGCTGCTGATGTGAACACTGCTGTTCTTGCTGCATCTGCCACTGTTGCTGCTGCTACTGTTGCTGTTGCATGCGCTTCTCAGTTTGCCTAAAAGTACAGTCACAGCTGTTACAAAAGCGTCAAGTGCATCACCTGACATGCAGACCACTTGCTTGCCAATTACAGCAGTACAATGTTATCACCAACTGAAAGAGAACTGCATTCCTGCAGATCTGTGGAAAAGACGTCTGCATGGAGACTCTGCTGAGCATTCAGGCACTGGCACATCTACCTTGGCGGGCTCCTCTTCTTCAGCCCTGTCAAGGAGGCCTGCAAAGCATGCACAGCACAGCACAGCCCCTGGCATGTTTGTATCAGCTGCCAGCCTCAAAGCTGACTCAACGTTCGGTCAACAAAGGCGTGAGTCAACCAGGCCCAGTCAGCAGAGGGTTACTCAGCCAGGTCCAAGTCAGCATAGGGCAAGCTGGGCTGCTGATGGTGTAGAGGAGCGGGGTGAGGGGAGCGAGGTCATTGATTTGATTGGAAGCCCAGGTAGAATGAGTAAAGCTTGTCCCCCAGCATTTCAAAATTCTGTTGTCTGTGTACAGCTGGCAGAAAGAAAGATGCATCTTGCTGAAATGCCGATGTCTCGATGAAAGATGCAAGATAAAGCAAAGTTTCTGTGTTATCTCTGGCGTCACAGCAAATGGTCTCAGGTTGTTCCATCACAAGAGGGTTCACAATTCTGGTAGCGTGCTCAGCATGTACAAGCCACCTTTCTGTCATGCTCTAGCAAGCCTCTGCCCATGAGCTGGAGGAAGAGCTTGCTGTTCCTTTCTCTGTCTCTTTCATATCAGATTTGTCCTAGCCTATTGAATGTGGTCACGTTGCTTGACCACAGCCACCATGGCAGAAGAAAAGCCAGGGCTGCATCAGGTCTGTTAACAGACCGCCAACAAAGCCCTGGAATTTTTCTGTGCTGCTGTACTGCTCTGCTACCTGACGCCCACGGCAATTCTGCTCATCATGTCCACTGAAGGCAATCCTGCAGATGGCTTTGTGACAGCGTACCGTGCTGTACAGGCAAAGGCACCATGCAGTCTAGTCTCAGGCATGCTGCTGGGACAGATGATGAAGAGGAGGAAGAGGAGGGGCTGCTGGGCGATGGCCCCCCCTGGTGGGAGCGCTTCCCGGACTTTGTGCCCCTGTCTGCCCTCAAGTGGGGAACAAACCCTAGGTAATCTCTTTAGCTGTTTTGGGAACAAACCTTAGGTACGGAACCCTAGGTAATCTCTTGAGCTGTTGTGTCCTCAACAGCGGTCTGACCCAGCAGCTGACTTGATATTTGCCCTGGGCCGAGTGCAGATGTGTGGATGCAACATTGTAGAGATTTCACTTTTTAGCTGATGCCTGGGATGCTGGTCTGACTTGCAGTGTAGGCTTTGATCACATCTAGCACTTGCGGATTCTGCAGCTGAACCCACAGCCAGCCTGTTGACACATACTTCTAGCCACAGTGACATGCTCAAACTCACACAAATGCTGAAGTATACAGGCCTGAGCTAGCTCTTGCAGCAAATCACTGCCCAACAAATGAAGTCAGGTGCTGAGTCTGTCTGTGCGTAGGGATGGTGCCACTGTGCACATCAACTACAAGGCGCAGTTCAGCGGCCAGCCTGCAGCCAGGGGACGTAAGAAAGCATCTGCCAGGGATGACCTTGGCGATGCTGATGATGACATTGAGGTTCTGGATGTGGAAGATGAAGAAGAGCAGAGCAGCAGCAAGCGGTCTAGGTCAAGCAAGGGACGTAAGCATGGCTCATCTTCACATGATGCAAGGGAGGGGGGAGAGGGACACACAGAGCGCCGACAAGGTCAATGGATTCACAAAAACAACCACAATGTGAGTTTGAAAGCTGGCAATCATCTGAAGCGACATTGACAGTCCTTGCCAATCTGCCATGTAGCATCAAGCCGACTGGCAGATGTTGTTGCAGCATCAGCATGAGTAGCACATGATGCAGTCAACAAACATTGGCGTTTTGTCTGTTTAACCATTTTGCCCACAGGTGATATTCAGGCTATCAATCAAAGCAAGAGTTGAGGTTTCAGCCATGCAAATCGCTTTTTTGCTTGCTTATGAGCAATGCACATGCTGGTGCTGTTGCTGTGGAGGTCTGGGCAAGCTTTGCTGAACAGCATTGCCACAAATTGTGGAACTGATGTGCACGTGTGCTCATTTCTGTAGGTATACATTGATGCAAATGGAAGGACACTCACTGGCAGTAGGGCATATGCAAAGGCTCAGCAAGACAAAGGGCTGTCCACAAACCCTCCAGGACCAAGGCCAAGAAGTAGAAAGAGTCCTGGCAAACGTAAACGCAAATCTAGAGCCAAAGGAAGCAAGCCTCCTAAATTTCGTGCCACCAAGAGTCGCTTTGGCTGAATGCCAATGTACCATTTGCACTGGTCATGCAGGTTGCAGGCAGGTGCATTTGTTGTCTACCTTGCCAGCCATGTTTGTCGTGTGCTATCACATCAATTTTGCCCTAATCAGCTTTCAGGAGTGCAGTCCGCGACGTCGCGTGTTAACCTTGCAAGTCAACTTTTGTAACTGTACTGTTCTCTTCTGTCTCACTGAACTCACGGGGGTGGCTTGAAATGCAAAAGCAAACCCTTCACTGCCTGCGGGTGCCGTTAACTTTTACTCGTTTCCCGCGCTTGCCATGACTCAAGGCGTGCAGCCACGTGAGCTCTAAGGGTCCAGCCAACTGGCATCATATCATCGATGCCTTACGCGGACATGTGCTCCCTTAACACAACAGGAAGCGCCCTGCAAACTCCCAATGCTATGCAGATCACTGAGACGCGCGTAATGTGGCAACTGTTGCCTATATTGTTGGCCGTTGTCCGAATTAGCTCTGCCGCAGAGACCGGGCACGCCTCGCAAGCAGAGTACTGCAAAGCTACATCGTTCAGTCAACCAGGCTTTGTCAGCTCAAGAAGCGCGTTTCCACAGCCAAGCAAAGTTTGGAATGGTGTCAACAAGGTCTCTTTTCAGAACAAGGATGGCACATGGCTGGCAGGAAACTTCAGGGATACAGGCTCAGACTTTGTCGTTGCGATGCTCGGCAGTGCCACCACGCACAAGGAGACTTGGCCATTACCCGAGCTCGCAGACAGTCTAGCCGACGTACATGGCTTGAGCTCCATTGCCGTCGATATCGCCGGCCGCGGAGAAAGCTGTGGTTACGAGATCGGACCTGACTGCGCTTCAGCGGTGAGGATCTAACGCGTGAGCAGCTTTCTGATGCGGTGAAACATCCGTCACTCAAACGCTCGCATCGCTCGCAGGTGGATGACATGGCTGCTGCTGTTCAATTCATTAACAGCCTTCCTGGACGGTATTGCGGGGGACTGTTTGGTAAGTTAGCTGCCTGCAGCTGCTCGACGCGCTGTGAAAGGCCAGGGCTGCTCTTGTCAACGAGGAGAGCTGAGATACATGCTGCCTGACAGGTCTCGGATCAGGGGCTACGGCTTCCCTATTCTATGCAGCGAAAGTGGCAAATGTGCCAGCCATCTTCATGGCTGAGCCAGATTCACTGCAGACCCTATCAAGTAAGGCCTGCTGCTGTGCCACCTCTGCATAATGATGAGCATCCATGCAGTACACAAGCTTCCATGGCAGCATGGGCAGCGAGCAACCTGAACAGCAGGAATGCATGGCAACGATGCATTGCATCTGAGTGTCATTTGTGGCTGTGTCAATCAAGTGCAACCCATAGCGCTGTACTTGTTCAGTGACAGTTGTATATGTACGTACACTCATTGTTGTGTTGCACGATTTATAGCTGTAGGATACCAGCTGCATGTCTTGGGCTGAAGCCAGGGGTCTTTCGTCACCCATGTGGGTTGCCTTGAGTTGCACAACTAGCTCACATTCTCCAAAGCCAGTATGCCTCACAAATGTCATTGGTTTGAGGCTGTTTCTGCCAGCCGCTTGAACCCCTGCATCCCACATTTGGGTCATACATCAAGCTCAGATGGAGTACCTAATCTGAATGTGAACTTGCATTGCTTCTGGCTTGTTTGATATACCGTTGATACTGCAGTGTTTGAAAACCATGTTTCTGCGGGCGATGTGGCCAAAAGACTGCAGCAAGCAGACAAAGTTGAGATCACTGCTCCCAACAAGGCTGATCGCCTGATAATGACACGAGCTGTAAGTCAAGGCTGCACACCACACGAAATGCCGTATATCCTTGACTTGTAGTGACTATCGCGGTTGCCTCTCGCGTGACATTCCTTGCTGTCATTACGACTGTTTACCCAGCTTGTCCAATTATGCCACAGCATATGTATGGCTGCGCTGTTGACGTGAGCTTGCCTAGGGCACACTCTTAACCGAAGTTGAGCTTGCTGACTGCTGTGTCCATGTGGTGCAGAGTCTGCAAGAGCTGATATCTACTGATCTGCAAAGCCTGGTGTCTACTATACCTGCTGACCTCCACCTACACTGGTACACAGCTGAACATGGGGTGAGCTGATCTTTCACTGTTAAACATTTGTTAAATTCACTTTGCAGCCAAGTTGTGTATGCCAAGTTGTGTATGTATCAGGTTTGCAATGCTGCCAACTTGTGTGTGTATAAGGCTGACAATGCTGCCATGTAAGCTTGCAGGGCAAAGTGTCTGTTTGTTCACAAGGCTGGTCATGAAACTACGGCTGGCGTCATGACACCAAGTAACGCATAGGCAAGCCCTAACTGGGGATCAAAAGATGATCCCAACATCAAGTACAAAGTTGGCAGCCGATGAGTACTGACAGCAATGGTGATGTTGCCTACAGAGCTGTTTGTCAAGCGAGATGCGCAACATAGGTTTCGCCCACATTGAGAGGTTTTATCACCGCCATTTCCCAGATGCCCACAATGACTTCATGACTCAGCATCCTGATGACTTCATCGCCTTAGTCAGCAGTGACATTGCGGCAGAAGCCCTTGATCAGCACACTGCCAAGGCCTACATCAAGAATCATCCATGTCCAAAGCAATATGAGCCAAGTGCAAGTGGAGCCAAGCAGGCCGAGCACAACAGCAGGCGGCTGTCACAACATGAGAAGCGGCAACAACGCCTGCAAGCAATGCCGAAGCACTTCTATGTCAATGATCAATACAAGACCAGCCTTGATTCAGGTGACTGCATAGCCGTCGGTCAGTTTATCTTGCCTACTTGTGCTGCATCGTTTACAGGCTCAACTGTTCTGGGCTCGACAAGGCTGTTGCAGAGAAGTCACAATGCTGTTTACCAACTATTCCATGTGATGCAGGTTTGGTGAATCCTGCTGCAGTGGAGCTTCAGCCGTATGGCTGGCTCCTGATTGTCATGCATTACAAGGGCTGCTTTGGTTCAGACTGTATCCTACAGGTATACCTACATACCCCTTCTGACTTGCTGATGTCTGTATACTCAGTATTACACTGTACTGATACAATCTGGTTTATTACTTGTGAACAGTGTACTGCTGTTACCTGGCTGACAGCATATACATACTGCAATCAGCTGCACAAAGCTCACAACAACATCATGACTACAACCTTGCAGAAGCCACACTGCCCGCTCAGAAAAGAAAAGGCAAGAAACGACAACGCCTTTCCGCGTCACCTGCCCGCTCATGTTGCTGTTCTTGCTGAACCATACAATGGCTGCATAACCAGGCTGCACTTGGGAGTGATTGAACAAATGGTCAAGGTTTAATGGCACTGTGACACGTACTTGCTTACAGGATGTGTGTTGTAACCCCAGGACGGGATGCGATTTGTTTGGTCGTTGAATGCACTATTTGATTAAGTGTGAATGCAACTGCAATTGCAACTGCTAAATGCAACTGCAGACTGAGCGTGCGTTCACCCCACCTTTGCTGGCAAGGATGGGAGGGGGGGATGAGCCTGACCCCCAAAACATTTCCCATCCCAGCATGACCAGCTTCAACCAGCACTCCTGGGCAGCTGTCACAGAGCACATCTCTGCACACCCAGTGGGAGGACTGCGCTTCTCATCTTTCAGGTGGGCCTTACCACAAACTTGATGCTACCTGCAGCATGTAGTGCAAGCAGTAGTGCAGAGTGTTGCAGAGTGTTGGCTTGATGGTTGTACATGGCCTTACGGCCAAACGTTGTGCTGTAAATAACATGACCGAGGGGGGGGGGAGGGGGGCCAAGGGCACTGTGTTCAGCCCTTTCCATGTGTGAAGTCTCTGTACATGTGGTGTAACCACTCTGTTCTGCCTGGGCTGTCTGTCTAACTGCAGGCGGTGCAGCTTGAGTCATGCTGCTACAGCAAAGCCTGTCACTCATGTGAGCAACAGCCATCTACTGCCAAGACATGCATGTCACGTGAGCTGACGGTCTCCAGCTACTGACTGCATGCTCTGCTTTTTGCAGGCCGTTTGTCTGCCAAAACCAGCTGCATGTGTCCTACGCACTGGAGATCTTTGACAAGTCCCTCAATGTCACCGCCGAGACACGCAGTGACGAGCACAAGATGCGGTTTCAGGGCACTGGCTTTGCCCAAATCGACTTGGAAACCCTGGAAATTAACAGCCTGGTCAATTTTGCCCAGCCTCTAATTCCCAGAAGGGAGTTTCCATGCTGTGACAAGAACTGGGGCGTTCTGGAACTGAGTGGCAATCTGTACATCGTCTACACCTTGCTGCCATGCTTGACAATTTTCAAGCTGGACCCATGTCAAGAATCAGGCGCACGTTTTGTGTACGCATCCTGCCTCAATGATGACGTCTCCTCATGGGTGTCAAACTCAGTCAACCTGGAAATGCGCGATGTCAGGATCAGTGGTCATCCCATAGTGTGGTCACAGTATCCTCAGACATTGCTAGTGCTGGTGCATCACAACTGGCGCAAGCATGGGGGCTCAAAGCACTGGGCAGTGCAGATACAGTTTGATCCTCAGCGTGGCCAATTCATGGTGTCTGCCATTTCAAAGGATCCAGTCTTGGATCACGAGCAATATTTCCTGTACAACGAGGCGGTCATGAATGTGATTGCTGTCGGCAGTTATTATCTGTCTGGGAAGCATTTGAGGATCCTCTATGGAGATGGGGATAAGTACTCAGCCTTTGCTGATATAGATATAGCCAGCATCTCATGGGTGAATCTGAATGCCACATCTGCAAGTGAGTGGACTGGTGGGTTGAGTGTTGCTCTGGGAGATCGGGTCAACAGCATCACCTATAAGGAGTATGAAAGTCTAGTGTGGTAGTAATTTATAAAGTCAATAATCTCCTTTAGGTGGAGCAGTGTTTTTTCTTTTCCTACTGTCACAGAGTGCATTTTTCACGCACTTGCAGGATGTTGTTTCAAAAGCCATCACAGCAGTACTGCTGGTCTCAATCTGGGTTGTGTCATGGCTGTTCTGTATGTACATACAGGACACATGTGCAGAATGCAAAGAATGTTACTTTCTATATTTTCTCCTGGTGTCTTTGGAGTTTTCAGGAGGCATGTGCGCTCCTATTCTGGTACAGCTCAGACAAATGTCTGAACCAACATGCATAAGCATGCATGAAAATAAAACCTGAGACAGCATGTACACCAATCACTGTACCATTTACGCACCATGGCATTGCTTACGCTTGCTGCCATTTGATTAATGAGGTTTGCCGATGTTATGTTCCACCTTTCATGATGACAGTTTCTTCGAGAGTTCGCTTGACAGAGTTTCTGATGGGGCTTCGTTGCTAGGAAGCTTGTTGGTCCAACTTGGACCAACAAGCCTTCACCTTGAAGGTGCAATTAATTCGGTCATTTTGTAATTTATTTCTGAGCGTTTTGTGCTGTCACATTTTGGTGCTGTATTGCATCCGCATGGTACATAAATGTTGGTGGGCAAATGATCTGAGCTGTGCATGAACAGTCAGTACGTGTTACGTTAAGATCAGGCTAAACAGCCAAGCCTGACACATGATGAACTGCACCGAAGGAATGTTGATGCTGTTAATACCTACAGAAAATGCTCATCACCTCTGCATTTACATACATTCAGTGGAATAGTATTACGTTGAGCATCAAGCTGCAATGACTTCATTGACTTCATTGCTGTTAGTATACCGGTATGCAGTGACAGCATTTTCCTTTTATGCACAAAGTGAGTAATCTAGCAGTCTGCTGACTGTGAATGACAGTACGGATTTACAACGGCACTAGAACGCAATTTGAGGGTATCATCAGATATGCATATGCAAGGGATGCGAATTTCATGTTCTAATGAAATGGAAAATCCTGATGCAATGCAGGATGTAAATTGCAGTACAGAGCGCAGTGTAGACTGAGGTGGACTGATCACATGTAAGCATAACATTCCTTCCTTCCAGACCTTGCGTGTTTAAGCTACTGAACAATGTTGCAAGTACTTACATCCTACAGATTGAACCTGACAACATGCACCCCTGACAGAGGGAATAAATGGGCAAAGCAAGACTTGTTGGGCAGCAGATGTGTTATTGCTGCCGCAGCTTTTGTTCAACTTGCTCCACCGCACTTCCCAGCAACAGTTTGGAGTAGAACTTGTGCATCGTGACAGGCCAAGACACAACCTGTTGGTTCTTCTCAGCTGTAATTTTTCCTGCTGGTGACACATGCCAATATGCTGAGCCAAACATCAGCTTGACACTCTTTCCGTTCAGGTCTTCAGTCGGACTAGTCTGGTGCTCTGTCTGAGCAGCAGAACTGCTT
>JAABUI010001932.1_pt1 | contig 11710 bp, 17 predicted proteins | sample 5559111 | NCBI WGS metagenome assembly JAABUI01 (sample SAMN10711870, study PRJNA513365) | rock metagenome | isolation source: Antarctica rocks | place: Antarctica: Victoria Land, Buttleship Promontory
AACTACGGACAGCCAGCAAAAGAAGCTTCAGCGCGCCGGTCACAAGCCTGTCTGCCTTGTGCCTGAATCTTTGGACGAACATCTGCCTGTGCCTGATTGCACTCAAAAGGGCCTCGATACACATTCTAAGGGCTTTTCACTCTGCTGATATAGGTATAACCACTGACACAACCTCCAATATCAGCTCTACATGCATTGTGCTTGCGCTTGTGGCTGGTTGTTAGAATTGTCAGCCTTGACCTAACAGTCAGCAACAGACGCTACGAATATTGCTCAGCAGCTTTTAAGTCAGCGGCTCTACCTACCATAACTGTAAAGATAGCCTCTGAGATGCTTTTCAATGCATTTCAATGCATCGCACAACCTAACACAACCCTGCATGACTGCATATTGTGCCACGATATTTCCATGATCCAGGCATATTACCAGGCTTTCCTGATTTGGGAATGTGTATCTGAGATCCAATCTATCAAGGAACCGGTATGTTGTGCATATCAATTGTTAATTCGTTTATTGTTGACGTCAAGCTTCCAGCGCACGTGTCAGCAAATTGTAAAAACCATAACAGCCATCATGATACAGTGACCGAGTTGCCAGTAAATATGCTCCATTGTGCCCCGAGTTATCTGATAATTTGCGAAACGCGTCAAACGGAGCGCGTTCTTACATGAGACCTTGAGCTTGAATTCTTGGAAGGCCTTGACCAAGTCTGGTCCTCCTGTCGCTTCGTGCAGGTGCCCACAACTTGACCAGACGTCAGTCGACACGCGGACATGCACCATGGCCTACCCTTGCAGTGCCCCTATCAGTCCCTCACACACATACGACGCGCTTGCGCTCGACCTCACCGACCACCTGCCTGAGACTTGTAGTAGCTTGGGCTCAGGGGACGCGCATGTTCACGCTTCGTCATCGAGGACAGCAGTTCAGCCACACTTCGCTGCGGCCTCTCCATGTCTTTTGGCGTGGGATCCTACGCCCAGTGCTCCTGACTTGTTTCGAGAGGAACTGATCTCAAACCTTGCAAACGAGTGCAACGCGAGGCCAACGGACGACGACTTTCTAGCTGGCCTGCAAACGCTTTCAGCAAGCTTTGCAGAAGATCAGGTTGCAGAACTGGAAGCCGTTCAGGAGTCCGACGCACCAGGCACATCTGATCGTTCACCTAGCTGCGACAGTACGAATGAGCGTAGACAGGAAAGCAATCGCCAAGCTCAAAAGCGCTGGAGGTCACGACAGAAGGTGCTGCTTGGGCTTCAAACTTCAGCACTGACACTTAAATGCCAGCGGGCCAAGTGCACTCACCATAATTGTGTCAGTAATACCCAACAAATGCATTCTGATTGTCAGGGACGAGCTCAAGCAGTTGAGGCCCGGCTTGCTGCTACAACAGCAGAGCTGCAGCGGTTGAAGACTCAGCAACAGAAGTTGCAGGCCACAAACCTCCTGCTTGAGAAGATGTCACAGCTAGACAGGCGAAACAGTAACCCACCTGCTGCTGTGGTGAGTGCTCTTGCGTCATGGCTGCTGTTCAAAACATATTTACAGATGTTCCGCTCTCTATGTTGCATCTGCTTGTATGGCGGCTGGCAGTACACCACCCTGTTGTGATTGCCGTTGTCGTCATCTGGCATATTGTTAAAAACCTTTGCTGGCTGCTGCGTAAATATATATGTGCCTATCCTTTGAGCAGCAGCCTTCTGAGCTTCTAATCAGCTTTGTGACATGAAAATCTGCTGTCAGGATGAGCTTCTGCGCGCAGCATTCTGCTATGAGGTGAGTGCTACTGATCAGGGCCCAGGCATCAGGCTCACTGTCCAGGGCAAGCAGCGTAGCGTCACCATCAAGGAGATGAGCATGATGTCATTGGATGTGTTTGCCGCCATTTGGTCGGTATGTGACTGCTCCAATGCATTGCTTTGCATCCCGCATAGACCTGCTAGTCTTTGCTTTGTGGCCCAATAGATTGCATTATGTCAACAAATTAGCCATGACTGAGGAACTGAAGCTTGCGGGTGTTACTTTGCTTGGAAGTGTTAAAGACACTGTCTAAGCTGCATGATCATACGCTGGGTATGGGCATTGCAGGAGTGATATTGTGGCAACATGAACCTTCAATGCTTGATTGCTCATGCACACCTGCCAGTGATACAGAGTCTAAACCTGCCAGCACTACACAACAGCAGCTGCTCTCTGTCATGCTGGCTTAATCTCTCTCCTCCAATTGTCTGGCCATTTCTGTGATCCTTGACCACACAGTCATTCACTCCTCAAGTTTTTCTCTATCTGCTTTGCTTGCAGGAGCTCATTCGTGAGCTGGGTGCCATACTTCTTCAGCTGGGTGAGTCATTCCATCTTGCCCTGCGGCAGTCACTAGAGCGGCTCACTATTGAGGCCAGTACCCTGATGGGCTGCATGAGGCAGTTCAACACAGCCCTGTACAAAGCTGCCCTGGCTGGCAGACTCAATGAGCACCACTGTCCCTGTGAGGAAAACCTGGACTCTGCCTGGTTTGACACCCTGCCTGTAAGCACCCTTCACCTGGTTTGCTGCCATTATATGCCTCGCTTTGGGCTTGGTAGGCGTCTACATTGCCTTTGTGTACAATGTCAAGCATGGCCTCAGGATCACACTTGCTGGTCACATGCAAGCAAGTTACAGACTGCATGACAGCATATACTGCGGCCTCACATGTTTCAATTGTACAACAGCAGGGGACATGTGAAAAGCAAGTACAAGCATGTCAAGCTGTGATGTAATGCACCTTGCGCAGAGGGGCGGCCATAGACTTGCCTGACACATTGCCTCTGCCTTGCCTGACACATCAGCTCTGCCTTGCCAGATCAGCTCTGCCTGAATGACCTGTGGCTTGCACTTGCAGAGCCTTCTTGACCTGTCAGATGCTCAAGTGGATGATGCCTTGTATATTCGCCGCCTGTACCTGACCAAGCGAGGACTGCTTGCAGTGGAGCGCAACGCACTGATGGCCGAGATGGACACAGTGAACAAAGCAATACCTCATGCCACAGAAAGCCTTGCCAGTGTCTCCAATGTGGCTTCTCTGCTGCAACAGAATGCAATACAAGACTACCAAGTGTACATCAAAGTGTGTGCAGCTATGCGGCGTGGGGTGAATTCAACATCCTGTCTACTCCTCAAATCCATGTCTACTCTTCACTACTCTGTCCACTTTTCAAAACCCTGTCCACCTCGTCTACTCCTCATCATCCTGTGTAATTCTTGGCACTCTGTCTACTCCCTGGCACCCTGTCTACTCCTTGGCACTGTGTCTCTTTGTCAGCTGACAGCATTGCATCGCCTGACACAACTTTGCCTGTAGCACAGTCAGTGCTATCAGTTGGTGCAATGCTATCAGCTCTGACAGCTAATCATGCTAAGTAGTGGTGCCTGACCCGTTGGCCACAGTCCCTTTGCCTTGATTGTCTTGATTGCAACCCACTTGCTTGTTGTTTGCACACTGCCATGCAGGGCTTTGCCAGCATCTATTCAGGTGGTGACATGCTCATGATGACAGTATACACTGCTGTCATCTGTGCATACATTGATGTACCATCGCACGTTTAAGCTGTCAAGCTGTTGTTCACTGTCTAGATGTTGATGCAGGTGTTCAGCACCCAACAGTGGGCAACAATGATAGTTCACTCCTACCCCTTTTTCCCCTCTTTGGAAACCTTCCTAGACAGTATCGGTGCCAGGCACAATGAGCCAAGCCTGCAGCAGATTTTGACAGCAGCCCCTGCTTTCCCCATGACACAGGAAATGATTGCCCTTGATGAGTATGTGCGTTTTGTGTGCGACGGTTACCGGCATGATTCTGTGCCAGTACCAAGAGCAGCGACAGGCACCTTATCTTGCTTTAGTCAACCAGCATCAGCTGGCTCTTCTTCACCTGCCAAACCATCAGCCAGCTTGCGGGACATGATGTTGTACTGATGAAGGACGAGGATGGAGTACACAACAGGAGAGCCTTCAGCAACATGCGTCAGCACCCGCAACATGCCTCTTGATTTGCCTCAGTACTGAACTATTGTCTTTTTCAGCACATTCTTCTTGTTGCCTGCCTGGCAGTTTTGCCGCTTTGCAGCATACCCTTTTGTTTGCAATGCACTAGCACACACAAGCCTGTGTGTCTAGCCAGCTACACCAGATGAGCTTGTATTGGTTGTATCATACTAGCAGTAAATATACATAAGTGCCTTGCATATATGTACATATATGCTGGGGCATGTGTATGGTGACGAGTTGCCTTGCATGCGCGATACGGCATGACATCATGAAGATATTGTAAGCCCTTATATAACATGTTCTGCAGGTAAACCAAATGACAACGCATCGAGTAACTTTGGTTCTCCATACCAGATCTGCACACAGCAGGAACGACTCAACATTGTATCGTGATCATTAGACATGATGTGCTCATTTGGCAACAGTTGCAAGCAGGAATTCATCCCGCAATTCGATAATGCCGTGCGAGATGCAATCTAATTCATCAGTGGGTGCGGGAGTAACAATTAAATACCCTAAAGCTTTGCGGGAAGGAGTCTTCCATTCTGCCAAAATGGTCGTTTTTTCTTAGTTATGAATCCGAAGACAACTTCTCAAACTTGCATTAGCGAGCAAGCTTGATGAAGTGAATGCATCAATGTAAGTGGACATCAAGTGACAAACTATGGGGCACAATTGTAGGCATGAAATGCATTGTCATGCATCTCGCAGTAAGTCCTCCCAAGCTGCTATGCTGAGTGCTAAAAGCTGCTTTACAATCAAAGCATCAAAATGGTCGTTTGCGTCAGCCAATGCGGTTGTGCAAGCCGTGCGGGTCCCCAGGCCGAATTAATATGAGCGTTTGCTGCAATGGTCACGTTGAAAGCACTCTTTTCACCTATTGTGAGACAAGCTGCGCAGCATGCTACACTTGTTGCTGCACATTTTACCAAGTAGATCTGCACTGTAGAGTGCACAAGGCTGTCTAATTACCAATTGGCAGCAGGCCCCCGGACTTGCAGCAGCCTTGTTTCCGACTTTGATATACTGTCTACCTTGGTATGCTGACGTCTTAACTGACTCTACCGTTATACCACATGCATTCGGACATCTAGCTTGACTTCAGGTTGATCGATTTGCTTGCTATCGTAGTACTGTTGGTTTTACCTGTAATAGATTGTCTTCTACACATGCATGTTGCTTGTATGCCAGGCCTGCTGGCAAATGCACATGTTCAGCCTGCGGAATGTAGACGATCAGTTGCTTGACGGTCTGCGGGCTGACACTAGGAATTAGCTAGGATCGTGCGGGGAAGCTGCGGGAATGCCTAAATTAATCCATTTCTGCGGGACCCTAGACCCTGCGGGATGAATTCGATCACCTGCTTGTCATCTTGCTCGACAGATATACGTCTGGCTGCAAATTTTTGGTGAACCTTACCGCCCACAAAAATCAACTTCGACGGTCGCACAGCTGTAGGGGTTCGAGCTACCTTGTTGACTCAATAGGGTTGATAAGGGTACCCTTAACCACCAGGGTCCAAACATGGCAATATGGACAGAAGTAAGCACAAATTGCTTTTCACGCTTGCAAAGGAATGAGCACAAATTTGTTTAAAACACGTGTAGGCACACCACCGGCGTGCAGGTCAGCTAAGGATGCTTTGACATCCCGTATAAGAATTTCAGGGTTGAGGTAATTACTTCAAACTCAGACAGGATTGCAACGGCATTGTGACAATAACATTGTCCAGCTGTTGTATAAAACAAGTGCCGACTTGAGGCAAGACGCACACAGGATATGATTGCTGGAAGCAATAAAGCCACGCGTTCACCAGAAAGTGGCGGTGATCAAGCATCGATGGCTGATCAAGGTGCAGACAAACTTTGTACCGACTATCAGGTCGTTGCTTTACAGTCTTGTGATTGTCACGTGAGGTTCAACGCGCCACGGGAATTTGTTTTGCTCTTGGGTGTCATTTCCAAGCTTTGCAAGCAGGGGTTCCCGGAAAGAAGAAAAGTAGAAACGCCGACCCCGGTGTGAGAGTACAGGTACACCTGCTGGACACCCTCAACAGCATTTCGTTGGTCGCCGTGCTGACACCGTGCGAGATTGCAGGGAGGAAGGATCTATTGCAGCAAGACAGGCACAACATGTCACCAGGTCAGAGCTGCTTTGAGTCTGCAACTGCACCTTTCGTGACCAAACCTTTGAACATGCTTCTGTCTGTTGCAGTGCCGTCAAAAAACAGTTGAAGATAAGCGACAGTGCTCCACATGCACTCAGCAGTTTTGTCCAAAATGTCTCACCAACAGATACGGGCCAGGACAAGAGCAGGTAAGTTAGGCTCCATGGCATCAACACCATCTTGTATGCTGCCACAGCTGCTGCAACACCTTGCCATGCACTTGACATTGCCAGACCTCCTTTTGTCAGCTGTCTTGCTGTCGGCAAATCCTGTGCAACGCATCGAGCAAAAGCAAAAGCCTCAAAGACTAGCATAGTACATCATTGTGGAAAGCACTTCCTTATCTGCTTACTAGTTTATGTACCTAAAATACTTCTTATGCTCCGACTTTGGAACTATACAAGAGTGCGCTTGATCCGCAGGCTTCCAAACAACCCAATTGGAGTTGCCCAAAATGCCAGAAAAACTGTAGTTGCAGCTACTGCCGCAAGGTAACAGTCTGTCAAAATGCACGCAGTTAGACAATGATCAGACTGCATGCAACCTCTTATCGCCTCATGCAGTGCACTGTTGCCTGGCTCATGCGGATCGGGCATCAAACCTCGGTTAATCATCTAGCCATCACAATAAAACATCAGACAAGACAAGTTGTACTTCAGCTTTGTAAAGCTGCACACCGTTCATGATGAAAGGGCACATGTTGGTGGCCTTGACCTCTGCTCAGCATGACCTGTCAAGTCTGCAGCAACTCAGGAAGGCAGGGTGTCCTGTTCAACGCATCAGAGGGCTGCATGCAAGCGTCAAGGATAGCAAGTCATAAAAGCAGCTGTATGTGCACATAGATTGTGCATGTACTTCTTTTATCTGGCATTTCTCAATTCTCTGCTGGTTGCCTGCCTGTTGATGCAATCTGGACTGCATCTGCCCTTGGTATAGGTGGTCGCAGAAAGCAAGCTTGGCATGGTCAAGGCAGCTAGCATACCAATCTAGGCTTCTTGCTGTTCTGTTGTTGAGAATCAAGTTTCTGGCAACTTTGCTTCAACTGACTGTATCCTAGCCATGTCAGGAAGGATGCTCATGCTAGCTTCTGTTGCTGATATGCAGACCATCAGTTGTGTCGTTTTCGTTTGCTATCAAATCTGCTTCGACTGGTTGCAGACATCCTTGCATAACCGAGTGTGCCAGATTGACTTTGCATTGCTGATCCAATGTCCTCTGCTTTGACTGAATGCAGAAAGCAGGCTTGGCGCCGACAGGCATACTGGCAAATGCTGCAAAGACACTAGGCTTTGCATCTGTGGCTGCTTTGCTGGCGGTGAACCCTGATGCCGCTGCCGTGATGCAAGCTGCAAAGGAGGCCAAACCTCAGGTCAGCCCCGGTCAGTGTTGTGGGACATACGCATACACCATGCCGTGCTACTCTGACTGCTGAATGTTGTCAATGAGGGCATGCTGCGGCTGCACTCATGGCCACATCACAGGGCCACATCACAGGGCCACATCACAGGGCCACATCACAGGGCCACATCACAGGGCCACATCACAGGGCCATAATGGTGCTGCACGGCGGTCATTATGCGCACCTAGCCGCACCTGCGTCAATGTTCACATTCACGGCTCCCAGCAGACAGTCAAGCAGCAGCAAGTCTGTCTGTGCAGACATCACTGCCGAGAATCAGTTTGGACAGCATCCAGTCTGCTTGATGTCGCGCGTGAATTGCACTGAAGGTTGAGTGATCAAAGCTAGGATTGATGTGCAGGCTGAAGGCAAGAAGGCAGGCACTGCCACGCAGGCTTCTGTGAAAGCCGGCATGAAGAGGAAGAACAGTGAGCAGTGTGAGGAGGGGACCCCACCTGCTGTGCCTGATCAAGACCTGGGACCCCGCCCCAACCCCATGCCTGTGAGTCACTGCTCCATTGCTGGTGCAGCTTGCTTGATCAACTTGTTTGTTCCACAAGACATCATTGTGTGGGAAAAGTGATTGGGGCTGGTCAAATGGGGCAGCTAGAATGTCAGTCACTAGTCAGTCAGTCACTAGTCAGTCAACCACTAGTAACTAGTGTCTAGGCATGAGCTTATAGCAAAAGCCTGAGAGATCTCTATATTGTCATTTGTCTCGTTTCACAATGATGTGATGAGAACTATGTCAGAGGCATGGGCATTATATCCAACCCCGCTCAAAGATGCATCCCATTGCTCTGTGCTTGATTTCATTCCTTGTAGGAATTGGTGTGTCTTTTGTTTATTAGGCTTTGTATGGGATGCTGTCTTGTATCCCAATCCCAGGCAGCTCAAGCCCTGAGTCATTGCTTTGAGTTGACAAGCATGATGATGACTCGTGAGCTGGGATCACCAAACCCTCCTGCTCAGCTTCACCCTTAGCTGATGGCGGCAGGCTGATACACCTGCATGGGCCAGATGAGGCTCTGTGCATGTCGCTGTCCCAACCTCATGCATACAGTCCTTTGGTGCCATGACCCGTGCAAGCATGCTTTTCAGTTTGAGGAGGCTATCTGCACATCATGTTAGCCTTAAAACTCCTGTGTCAAAAGGGGTGTGTGCACACAAGGGGCTTGTGTACAGTTGTGTCCTGGACACCTGTGCCTTGAGGGAGCGCTATTTTGACAACAAGCTGACAAAAAAGTAAATGCGCTCCCGTGGGATTTCATCGAGCCTTTCATTTGTTCTGCTGTTTGTTTGTCAATCACAGTACTGGTGTGAAGATGCTCTCTTGCATTGCAGGTTGCCCAGTCTTTCATGCTGCACAGGCCCCGAGCGCCGCAGGCAGTGTGGCCAATGGCCCTGCCCTGTCAGATTGCCCTGCCTGCTGACTGTTCCCCAGGGGACTTGCTAGAGGTGCTGGAGTTTGCACAGGTGGGGTACCGTCTGTCTGTGCTGTCTGTCTGTGGCATCTGTCTGTGCCGTCTGTCTGTGCCCCGCATGCTCAACAGACGCCCAAATGCCATGTATGGGTGGTGCTGTTTGTCGGTGCTCCCGTGCTTCCCATGCTGACTGCTGGTAGATCCATTGGTGTCAAAAACAGTTCTGCAACCTTGTCACTGAATGCACAGCCACGCCGGGCCAGTCTTGTAGACACCACCGTGGGCATGCTGTGAATGGAGCAGGCGCCTCACTGTAGAGGCAGACAAATGAAGAGTAACAGCAACAGTATGCACACGTACCTGCCATTGTGCAGCCTTGCGCTGCTTCAATGCATGCTCATATTGATGCACACGAGACTCAGCACAAGCCCTGTCACAGGTGTTCAGTCAGCATTTGTCAGTGGCTGGAATCCACGCAGCTGCGCTGGCAGCTGAGCTGGTGCAGGAGCCCTTTCAGGGGCCCAACCCTTGCGAGGCATCTGGCCCTAGCCTCTTGAAGCAGCTTCACGTCCAGCTTCTGACCTTGGTAAAAGACTGGCAGGCTGCTGCTCTTGATCACGTGTCTGAACCATTTGTGCTTACATTCATTCATTGGGCATGCATGCATGCAGTTGATAAACTCATTGAGGGGTCAGGCAGGACCAGTCAACTTGAAGAGCAGTCTGCTATCATGAGAGATGGTTCCTTGTTGCATGCAATGTACTCATGCAATCTTGACAGGATCCTATAAACCCTGTTGTGCAGCGCATCTGTCAAATGCGAAGCCACTTCTTCAGTGGCACATCGGCCAGTCGCACAAGACGCAGTCCCAGTGAGTTTACTGGTAGTGTGGAAGCTGATGTGCTTTTGACACCTTGCATGCTGTAAAGGAGCCATGCCTGTCACTCAACCCCCATGCAGCGAAATATGTTGCTGGTACTTTAACTGCCAGAAAAGGACACAATACAGGAAGCTTATTCTGGCTCTAGGCTGTACATACCTGGCCTTAGGGGAAGGCATGAGTTTGATCAATGGAGGGAATGCAGTGAACAACAGTCTATTTGAAAATACTGCTGCAGTCAACAAACAATCAGTAGGAAATTGATCTACACTAAGAACTTTTGGTGCTTAGTTTGTTGACCACCCTGGTGAGTTTCAAAGACTTTCAAATCTATTCTGAATCAAACTGAAATGAAATGGAAATGTTCTGTGCAGCTCTGCAAGGCCCAGGAAGTCAAGATCAGGCTGACAGGCGATACGTGGCAGCAGGAAACCTGCCAGCGCTTCTTTCACCAGGCTTCAGCGCCAGAGGCAGCACCTCTGGCAACATCAGATGGCATTGGGGCACTTCTGGGACCGGCCCCAAGTGGGGCAGGGCAGGGCGCAGCAGCAGCCCCATTGGAATACTGGCAGCTGGCGCCAGGTGTGAGGTTGAGAATGCTGCGAGACCTGTGCCTAGCGGCCCTGGACACCTATATCTTCAGGTGAGCAACCTGTCCTGTGGCTGTCATGTGAATGTGTGTGTGTTGTTGTCATGCAAAAATGGCGTCCATGCATGCAACATGTAGCGTCTTGAGTCAGATGAGCAATGGTGGTGGCCCCTTCTCAGATGAGGAATGCTGGTGTCCCCTCCTACAGACTTTCATGTTTACTGATGCTGAAGACATGATGAGTGAGTGAGCGCATGAAGTTTGGCACTGTGTAAACAGCTGCAGCAGTCTCAGTACAGAAATCTGTGGTTCACGATCACAGCATCAACCAGTACAAGGATCTGGCACGATATATCTTGGCCCAAAAATCTTGTGAGACATCCAAGGCCTGCATGCTTCAACACCACATGAGCGGACGTGTCTACTTGCAGATGCACAATCTTGCAATTTCTGGTTGCTTTCTGCGTTATAGCCTGACATCATCACAAACACCTATACAGAACTTGAAGGTAAGTACAGACACCATACAGACAGACGGCAAGGGAGCAATATGCAATATAACAAAAAGCAAGACAAGCTGCTCTCAGCGCTCTGCACATCAAAGATTGCGTGCGCTACTGTGATGCAACTGGGAACTGGTTTCCATGTCTGCTGGCAGTACCTTGCAACAGCCTTGGCAGAGACCTGCAGTGATGTACAATCTTGTTGACATTCCAGAGGCGCTACACCAAATCATCCATGGAGGAGTCCAACAGAGCAGGGCAGCAACCAAGAATGTCTTCAGCAGATACATACATAGGAACAGCAGATCTTGCTGGACAGTGTTGCCAATATCCTGTTGATCATCTACAAGCAGTATGTTTAGTCGACACTCCACTACAAGCAGTGTATCTTGTTGGCATTCTGCAGGCAGTACATAGAAACAGCCATGGAGGAGTCCAGCAGTGAGGAGAAGCAACAGAGGGAGGCCCTGGCAGAGCGGCGCAAGCAAGCACGAGTGGACATCAAGCGTCTGCAGGAGCAAGAGATTGCTCTGCTCATTGCCAAGTGAGTCACATAAGCAGACAACTACATCACAGCTTCAATGCAGCTTCATCCCAGCTTCACCACAGGGTGCTGTTGCCAAGCCTCAGCCTTTGGCTGAAGCCATTAGGTCCCATTGCTGCAGGCTCACATCTAGCAACTGCAGGAGCAAGAGATTCATCTGCTCACTGCCAAGCAAGTC
>JAABUI010001934.1_pt1 | contig 11707 bp, 10 predicted proteins | sample 5559111 | NCBI WGS metagenome assembly JAABUI01 (sample SAMN10711870, study PRJNA513365) | rock metagenome | isolation source: Antarctica rocks | place: Antarctica: Victoria Land, Buttleship Promontory
CAATTTGCCCCTAAAGCAAGCTATTAGAACCCAAGGTTGTATTATAGATTATATAACATTAAGTACTTACAGTAGTGGGCCGCGACCCAGCACCAAATGCACCTATCACTCGGTGCCTACCTCCCCGGATAACAGGGAACGAAGATCCATTTTGCCCGTAGGCCACATTGCCTAAAAAGCGACGACCGTACTGCTGTTGTTGCTGTTGTTGCTGTTGTTGCTGTTGCTGTTGCTGGTGCTGCTGCTGCTGCTGGGGGGGCTGAGGGGGTGGTGGAGGTGGTGGAGGGTGTGGTGGAGGCGTCGGAGGGGCCGGAGAAGGGGAGAGAGGAGCAGGCGAAGGGGAGAGAGGAGCAGGCGAAGGGGAGAGAGGAGCAGGAGAAGGCGAGAGAGGAGCAGGAGAAGGCGAGAGAGGAGCAGGAGAAGGCGAGAGAGGAGTGGGCGAAGGCGAGAGAGGAGTAGGCGGCGGACCGACCGGAGGGATAGTGGGTGGGGAGACAGGGAAAGGAAGCACAACGCCCGCAGGCCAGTATTTTATCCTGTGGCGTGGTGCCATACCTGGGTTGTAAAAAAGTTCGCACTCACCCGCAGCGAATTTTTTATAATACACCTACTATAAGGCTGCATCCGCACACCCGTATTCTGCAACTATCAGCGGTGTATTATACAAGACTTATGCATATTGTATAATACGAGAAGCAATGCACCTGCACTAATCACATATATACCTCTTGACCTTTTGGGAGGTTATTCCTTCACCTTGATACGAAGCTTTGGTGACAATAACGAAGAATGACAACAGGGATCACATGAATTTAGGAATGCTTACATCTATACTCACAAATACTGGAACGGCTCTACTACGTGCAACTATAACGCTTCACGTAAAGCCAAACCTCATTTATGCCTTACTATATGGTCACTGAGACACCACATGTTCGGACTATTCATCTAGCTATCCCACGATTAGTCTACACTACTAATCAGTTAACGATACTTGGGTCTCACCTGTATGTGTAGGTTTTTGCTGCTCCATATCTCACTGCCCCCAGTCCATCTATTTGCATAACGAATCCGTGTGGCCCAGACTGTTACCACACTCTACCCTCAAGCGCTGTGCCTAAACGTCTACCAAGTTCGAGAAAGCCTCTCATATCAACACTTCTTTCTCTTTGCCTTCCGGTACTAATTGCGCGTCTCCAAGCATCGACAACCGGCCCTCAAATTGGACGAGGGCTACTGCACACCACCAAAGACCGGTACCGAGAGGCAAGCCATCGCATACCCAAGAGTTCAATAGCACGCCTTCCAATTCCCTTCCTCTGATTTCATCTTGTTCTTCCACTCGTATTTCTCTTGATTCTTGTTCTTACTATACCCTTCTGCACCTCTCCGACAACACCCTGAAGATATTGCGCATCACAAGGCCCCTCTACCGTATATGCCTTGCAACGCCCAGCCTTGGTGATAACATATACCTCGGGGGCTGGGATAGAGAGGTCATTCGTACAATGTGTCCTTCAAGCTTATCTGAATCAATCGCGGATTTCGTGATCCTCTGCGCTGGTGCTCATCTGCCTTAAAATTAGCAACACTCGCACTAAATGCAAGATAAGTGTCTTACCGCAGCCAAGGGCATCCCCACCCAGACTAGGCACACCCCCCCTACTTGAATTAAATCCATCCGTGGTTCGTGTAGGGAATGTGAGTTGTAATAGAGGATGAACCTTGGACAAGTAAGAATCAGTCTCACGGCTCTTCCCGTTAGCGGGGTTTGGGGGTTCGGGCGCAGGCGGTGTCGCACCAAGTCAAACCTGCCTGCAGCGCAGACATAAATTGCATACCAAAAAAGGACTTCCAAGATGTGGGGAATGCAGTCAGAGTCTACAGATTGACAGAGATCAGGTACGCAGCCGCCGGGTCGGGTCGTCTACACCGTCTATTCTGACATGTCGCTCCTGCCTAGCAATTATTATTACGCGACATCACTAGATCTACCAATCACATCACGTCTACCTCACTTCATACTCGCACGCATGACGCTCCCTTGACGGCTTCAGACAAGCCAAGTCGAAACTTGAAATACTACATGAGCTTGAAAATCGAGAAATGCCCAGCGCGGCCAAATCTTGAGCCGCCAAACTTGGGCACTTCGAATGTGGGAGGCAGTGCTACGTCCGTGATGAACAAATATTTGGGAGGAGCTGCGTGGGGTGGACGTCATAGCCAATACTTTCAGGCTCTTGTTGCACATACTCGAAGAAAAGTATCGCCCATGTCCCAGCAGAATCGAGACGTCAACGAATTCCAGCCGCCCTCGTCCCACGGATGGTAGATGTCCGACATGCCGAACACAAGACCAGGAAATCAAGCTCAGACCTAACCCTATCGTACAAGAGCTTGTGGACCTGTTCCAAGCTGCCCGACCAGAGATTCTTCAACTGGGTGAGGATGTCAAGGTCTTCAGGGAGTTGAGCGGCGAAGGGAATGGGAGAGGTAAGAGGAAGCTTGAGAACACAGATGTCGATGATGTGCGGGGAGAGGCCGGCCGGAAAAGAACTAGATCATAATTCAGGAAGGGGAGGGGTAAGAGGAGGCTTGAGAACACAGATGTCGATGATACGGGTGGGCCGTGCGGGGACCAGCCGGAAGATAACCAGATCATGAGTAGTTTGCTTGTCAGATGAGAATTAGGTCGAACGTGTATAGAAGGGACTCTGGTGGTCAATGACAGTGGATCAGTCTTTGTATTCTTGACATCAATCTCCCATATGTAAGCAACCTCGCCCCCTATTAATATGTGCGTTGGCTAACTACGAGAAGACGTAGTAGATCGAAGGTAGATACATAGTAAGTATCAAAGTTACTTCAAATTATGAGAAATTCCCCAATAATTTGCGCACATCCTTCTCAGATCATGTAATTAACGTAAGTACCGGACGTGAATCTCAACTTAGACAAACAGAACTATTAGTTCATATGTTCAGTGCATTCTCATAATTAATACATCCGGCGTATGTAATGTTTGTGCTATAGCGCTAGTGAGATTTGTTCCAAGTACTTCCCGCTGCCGAATCCCTCTCTTGTACGAACTGCACCACTAGTCTTGTATTAGAGGGACGTACTATCAAATTGCATATAGACTGTTTCTTTTTCGTCTCTTCTTCTCTATCTCGAGTAGTTAGTTGTTACATAGCATCATTTATAGGTCACATTATACTTACAGTATATAGATCATGGATAATGGACAGGACGCAACTGTACCAGGCTCTCAATATTCATCCGTTAGTACTCAATTAAGCGTGCCTTTCTTCTCAATTCTGTCTAATTTATAATAACGATGTCGCTAACATATATATGTACTCCCAATGTAGGATTCGACAGACTATGGATCACCACCCCCCTACCCACCCCCATCCAGCCCCCCTCTACCCACCTCCAGCCCCCCAGCAGCCCCCCCGAGCCCCCAAGAACCCCCCTCGAGCCCCCAAGAACCCCCCTCAGACTCCCCCACAGCACCCTCTCAATCATCATATTTTACGATATCACAAGATATGGGATTCCAGGTTCAGGAACACCGACTCCCCCTACCCATCAACCGCTGGGCCCCTACCTCCAACACTCCTCCACCCATAACTCATCCTCAAAACCCCTTCGCGCCACTACCACCTTGCGATAAAGAGAGGGAGTTGAAGAAGATCAACAGGATGGTAGACATTGCAGAAGGGGTGGTAGAGGATGAGGATGAGGATGACGAGAATGAGGATAAGGAGGATGACGATGACGATGATGACGACGATGACGATGATGACGATGTGGAGATGGGAGGGGTTGAGGATGGGGAGGAAAGGGGAGTGGGCGGGGAAAGGGATGAGAGGGGAAGGGGAAGGGAGGGGATGGAAAGGGGTGAAGATGTAGTCATGGTTTGGGACTCCCAGCCCCAGGTCCCATGTACTGAACCTGGGACTGGGGTTGGGAGCGAACACAATGGTATACCAAGTACATACGACGAGGATATGGGAATAGATGATAGTTTCGAGTAAATATTAGCAAATTATGATACTATTACAACGTGAAATATGTTAGTAGACTGCAATGTAGTGTGTAGTTTCAGTGTTCTTTATTAGGTGAATAATATAGCAAGGAAAGCAAAGGCAGAAACAAAAGCAAAAGGTAAGAAGCAAAAAACGAAAGCAAATAACAAACAGAGTCCCATATTAGCGGTGTGCCTGAAGCACCCAAAGTGCCTCCCAAAATGCAATTGCTCTACGACGCACGGCCGCCCTTTGGTGACCATTGGTATGACTCGATATACCCGGTCTCTGCAGAAAACTATAAACTCCACTCTGGTCCACTGTAACGATAAATTAGAAGTAGAACTAATTTAATAAGGTGCTTACATACGGCGCATAAATTCATGGCCGTGAATGGCCTGGATGTTATTGTGGCCAATAATGGCCCGTCGGACCGTACTCGCAAAGAGGGTATGCTCGTGGTGAGCGAATAAGCAATATGCCCACGCTAGTCGGGCTGGTGACCACGACGACGGCGGTCCGTAGGTCATAACGTCGAGCTATATATTTTCAGCTATCATAACTCGAACAACAGTATCTATTACTAACGAGGTGAAAGTCTGTAATGGCCATAGTAGCCGGTATTGTAGCGGTACTTTATATAGAAGTCAGCATATAATTACAAGCGATGCTACAAGTATAGAGATAACATAATTATTGAAATTGAACCATATCCAATAATTAAGAATTAATTCAACAACTATATTACTTACACCCAGACCGGGAGAGGAACAACCCCATTGGCCGCACGAGTGGCGATCTGCTGGGCGATGGTGGGCGCTGTCTGACGGTGATGTTGGTGAATCATTTTGGTAATAAAAAAGAAAAAAAAAGAGGGCCTTTGGTAACGTTTATACTATATTGAATGTCAGCCAGTGCTAATTAAGATATATGTCGCTCTAAATAATTAATATATTTACATATAGCTATTAGTCTATTGAATAATAGATTAAGCAACCAGCTTCGAATCTGTAGAGTGACAAAGATATTACACTAGTATGAACTACAACTTACAATCCAAATGTTTTGTTCTAACAGTGAGGGACTTGGTAGTACGTTCTCGAGATTTAACTAGGGAAATTCTCTCACTTCGAAAATTCGGGCCTTGGTGGTTGAGGAGAGAGAGAAAATTACACGACATTGACAATTAAGGTACGGCAAGTAGCAAAAACGGAACATCTGCGCCTCAATACCAACTACATACTAACTATCAAAATAAGCTATATTTGATTATTAAAGGAGGTCCACATACAGGATCGAACGAATGTATAACTGAAAGACAAAAATGATGACTTATCTTGCCTATCGTTAGCCACTCGAGTGATGTTGATAAGTACACATAGACACAATATATGCTGTACAAAGCATAGACGTATGAATAGCGATGCTCCTTTCACCTCGATCCAGTAAGCAGTGTCTCATGTAGACGACAGTCATAATCATTGAATATTATGCCAGAGTAAATAAAAGTACGAATAATTAAATCAATTTACCGTCCATTCCAAACCTCCCGCTAGACTCCACCATCCCCCTAAAACATGCTCCCTAAGCCCGTAGACTATGCACAGTCGGGCATCTAGAGACAAACATTAAGGAGGCCATAAATACCAAGCAGGAATTGCTGTGACACGGGTCGAATTCGATGTTTCCTTAATCCTTCCTTGTGAGACTTTTCATACGGAACTTCTAGTCAGTCAGAGGTCCGCAAGTCGAATAATGGGTCTGACCGGTCTTGACATAGACTTGAGGAGTTCTTACTACGTACCATATTATCGCCTTAATCTTTGCGCTGTAGACATTTGGGACTCCTATAACCAAGACTTGATGATCGGCAAATATGCGACCGGAACTGCTGTAGGTGAGAGGTGTAGCCGTGTCCAAGTGACCTTGTAGCGCAGTGGTGAACATCATACCACTGCACCCATTGGTTTCTTCTTAGCTATGATTTATGCCCAGGGTCTTTCTTCATACCTGTGCCTGCTGCTTGCCCGGTATGTCTAGACAATATCGACCCCACCCCGTGCGCCTCAACTCCACAAGAAAGTAACTGCCCGACAGTGTGGCGTGTGAGGACCCCAGACCCTTTATCAGCAGCAGCCACCAGTGTATCCCAGTATTTTTGCTTGATCTCCTCCGGCAGTCGAGCCTCATGCGCCTGGCCTCATAGCCTCTTTCCAGCCATCGATCTTGTTTTTGGGTGTCGAGTGATGGCTGAGGGGTAATTGATCGAGAGTATTTGACTGCACTGTAATTCGCCGATCATCAGCACGACAGAGGGCGCAACACTGGACAGCATCAGGGTATACCATGCGCTCAAGCAGAACGTCGATGTGGAGGTGGTCACACATATTCCGCGAATACACACATAGTTGATTGGATTCGAACGTAGGAGTGAGAGAGTTGCGCAATCGTTTGGATTGCCGCCAAGCTTTCTGGATTTCCACTAAATTCGCCTCTGCCCCTTGCCTTCCTCTCATTCCATATAAAATCGGTCCAATGATTACAGTGTTGGAGGCTTGGTCGAATAAATTTTGGGTTAGTCCAGATTGAGCCCCATGCAACAGGTCAAAACAATCAGGGAAACCGGGACAGGTAGGCTGGACCGAAATCGAAATAGAACATACTAATTGCAAAGTCTACAGATGCCTTCTTTGCCCAGCATCCACCGAGTCCTAAACATGCACACGATCAGCGATCGAGCTGAAAGGAGCTACGAGAGGAGAAACCATCAATACATATCAGTTCATGCTCACACACTGTCTGTGTTCCCTGCGGCCCGGGAGAGGGTGCCCAAGCGGAAATGGAAAAAGGAAGGATGGAACAGAATACGAGAGGACTTTGTGGACTTCTGATCAAGGATCGCCTGGGCGGGCCGATTACTCAACGCCCGTCAGTTCATGCTCACACACTGTTTGTGTTCCCTACGGTCCGGGAGGGATGATAGAGTGCAAGGGAAAGATAAGGACGCTCACTGCCCCCCTATCACATAACACTGCTTCAATCTCGGGAAATTGGCGGGGCGGTGGGGTTCGACATTCAGCGGAAGCAAAGGATATGGCAAAGTTGTCTGTCATTCGTACGGTTAGAATTAGCAGAATGGATAATTATCAAACACCCGTGATTACCCGACGAGCCCTGAACCGCCAAACAGCAACAGACAGTGCACCCCACACACCACTCTTGAGGACTCTAATTAAAAAGACGACTCTGAATATATGTTAGGTATGTTAGAAGCGCTTGATCATAGACCCTTTGGTTGCTACATTGTATCTTCGTGACCGGATCAAAAGTCCAATAGTTTGCGACAAGTATTTCACTTTTCCAGGGACCCTTATAGGGTAGCTACCCCCGGGAGATGCCGCGACCCGCGCAAAACCCACCCCCAGCCTCCCTATCTCGCTCGAACCTCCAAGCCTACGTCTCTCTGATGAACATGTAGTATTATGTGTACAAGGATCAGAGGGGCGACACATCTGCTTTGTTCGCTATGACTCTTTAACGTCGCTTGCGTCTTCACCAAATATTCGAGTATGGGATTTTATTTCAGACGGAGCCCAAAGTAATGTGTTAAAACAGTGGTCCAACAAGACATTGCTGGACAGTCCATGATTCAAAATACACATTCCATGTGACAGCCGCGGAAGGGTATGGACCGACTATACAATATTAGACAGTCCAGATCTTGCGACGGGCCTCCCCAATAACAGAAATAACAGTTGGGGCCGCAAATGTATTGCTCACAATTTGAGTTCCATGAGTATGGTGAGACACAAGCGAAATTGAAGTGAGGTGAAAGTGAGGTGAGAGTAAGGTGGAAGTAAAGTGAAATATAGCATCACCAGAATGAGAGATCAATCCATCACCATCGCAAATATGAAATGATAATATGAATCAACGTTTTATGAACTTGATGCATTCGTGACTATCGAAACCCTCCGGCAAGATCCGTAGTGACGACAACGTCAAACTCCAAGAATTCCACTCCAAGACTCCACCATCTGATATATTCCAGCTACAACCTGCGAGAAGATTTGTGGGGCCAGGTCAAGGATCGCATTGTCTCCGTATGCATGTATCCAAAAGATTCGGGCAAGACCCCCAGCAACGACAACATCAAACCCCAAGAAGCCACACCCTGGAGACTCGATCTTCTGGTTTTCTGATCCCCCAACCTTTCTCCGCTGTGACCCGCCCAAATGTTTATGGTGTCAAGCCCAAGGGTCGCGTTGTCTCCAGGTCCGTGTCTAAACTTCCAAGCAAGAGCCCCAGCAACGACTCGTCTCCGATCCTCATCCGCTCCAACCCGCGTGCTCCGCCATAGTTGCATCAGTTCCTATACAATTGGCATCCATCAAGCTGATGAGCTCAGGTTCAGTGAGATAGCCCGGTGCCGTCGTCTCCCCTTCGGTCATGTTACCGGCTGCGGACTCAAAAGTCTCACCCGCACGCGAGCCCGTGAGGGCTACAGTCCTCGATGTCAAACCCAGCAATATTTCGGTTGAGGACTGTGCCGGGCCATTACCACCATTTGGTGAACTCGCTACATCAAGAAGGGATGCTATTAATGAATGATTTGCGATGATATGGTGACATCAAAATGCTCTGTGGTAGTCGTCAGCCCCCACATTTTGACCATGTTTGGACTAATTATCACAACCTTACCATCAGCCACCGACAAAACACCACCAATCGAAGAGACTCGCACTTGGTTGAAAGTTGCATTCAGCCAAAGTCCCGGTATAGTATTTCCCGAACATCAAAAATGGCAAGGCCTAGTGCCAAGGGATATTTGTAGCAATCCCTGAGTTTGAGTGCCAAGGGTATTCACGTGAGTGATCAGGTGACTACTCGGGCCCTTAGCTGTATTGGTCATGTTTTCCCCCTCCAACACCATATCCATCACCGAACGGTCCACCATCATCATTACTGGACACGAGTCCCTCATTTAAACACGGAGGGCGGGTGGAAAGGTAACCTAATGCCTCCGTGCCCTCCCGGTCCCAGTCGAGCAGTCCCCTGAATCGTACAGCATCACACCCAAGCGGTCACCGGCCGATGACTTCCAACGTCCTGCAAACGCCGCAAAGCTAAAGCTAAAGGAGGAGAGCCGCACCCATCATTCGGCTCGGGCCTGAGACACCCGAAACTGACCACACACACGATATGGGATCTCGTCGGTCAACGACTTCATGACATTGGCAGACCTCTTCGCCATGAGCCAAGAGCAGGCCCCAAGAAAGAAAGCTGCCATTGACTTGACACAGACGTCAGTGGGCGGTGGGAGAGTGGGGAAGCTACATGATATCGTCTCTTTCGACGAGAATGACCACGATGATGATGCAGATATAGATCTCGATGAGGATATTTCAGGCTACACGAGAGTGCGCGCGCGATAAATATCGACTCTTGCTTTGAACAAGAGGAGTAGGCAAGCTACACGAGAGGGTCCGCTGAAGGGGTTCCAGCTTTATTCGAAACATGGAGAGTGGGAAGGCTACACGAAATGGTCCGCAGGGGAAGAAACCGGTGAGACTCGTTTATTGGTCGGATGTGCTCGAACTGGCTGATGATTGATAGGGGATGTGTGACCACAAAACACCTTCTGGCTGGGGCAAAGGTACAAGAACTCCGCGCAACAAAGGAGGCTAGAGGGCAAAACCAGAGATCGCTACAAGCATCACGGCTTTGCGCAAGGGGATTGACTCGGATCAGGGAACGAAGGACAAGATCCAGAGCAAAATGTCAGCAATGCGCATCTCAGGAAGTAACCAGTACTCCAAAGGCGCAATTCAACATGACTTCGCCGCTGGCATCAAGGAGCTCGATTAAGGATGAGGAACCGAGGACGAGGAGAATTTCAACCCCGATACAGAAGCGCGAGACTACGACGGGGTGAGGCGAGCATCGTCAATGTTCCACCACCCCGACCATTGCACTTTACCGGAAGCTCGCTGCCACCCCATGCGGCCGACCGTCGCTTGTGTCATACTCAGCCTCGGCCTTGACCTTTGAGAACGATGACGATAAGATAGAGGATCACCCCCGTCGATATCGTTGCACCATTGCTTCAGTGACAGTGAAGTGAGGAATAAGAAAGACCCAAGCGGTAATCTACAGGGATAGAGGTTTGATCAAGAGTCTGGCGATAGATGGACATCGATACATGTGAAACTGAGATCCAGGTTGTTGGTCACATTTCAGGTAAATCCATGGGATGGACCTGATGTTGTCGTACGCGCACTATGAGATATGGTTATAACTGAGACGCTACCGACAATCACTTACTGCGCACACTTTCCCTGCTATTTGTATAGTTGCGAATACATCTAGGTGGTTGAGTGTGTGAACCCCGGCCCCGAAAAGCTATGCCAACTTGATCTTAAGGTCATGTATTCACATCAGGTAATGGTATATCCCTCGTGTATTAATAAGTGCATGAATGCGATCGGTCTCCCATATTTCAGCCACAAATTTATTTGTCTTGTTTAATCAAAATAAACCTGTCATACTCACTCTTATACTGCGGCACCGTTGATACTTTCTTGCCACCGGAAAAACATTATCCCCCCCCATCCGGCAACGGCGGCAGCAATGCCAGGTAGCATTGGTGCCGCCGGGAATAGGAATTAGCGAACCTCTGTTTTGAATAAGTATTGCAATGGGGGGTGCAAATTTTTCCCCTTGGGGGGTGGGAGGTGGGGTGGAGGTGGGGGACACCCTTGGTTTTGATCAAAAGGTATTGGATTTCATCCGAACATATGATTGAATGAGGTAGTTTCGTCATGTAAAGAATGTAAAGATGACTGAGGCCGTGACATGTGAATGTGCAAGTTGTTCTCCAAGTAAAGATGGAAGAAGTCGTGGTTGAGTGGCTTGGTTGGTAGTGAATCCTGAGCAGAATCGCGCAGGGAGTGCGTGGACGACGAGGTGGCACTGCGAGTAAAGAAAATGAGGTGTAGTCATGCACCTGGCCATCGTGAATGCAGGATGTGTAGGCATTGCCTTGTGTTTCGAGTACCGTCTGATCTCTTATGGCACACCCGTTTTTCACTGCCTGGGCGACCATTAAGAATGGCTGGATGAGGTGTGCATTGTCAGGTTCATTGCTGCGAGCAATGATATCATTTGGCTTACATGGCCTACATTGTGGGTGTACTGTACGCGGATGAGCTGTAGTTGCTGACATTGGGCGTGTGAGTAGGCAGACTTGAAAACATATTGCAGTACCCTTCATCAGAGCGTCATCAAGCGAGCGAAAAAGGAGCAATTGCGTTTGGCGGGCTCGACGGCTGATGGACAAAGAAACCAATGGTCAGTAGGAGTCAGGCGATAATCTGATCACGCCGGATGGATTGCACCACGATGGGTTGCACCACGATGGATTGCACCACGATGGGCCCCACACAAGACGGGGTGCACCACACAGGATGGGCTGCACCACGATGGATTGCACCACGATGGATTGCACCACGATGGGCCCCACACAAGACGGGGTGCACCACACAGGATGGGCTGCACCACGATGGGCTGCACCACGATGGATGGCACCACGATGGGCTGCACCACGATGGATGGCACCACGATGGGCTGCACCACGATGGATTGCACCACGATGGATTACACCACGATGGGCCCCA
>JAABUI010001935.1_pt1 | contig 11706 bp, 6 predicted proteins | sample 5559111 | NCBI WGS metagenome assembly JAABUI01 (sample SAMN10711870, study PRJNA513365) | rock metagenome | isolation source: Antarctica rocks | place: Antarctica: Victoria Land, Buttleship Promontory
GCTCTTCGACTTGCCGCTTGCGGAGAAGCAGAAGGCGCCGCATCCGAAGGGGGCGGTGCCGCATCGGGGGTATTCGGCCGTGGGGATGGAGAAGGCGTTTACGAAGGAGGAGTTGGAGGGGGGGGAGGGGAGGAGGAGGGAGGGGAGGAGGGTTGTGGATTTTAAGGTTTGTTTGTTGGTTTTGTTTACTGTGGATTGGGTTGGGTGGGTGAAGGGTTGCTGATGATGAATGTGGTTGGTTTTTAGGAGACTTATGAGGTTGGGAGCGAGGAGAATCACGTACAGTGTAATATCTGGCTTCCTGAGGATGTGCTGCCTGGATTTCGGGCTTTTATGACTGAGTTGTACTGGTATTTTTCCTCTCCAAATACTGCTACTTTCAAGTGATTTCGGGCTGGTGGATGCGTATTAAAAAGACAGTTCTGACTTGAGGAAATCCAGGGCGCTCAACAAAGCCAGCATGCATATCTTGGATGCCATGATCATGAGCCTCGGCCTCAGCGAAGAGGAAGGGGAGTACATCCGAAGCCTCCACAGCGGTCATAACAACCAGTTACGCCTAGCCCACTACCCTCCCGTGCCTACGGAACAGATTGATAGAGAAGTACTCTCACGGCTACCTGCACACACGGATTGGAGGTATGTAAAGTGTCCACACAGTCGATATCTTTGGAGCAAGACTGATCCATGGCTGTAGTACATTCACGTTTCTTTTCCAGGATTCCGCTGGCGGCCTCGAGTTCGCCGATCGAGGAGCGGAAGGCCAGTTTCTGCCGGCAGTGCCAGAGGGGGACAAGCTCTACCTGAATGTCGGCGACATGCTCATGCGGCTCTCTAATGGCGAGCAATATCTTTCTCCAGGCCCACCCGCCTGACCATCGGATCCAGTCTTACTGATGATTGATAGATTATTATCCGTCAGCAACCCATCGAGTGACCGTTCCACAAGGTTCAATCGTAGGAAAGGATTCGATGACCTCTCGTCGATTCTCGATACCGTACTTCTTCTTACCGGACGATGAAGCCGTTGTATTCCCACAGGCATCGTGCACGTCGGCTGAAACTCCTGCTCGATATGAGAAGGTTACGCTGGCATCTTATGCGGAGCATATGGCGAAATGGCAGTATGAAAAGTCATGAAATTACTCGCTTTCGAGGGGTAGAAAGCCTTTCTAGCACGGTGTCGATTCAGTGAAGACCCTGTCAAGACTTGTGATCCAATTACGGGACTTCAAGTATTGCAGCAGGCTAGGTGTGATACTATGAGTCAGGTCTACCGCCAGGATCTGGCATCGTAGTCATGTCAGTGACAGGGGTTCGGTTCTATGGCGCGTAGCATGGTTCACATATCAATTCATGCATGTAATGCGCCGGCGTAATGGTTCCAAATCTTCTCATTAAGTCATCGCTCCTGCGGAGAGCACTTGCGTAGTCACTCGCGGACTCTTAAGTGCTCATGGCTTGCATGCTGATTTCGATTACTCTTTCCTGTCAGTGGATTCGGGACATAGCTTGGAACTCGACATACAGAAGAGGGTCATGTCCTGTGTGGCAGTCGTCAATGGCTAACTGAGAGGCCTTATAAGCCCGCTTAAACAACGACTTGTTCAGATGGTCTCGTAGGGAAGTTTGGCATTCGGAAGAGGCGTCTTCAGCTTCCTCCTTTTGCAAGCAGACTTGTGTGTCGTCCACGCCTCCTTCTGGCAATCCTTGCCACAGTACGCGACCTGTCCACAGCCAGCGCAACGTTTTGCATCCGGCTTCTTGCACACATCACAGTCCATTTTGAGAAAGACTTTGTCTACCTCCTCCTTGCCAGTCTGCATAACCTTCTTCTGCAATTCCCCCAACTCCTTCCTAGCCTGGATCTCGCAGCTCTTGCTTCCACAGACTGGCGTGATCATGATGATAACCATAGGTCGACGAGGTGGAGGTAGGACATTGGCGATTTGAGGGCGTCCTTGGCGGGTTTGCCGCACTCAGTGCAGGGTGCTGTGATCTTGCTCATGCATTCGTCATGATGCTGGGCGGTGACGATGGTGAGGACATCGAGGCATGCTTGGTAGAATTGCTGGCTAGCTTGCTGGCTTGCTTTGGGTTCGCAGGGAAAGACCGGCACCGGATGCTTGTGCTCAAGGCGAGTGATCTCTTCATTGTTGTAGATGTGGAAGCGAAAGATGGCTTCTCTCGTGGCGTTGGCCATGGCTCTGTTTCTTGTGAACGGTGTTGACTTGGTGATATATTGAAGAGGTGGGAAGGTTGAAGCAGTTTCTCGCTCGGGCAGAGACCCTGCCTGGTGTGGGTCTCAACATGGCGTGTTACATGGGGATGTTGCTGATTCAATTTTGACAATCGCGAGGTTCTCTAGAAGAAATCACCCCCCAAATGAACACACCCTCCAAATGAACACTTCCCCTATATCTCAACATCAACGCAAGATGGCTAAAAGCGTCTCATATAAAATATACTTAGAATCAAAATCTGCAGAAATTTTACATACAACATTTAGACTGAAAATGACTTTTTAATATTGATGTTCGGTTCATGGATTCAGCCCTACAGAGGCTGTTCATTTGGCGGGTGTGTTCATTTGGGGCGAGGGTTGGTGAAATAAGTCGTGGCCGATAGCGCGAAAGGACTCCCAACTTTCACCAGTATTAAAGATCATTCAAATCGTCTTAATAGTGCTTCAAAATTTTATGAACCATGGCCAAGAAGCTTAAGATAATGCCTAAATTTTAACAGATTTTTTAAAAGCTGTTGTGGTCGAAGAGACACTGCGCAATCAAAAACTTAGTAGTTGGAACATCGGCCACGACTTATTTCACCAACCCTCGGGGGGTGATTACTTCTACTCATGAGTTGCTATTATATCTGAACACCAGATTTGACAATACATTTCCCGAGCCCTGCAGGAGAGGCCACCACAATAGGGGAATCTTTCTACCACTGTCCTTTGGAATAGGTTCAATGGATGGTCAATAGGAACATCATGAGGTTGACTGTTGATGGTCTATGGAAATAGGAGAAGCAAATATGTACTCCGCAATCACGCTAGTAGCCCTATAGGGCTGAGTGCAATCTCATCCACATCCATCCGTCAGACTGATGAGAAGCATCGTCAGGTTCTAACGCTCCCATTTGCTGATTAGCAGTCTGATATCTATTGACCAATTATATGCCTCGTAGCTCCATCTCATAGAGTCCTAAGGCCGAGTCTCTTAACGTTTTCTTTATATTTATAAGGGCCTAGAGCCTTCGTTAGTCTATTAGCTAACATATCGTCTATTTTAACGTAGTCGACTCTTAATTAGCCTGTTTCAGCTACTATCTCTCTAACCACGTAGTAGTATAAGTCGATATACTTAGTACGTAGGTAATTAATAGGATTTAAAGCCATTTTAATAGCGGCCTAATTATTAGCTTTAAGGGTAACGCAATCTACGTTATCGCCTTTATATCCTAGCTCCTTAAGAAGAGGAGTAAGGAACTTAGATTCTTAAGTAGCTAGTGCTTCACCGACGTACTTAGCCTTAGCTATAGAGGAGGCGACGGTGGTTTATCGTTTAGAAGACTAGCTAATTAGTCTATTCTAGAGGAGAAAGACGTATGCGGAGGTAGAGCGCCTAGTGTTATAATAATCTCGCTATAAGGAGTTAGTATAGCCTAATAGGCCTCTATCCTCATCGTCTCGATAGTAATAGAAGAGGCCTATGTCTCGCGTACTAGAGAGATAGCGTATAATACGCTTAGCTACTGCGTTATAAGTGGATATAGGGTTGTTATAGTAGCGAGCGCATTTACTAACTGCGTAGGAGATATCTAATCGAGTTATTATTAATAACTATTATAAGTAACTAATTAGCTTACGATATCCCTTCTAATCTTTAGGGTTAGCTACGTAACCGTCGTCTACTTACTATAGATACGATCCCTATTCCATCGGAGTACTATAGGGTTTATAGTTCTCTATACCTAACTCGCTTAGTAATTTAGTAATATACGCTAATTAGTTAACGTATATCGATCGATTCTTTCGATTACGTATAATCTGCATCCCTAGGTAGAAAGAGATTTCTCCTAGGTCTTTAATACGGAAGCGTTTAGCTAATTCCTTCTTTAATAGATCGATGAGTTCCTATACCGGAGTAAGGATAAAGAGGTTATCTACGTAGATACCGATAATGGTACCGTTCTTATAGACGAAGACCGAATGGTCCTTCTAGATACGAGTAAAACCTAGAGACTTAAAGAACTCTCGTAGGGTAAGGTACTACTTACGAGGTATTTGCTTAAGGCTATATAGGGCCTTTAGTAATTAATATACTAAATTAGGGTTCTTTACGAAGCCGTAAGGCTATTTAATATAGACTTCTTCTCGAAGTAATAACTCTAGGAACGCGGTAACGATATCTACGTGCTCTATATAGAGGTTATATTTAGCTCCTAATACGAGGAGGATTCGCTAGGTCATCGATTTAACGACTAAGGAGAAGGTTTTATCGTAAATAAACTCCTTCTATCTAACGGAAGCCCTTAACGACCCACCTCGCCTTAAATCTAGCGATGAGGCCGTTTACGTTAAGTTTAATAACTATAACCTACCGACCTAGAAGTGCTTTCCTACTACGTGGTAGTTTAACTAGGTCCTAGGTTTTCTAGACTTCGTAGGAGTTGAGTTCTTCCTCGAAGGCCTTCCTCCACTCGCTCCTATTAGGCCTATTAAGAGCCTTATCGACGTTGGTAGGTGCGTTAGGTATAGGCTAAATATTAGCCTTAACTACACGCATAGCAAATCTATATCTAATTTTAGTAGGTTATTTTTCGATATAATAGGTCGATCTAGTAGTCTTCTAGGGGTCGTTAAGGATAGCGTAGTCCTAGAGGTTTCCCCTAGTAGAGCGACGGGGAGGTTTAGAAGCCTTATTAGACTTATCCCTAGTAGATTCGGTATCGGTACTAGTAGTGGATGACTTAGACTTATAGCCTAAGGATGATAACTCTACGTTTTTATTAGTATTAGGATTTAATATAATTAGGCCGGAAAAACGTTATTCCGGAAAGTTTTTTTCTTCTAAATAGTTAAAATTATTAATTTAAGAAAGATACTTATCTTCGGAGAAACGTTATTCCGTTAATAAATTCTTCTCCTCGCCCAGATTAGTTATTTTAACTAATTCGTTAAACTAAACGTTTACTAAGGTAATGATTCTTCGGCTATTCTATAGCCTAAATTTATTATAGCCCTCGTAACTAACGAGTCTATATTTATTACTCTTATAATCGAGCTTCTTAAGGTAAGGGTCTTCGTTATAATAGTAGGCGATATATCCGAAGACTCGTAGATAGCCTATATAGGCCTTTTTCCCGGTCTATATCTCGTATAGTACTATAGCTCTAAGGTTCTTAGTAGGACTAAGGTTCCTTAGACATATTACCGTTATAATAGCCTCCCCCTATATAGATAGAGGTATTTAAGCGTTAAAGAGTATAGATCTCGTTCGTTCGAATAGGGTCCGAAAGCACCTCTTAGCTATCCTATTCTAGTTCGGATTATATAGAGCTATAGGCTCCTATTAAACCCCGAACTCTTCGTATAGCTTTAATATCTAGTCGCTCCCATTTTCACCTACGTTATTACCCCGGAAGCGTTCTACCGGTGTGCCGCAATTCTTTATATATATAAAGAAGGAGCGTGTTTTTATATAGGCCTCCGACTTCTTACGGAGGAGGCTGATTTTACCGAAATCTATAGCGTTATTAAGGAGAAGGTAAATATATCGCTTCTTCCTATTAGTTAGGGTAATTTTTCCACTACTAGCGATATCCGAATAGATTAACTCGCCTATATTAATAGCTCTTTTATATAGGTTTACTCGCCTAGCTAATCGGGTTAGTTAACGAGTTTATTTACCTATAATATAGGACTTACATAGCTCACGAGGTAGTTCTAGACTTTCTAGAGAGGTGGCCTTCTATGGGTCGATTCCATCGGTTATTAAGGCTAACTTCTTAACGTCCTATATATTAAGGTAACCGAGACGGCGATACTATAGGGACCATAAGGCCTACTTACCTATAGTAGGAGCTTTTAGTATTAATAGTCTATTTACTAGATAATCGGAATCCGAGTTATCTAATTAGTTAGTAGCCTAACTAGATATATCTAGTGTATAGCCCGTATTACGACGAGTTCCTATCATCGCGACCTTACTACTCTAGTAGTTAATAATAAGTTTCCCTCGCCTATTAGAGCGAAAGGGATACCCCTTCTAGTCTAGTATACTAAGGGATAGGAGGTTATATGCTAGGTCCGGTACGTACTAGGTATTTTCGAGACCAATAGTTTAGGTCTCTCCGTTAATAAGAATATCGAGTTCGATAGTACTAATACTATAAACCTTTACTAGAGTGTTATTAGCTACTCCGACGCTCTTATTAGTTAACGATCGATAGGTCTTAAAGAGAGACCTATTATAAGTAATATAGATATCTACTATAGAGTCTATCTACTAATTATCGTCCTTCTTCTTAAAGGTTTTCTTTACGATTTAACTTCGCGTAGACGATAATATCTATATCTTCTTAATCTTAAATATATAGACGACCTTCTTAGCTTTCGACTCTTTACTCCTATTAGTTATATCGGCTTTATTTACCTTCTTCTTCTTAGGGAGTAGGTGCTCTTTATCAGCTAGGTAGATCCACTAGTTAGGACGTTTATCCTTATAGAGGATAAAGTAATCCTTCTTCTCATAACTAGGTATATCGCAACCATCGCAATGGAGGTCAGATTTGTTTCTCCCATTGCGGCTCCGGCTACTATAACCTCGTTTGCTCTAACGGCTACGGTTATTATTATTATTGCTATCTAGATTAAGCTTCTTAGTAGCGAGAGCTTTAGTTGTCTCTTAGTCTTTAAGACGTCTCTCGTGCTCTTAAAGGTTAAATAATATATCGTCGAGAGTAAGTTCTTTATTACTTTATTTAGCTGTATACTAGAGGTTAAAGACTAGTAATTAGAACTCTAGATTAAGGCTAAATCGGAAAGCACTAGCGACTTCCTAATCGGGTACGGCCTTCCCTATATTAAGGAGTTTCTTATAGTTGGTTTTAATATATTAGGAGTACTTATATATAGACTTAAACTAATCCTAAGTTAATCTCGTAATATTTACGTAGAAGGTATCTATAGAAGCTCTATCCTTCGAGGAATAGAGGTTCTTAAGGACCTTTATAGCCTGACACGAGTTAATGATTCTACTAAGGTGGATTTTAACTTCTAGTTTAACTGCTAGGCTAATATAGGTACACGTAAGTAAATGTTTATCCTTAAAAGTCTCCTGCTCTTTCATCTAGGCCTCTGCATCCTATTCGTATTACTCCTATATGTGTAGAGCTATAGTATTATTTAGTCGTAGAGGTTTTATTAGTGCTCTCTTCGTTCTAGTAACGTATTTCTGTAACTCGTCGATAATAAGGGTGTTTCTTATATTAACGGTCTAGGAGTCGTAATTCGATACTCCCTTAAGCTTTAGAAAGTCCCTATAACTCTTCGTTATAATGGGCAACCATAATTAATATATGGTGGAGGTGTATCGATAGATTTATCGATATATCGGTTTTTCCGATGTATAAAGAAAAATTTTCTTTTCCTGAATAGCGTTAATTTGACTCGCAATGATAGCGACAACGGAGTTTAAATCCTGATGATTAAACTATAGGGGCGTCGTAGCCCGGGCTTATAACCCTTTGGAATAGGTTCAATGGATGGTTAATAGGAACATCATGAGGTTGACTGTTGATGGTCTATGGAAATAGGAGAAGCAACTATGTACTCCGCAATCACGCTAGTAGCCCTATAGGGCTGAGTGCAATCTCATCCACATCCATCCGTCAGACTGATGAGAAGCATCGTCAGGTTCCAACGCTGTCCTCGCTGCCTCTCTCTTTCGGGTCTTTCGAATAATTTCCGATTCCGCTTCTACATTTCTTTTGTTAAGGTCTATAACGCTTACGTGTCTATTGGAACTACGGCCTCGATGGAAAAGGACAGCTAATGTGGACCTCAAGCACTCTTTCGTTCCTGTCTTCTTATTTAGATCTTATTCCCTTGTCGTCTTCTTTCCTTGGTTCAAAAAGTTTCCACTACGATGTGAAATCTCCTGCTTCTGGCTGTATCTTCATCGGCTAGCTACCAATAAATGACGGACGGCATTCGGGCGATTTACTGCAGCATGACCATTGATTAAAAGCCCTACTGTCAAAGCTAGCAATAAGGTGCGTGACCCCGATTAATGGCTGGTCTCAGTATTGACTGCTCCAACCGGCCTTGAAAGCGTCGTGTTTAAGGCTGGCAGTGCGAGAGACACAGAACTTATCTACGAAACCCCCGGGACGCATGCACCTCCATTCCAAATCGCCTCCATGATTGCCAGATTCGAACCATCCGGCCGCTTAACACCTTGGAACTCAAAGCGAGGGCCCGCTTCAGCAAACAGCGATTCCCACTCATCGGCATCACGCTCGCGTGCATTAAGTATGGAGAGCATATTCATGTCCATCGCTCTACAGTGGTCCAAAAATGTCAACTAATTTCTTACCCCATAGTCCAAATAATCAATTCTCACCTCAATCTCCTCTCTTTCCATCTAGGCATATCCTCGGGCTCCGGAATACAAGAATCGTGGACGACCACCCTCGCCCCATCCTTCAAAGCTGGGATTAAGCACCGCAGAATCTTGATCGCGTACTTGTCCGACCAATTATGCAAACACCACCTGATGTAATAGACTTGCGCTCGCAGTTTTTGCTCCGTAAAGAAGTCATGCGCCATAAATCTAACTCTACCTTTAACCTCCTCTAGAACCAAATCTTCCGCTCCATCTACCACGTTGTCCAGATCTTGCACGAGGACATTTAGCGCTGAGAAGCGCTGCGCGAGCGGAATGGCGATCTGGCCCCTGTTGCCTCCAAGATCGACGACTAGGCCGGCGCCAACGACTTTCTCCCATTCATAGTTATCCAGTATGTGATGAGGCTCCATGCCTTTATTGGAAGGAAAGAGGGACATGGCTTCGCCGAAACGCTTGGCGCGCAGTGGGACAGACTCGAGGATTTGGTACATGGAGTCCGTGGACTGGTTGGCGAGAGCGAATCCCTATTGGGTTTAAGTAAATGGAATATTGGTCACAAGTGTAATGGAAGAGAAATAACCAAGATATAAAACATCATACCGTCTCGTTAGGCTCTTGGCTCCCCGGACATTTCGCCATTGCCTCTACGGTCTGAGCGAAATCAGCAGTGTCTCATCATACTGGAACCCCACTGTCAAGCGAGAGTACTCACTTTCAGAGCTGCTAGCCACATCTCTTCGCACCCAACGTTCATCCAACTGTCTACATTCGATCCGACCAACGGTCTCGATGTCGCAGTATGTTCTATAAAGCCCTTCGTCGGCTCTCGGAATACGCGGTGCATGATGGCATGTCTGACCAATCGTTTCAAAAGCTCGGGCTCAAGGCCAGTTGAGTGAGCGAGCTGTGTGTAAGATACAGGATGGTCGCTAGGAAGATGTCGAGCGATGCCGTAACGTTGGATGCTGTGAAGGGAGACCAGATTGTTGTGCTGTATTGGGGCGAGAAGAAATGGGCTGTCAGCTAAGTTTTACTTTTGGGGTGAGGAGTGGGGTTAGGCAGAATAGGTACGGTGGCGAGAGGTGGGGGGTCTAGGAGAAACGGTATGACTTTAGATTTCAGGAACACCGTGAAAGCGCATACACTGCCATAGCTACTTAGTAAATTCCGAAAGCCGTATAACAGATCATGCAGCTCCGATGTTGCATCTAGTAGTGTATCACGCAAACCATCGGGATCGGGGGGCAGTGTGAGCGTCACGTCTTCCTCAAAAGAGGGAAGTGGTAGGTTTTGGGCATTAAGAGAATCATGGAGCTGCTGCGTTATGGTAGAAATCAGGCTCGAGAGCTCTAGAATACGAGGAGTGTAGGACATTTTTTGAATTGAAGAGGTCATAAGTAAATCTAGGAGGGGAGTCGAGGTATGTAAAGTAGGCTATATAATGACGCAGGGATTAGCTTGAGCTATGCAAGATAGCGGCAGGATTCATGTCGTATCCCTAGTTGGGCTCAGCTTGTCCGCCTAACATAATGGACGGAAATGCAGTCATTGGTTTCTAAGTTTCATTTCGGCTCCTTTTGACCTACCTAGATGTTCATGGTCTGAGTTAACTATAGCGCCTACAGATCACAGCCATAATAGCGATATAACAGCTAGGATTGCGTTTATAACTATCTCTGAATCCAGATCTATAGAGTCTAGCAATATCCTCCGTTACGTCTGAGCACGCTCCTTGGAGGCGTGGGCACGCATCATGGCCAAGTCGAGCTGCACTACTTGCCTCAAGACTTTCGAACCTAGAAATTCCATTTCGTTAATCACAAGTACAGATTTCCTCTAGATCCATTTAAAGAGTAATAATGCAACCTTTTAGCGCCGAAACCCATTACAGCTGAGGAAGGGTGTTCATTCGCCGCGTATACTATTTAAGTCCATTTCCACGTCCTTATTACAGCCAGTTACCCCTTCCGCAGTAACATCTCCACTGAAAGCATCCCGGTTGGGATTGTCAGCGAGCCAGTCTCTATACCGCAATTCCCACCATCACAGCACTATCCCAAGCCCCCGAGCGTCATCTCGAAATTCATTCTCAACACGCAGAAACGCTGGTGAAACGCATAGTCAATCTCCCCACGCGAAGCCGTCCTATTCCATAGCTCACCCATCGTAGGCGGCCAGCGCGGCAGCTGCGCCACTAGTGCCAGCCACTTCTGCTCCATGTCAAATGGAATAGGACTATATGGATAGAGAGAGCGGCGTGAGATGTATTTGCGCCGAAGATCGTGCATGAGGTTGTGTTGGTAGTTCAAGGACGAGGCGGCTTCGGAGAGAGAGGAGAAGTGCCAAGGATTACGATGACCACGGACCATCATAGGAGGAGGTGGGAGCATTGGCGTTGACCAGTGTTGGAATTCAGCCTTATGCTACCAACTATTCCAGGTTTTATGGGTGGATTGCCTAATGCGGTTTAGCGTCTTGGCATCCCCCTGACACTTCTCTTTCTTCTCCATGTAACCAACTCAATCAATCAATTCCACACCTATGAGACCTCAACTTCTCCTCGTATTTCAACAACCAGGAGTCCAGACTTAGCCAGTAGACCGCCTGACTCTTAATGATTGTGAAGGTGCGGACGAGCTCAATGCCCATCTACATCTTGCTGCGCCGTGATTTTGCGTGGCAATTCAATAAAGCTGGCGCGTTGAGTTGCGATGGTCCGAAGAATTTCCACTGCTCGCCTACTCGATTCCATGCCTTTATTCTCGGTAGGATAGATGCATAGAAACCGTTGTTCTACTTTATTAGTGTGGTGTGCGGTATGGCTAAGTCATCGTGTGCGCTCAGCAATGTTCATAGCTGTCGTTACCATCTACATACGATCTTGCTTCGGTGTCGCAGAATTAAGTCAAGTTTTCGACGGAAAGCTCGCGAGTTAGCAGATCACTTTCATGCTGCTTGAAGGTGCTATGGCAAGTCTCGCATCTTTGGCATTGACAGTAATGCCTCCGGGGCCTGTCTTCAAGGACTCCTGGAAGCTGTATATTGCTAGAGGGAAGATGACGAGTGTGAG
>JAABUI010001937.1_pt1 | contig 11701 bp, 7 predicted proteins | sample 5559111 | NCBI WGS metagenome assembly JAABUI01 (sample SAMN10711870, study PRJNA513365) | rock metagenome | isolation source: Antarctica rocks | place: Antarctica: Victoria Land, Buttleship Promontory
GTGCGCAAGCATGCCTCAGGTGACCGAAGTATCACGCTCACTAATCCATCCATATCTCGGTCTGTTCAGCCTGAAATAGTGCGTTTGTGCCAAGAGGTGTGGCGATTAATGGACTCCATTGGCTGGCTAACATCGCTGCCAGGATACCCACAGCTATATGGACACCTTCGGCTTATCGGTTTCAATTATCGGTCTGCTAAAATCACGTTGGCAATCCAGAGATATTCCTAATTGAAAATGTTCACACTTCCACGTGCCATCCCTATTAGCTCTTCACCTCGAGAAAGTGCAAGGGTGAGAGTGAACCATAGCTCGCTTTGACGTTCGAACTAACTTCAGAACAGTATTTCAAAGAGCCTCCCGCCGTTACTGTACTAGACTTTGAGCCTAAAAGTCTTGATACTCGCGTACTAAAGGACGTTGCCTTCGCCTTTTATTTCCTTGATAATTTGCTAGACCCATCACAGATCTGCGCAGTTATTAAATGGCGGTTCGATGGTTCTAAGGAGTTCACGAGCCATCACATTAAGCTCGTCTATGACTAGCTGAGGCAAAAGAGTGCAGAGGAGTCTATCTCGGGCATTAAAAGACATGAAAACAACTACTTTTGCTGGTGGGCCTACAACATCGATCAAGACGAAAGGGTGAAGCGCTCAATATCGTTCTTGGACGACCTAAAGAAGGCTTCTACCTTCGGCCGAGCGGAAATCCGTGACAGGAAGTGATATTGTCGAAGAATGAAGCCAACTTCACATACCATCTACGCTTTGGGAGGAAGCCTTTCGTTTCATGCACTTAGCTGCAGCAGCGGTTGATGCAAAGGCAAATAGCGAGTCGAAAGGGTTAAGCAGTCTATACAATCCTATCATTTTCCCTATCCTGATTCGTGACACTAGATTCCTTGAACAGCGTCCATCGGCTGTTGCGCTATTGGCATATTCTTGATGATCTTATCCTCTTAATCCTTCTCTTTCAACTTGTGGTCCAACCACGCCCCTACTGATTTCGCGGCCTCATAGGACCTTCTTCTATGTTAAAGGATGAATTCCTGGAGCTCTACGTATGAAAAGTGTCCCTCAGGCAAGCCTCCGGCGAATGTCTGAGCAAGCTCGGCATTTCCACAAGCTTTTCTAACGGCAGTGTTGTCGTCGCATTCACTAGGTGGGTACATAGCTAGGAAGCAGACTTCCAGCTCGGGTCGCCTAGGTAATTGGAATCGGAATTGCATATCCACTCTTCCAGGTCGGACCAGAGCTTTGTCGAGTTCACCGAGTTGATTGGCGGTCATGATAATGATAGAGAGGACTTTGACGTCCGAACGGGCTTGGGGGTGTGCTTCGGATTTTCTCCTTCGCTTCCTTCAATGTTGCTCCTCTGATCAAGCATCACAGGATCGATGTCTTCGATCAGTAGTATCCAGGGTGGCTTAAGATTCCTAAAGGCCTTCATCAAAGTTGGTGAAGAACTCGAGCGAGTACGGCGGACCAGGTTGATTTACCGGTGCCTGGAGGACCGTGGTATAGCAATTTTTATCGTCAAAAAAATTCTTCGCATCATTGAACATGATTGTTCTCTGGTCTGGAGGTATAATTATCAATGGTCTCTAGTAACTTACGACGTTCTCGTCCTGAACCATAATCTCCAGTGTAGGTTCTTTTGGTTTTGCATGTAAACATCTTGACAGTGGTTAATAAGTTGCTTTAGGGGGTCGGCGGGACGAGGCTAATGTTATCACTTCGAGATATCTCATGTCGAATTTCTTTGGAGACCTCCGAATTACCCAGAAGGGCCTCCATCTAATGGAGAAAAAGTGTGTACCGTTGGCAGCGTTATAGAGAATAGGTGATCTTGTACTTTTAGCACTCGGACTTTTGGGATCCCTTAGTAGATTCCTGGGTGAAGCGGATTGTAGTAACGCCATTTTAACGGCACAAATGACATGGTAGCATAACTAGGCGCCATAGCCTTTACTGCAGTATAGAATATGTCTTCCATACTCATCGATGGTACGGGTAAGTGTTTGTTAGGAGTAAAGGGTTTTGTAGTCTTTCCAATTTCTACGCCGCTAAGTTAACAAGTCCCGCTGCCAAGATTGCGACGACACGGCCTAAATCCACCCGGGCTCCCGTGATGGCAATCCTCGTACCTAGACTGATAGTGCCGTTTAGCTCCTTTTCCGCCGATATGCAGGCTGTATATCTTTATCCCCGTTTATTAGGAATTTCGTCTCGAAGCGATAGAGCTGCAGGGGGTGGCGGCTTTCAGGCCAGCTTAGGCATGGCGCACTGAATATCAGTCCATAACTGGGTCGGGAAAGATGAATCGTGGGCCATAAGTGGGCACTCGTAGCTCCGAACTCTCATTCTGTCTCGTGCTCAATGTTCTCCTTACTGTTGCACGCGAAAGAGTCCACGGTTCCCACAATCCATCCGCCCCTGAATCATGGTGATTTGTTCATACGTCGACGCTCAATATAACGGATAGACTTAGTTGTTATTAGGTATGTGGTGGCGATTATTAGTGGGAGTAAGACCCGATAGTCTTAAATCAATAAGTAAGTTTCGCAGTCCTTAACAAGACACTACTGCAGAGACCTCACCTCTACCGCCAAGGACAAGCAATATTCCGTACTAGGCGGAGAACCTGCCCAGGGGATCAATGGAAATAGTCGAGATAGTGCAACACCTGGACACGCAGGGAGGGATGCTATCGATATAGATTAGGTTAGAAACGATGGAAGCGCAGCCTAATATTGGTTATTATACACATATCTCCATTGGAAGACCATAGCCATCTAACTAGAAGTAGATCAAGAGGTGCACGAATAAAACAACAGTAGCCTCTACCGACTGGGTACCAGTCTTGCTAGTCAACAGGACTTGATGATGAGAATGCAGGCTTGGCTGCGGTTCGTCCCGTGCCGAGACTAACCGAAGAGTCGATGCCCCGAGTGCTTTGTAAGATCTCTATGCAAAGCTTCAGGCGGTATTCCCTAAGGGTCCAAAGATCTTTTGGATACTTAAGTTCAGACCGATGCTATAAGGTAGGTTAGATGGAAAGACAAGGATCCTAAGACTAAAACGAGATAGGATGCGGTGGAATGCCTCAATAGTCTTCAAACGGATTTTAAAGTATTGGAGGAAAATCGACAGAGACGACGAATATCGGCGAAGAAGGAATTAAAAGATGGCTTAAGAGAATGTGTTACTCGCTAATTCGTTGCATCAATCCTAAGAGGATACGGGCCGACCAATTCAAGATCACTGATCTAGAGCAATTGAAGGTTATACACGTTGCAGGGACGAATGGTAAAGGCAGTACCTATACTTTTGTCGATTTAATCCTACGAGAATATCGCGACGCGACTGGCTTTCCCGCAAAAGTTAGACTGTATACCTCCCCGCATATATTAAACGTCCTCGAATGAATCAAGATTAATTCCAAGCCGATATCAGAAGAGTGTTTTACGGAATACTTTTTCGAGACTTGGGACAGAATTGCGCCTGGAGGCGTCCTAGACGGCACATCTTTCTGAAAGAGAGGGTTACCGTGGCTATCTATGAAACAGGTGTAGGCGGGGAGGACGATGCCACAAACATCTTTAAGAAGCCGGTGGCGACAGGAGTTGCTAGTCTCGGGAGTAACCACACTAAGACCCTTAGAGTCCCTCCCCATCGACGCCCGCAATACTTCACATAGGAGGTGGATGACGGGTTAAGGGGCAAGGCAAATCTAGAGGAGAATGCCTGGCATAAAGCCGGAATTTTCAAGAGTGGATGCCCTGCTTTCTTTATTCCTCAGCAACCTTATGCTGAAGGTGTACTTCGAAACCGAGCTTAGGAGAAAGGGGTATCACTAACCTTCTAGCAAGAACTCTTCTAAATTTTAACCACAAAGCAACAAATGCTAGACTGCCGAGGGAAGTGCTGAATGGTCTAGAGAGTGTAACTTTACCGGGTCGGTGTCAGCAGATAAGAGAAGGACTATATGAGTGGTATATAGACGGGGCACACATTAAAGACAGTCTTGATGTCGCCGATCGGTGGTATGCAGATTCAATTCAGAGGTATTATGGTTTTCAGTATGTACATAATTGTGAACTAAAATGGCTAGTACTTCGGTCTCAGTCCCGCGAAGGCCGTCAATTTTGGCTGACCGGCTTTGGCACTACATGGCTTGATCATGTATGGAAGTGGCTAGATCACAGTCCTGGGTTGGGGACTCCAAAATGGTGAGAGCAGCACCAACAAGATGAAACCACCCTGTCAAAAGAGTCTGCATTCGTTGTCCTCCCAATCGTCTGGCTAGGTTAATGGCTCCTTCTACAGTCGGTGTGGTTGTAACACGGCATACCGGGTCGAGACCCTGCCAGAGAACACTGTAGTGGTCCTGAACACGACGGGATTGCTGTTTCGATTATGAAATCTGCGAAGGTAAGGGGAGTAATGAACAGTCATTTTGGCAAGATTACCGGCTGGCCCGTCACCCTTTTCGTTTAATTGACTCGTGCAAAATATGGCATGCTGCACGAACATGCCCTTATCCCGAAGAGCGTGGAATAAGCTCCTAGGAGAGTCTGAACTTTCCGAGTTCTAAAGCATTCTTTCCACGTGACCAAGCGAATACCGAATGACCATTTCGTTAAAGCCGCACTTCCATCCTCCAGTGTGGGTTCCATTCGGGGCGCTCGTCGGTCCGAAATCTCAGCGTTCGAGGCAGCAGATGCGGAGCGCCGTAGTGCGAGAACGCAGCTTGTGCAGCGATCCTAAGGAATCGTCTAGTGGCTGTTTGTCTCACCCGTAATAATTCGTAACTATTGGTTTCATCCGCTGTGGGGTCTATGTGATTAAAACCCTCTTCGAATGCTCGTGTCGCAGAATGCCCTTGAAGAGAGAATGTATAGTGATATCCGGAAAACCCGTATATAGCCCTAGCGCATGATTCAAGCCTACATGTGTTTCTTCACTTAGCTTTGCCTACATCGAGAACGTCCCTTCACCCTCGAGACAGCAGCTGAGACTTGCCCGCTTCTCGGCGAAATATCCAATGGAGCTCGCGGACACTTCACAGCAGGACATTAGCACCTATATTCCAAAACGTTAAATTACTAGGTGGGATGACGGTGCGTTTTGAGAATGAAATCAGCTAAGCTCTTATGCTCTTCAAACTGTGGTTCCTACGACCATTCTATATCCGGAAAATGCGCTTCCAACTTCCGTTCTCGCACAAACTTTTTGAAAAGATCTTTCGAGAAGTCCTCGCCTCTTTTGAAAAGCTCTTTAGCTATACATATAAACTCCTTTTCCTTATCATCAGGATATAAGGGAACAGGTGGGGGAGGGAGCAGCAGGCGGCCTAAAGAGTTTTAAACCTCCATATGAGAAATCCTTTGCGTATCGACCTTAATTATGGCTCCTTCCCCGAGTCCAATAACATCGACTCCAAGATCCTTTGTGACTCTGTACCGATCCCATTGGACAGCCGCTCATGGCGAATCTCCTCTTGCTGCTCTTGTGGAGGATCTCTTCTAGGCGAAGCACACTGCAGTACTGATCAGGCGGGGTTCTCAGAATTGATGGGGTTGACATACACGATGAATCCTTCTCTCCCTTTATCACTTGGACCTTCTACAATGACTTCCGTCTGTCCCTCGATCAAAGTATAAAGGACAGGGCGAATGTCCCGTAAGTGCTGGCGACATTGATCGTGTTTAGGATCTTTTGAAACTGTAACGTTCCAGGCGTCATGTAAGTCCACAATTGCTTCATTCAAAGCTACATTCCCAATTGTCTCCGGAATGCTATAATCATCTCAGGTTAGTGGAATGTATTCAGACGCCTTTGGAGGTAGCATACTGTACATATTCCCTCTCGCCTATTATGGGTCGCGTCCTGCCGCAACGCGCAAAACCGTACTGAATCCTTATTTCATCTTCCTCGTCCGGCAATTTCGTGCTCGTTCCACCTTGGAGCATCCCCCTCCATTGACGATCATCAGACTAGAGTATTTGGAAGTTGTCGATGGGAATCAACAAAGCCATGGTTTTATTGTAAGAGTTTAGCAAAGGGCGGGCCCCCTTCTTTAAAAGATCTAAGAATACAAACACGCTTGCCCATTACGCTTTGACCCTGGGGCCTAGACTGCAGCCCTAGTGTTGCAAATACTACCCCATTTTGCTCTAGGCTATTACACTAGCTACTATCTACTAAAGGGGAAAGTCTTATTCGTTGCAAAAGCTATGCAGGGTCGCATGATTTAAGTGGGTAAAGACATACCACGATAATCGAGAAGACAAACACTAAGTAGAGATTTAACAGCAGAATGAATAATGTTATAATTCCCATGGCAGTGTTGTTATGAGAACAAGCGCTTGATTTGCTGACTAGATTTGAACACTATCGATGATATTACAAAGCATTTCGACCACCGAATCATCTAAGTATTCAGAAAGAGAACGTTCTACTGTCTTTCAAATGGTTATATCACTGAGTCCCCGCTTATCAAGTGGCTTTCATCCTGTGCATGAGCTGCGCCTTACCGCATCAGTCGCGTGACCGTGCAGGGGCCGTGGCTGCCACCCGCTTCTATCTAACTTTAAGCATCTCGCTCGCCGATCCTACCGATCCGAAACGACATCCTCTCTTCAATAGCCCATTTCACTGACTCCCGATCTGACTTTGAATCACCGCTGACTCGCGCAGGTTGTACGACTGTTTCTTAGTATAGCGGAGATCCTGATGCGGTGTCAACAGAATTAAAGTCGAAAAGTGAGAAGACAAATGAAACTCCATAGTCTCTCGATATACATTATGCCGTCGGAGACTAGTCAGATGGAACGAGTAGGTTTACCCCTTACTTCCTCAAACCCCCAAAATTGGGTCGGAGGAAGCCGCCGTCTCCAAACACTTCCAAGCACCCAAATTTGGGCCGGGGAAGCCGCATAGGCCCCAAAGATCAGCAAAATGGCTTTTAAGTCAGATTGTGTGGTCGAAGAGGACAAACATAGCTGAAAGGAATCTGAACTCGTTTCTGTCGTGCGTAGGGACGCCTGCGGAATTGAATGGCTTAGGAGAGGAGCACTAGGGCCCTTGTTCCCAAGCTAGAAATGAAATTGTCTATTTAAACTAGCTCACAAAACATGGACTGCGTCTGTCCTAGCATTTTTGCGCCAGTAGGTCTTATTTATTTATTGATGTAATTCTCATGACGTACTGTTTCCCCTGGTGATAGTTGGCATCTTTGGACTCTTCGCAGAGATAGCGAGTATATTCAAGTCTAACAGTATCTCCCTTCTTCGGTTTAACAGTACCTTTGCCTGGGTTTAGGACAATTCGATCGACACCTATGATTATTGACCGTGGTGTAAATGATTTAGAGAAGTGTGGAACAGATGTAAATCGATTAGAGACCTCCGGGGACAGGGCCGACGGGCTTGCATATAATTGCAAGCTGAAGTATTACGGGATGTGGGGTCTAGGATAGTATAGATCTAATTTCCAAATCGATTTATAGAACACATGCATAAGATAACATTGATTTGTCTACAGACGCAGGCATCGCCAATAGGATTGAGGCTCGGTCCTAGGCAGAGTTTAAGCGTCGCCAAATAAATCATTTGGCCTGCAATCGGCTTTAACGGGGCTCTGTCCTAAGCTTCAAGGGGAAATCGGAGCCATACTACCCTTGGCGCTGTTCGTGTGTTTTCAGTGTGAGAGCGGTACAGTAGCGCCTTCCGTTGACAAGGGCCTTGCTAGATGCCGCGACTGTGATGATTTGGTTTCCCGAGACCGACAGTCTTTACAAGACATAAGAAGCAGGCGTCCTTTCCCAAGGTGGCGGTTGAGGTGCATGGCTGCCTTGCATTAGTGGAGCACCGCATTTTCAATTATGGAAGTTTCACGGGTCATGCGTCGTTGCACTATTTCAGCTCTTCTCGTCTTTGCAGAGTTTGTGTTGCGAATTTGATGTTCAGGATGCTTAATTATTTAGGAAGTCTAGCTAGGAGATCTATTCTAATATACATGAGCATAACAAAGAGATGCAGAGCACAAAGAAGCTGCTCCGGAAGCTTCCATATATGCTGGAAGGAGCTCTGCAAATATGCGCCATACATGCAGACAGGAGCCCCTAAGCCCTTTTTGTCGCTATTCCCCAATTAGGCAATAACGAGCCTTCCCAGCATCTAGTGCACCTTTTTCCGAACCGCAGCTTGCATAAGAACATGTTCTTTTTCTAGACTGGTTTCGTCGTGGACACAGAAATCGGCATCATTTTGACGAATCGTCATATGGTGAGCGAGGGTCCCATGCGTGCTCGAGCCGTGTTTCAATTGGGTGCTCGTCAATGTCCTATCACCCCCTTACACATCGATCCAATCCACGACTTCGCCTTCTGCAAATTCAACATCGAAGATGTGCGAGGCTTGTCTCTCAAACCGATCCGCCTCCAGCCTAAGATGGCCACGGTGGGCCGGGAGATTCGCGTCCTCGGTAACGATACAGAACAGGGCATGAGCATCCTCCCAGGTGTTATTAGCAGGGTGGACTGCAATCCACCGTCTTGGGACTCTGGTAGGTACCCTCGCTCGGAGATACTCACCTCACCGTTGACACCGCTCTAGGGATCAATTACATCCAAGCATCGGCGGATGCAGCTGGAGGGAGTTCGGGGAGTCCGGTGATCGCACAGAACGGATCTGCTGTGGCAACGATGTCGGGCGGCTATGTCGAATCGTCAACGGATATATACATACCCCTTGACTTAATCTTACGTGCTTTACAAGCTCTTCGATCTGGACAACTCATACCAAGGGGCACAATTCAAAGCGAATAGATATTGGAGAAACCTGCAGACTGCTATGCACGAGGTTTGAGCTATGAAGGGTTTCAGGAATACAGTCACGGTGGCTCCGGCTTACTGTTAGCCAAGGCAATCCTGCCTGACGGTCCGTCTGACACTCAGGTGAAAGAGGGTGACATACTCTGTGCCGTCGAGGATTGTTACGTCGCTCCTTCAGTTCGAGCAATTGATGGACGGTGCAGTTGGGAACACCCTTAGACTCCAAGTCTGGCGTCATAGGAATACGCTCGAATTTGAGCTCCAGATCCAGGATCTTTGGACACTCACGCCGTATCGGCTGCTCGAATACGCTGGCTCCGTTTTTCAGGACATCCGCTATCAGACAGCTTTTGACTATAACGTTCCCATTAAAGGCGTCGTTCTCTCCGACGCCGGTGGTTCCTTTATACTCAAGGAGTCTGGAGCAGCAATTATTTGTTCTCTTAACAAACAATCGACATCCGATCTTGATACTTTCATTAAAGTTGCTCGCGAGATCCCTGGTGAGTACCTTTCCAATTCTTGCCAAAACTGCGCGCTTATATGGTCAGACCAAGCCAAAGTTGCTGTTGAGTATCGAATCCTTAGTCATAATGGTCCCAATTTACGTTATGAAAGTATCACTATTGACCGTCGCTGGTTGCGCGAAATGATGGTTCTTCGAAGTCGCAAAGATAACGACATCGCCTCTTGGCATGTCTGGGACCTCGGACGTGCGCCAACCGCCGCCACCTTGTCTGCTCACGCTTTGCCTACCAAGCCGATGGCTGAGTGCTTTCCTATCGTACAGAATATCGAGTCAAATATGGTGATGGTACTCGCCGAGACACCGTACACAACCGATGGCGCATACAGAGGGTTTCTTCAGTGTGTGGGGTTCGTGATCAATGCTAATGAAGGGTTTGTGGTCACTGCCCGAAGCTTCATGCCTTCGACCATGTGTACCTTGCGCATTCGTTTTACGGACTCGATCGAGGTCCCTGCAATAAAAGTCTACGACCACGCTTTGGGTTTCACGGTGGTCCAATACGCCACTTCGCTCGTCCAAGGCCAAATGAAGAGAGTAAACTTCAGCAAAAGGGCGCCCAAGGCTCAGGACAAGATGACCATCTATGGACCAATCATCGATGGCTCTGGCCCTGTCCCAACGGAGACAACGGTATCAAGTATCGGACCACTGACTGGCGACTATGAGTGCAAGCGGTTTTACCATCCGATCAACGTGGACGTATTGCACTTCCCAAAAGCAAAGTTCGGCGGTGCTGGCGTGCTTCTTGATGAGCACGGAGATTTGCAAGGATTGTGGCTGCCGTTTTTCCTCACCAACTATGGGATGAAATGGGTCGGGGTTCAAATCTTGTTGTTGCTGCCAGCATTCGAGAAGCTCCAGAAGGGAACCCTCCCGCCAGAATGCAGGATGCTGGACGTTGAGCGTGGACTAGTTCATAAGCATGAAGTATAGGCTTTTGGCGTGTCCAAAGGTAAAACTCCTCCCCTTGAGATTTGTCGAGCTTCCACTAAAACGTCGTAAAGAGACCGTGAATAATTTCCCAGCAAGAAATTTCATCCGGGCTAAGAAGGTATCTTGCAGTCACCAGAATGGCTTGGAAGCAGGGGAAATCCTGTGACCCAGATGTCAGACTTATCTGCCATGTTCACCCACGAGAGTATCAGGATGTCGGTTATCCGACGCCAAGTCGAGGTCGATGTGGATGTACCGACCATCACAGTATCTAGCCGGCAGAGCGATAGAATAGTGTGGTTTGCGGGGGCTCAGTTTGAGCCGCCTTACTCCCCGGTCCCCTTCTACACCCGCAAGCTGTCCAGTCAGATCTTTGTAACCGACATCCACACTATCCTATAGAGTCAAATGAATCCAGGCTGGATTCATTTGCGGGCTACTAAGGACTATGACCAGGATTCATTACGAATCTTAAGTCAAATGCATCCAGGGTCAAACCTGGCTCGATCTGGAAAGTTTTTAGCGCATTTTAAAGCGCTGAGTCAGCGCTTTAAACTGATGAAAAAATCGCCTTAAACAGACTAGTATTAGTAAAGTTATTAAGTCGTAAACATTTAGATTTTTTTTGGTGGTTTAGACCCTGGCGGATGATCGACCGCTAACGGTGCACACACTTCTTCGCGCTCGTTCCTTTGAGCTTCGAGCTATATGAAATTTACTAAGAGACCTATTATCGGCTAATTAGACTACGGGCTATAAAATGCACCAATCTCTAGCCGGATCGAATAGAGAATACTAAAGTTATTAATGATAGTAGTGCGTACTCACTCGAACCGTAGGTAAGGTACTATAAATAGTAACGGCTCTACCTTACCTAGTAAGTAGGTTTTATAGGGCGTAAAAATAGCTATAATTTAAAAGAAAGATTACCTAGATATCTTGAAAACTCGCTAAGATATTAAGGTCGGAAGTTACTCTTACTACTAATACTCCGACCTTACCTAGCGGACTATAACTATTATATAAAGCTTTTAACTTTTAATATATATCTTATAGAGTATAAAAAGGACGATAATATAAAGTAATAATAATCTAGAATACTTAAGAACTTGTAAAGATACTAAGGTCCTAAGTCTCGAGTACTATTAGTACTTCGGCTATACCTACTATACTAAGATAATAGTACTACGACTAGTCTTCTATATAAGACTTATAGAGTATAATAAGAGCTAGAAGAGGTCAAGTCGTACTAGAACCACAGTTGCACTAAGACCACGAAGGAGGCGAGGGCTCGCCTTAAAGAATACCACCGCGGGAGGAGCGCATACACCGAGGAAGCACTGAAAGAGGCGGAACACGTGAAGGTACGAACGATCCGCAAGGCTAAAGCACTCGCGTTCC
>JAABUI010001941.1_pt1 | contig 11689 bp, 22 predicted proteins | sample 5559111 | NCBI WGS metagenome assembly JAABUI01 (sample SAMN10711870, study PRJNA513365) | rock metagenome | isolation source: Antarctica rocks | place: Antarctica: Victoria Land, Buttleship Promontory
TGAAGCATGTCCAAAATGCAGCTTGGTATACAAAGCCAAATATCAGGCAGGGCAAATGGTTGTCATAATGAAACATATGCTGTGATACATATATACGTCCAGCCAGGCATGCAGATGCTTAGCGAAAATGTGACGGGGCTGACCTGACTTGGATGTCGTCAGCTTCACGGCCCAAGACAGCAGCATGTTACAAATTCTGGTAAATATGCGTGATCCATCTGGTGCACAATGCCCTTACCTGGTGCAACATTGAGCTACAACAAGTATGTAGGTAGTTGTGCTCTGCTACTGACAAGTGACTGCGCACAACAGGCTTAACCAGCCTTGGTCAGGTGCCACAAATGCCTGTGTTTTTATGTTTGCATCGTTTATGCCTTGAAAGATGTTGTGCATTCACTCAATCAGAGTCATAGCTGACACACTAGTAGGATCACATGGGTAATATAAATCAGTGTCTTTGAAAGTTGGTTGGTACACACTTATACACATCCAGTTCAGCCTGGTTCAGTAACATACAAACAACAAAACAGGTGACCCCAACACATTGCTCAAAGCTCAAGGTGGCTGGGTTTACTAATAATAGAATACTGCAACGGAAAAGTTGCTTATAGCAAACTCAGATCCTAAACAGTTCTCTCAACAGTACTGACATGACATTGCACATGTGTTGCATCCCCAAATACTCTGATCACACTGTCACATCTCTTGTGCCTGACTATGGTCAAGCTTGCCATTCGTGCTGTAAGTTTCTTGTTTGCATACACAACTGGCCACTCAACCCACACCACCTAGGATTGCAATAGGCGATCTAATGTCAACCCTAGCTGACCCTACTTCTGTTCATCATGTTTGCTGGGCCAGATAACACACAACTGCAGGCATCTGATTTCCCTGAAGTGAAAATTGTAGAGCAAACAGCACCTCTGACATAAGTAATACATGCAAGATACCACATGCAACAAGAATGCTGTACACCAAAATATTGATATGCGAGCTAAACATTTGCTTGTTCTGGCACGGGGTTTGGTCTGATTTGTTCACGGAAATTGTGTTGCTTCAGCTGGCAGTATTTCAGCCCATGAAAACAACTCAGACCATAAGTACCAGAACAAAAGCAGTACAAGCTTCAAGCCCCTCCCAGTCATGGGCTGGCTCGAGCTCATGACTTCTGTTCATCTTCAAGCCGTTTGAACCACAGTCTTACTCTGCACAGATCCACCACAGGCCAGTGACGGGATTGGCCCAGATCTGTAGAGCTGGTCTCATGTATCACACAACAAGCAGTACAGCATGTTGCATGGCATGGTGTGTTGCCATCATGCACATGCTTTTCACAGCTTGTTGCCTACAAAGCAGAACGCTGGGTCAGCTAGTAACTGTAATTGAATTGTTCCACTACATCAATCAGAACAGAATGATGGTTGCATATCAAGGAGCAGCGTAAAACTGAGTCACTGCGAAGGGCAATTCCCTGGGGTACACCGTTTGCAGCTGAAGTCTCATCTGCCATACATATGTGCAGTTGCAGAGGAGGCATATTCACCTCATGTAGTAGCAGATGGTGGACATACGTTTGCATGAAACTGTCGGCGCTGCTGCAAAGCCTGCCTTTCAGTTGCTTGACTGGGTGGCAGAGCAGCTGCTCGGGCAGCTGCACTGTCCCTGGCATGTTTACTTTGTTGCAGCTGACACACCTGTTGCGCAGCCATGCAGCCTCTTCCCTGCATGCCTGCAACTGCTTGGCAAGCATGTCAGCTTTGTCTCGCTCAGCCTTGATTTGAGAGGCTTGCACCTCCACATCAGCCTTCCACCATGTGTCCTCTGCCTGCGGTACATGTGCAATTGTAGGTATCAGGGGCAGTCATTGCAGGCAATCACCCGTGCTTGACAAAACTCCAAAGACAATGGTAACTGACAGGGTATGAGCAACATTTTCAAGAGCGAGAAGTGGACCTCAAACTGTGCGTGGTATTACCTGCGAGCCAGCTGGGTGCCCACCTCTGGCCTCACAAGGGTTGACATGGTCTACCTCGTTACCTTGGGCTGCCAGAGGAGACAAAAAGCCGCGCCTTAGAGACTTCCTGAAGTTGGCCTGAGCCTTGTGCAGTTGACTAGTCTGCACACTGCTGCAGTTGCACCAGTCAATAGCCCCTTTGCGCTTGCCGAGCTGTGGTGCATTATGAGACCTGCCGACACCCCTTGTTGCACCACTGCTGGATTCTGGACCTTGTTGGCAAGGAGACAGAGGAAGTGTACTGCGTGGCATCTGGCCACCATGACAAGTGCTTCCAGCAATGTAATTCACGCTGCCAGGGGCAGCAGAGGGCACCACTGGGAGAAATGCATCCACACCATTAGCATCATCACATGATGTCTGCATGCGCAGACACCCAGTAGCTGTATTGACAGCAAGACAACAGCAGATATACTCTTCAAGTTAATCGATTGTGCAAGTTGGACAAGCTGTCTCTATGTTTGCAATTCACATGTGAGCGCATGGTAGGCACTCATGCAAGCCTGGAAAGCAAAATGTTCAGGTGGACGCCAGCCCCAAGTGTCTAGCTTTCAAGGTTTGCATGCATGTTAGCCCATCTGTGACACAACTGTAAACAGCAAAGACAAGCGTATGCATGCTTGCATGTGTGAGTCGCATTCACCATTTGTTGCCATTGTTGTTGCAACGCATTTCAGAACAGGCAACTTTGTGGCTCACTCACCTCCACAAAGACAGGTGAAGAGGGACGCATAAGCACACAACAGCCGCTTGACACATGGCATCCTTCAGGGACACCCAACCCTCCTGCCACGTCAATTGCAACATTGCAGTATGTGCAATCTATGCCACCAAAACTGACACAACGTCTTCAGTGCATATTCATCCGCATGAACAGCTGAGGGAGAAACCCCTTGCTCTGACAATCGAGCTTGTGACTAAGTGCCGAGGAAAGCATGCATGCATACAGAGCGCATCGAGCAAGATTAGCTAGCAATGTTGTAATCACTTCATGCAAAGCAGGGCAATGCTGTGGTCGCCACAACTTTGTGCTCACAGTACTTGTGTAAACCAGCAAGCACACATTCTATACAAGCAGTACACAGTACTTCACTGCTGGTCACCTGAGCTCTCAGCTTCATCAAGCAATCGCACATAGCTAGTCTTGCCACTGATGCGGTCTGCTAACACAGGGGAGGCAAACGCCATCTCCTCAGAGCAATTGAAATCATCCTGAAACAGCAGCCAGTGCGAAGATTCCTTGTCAAAAAGTCAGGCATGCAGTTGACTTACAATCAATTGTTTGTGTGACCGCCTTTTCTTGATTGCTGAATGCCATTGTGCATAGATTTCTGGCACAACAGACAGATCTACAACAGCTGCACGTATGTTGTATACAAAACGCAGGTGCTCATGATTAGGTTCTAGCATGCATTGCTTCTGCAAGTATGGGAGGGAAAACAGCTAGCAGTGTGTGCTGCACCATTGTGTAGATGCTGACGTGACATGAAAATGTTGTTAAAATACCATGCCCAGCAGTGGCGGCTGGCATAATTGGGCAAGGTCATCAAGAAGGTCAGCTGGCAGCTCATCCTGCTGCTGCCCATGCAAGCTTGCAAATTCTATCACGTCTCCAACTGTGCGCTCCCTGACGGCAACACCTGCACACCCGCGCCATGATCAGGGCTCAAATGCTGCCATGTGCATCATGCTTTGTGCTGTTTGTGACCACTTGGCAATCACAAGCAGTGTGTGCGCCGCCAATTGCGTTTTTCTGAGTCCTCAGCAAAAGAGCAGCTGCTGCGATTTGCACCACAATGCAATCTGTTCAAGCACAGGGAATCAGTGCCTTGAGCAAAAGCAAGATGGACACAAGCAGCATGTGCTCTTTGATGTACCTGTCAATCCTGGACTTGCTGGCTGGTCTACTGTTAGTCCATTGTCGCCATACAGCTGGTGTGCCTGCGACACGCCAAGCAGACATTTGGTCATGCCAGGCAATATGTGAGATAGCAGGTTGCATGTCCCGCCAAGGTGTGACCGTGATGATCTGATAGCGATGACAAGTAACAGGAGAATGGCAAGTTTGGCTTGCCAACTCTGTATGTCAACACAAAACCTACATGTTTGCTAGCAGATGATGCAAACTCAAACATTTGGCATCAATGGCTATGACCCTTCTGCAGTTTGTTTGCGGACTGACTGCGTCTTGTGCATACAGAGAGGTACAGAGAGGCATCTCAGGCAAGTGCACATAAAAGGTCAGGCCAATAGGATGTACAAAAGCAGGAATAATCAGCACAGGCCTATCTTGTACCTGCTCAGAGGCTGGGGCTCCAAGGCTTTCTTGGCTGGGAAGCAGTAGGCTTGGCTGCCCAGCGCTTGAGTCTTTCAACTGATTGGGCTTGCTTTGCAATAAAGGTTCTGAGCTGGGCCCACAATATGTGCTCACGTTTCCTGGCTGTACAACCTCCTCATGCTCAGCAGAGTCAGGTGGGGCATGGCTAGATGGCCACAAGCACCTTGAGGGTGGTCCACTCTTTCTTGTCTGCCAGCCAACCCAATCCTTCCTGCAATGTCATGCTTTGCTTTTGCAAGACCTTGATCAAGCTAAGATCAGATGGCCGGCTGACATATCTACCCCTACCAATGCAAATTTCAACCAGGAAACTCATGACATTGGCAACACGGTAGGGAATGCAAAGGCTGTGCAGGCTGAGTTCAGTCATCTTGGTGACTAGTGGCACATAGATGCTGGCAGAGCATGTTGCATGTCCCTTGCAGTTGCACCCAAGCTTGGAAGCCAGTCAAGCACTGATGGAACACGTCCTGATGCGCTGTACAAGCGATCCAGACATTTAGGCATGCTAGAGTGCAGCATGCCCAGCTTGTGCTGCCCGCAATGCAAGCTGCCACAGCACATCTGACTTTTTTTTTTTTTGCTTGATGTCAGACATGTCTGGAGGTAGCATCACCTGACATTTACAACAAGCGGTATGTGGGCCGCTCCATGGGGAATGTCATTGTTGGCCATAACTCGGATAGGCTGTGAGCAAGCCGACCCCAACAAGTCCTTCTCTGTCTGGCTGTACACCCCAACAACCAGACGGAAACTCTTTGATCCCACATGACTCCCTGCTTCATCTATTGCACAGTACATGTACCTGTGAACAGCTGTGCTGAACTTAGCAGTTTTCAGCTCAGTATAAAATAGAACAAATTTGTTGCAGCTCAACTGCAACTCAAAGGTGACAAGCCTGCTGCACTTGTCACCTGTTCTGCTTCTTCTTGACAAGGCAGCTGTCACGCTGAACTTGTGTGGAGGGTCCTGTGAAGCGGCAACCCAGAGATCCGTACCGCCGCACAGTATGCAGTAGAGGGCCCTGACACCCTTTGGTGCACTCACCTGCAAAAATCCCTTTGAGGACATTGTAAGGGAGACCACTTAACACATGACGGCTTTCATGTTCTTGGGTTTAGATTGGGTTCATTATTGCCCTGATGCATGCTCAGATCTTCTAGCTTTGGGCAGATGCGTGGATGCATATGCAGCAGCATCATGCAGTCGCTGTGGCACAAGTCATATAGCGTAAAGCGGGACCCACTTCTTGTAACCAGGTGCCAATGGTATCCATCATGCATGTCTGCCTGGCTTCTTTGTTGAGGTAGAATATCTGTCTGGCAGCATGGATTGCTGGGCTCTGCATACACTAGGTACAGCACAACCATCACAACAACGCCATTCTCCAGTTGCACTTGATACACGACCTGTACGTAATGCAAAGCTTTGATAAACATGTCTTTTGGTTGCCAAACTCAATAGAAACATGCCATACAGTCAAACTCATCAGGAGACTGCACTGTGCTTTGACTGCTGCAAAAACTCATGCTCTTATATGCATTCAAGCTCTTATGTGTAGGTTGTGTTATGTGTACTGATTGCAACCTTATGCAACCAGCTCGTGTACATTTATGAGTAGCATGCCCGGCGTCAGCTGTGTGGTGGCCAATGCCACATTTTCTAGTTCACAGACCTGGCCCTCTGGGTCTGTGCAAAGCTTCTCTAAGTCACTCTCTTTTTTATAGACGGCTCCTACAGCGGCTAGTACGTTTCCAGAACCACATGCATCATCCTGATGCAGTACAAGCTCACACTGGTTGTACGACCATCGCCGCTTGCCCAGCTTGTATGCTCTGCAGGTATTTCACAACTTGGGCCTTAAACAGAAGCCTGATGCAGAGCCGTGTATGGAGAATTGGTATTGAAATCTACAGCGGAGCATAGGCATGGTGCACCTGAGTTCCGGAAGGTCATCTGTCGCCATCTCCTGCGCGCTGGCGCAGTATGCTGTTTTGATTGGACACTGAATGCATGCATGGCCACTGACAGCAGCCGGGGGGGCATAACGTGATCTGACCATAATCAACGCTGTTAACGGCTACTAGCACACCGTGCAGAGAGCTTGCGTCTCCGCGCAGATGCACTTGTGACAAAGCCCAAGCTTGGACCGATTGCACGAGTAAGTCAGTGACCCGGATTTTGAGACGCTATTTATAGCCTTATAGGTAAGTAGCTAGTAGCAGCTGCAGCCTATGCACAGGGCTCGTCGCTGCCGGCAAAGCAGCGAATGATGTAACAGCTGCGCGGCCACTACTCCAAGAGCTGCAAGTGTGAGTGCGTCGATCTGAGGAGGTCAGCTGCAAGCGTACTTGCTTGACCGTTAGGCTTGAGAGCAAAATTCCGAAGGCACTGGTTCCGGCGATAATCATCTTGGCTAATGACCCAATCGTTTTGCATCTGATTGCTAAAGTTCTTGAGCCACGTGAGTGCTCTTGGTATCGTCGGTAGATGCTAAGGACAGATTTTTTCTGCACTGAGCAATTGACAAATGGGGGTCAGAAGGACTCAGCGCAGGATCATGCTTCCGCATGAGCTCAGCATGCATGCCGTTTTTGGGCACTGAAACATGTAGCAAGTGTTCCATGCATGCCCGTATGGGGGTCAAAAATATCCAAGCGCAATTCGAGGGAGCATGTGTGTCGGGAACCCATGCAACAATTGCTGAGATGTATCGATGCATGTTGACGGGAATCAATTGATCTCCCGTACCAATATTTGACCTGGAACATGAACTTCATGAAGGTTCAGGTCGATTGCCACATGCGGATTGAAAGCAGAAAGCGGCTTGTTTGCGAAGGCCAACATGTGTTTGAACGTGCAAATTTAAGTGAGCTGAACTTCCATGCAGCAAGCTCTGCAGTCATGTACCTATCATTGCAACACTAGATCTGCTTCTACAAAGGCTACTTGGACTGCAGCTCAAGGGTCAGCAGCTGCAGGTTTGCATGCACGACCCCACTTGCATTTGTATGCAATTCCAGACTAAAGTTCAAAACAACACTCCAGAGCAAAACAGGTCTGTGAAAATGAAATGCAACAAAATTGATTAACTGTGCCTTTGTTTTGCCTATTTGCTGGGAACTCCTGATGCAGACAGTGCTGCTTGATTGGATGGCTTGCTCAAGGAGCGATTGGCTAGGAAGGTGCCGGCCGGATTGTCTACTTGCCAGCAGCTGCAGCGCCATGTCTCTGGATAGTACGTCTTCAGTCGTTGCACATTCAAGCCACCCTAGCAACAAGTGCACACATTGAGCCTGCTTGCCTGCCATCTGAAGCATGAGAAATGCTACGTCGCTGTCATGCTCCAGGAGGCACACTAAGCTTGTATGGGCTGTTCAGTCCCCACATCTTTGCATTGCCTGACAGAGAACAGCTGGCAGTCCACTTGAACTACATGACACTGACATTTTTCTGATACAGCAGACAGACACCAGAAGTTGACCAGGATTACCTGCATGATGGGTGGTTCGAATTTCCAGATGGGAGAGTCAAAGATGCCGGTCTTGGCACATAGATCCTCTCTGACGCACAGCACCTCTTTGCTGCCTGGCTGCTCTGCATCTGGGACCACCACAGTCCCCAGCGCTCTGTAGCCTTGTGGCGGGAGCGGCTCCCACATGGTCACGGGGCTGCGCCCATTCTGGCGCCAAATGAGGTGGAACTCTCGAGCAGGCTTGACTGAAGGGCGGCTGCCCTTCTCGCTATCATTTCGGTACACCAGGACAGGGTCCGCGGGGGGGTCTAGGCCTATGGAAGGGACATGCCCCAGGGGCAGGTAGCCAGGAGGAGACACTGGCTGCCAGAACGAGATGCACTGCTGTGTGTTCCGCCTGCGCATCAAGAGGATTAGACTGAACCCACTAGCAATCCGCTATCATTGCATGAGCCCGATGGGCGCTCAGAACAGTGGGAGGGCATGCAGGACTTACTTGTCGGTGTACCAGACTCTGGTGTAGTCCATGGAGAGCATGGTGGCTGGTAGCTCCTGCTTGGGCAGGCCCTTGTCTGCCTGCACCAGCTGGTCATGGCGGCTGGCCCAGCGCTGGGAATCCCTGCTGGGCTCGCTGTAGTACTTGCGCTGCACCTTCAGGGCTATCAGGTGAATCTGGTCCGCCTGCATATGCACACAGTTTGTGAGCATATAGGGCACCAGCTCTTGCAGCTGTGCCCACATCTACTCAACCCAAGCACAAAGTTAAAACCTGTGCAGGCATAAAGCAGCAGATGGGTACTTGTTGCCTCAAACAACTGCAAACACAAACTCTACTGTGCAATGTTAGTTGTCTTGTGACAGCAGCATCAGCAACCTTCGGATGAATCCAAGAAGACAGACCTGAGGAACGTTTGACCAGCACCGCAGCTCGTGGGCGAGGGGCTCTTCTTCTTGCTGGCCAGGCTTGCCCTTGCGGTGCACAGTCAGCCTGTCGGGGTAGGGCGCCTCCCTGTTGCCCCACCTCAGCTCCACTGTCAGCAGGTCCTGCCACCATACCAACAAGAAATTTCAGCGCAACAACAGCTTTTTTGGCATGATTACGCACAGACATTTGTCGGCAAAACCCAAAAATCATAACATGTACGCAGACAAATGCTGCAATTTGGCTCTGCCAACAACACAAAAGTTGCTTGCCAATTTCAGTGTGGGTCCTGCAGTGCTACGAATATGTCTGGGGGTGTACCTGCCAGGGGATGGCCCAGCGCACTTCTGCTGGCACCTCCATGAGGTTGGTGGGGGACACGCCATTCTCGGCAGCCCTGTGCACCTGGGCAAAGCCCGGAGCCCTCAGCTTCATGATGCACTGGTTGGTCAGAATCACCACTTGGTCCTGCACATCCCAGTATGATTGAGCAACAACCAACATGGTTTCTATATGTGTCTGTGCCTGGCATCGTGTGTTTCAGCGGAGCATGCTGACAGCCGCAGCATGCACTTATACAATGCACTGGTACGACGTACACAAGGGGCAAAACGTAACAACATCAACATTGCTAGTGACTGCTTGGCTTGCAGGTCAGAAACTAGCACAAGCATTGGTGCCGCACAGTGCCATGCAGCAGCCGGAGCTGAGTCACCATCAGCACAGCAGAGGGCTCACATCTGGGAGCAGCATGTGCTCTTCATAGGCATCCATGTGGAAGCGGCTGCGCTTGCCCTTGCGGCGCGGCCCCACTCCACCCGCATCCTGTGTCCTCCTCAGCAGTGCTTGCCCTACCTCCTCCACTCGTGCCTGCACACACACCAGCTGCGGACTGAGGAAGAGCTCCAAGGAGGGCAGCATTGACAGGTTTGTGGTGCAGTGGCAAAGTGCTCAAGTCAATAAGCAGTCAGAGTGTTTTTGTAGTTCACATTTGAGTGTGGCGTAGTCATTGAAAAGACACCTACCTCCTTTTCAGTGCCATCACTGCCCAGGAAGGCAGTCACTTTGCCATCTCCGCCTATGGCTCTGGGCAGCCTGAGGCGCCGGTTGGTGGTGCCGGCCCTGGGGCGGCCTATCAGCTGATCCTTGGTGGCATCTATGCCCTCAAAGGCTGAAGAAGCAAAGTCCAGGCCGCCACTGATGGGCTGGGCAATGGCTCCGACCACCCCCTTCCCCACACCCTTGAAGAAGCCTGCACCTCACTCACCTGCCTAATAATGCTGCACTTATGCTGGTCTGCACAACTGTTGCGACAGCAAGTAGCAGGCAAACCTACCCTTTGGCCATGGCTGTTGTACATAGAAGGCTCTTAACAGCAGGTCATGCACACAAGACATGCAGCAGTACACTCTACAGCACCTCCGACTCCCTTGCTCTTGGCTCCTTCCACAGGCTTGGTGACCAGGCCAGTGAAGCCGCGATAGATGCCCATGCCCAGGGCCGCTCCGCCCTCCACCATGCCATCACCCACACCCTCAATACTCCGCTCCTGCACCACATCACACCACGGTAGAAAGGCATACAAGATAGAGCCAGTATTGCACTTGACAACAGGGCCTGAGATCTGCACAGCTTGGCGCTTCCCTCTGACAATGAACAACATACGCACGTCAAACCATCTTGCTGTTGTGCATACCAGGGCGGCTGCATGCTATCGTAGTGACCCAGCATTGCTTACAGGCCTGGAGGAATGACTCAGGAGAGGCACTTCTTGGAGCTGCCAAATACAAGCCACAAGTGGCTTGTAGCCTCTCGATGCGGGAGCACAGTGGCACGGCACACAGCATCCTGAAACAGTGTTGTATTGAAGAAGCGGACTGACCTGCTTCTGCTGAGCTCTTTGCACAGCAAATCTATCATCCAAGGCTGCAGAGGCGACTCCACTACTCAGGGCTCCTAGCACACCGCTGGCTCCACTCAAGATGCCAAAGTTGCGCAGGAAGCTGAGGGCCACTCCAACCAGTTGTCCCTGCACGCAAGAGGTTCGCAGGGTTGAGTCATGCATTGCAATCTGTGCACAATGCCTGAATAACCTTGCTGGAGCATAGCCCAATGGATCCAAAGCTGCAAAGTCCTTCTGAAGAACCTATACGGCACAACATCCCCATCTGTAGACTTGCTAGTCTGGCGGCTTACAGCTACAGTAAAAGTGCCTCTGACCGCATAAGCATGCTTGCCACCTTGAAGTTGGAATCAAACAAACATAGACCGCTGAAAGCACCAGGAAAGGGCCAGCATGTCAGATGCTGATCATGTACCTTGATGTTCTGGCCGACTTCAGAGATGAACACGCTCCACAGCATGGTGCTGTTCTCCATCTCAAACCCGGTCAGCTGTACGGGCACATTCTCAAAGTTGGCCATGTCCAGGGCCCATGACAGCGTCCTGCCTGCCCACCTGGGCCTGGCTGCCAGGTCACCACGGAAGCTGCACATGCATAACTTTCATGTATACATGCATAACAATCATGTAATTCCATGACTGTTTTAGCCTGGCATGCTGGCTCGACACGTAAGCAATTGCAAACACAGCTGATGTGTTAGCATGTGCATGGTGTCGTTGAACCTCCGCAAGAACAAGAGTGCTCAAACTTCATGACCATATGAATTGGCAAAGCTTCACAGCATGTATCTTGCTTATTGGAACACAGGATTTAGAAAGCCACAAGCAGCATACCTGACTTTGCCGGCAAGACTGCTGATGGAAACCAGGCTCATCTGCATGGGCACGTCTGTGGCGGCCTCAGTGTGCTCCTCATCCTCTGGAGCAGTCAGGCTGGTGAGGTCCAGCCGCTGCACCATCTCGGCTGCCCGCCACACCAGCGTCTCACTCAGTGAGATCTGCAAGTCACGTACCAGGCAGTTGCCAGTGCACTGCAAG
>JAABUI010001942.1_pt1 | contig 11688 bp, 12 predicted proteins | sample 5559111 | NCBI WGS metagenome assembly JAABUI01 (sample SAMN10711870, study PRJNA513365) | rock metagenome | isolation source: Antarctica rocks | place: Antarctica: Victoria Land, Buttleship Promontory
TATAGACCACTCTTTTGGCAAGTGAACCCAACTTGAACAGCTGTTCAACGCTGGGCCATCAGCATCTGTTTGTTTCAAAATTCCAGTAGGCTACTAGGCTGCCTTTCAACCTGAAACACAGCATCTAACTAGGCTTTCAGGCCTGATTGACCTTGAATTAGAACCGTGTCAGTCATGTAATATGCTAATCATTGAAACTGATACATCATTCAGCGGTTAATGTGTCAGCTGCTTCATCGCTGCGACCAGTATCTACATCTACTTTTTTGAAGCTTTAATGAAGAATTCTGTGCAGCCAAGGGAGATAGCTATCTATAGAATTTCTTTTCCTCAACAGGGCATAGAAATAAAGTGTCACTGCATGTACCATGATCATGAGCTCTCGACAGATTGATGTACACATGCACAAGCACCTGAGTGATCCAGTTGGTGAGCAGTCTGCCTTGTTTCCCAGGAAAGGGTTTGCAGCCAGAATTTGCCTGGATGCTAGTCGCAAATGTTGGCTGGGTGAGCGCATATTGTTACTCCGTGAGCGCATTACTCCGTGAGTAACCTCCAGAGTCTGGGCTGAGCTGGCAATGGTACAAAGCCATGTGCTGCGCATTCCGTTTGTCCTGGGTTTGAGTCAAACCGTTTGACCGTTGCACATTGGCTTACCGCAAAGCATGTACGATGACCTCAGCGTGTCATTAGAAATGGACTGTAGCAACTGAGAAGCCTAGGCCAGTGCAAGCCGTGCCACCAGGCAAGCGTCGTACATCTGCAGGCGGTGCAGGCCCCTCCCGCATGCGCATTTAGCAAGCGATAAAGTGCAAGGGTATGCGCAGAGAAAAAGCTGTTCATGCATCGATCACGGTGATGAACTGTTCATGTTGAGTTTATGCTCGCTTTCCAGGCGCTTCAGCAAAGTCACGGCTGCGCACACGTGTATGCGTACAGTTTATTCGATTGATCGCGACGACTCTCCTTGACATCGCTTGCACCTGCAGGTGGAGCCCATGAGCTACCGGAGCGTTGTAAATGTTTAGGCCAACAAGTCGATGCTCATGTGCAGGTTCTGACCAGCAGAACTTGTATTGATACCGGTGGCAAGGTCTTGACATATATGGACGCAGCTACCATTGTGGCCTTGATCGTCGGCATCTTGGCTGCATCAGCGGCTTTACTGAATTCCATCGTCATCTACTACCTTGCTTACAAGCAAAGCAAGGAAGGTAAAGTGGCAAGACAAGGTGACCACCTGCTGAACAGATGGACAACGTATACTCAAGGAGAGCAATCGTCGCCTGCTTATGCGCTGAATTGGCTGCGTACCAACTACCTTCCTAACAATACTGTTTGGTTCCCGAGATTTGTGGGACCAGCAACCGCCTGGACGGAAGATGAGAAAAAAGCAAACCTGTATCGAAAGATCCTCAGAAACTTCTGGGAATGCACCATCCAGCAATACAAGTCTGAGCAGCTGCCAGCCGACTTTTTTGACGAGGAGAGAGGGCCATGGCTGAGGTGGGGTGTCACCTACATGGAAGCTGTGGAAGTGCTTGACATAGCAAATTATCACCACAAAGGACTACATTGGAAGAAGGGATCTTACAGTAGTATGCGTATCAAACTCAATCAAGCTTATACATGCATTGACAACTTGCGGCAGCTGCAGAACGCTCGTGGCCAAGCAGGTGCTCAGCGGCCCGCTTCTTTTGACAAATTGCACTTACCTGCAGTGTGTAGGCAATACCTTGCCAATATGGACACACAGTTGCAGTTGCAGTGTGGGCAGCTGCGAGGCTCACACCACCTTCCAGCAGAGAACAAATGAAACTAGAACCTTGCTGCAAAATCATATACATCTTGAGCTTGAGCAGGTATTCCTCTTGAGTTTGGGTAAAAGAACAATTCGACCATGTGTCTGTACACTGATCAGCTCATGAATGCCTGCATCAGCTCAGCACAAACAGTTTCACTGCTAGCCTTTTGACAGCCATCATGGGCTTTATGCTATGAGAGTGATAGCATTTGAGAATTAGTCCAAGTCTGCTTTTGGGAAACAACATATTTTGCTCCACAAATCTGCTTGAACATCAGCACTAGTGCTTGATGGTGGACAAGCTTGATCGACCCCTGTGTTGAGATATGTTGGGGCATGTCAGGGCTTACCAACTTTGACAGTTTGATGAGAGACAACTTTTTCCAAGCTCATTCCTTGAAACATCCCAAGAAGCTTCCAGATGGCACTGTGAGCTGACATATGATGCATCAGATTCCAATTGATTCAAGTGTTGGGGTCTGAAAGTGGCTGACTAGACCAGACTGCAAATGGGTGTAAGTGCTGCTTGCAAGATCAAGTATCAATTGATCAAAAGCAGGATTTTGAGGAACTGCATTCGATGACAAAGCAGCTATTTGATCCAGGCCAGCTATAGCTAGTCAGCACTCCACTGGGTTGTATCTAAGCCTCAGATTGTCATTCACTTGACTATAAACACATGTACACTGATCAGGATAAGCCCACCATGGGCGTGAAAGTAGAAGGTCTATTGGCTGGTACCGTACTTGTACGGAGTGTGACAGATAATGTAACAGACTGCGCAGTCATGCTGGCCTGACACCAATGTGTGCAGAGGCACTCTGAGTGATGCTTTGTGCTCACTTGAGTGCTATCTTGCACTGATCATGACGTTTCTTTGCATGCACCAAAACAGTTGATACATAGAAGCAACATCACTGGCGCTGCGCACACTTTCTGAGGTATGGAATTACAAAGCAAATGTGGAAGCATGTATACATTCAAATCTAAATATTTTCTCAGCTGAAAGCATACTACTGAGGCTGCAATGCCTGTTGTTACGAGAAGTCTAAGGAGCTCCAGAATTTGTGGCTATCCTGAGATGTCAACAGCCAACAGACCTTGCTTCACTAATGTACATGAACAACCCAAACTTGTGCAACGCAGCAGCTAAACAAATGAGACTTCATGCGGGGTGCAACAAAGAAGCTTAAAATGTTTGTATGTACAGGCTTGCAAGACATGCATACGTCTGCTTTCAACAAAGTATTGCCAAGGTACAGCGTCAGACACAAGAGAGGCCATGCTCAGAGCAGCACAAGACCACTCAAAGAGTGAGCTTGCTGTAAGTGCAAGACACATGCTTTCAGTATTCGGTCCTATATCCAGCGAAGAAGGCTTTTCAGCAAGTCTATCAAGATCTCCAAGCCTGCTCTGATGTAGGCTTTCACCTGGTTCTGGTCCTGATTCACATGCTCTGGCTGTGTATGCGGTGGGTTTCGAACTGAGGATTCCTCTTGCCCTTGCAGCTCAAGCTTGCGAAAGGCTGTTGACTGGTCCTCTAGCACATGGTGGCGGGGCTGTGTAGGCTTGTCTGGCGTTGCAATTGGTTCTGGCGTTGCAATTGCTTCTGATGTAGCAACTGGTTCTGGCTTAAACAAGCCAGGCGTCTTCAGCATGCTTTCAACAAACTTGACAGCATTGTACATGGCCAGCTCCTGAAACTGATTCCCTTTGTGTTCATCACCCCAGTCACAAATCCCCTTCACAAAGGTCCAATCGCGGACATCTGCATACCTGCGCACACAGTATGACAGCTGCAGCCTGTCACAACATTGGCCTGAACCTAAATAAACTGCAGGCATCATGATCAGAGCATGTAGTGCAGGGATAACGAGCATGCTGGGGCATTCCTGTAATGTACAGATCTGGCTCAGCCAGCTCATGGCGTATCAATAGCAGAGGTCCATAGTCAAGATGATGGTATACACAGTTTCAAAAGCACATCATACATCAAGCTTTGGCCTGCAAAGATTGGACTGCAGCATGACTGCAGTCAATGCATGTCTGTCAGGTTGTGCATACATGCCATAGTGTGACGACTCTGTAGTGCTGTGCTATATGTGTGCATGTGCTGCAAAGAGGGCTGTGGTTCACGCTGCCAGTGTGAGCCTCACCTGCAAGCCTGGTGTAGCCCGCTGCCTTCCATGTCACCACCAATTGGCCTGATGCTCTGCTTGTGATATGACCTCAGGATTTTCCTCTTGTAGGCAGCATCCTTGAACAGCTGCCCTGTTAAAGCAACAGTGTTTCTGTATCAAGATTTTGTATATACACTTGCGAGTGTGCTCATATTGCACATTTTATTTCAAAAACCCATGAACAGTCACGGCTCTGTGCATAGATGTATGCGTGCGATGCTTATTGCCAAATACTGTGCTTCAGGTGATCGTTTGCGATGTAGTGTGAGATCCTGTTTACATGTTATTTTAAATTTTCATGGTTTGCACTCATAGCTTCGTCCGCAGGGGTCACTGGTTGTGTTAAGTTTGAACGCTGACTGATACACTGACTCTGATATGCTGCATCTTTGCGCTAATGCTCAAGCGGAATGCATCACCTCTGTCAAATGCATGCTGGCTTTCAACTTGTGTGTACCTAGCGCAACAAAGTGTCATACCTACTGAAATGACATCGCCCTCAAATGCCCTATATTTTGTGGTCTCACGACCAGTGATCTGGCCTTTAGGGTACCAGGCAGGGTTGGGTTGAACATCGCTGTACCAGTCCAATCTGGTGGCACGCACAATATTCCTCAACCAGACGCCAACTTGACCAGGCGCCTCACGAGTGTGAGTGTCCCCATCTTTGACAACATCATTCTCACTCAGTTGGTGCACAACAAACGCCACCATGACATCACCAAGCTTTTGGCCCAAGTCACCCTCTTCAGGGCCAGCACCCCATCCAAAGCCAACATTCAGCACCAATTCAGGGTGCCAGACATGGACTGCATCATTTATGGCTGCTTGCATGTTTAAAGGCCCCTGCTGAGTAGCCCTGCAGAATGCAAGCTGTCGAAAGAGCCCTGTCAGGTGAGGTACTTGAATCGAGACTGACTGTGTGGGCATGTGCATTGTAAAATATAGTGTGAAAAGCTATATTCACACGTTACAGCTGATGCATGCCTTGATGCATGATCATGGCCAAGGTCATATACACTGCAAGTCAGGGGCTGAAAAAAGAGCGAGTCTGGTTGCAAATGACTTCAAAACAACCAACTCACCACATCATGACACAATTTTGATCACCAAGCCTTCCTAGCCAATAAATGCACTTGTTGGTTACAGTACATTTGAACATGCGCTGTGCGGCTACATTGCCCTCCATGGGGGGACGCAGCTGACTCCGCAAGACGCTGCATTCTGTGTCTTTGACAACAAGCAGTAGCACCTGCAGTTCATTGTGCCAGCTATACCAACATTATGACGTTAATACATCAATATGCACAACATACAGTATAGTAAGTACATGTATGCAACTTGCAGCCAGGTGGGGCAGCATTGCAGCTAATGCTGCTATGGTAAAGGTGGTCTCAGCAATACGCATCAGTACTAGTGCTACAGAAGGCAGAAACAAGATGCAGCCAGTTTGTGTGTGTTCCAGATCTGGGTGAGCCTTGACTGATTCTGTAGCCATGTGTATACAAGCATACTGTAGCTCCCGAAGCTGCAAGCATATAGTCTGGCACATGGCCCACCAATTTCTGGCTATAAAGCCACACATATGTACACACATGCTGATGCAGAAGCAACACAAATATGAACAGCAAATGCAGATCACCACCAAATGCTTCTTCATGTTCAGGTCAGGGCTGTAATTACAAGGGCTTAAAAGGGCGCACCTTTGGTTTGTACTTTTGGTAAAGCTTTGCACAGCCATCCAGACCAAACTGAGATGAATCAATGTCAATACTGCTGCCATCAATGCTCCACTTGTCAGGAACCCGGACCATCTGCACCTCATTTAAAGCCACTGCAGCAACAGAGCTTGAACGGCTACATCTCTGTCTGTAAAGCTTTAAGGCTTACTCAGCATCATCATGCCCAGACAATTGTTTCAAGCCTAGTAATTTACAGTTTAAAACATGTTCGCTAACCGTTTTGTACAGTGATGTTAGCTTGCACATTGGCACTCACTTCTTACATAGACACATACAAAGCGCCACTGTGCTGTTCAGCATAGATCATTAGGGCATGAGCACCAGGGCATCTGCACATCAATGCACAGTCGTGTACACAGGCATAAGGCATACAAATGCACAAGCGGCAAATTGTGCGTCTTGCACTTGTAGGCGTTGTGAACAAAGTTTCATCATGCTGTAAGGGATTTCATCCTACCTTCAGTGCTAGCAACATTGGCAAACTGAAACCTGGCGCCTCCCACTGCATGGCCTCCTTTGTCAAAGCGCAGTTGGCAGCCAACAACCTTGCATGGCTGAGGCAGCTGCGGTGGTGAGGTCAAATCCCAACGGGGGTCTGAGTCATCTCCATGGCCAAGGAACTGAGTGACAAAGCCACCGCTCCTACCCGATAACTCAGTGAAGCCACCATGTTCCTGAATCAGGTGATGCTCGTGTGCAGTTGCTTCTGATGAGAGCTCGCGCAGCCATGTGCCATTGCTGGTCTGCCCAGACAAGGACACCACAACTGATATGTCAAAAACTCTGCCTCCACACTGACAGGTAGTGCGACTTAGGCCCACCCTCCAGGCTGTGATGTATGTACCTAAGCACGAGAACTGCATTGGTAAGTTAGGGTGCGTGAGTCCTTCAGGCTAACTGGCTGTCAGCTGCCCAAGCCTCAGCGCCTGTCAATGGGCAATGTTAATTAGGCTCATTCAATGTTGCCGAATCTTGCCATGCATGCCGCATGTGACTGCCGCATGTGACTGCCACAGTGACTGCCACACATTGTATTGCACTGCAGCATGCCATAGCTATGCACAGGTACAGCTACACTACATGATGCACCAACTATAGCAGAGGTACCTCAGCCCGTGATCAGGTGCCTTAGGATAAGTTTGCTCAAGCAACAACAAAATCGATCTGTAAAATTAAATAGATCCAGCAGCATGGTACATGCATATATGGAATCACCTTGAGGCGCTATGACTTTGTTGGTCCACTTGTCTCCTTGCCCGCCAACTGTTGCAGACCAACTTCTGCCGCCACCTTCAGCGTGGCAAAAGAATGCTGGCAAGGATAGGCGACCTGCTGCTTGCACAAACTCTGCTTTTGACACCTCAATGCTGTCATGTACACATGCAACATTGTCTTCAAAATGCTTTCTGGTAAGTATGTCCTCTGTCAACTGAAGCTGCGCTGTGTCTGCCTCGTTCCAGAAACATGTCCAAGAAACTCTGGTGAGCTTGCCAAAACGAGCTTCCCAGTAGTCTTCAGCAACGTAATCGCCTGCATGCAGAGCATTTCATCAGTGGCAGAGCCTGAGCGCCTCGCCGCTTAGCAATGCTTTAGTACGCAAAACCTTGTTCTGAACATGACATCGTGACGACTGAAGCTTGCATATGATAAACGACCGAACGGAGCCTAGCCATGGCCGGGCCGGGCGCGCCTGCTTAGCCTAGACCATGCCGATACGGGCAGCTGTGTGACGGCCGTGACGACACTTGATGAGAAGGGATTCGGCGTCGAAACATACCTGTCATGCTTGACAGAAGCCGCTCACCGTGCCAGGTTCTGCTGGCGGTGCAGCTTCAAGGAGTCTTCTGATAGTTTTCAAAAGAGGAGAACAGCCTGCGGGTACGCGTCAACCAATTAGACGCGTGGTACGATCTCGCTGAAGGTGCAAACTATGGCAGGTTGCTCCTGGGATCACATTTGGTCCAGGGCAGACTGCTTCGGAAGGGTTGATTACTTGCAATCAGATCAGCTGGCGAGATCACACAGCGCCTGTCGACGCAAGAGCCGCAGCGGCGTTGTTAAAGCCGCATGCTGCGGAAGGGCCTTATACAATCAAGATACCTTCTCAGTGTCGAAAGCGTGCAGTGCCCTTGCTCTCAACAAGTTCCGCCAGTACACTGTGATGTCGCCCCCATGCATATGCATGCATGCACAAGGTGTGCGATTGATAAGGCCTGAAGAAATCGTGTGCACAGCGAAGCAAGCTGTTGCTTACACAAGAAACAAACAACTCCGGACGCTTCTGAATCGCCTCGACAGGAGCCGTGGGCGCAGTCGGAGGTTCAAAACCATATGTACGACAAGCTTCAAGCTGTACGACATTCAGCGAGCCCGATTTTGCGTCACGTGGTACCCAATTTCGTGTTGACCTGCTCAAGAAACTGGGTCGGAACCCGGTTGATCCCTCGACACTGGCTCACAGACGTCCACGACCTCGCATCATGCATATGGCACCGCATGGAAGCGGACTCCAATGCCCACCTTGACTAAAGCACAAAACGCCGACCCTGTGGATCTTCTCTGACTTTCTTTGGTGACTACTTTTAGCTCCTATCAGCGCAAACTTTGTAGCCGTCAACAGCTAACAGCATATTTGCCTTCAGCTCGGTACGCATTCGCCGTCTGACCTGGGCAAACTTGCGCGGTTTCAGCTTGGTGACAAAGTCGCGGAAACCAGACAGCACCTGTGCCTTTTGAGTGACTCAAGTTACGTGAGACCATCGGGCTATCAACGAAGGGCTACTTTGTGGAGCGCCAACTGTCATGTACCTTCGAGTACCTGGTACGCGTGCTTCGCGTCCTACGCCAACAGCTACGCTCATGAGGGGTGGGTGCAGCTGTACTAGTACACGTATGTAACCTGTCGTCAGCGTTACGCTGTGAGAAACCCAATGACGCTACGCCATGCTTGTTGTTCTGTTGAGGCTCTCGCAATTGCTTATTCCGTCGCCCACATTGATGAAGCTCACAGTATGTATGCTGATCAGCGGCTGGTCTGTGCAGCTGATGAGTTTTGGCAGCAGCAGTTCGGGATGCTAAGTGAAGTCACGTGGAACCAGTTCTGGAAGCAGTTTGAAGGCAGCTTTGTGCCATACCTCCCTATGGAGAAGCCACTGCCACAAGAGCTGTTGAAACAGAACATCTCCTCAGCATCCAGCAAGGTCATCACGTCTAAGGATTTCCTGCAGGCAGCAGGCAGTCAGCCTTTGCACAGCTTCTTCACGCAATGCATGAATGGGGATATTCAGTGGTCTCGGACTGTGGGGGGCCAGGGACATGCATGGACAGACAGAGTTGTTGCATCACAAGGTGAGCTTCAAGCACATGCATTCATGACTGCATAGCAAGGAAGCAAGCAGCCAAATAGAATGATCTACAGGTCTTGTGCAGGTCACGTGGCATCAACTCCCTTGTTTGCCTGCCCACTGCTGCCGTGCCGACTGCTGCCGTGCCCACTTGCTTCACGATTTCTTTTTGCTGACCAGGCCTGGTGTCAAGGCGTAAGTCATGCATGACAATACAGAGCTGTGCATGCGTTACAGATTAAGCCTTGACGCACATGTACAGGTGAATACATCACTGAGTGGCAAGTGGGGATCAAAACCTTCAGTGCACAATCTGGCAGCGACAGCTTCCGAATCCGATGCCTTGTGTCTTTGCAAGGCAAGTGCAGCAATGGTGATTGGTTACCAGAGCTGAAGTCACAGATGTCTCCCGAGTGCTCCCGCCAGATTGTTTCAGCAACAGGATTCAGCAAGTTGAAGGGCAGGAGTGGTGGCTGGGTGACAAACTTTTTGGGTGTTGGGGACGACAAAGATAGTTCATGGACTTTGGAAGCTGATCCTAAAGTGAAGGGACCATGCAGGGTGGCAGGCTACCAGTTGCGTACTGAAGGGGATATTGTAGGAGGAGCACGCTTCCTCTTTGCTGGTCCTGGTAAGCTAGTGAAAAGCCTTGTTGGTATCTTCCAAGAATTGTGAGTTGTCTGCCACAGCCCCAGTGATCTGCCATAGTCTGTCTAGAACTGATGCTAGCATTTGTCAAAGCACTGCTTCCACATAGGCCTCTGTTTGGGACTATGCAGTGTCAGCATCAGTGCCTCAAGAATGATGGCAGGGTACTGTGTGAAGTGCTGACATGATTTGGAGTTGCAAAGCAAGTGCAAAGCAAATAGGCCGTGCAATCAAAGATGTCCAAGTGCAGTAAATGCAATAGGACATGTCATGAGACATTGCATAGACACAGCAAGTCGACTGCACTTGCCAATCAAAGTCCTGATGTTTCAGGATGGCTGGGGACAAAAACGGGTAGTGATTGTCAGGAGAATCTGCAAGCATCACTTGAGCTTCAGGTCAGCAGCCCAGTCGTGTACGCCTTGTATGTCTGGCATGCTGTCACGTGCATCTCCCATGCGCTTGAGCTTTGTCCTTTGCGTATCCACATCGGTGTCACTGCAGCTCAGGTTTAGTTTTGCAACTATCATGTAACCAGTCTTGCCTCAGAAGTGGTGCAGCTTGATGGTACCTTTCATGTCTAGCAGTTGTGTCAGGAGCTGATCAATGCTTTGATGGCCTTGAGGTATAGCTCAGTGATTTGACAATATGCTGGTTTCTGACAGGCAAATTGGTATGATTGCCTGCAGGAGGAAGCCGTGTCCTCCCCTTTGGCAGGTCAGCTGCTCTTAGTCACTCCAAGCAGCTCAAAGGTCAAGGTAACTGGAGACGGTGTCACAGGCAGCCATGCCATCACAGCCAGGTTGACAGGGCAGAGTAACAGCCCAATTGGCAGCATTAATGCAAACAGTTCATTATCAGCCGAAATTAGCTGGTGTGACAACCAGTGTTGCCTCAAAGTCTTCAACTTCAATAACGCTGTTGACTCCGCTGATGGGCATGACAGGCAGCTGATTCTCAAGTCTGCTCACTTGAGGGTAGACTGCACCAAGGCATCTGGATCACAGCAGCAAGGCAGTCCTGTTCAGTGCAGCATGAAGGCAAGCCACAGCTCTGAGGTCAATCCCAACATCATGATTCTGAACAGTGCACTGCCAGGCTTCCATGCTTTGCAAGAAGCAGGCTCATGGGACCTGGTTCAGTACTCACAGGTGACCCTGCCCACTGCCCCATGTGTAAGCTAGGGCCCTGACTACATCATCCTCATCAGCCATTCAGCATGCAGGTCTGTGGGGGCTAGCATGCACACTGCAAGACATGCATATCTCAAGATGTGCGTAACCCAATGACGTTTGCATGTTCAGAGTACTGACCTCATTCACACAATGCAGACAGCTTGTTCAGGCTGGCTTCTCTTTGGTGTTCTTGCGGTGTCTTGCTGCTGCAATATGATGGCATCTCAAATGCTATTGCACACTGCCTAACGTCACTTCTGTATCTGCTTCAGGGAGATGCAGGACTGGCTTTCACAGCTACATTGGCAGCTGGCTCTGGCCCTGTCCAAGGGCTGCAACCAGTCACCATAGACAGATCAGCTACATGTAGTGACATAGTGGGCACAGAAGTATGTCATGTATCATCACAGACAGCACATCATGGAAGTGGGTCAGCCATGAGCTTGCTGAGACACCTTGATGCTTTTGCTGTTGCACATGACATCACAACATGCCAAAAGCTGAACATGAGCAATGATCATTGCGTCACGGTGGTGACACCAGATCTGAGGCCGGAGCCGCATGCAACTTTCATCTTCAGATGCACTGTGAGTCTGGATTTCCTGGTCTTCAAGGAGCCACTTGATAATGCCATGGACTTGAACACCCAGACTTCAGTATCAGTGACGCACAAATTCTCATCCAGAGAAGATATCTCCCAAGCCTCATGTGAATATGACAGCATGGACTTCATTGACATTGCTGCACCAAAGCCTGTTTTATAAACGCTCCAGGCGTGAATATATATACAAGTCC